>Ga0302266_10003719_pt1 | contig 12151 bp, 9 predicted proteins | sample III_Bog_E1_2_FD_194559 | JGI IMG/M metagenome (GOLD analysis project Ga0302266, IMG submission 194559) | Peat permafrost microbial communities from Stordalen Mire near Abisko, Sweden - III_Bog_E1_2 | ecosystem: Environmental > Terrestrial > Soil > Wetlands > Peat | place: Sweden: Abisko... | reverse complement strand
TGCTCTGCCCGGTCTTTTGAACCAGTGGATAGTTAGTGTAGCGCAGCTACCTCTGAGTTCAGATAGCCGCCATCTGGGGTGTGGGGAGGCGGGATGAGCGTAGCGATTTCCGACTCCCCATGCCCCAAGCTCTTTGCGATCCACGCCTCTGGTGCTGGCGGTCGGTAGCCCAGCGACGAGTGTGGTCTGTCGGTGTTGTAGTGAACGCGCCAGCGTTCGACCAGCACACGGATTTCCTTCATCGAGTAGAAGATCTCCCCGTTCAGGAACTCGTCCCTGAGCTTCGAGTTGAAGCTCTCGCAGTAGCCGTTCTCCCACGGCGATCCCGGCTCGATGTACAGCGTCTTGGCTCCTGTGTCTGCCAGCCACTTCCGTAACTCCTTCGCCACGAACTCCGGCCCGTTGTCGGAGCGCAGGTGCTCCGGCACTCCCTTCATCACCATCACGTCGGCCAGCGCCTCGATCACCTTCGCCGAACTCCACCGCCGCTCGGCGCGGATCAGCAGGCACTCCCGGCTGTGTTCGTCGATCAGGTTCAGCATCCGCACCGTCCTTCCGTCGTGTGTCTTCGCACTCACGAAGTCGTAACTCCATACGTGATTGCTGCGCTCCGGCCTCAGCCGCACACACGATCCGTCGTTGAACCACAGCCGTCTGCGCGGCTTCTGCCGCTGCGGTACCTTCAGCCCTTCGCGACGCCAGATGCGCTCTACCCGATCCTTGCCCACCTGCCAGCCGTCCCGCTTGAGCAGCGCCGTGATGCGACGATAGCCGTAGCGTCCGTACTGGCTGGCGAACTCGATGATGGCCTGGGTGAGTGCATCCTCGTCTTCGCGCTGCGTCAGTTGGTAGCGTTGCGTGCCGCGTGGCTGGTTCACCAGCCGGCACGCCCAACGCTCACTCATGCCCTGATCCTGCGCATGATCCACCGCACAGCGCCGTCGTTCCGGGCTTAGAAGTTTCCCGAAGCGATGTCTTTCAGCACCAGCTTCTCCAGACTCAGCTCGCTGACCAGCCGCTTCAGCTTCGAGTTCTCCTGCTCCAGCTCCTTCAGCCGTCGCGCCTGGTCTACCTGCAATCCGCCGTACTCCTTGCGCCAACGGTAGTACGACTGCTCCACGATACCGGCCTCTTTACATGCCTGAGGCGTTGTCTTCCCGTTGGCTATCGCAACTTCAATCTGTCGCAGCAGGTTCACTATCTGCTCAGGACTCTGCTTCTTCCCTCGTGACATATTCCGCTCCTTTTATGACCAGTCTCTCTCATATCAACTGGTACAGAAAAGACCGGGCACTCCAATGGCTGAAGAGATGAAAAAGACGCTCGGTGTAACCGGGCTCACCAGTAACGCGATGGCACTCATTGCACCAGGCGCGTTTTTGTGGCTCACTTTCTATATCCAGGCAACAACAGGCAGCGGGGCAGCCAATACTTCGCCCTCCATGTGGATGGGCATTGCAGCAGCCCTCTTGCTTTGTCTGGCAACTGCGGTCTGTTACTCGGAGTTGGCTAAGCTATATCCGGGCACGGGCAGCTCCTATTATTTTGCAGAGCAAGCATTCCTGAGCCGCGAGAAGGGCTTTCGGTATGCACGCCTGTCGAAGTTCATCGTCGGCTGGGCATCACACCTGTACTACTGGGTATATCCCGGCGTAATGGTGGGCGTCATGGGCATCTTCTGTGGCTATGTCGCTGGCACGCTTTATCCCACATTCATGAGCGCCGCGAACCCGGGACCAATTTTCATGGGCCTTATTGCCGTATTCTTTTCGTTCGCTGTCGCATACGTCGCATATCGCGGGGTATCTGCCTCGACAAACCTGAATATTGGAATCAACGTCATTCAGATCACGGCGCTTATCGTGTTTTCCATCATGGCGCTCAGCTATCGTGCGCACCACCCACCGGGAGCCTCCGGCCTGCAATTCGATTCGACAACAGGAGCCTCCTACTCCTATCAGTTCAAAACCGACGCCACCGGCGCGATTGTGCGCGATACCAACAGCGTGCCGCAGCCTGTGCTGGGTGCAGATGGACAGCCGGTTCCCTACGTTATCTCGTATCCAACGCGCGATGCCAGCGGTAACTTCCTGACTCACCCCACGAAGTCATCGGTTGTTGGCGTCCACCATATGAGCTGGGTGTTCATTCAGGCAACAGTTGCCATTCTGATCCTGGTGGGATTTGAATCGGTTACTTCCATGGGCGGCGAATCCAAGAATGCCACGCGGGATATTCCAATCGCCGTCATCCTGTCATTGCTCATACAGGGCTCGTGCTACTTATTTGAATACTATGCAGCCGCATATTACCTCAATAGTGGATACACCATGCAGAGCGCCAGCGGATCCGCTGCGCCAATTGGCGATATGATGGTGGTCGTCGGCGACGCTCTGTTTGGCCCGGGGCATGGCCGCACCTTCATGCTGATTGAAGCCCTCACGGTATTTCTGGCGATCTTCGGCACCACGCTCTCGTGTATGAATACAGCGGCACGCGTAACCTATGCGATGGGCAAAGACGATGAAGCATCCGAACACTTCGGCATGCTGCACTCGAAGAACCTGACGCCGCATCGTGCCATCTGGACGCTGGCAGCCATCTCCTCCCTGGTCGGTATTGTAGCCGTGGCCATGGTGTTTGGCGGAGGAAGTGCGCCTACAGATGCTATTATCTCGGCATTGCCGCACAACATCTTCTCCAGCGTTGGCTATAGCACCAATGCAAAAATGACCGCTATGCCTAACTCACTGCTCACGGTAACTCTGACGTCAAACTTCGGCACGTTTATTCTGTACGGCTTTAGCTGCTTGTTGTGCATGGTGGCTTATTACAAACATGCAAAGTTCAGCTTCGTACGACATGTGGCAATTCCACTGTTTGGTCTGCTGGCAAATCTTGCATGTATGATCTTTTATCTTATAGGCCCGGTATACGGCTACGGCAGTAAGAAGGAGCCGTTGCTGGCGCTGGGAATCTCCCTGGCATGGGGTTTCTATGGTGCCATATACTTCTTCTGGTCCAGTAAGAAGAAGGGCCGCGCAGTGCTGAATGAAATAGATCCTGGCACAAGTGTAAGCGCGTAATCAACCGTAGCAAGAAAGGGCAGTACCGAGTCCATGCTTGAGCTGGAGTTCAGCCAATTCTCCGATCGCGGCCCCACCAGGCAGCGGAATGAGGACGCCGTTGGTTCGGTACTGCCCGAAACACCACAGGAAATCAGGTCACGTGGCTGGCTGTTTGCCGTAGCAGATGGCGTAGGAGGCCACGGCATGGGGGACGTAGCCTCGCGCACTGCCGTGGATAGCGCACGCGCTGGCTACCGCCGGGCTCCAACTACAGAGATGCTGACCAGCACGCTGATTCGCCTGGTCCAGCAGGCAAATTCGAGTGTGCATTCCGCAGCGCTGAGCGCCGGCCCTGAAGGCGCAGACATGGCTACAACCCTGGTTTTGTGTGCGATGCGCTATGATCGCGCCGTGATCGCACATGTGGGCGATTCACGCTGTTATCGTATCCAGAAGGGTGCCGTCTCCATCCTCACGAAAGACCACACCATCGCGAACGAACAGCGGCTCATGGGATTAATCACCGCACAAGAGTTTAATTCCTCCGAGAACCGCCACATCCTCAGCCGATCCCTGGGTAAGGATCTCTTTATTTCACCAGACGTAGCCGACATTAAACTGATGCCGGGCGACGTCTTCGTGCTATGCTCCGATGGAGTGCACAATGGTATCTCGGATGCTGCACTGCTGCGCATCGCCGGCAAAGGCGGGGATATTGCGCTACTGGCCGAAGAGATAGCCCGCCACGCCATGGAACAGGACGGCAGCGATAATGTGACCGTCCTGATCATTCGCGTTCTGGATGTTGAGCGCACATCAATGTATCGCGGGCGGCCCTATAAGATTCGCTAAAATCCTATACATTTTTTATGGACTTCTTATCTCCTTCTCTGCTCTTCTTGAGGTGTGATGACCACGCTTGAGCCCGGTATGCGTCTAGACGAATATCGCATTGACGCCTGCATTGCTACCAGTGGCATGGCGTCGATTTTTCGTGCGACGGACCAACGCGACGGCCACATGGTGGCGATCAAAGTGCCCCATCCCGAGATGGAGAGCGATAGCGTCCTCTTCGAACGCTTCCGGCGCGAAGCACAGATCGGCCGCACCATGGAGCATCCCGGGATCATGAAGGTCTATGAGAATGCAGACCCCAGCCGTGTTTACATGGTGATGGAATGGGTGCCGGGAAGGCTGCTGCGGCAAATCCTCAATGAGTCCCCTAAACTGCCCGCAAATCGCGCCATTCGATTGGCGATCCATATCTGCAATGCCCTGCAATACATTCACGAACACGGCGTAGTGCATCGCGATCTGAAGCCGGAAAACATTATGGTTGACGATGAGGACAATATCAAGCTCATTGACTTTGGGATCGCAGGCAATGCCGCGGCCCGGCGCCTCACATTTGCAAACTTCTCCAACACGCTTGGCACCCCTGACTACATCTCACCCGAACAAGTTAAGGGCAAGAGAGGCGACGCGCGAAGTGATCTGTTTTCGCTGGGAGTAATTCTTTATGAGATGCTGACCGGGCGTATTCCTTACACTGGCAGCACGCCGTTCGCGATTATGAATGACAGGTTGCTCAATAGTCCGATGCCTCCCCGTGAGGCCAATCCGGAGATCTCCCCTCAATTGCAGGAGATTCTCTACCGCGCACTGGAGCGCGATCCGCAGAAGCGCTATCGCTCTGCGTACGATTTTGCTCTCGACCTGGAACACCCCGACAAAGTGGGGATACTGGAGCGCGCAGAGGAGACAAAGTGGCACAAACGGCGTTCGCCGCTCGGCCGCAAGATCATTTTCTATAGCGTACTGATGCTCATACCGGTAGTGCTTCTCTTTCTGATGCTTTACGTGGCACGGCACAGCTAAGGCTCAACGCGGTATGTCATCATTCTGCATGTAGAACTCAGGATAGGCGCCAGCTCCTAGCTCATATACGTCCATGCCATGGTAGTCGCCCTCGCTTGTCGCGCGATAAGGCACCAGCTTGCTCAACAGCAGATTCAGCACGTAGGCGCAGGGCAGTGCAAAGCCAACCAGCGTCAGAATTCCCGTAAGCTGCGCAAGCATCTGGCCGGACCGAGGTACACCCAGATGGCCCATGAATCCCACCACAAGCAGTCCCCAAATGCCTCCCACGGCATGCATGGAAATGCCTCCGGAAGGATCGTCCAGGCCAAAGTGCAATTCCAGAGCCTCAGCAATAAACGAAATCGCTCCACCGAGCATGAGTCCGATGAGGACGGCCCCGGCCGGAGTGACGGACGAGCAGATGGCACTGCTGGCGGAAAGGCCAGCAACCCAGCCATTCGCGCTGAGTGAGGCATCTGGCTTGCCGAATCGGAACCGGGTGACGAAAAAGGCCGTCAGTAACGAGCCCGAAGCACAGAGGACAGTATTAATGGCTACGAGGGGGATGCGCTCAGCGGGAATACCGGCAAACAATAGAGCACCGGCTCCATTGAGTCCAATCCAGCCGCCAAGCATAATAAGGCACCCAATGAGTACATAGAGAATATGGTGTGCAGGATAAACTGCAGGCATCTCGCCACGAACAAATTTCCCGGATCGCGGACCGACGATCCAGATGATCGCGAGTGCCGTCAGGCCACCCAGCGCCTGCATCGTACTGGCGCCAGCAGGATCCATAAAGCCGCGCCCCAGACCATAGTTAGCGCCTAATTGCGCGAGCCACCCACCACTCCACACCCAGTTGGCAAATAGAGGATAGAGGAACCCTGCGAAGAGCACAGTGGAGATACACGCGGCACGTAGTTTCCAGCGGTCAGAACCGGAGCCCCATGGAATCTGCGCCGCAAGGCTGATGCCGAAAAGCTGCAACAGAACAGTTAATGTCGTGGATGCAGAAGCACTGGAGATACTACGCAAAAACCACGGAGACACCGCTATCCAATTCCACGGCTTACCCGCAATGATAGCGGCATGTTCCGGAAGCCCCGGCGCTCCTTCGATTCCGAATCCGAAAACAATATAGGTAATCGCAGCAACTGCCAAAATACAGAGTGCGCCAAGCACGGAATGTGCTGCACTGCGTGCGCGGCCAAGACCCACATTGAGCATCACCAGACCGGCGATAGCAAGCGGAACCATCAGCACGAGTATTGCGCACAGGACGAACTCAGATTCAGAAAGTGGCTGTATGGCAATAGTCATCAGTCGCCCTCGATGGCCAGGCGGTGAGCGCGGACTATCAGCGCAAGACCGACAGCTTCAACGGCGCCACCTGCAGCTAGAAACGCTGTGCGCGTTCCCACCCGCGGCAAAAGCACAATCGCCGCCATGGTGAGCATCCAGCCCGAAAGCAGAAAAAGAATGCCAATGAATTTCATTTCGGTTGAACTGATAATAAACGAATTTGATGGTCGCTAAAGAAAAAAGCGGGATGATAAAAACAGAAGCTCCGGCAGGATTTGGCACGGTACTATCTAAGAGAAATCCGCTCAATTCAATTCTGCATCCGGCATCAAGGAGATCCCCGTGAGAAGTTTCTTGGATTCCGTCGTTTCTACGCCGCTCGGAGCATTCGTCATCCTGTTTATAGCGGCATTTCTGGAAGCATACGGTGATTCCTGCTTCCAATCAGGACTGTATCGCTCTACCGGAGTATCGCGCTGGCTGTTTTTTGCAAGTGGAACAGCCGTTCTTGCATTTTATGGACTAACCGTAAATGTCCCGAGATGGGACTTCGGAAAACTCCTCGGCGTATATGTAGTGCTCTTCTTTGTGATGGCGCAAATCATAGCCCGTGTCCGCTTTCATCAATCGCCCACAGTACCCATCTATGTCGGTGGATCTCTGATTCTCGCTGGCGGTCTTGTTATTACTCTCTGGAAGCATTAAATCATCGCGCTATTCCAGTGACTCGTGCCACGCCAAAATTCTATCGGCCCATAATTTTGCATGACCAGAAGGGGTACTGTCTGGCTACTTTATAGCTGGCAGCTTTTAATACGCATTATCCCCGGCTCAGCCTGGGCTTGAATATCGTTTACCTCTGAATAGCCCAGATTTACACGATGTCTGCTTTAGTAGAACCACATCATGTTCCGTTTGTTAAGGCTTTTGCTCGTTGTGCTCATTCGATCAATTCGTTCACGCCCTGATCTGCTGTTGGAGATACTCGCCCTCCGGCAACAACTTGCCGTCTTGAAGGTTCGCCGCCCACAGCCACGGTTTACTGCTCCTGATAAATTCTTCTGGTTGGCGCTGCGGCGATTCTGGCCGGGATGGAAGCAGGCGTTGGTTCTCGTTCAACCGGAGACAGTCGTTGGCTGGCATCGTGCAGGCTTCAGGCTCTATTGGAAGTGGCTTTCCCGGCACCGGCTGCCTGCGGGAAGACGGTGCGTAAGCCGTGATCTGCGCGAACTCATCTTCCGCATGGTGGCGGAGAATCCAACCTGGGGTGCGCCGCGGATTCACGGAGAATTGAAGATGCTCGGCTTCGATATCTCAGAACGCTCCGTGCTTCGCTGGATGCGGAAGGCACCGAGGAACCCTGAGCCGGTGAAGCGATGGATGGCCTTTCTACAAAACCACCGTGAGGCGATAGCTGCGATGGATTTCCTCTCCGTGCCGACGCTGACCTTTGGTCTGCTGCACTGCTTCTTCGTTATCTCACATGACCGGCGGCGCATCCTGCACTTCGGTGTCACGAAACACCCAAGCAGCGCCTGGGTCTCGCAGCAGTTGCGGAATGCGTTTCCTTATGACTCTGCCTCGAAGTATCTAATCTTTGATCGTGGCGCGAACTTCAATGACGAAGTCGTGGATACGATAAAGAACCTCGGCATCATGCCCAAGCGAACGTCATTCCGTAGCCCTTGGCAGAATGGAGTAGCCGAACGCTGGGTTGGCAACTGCCGAAGAGATCTGCTGGACCATGTGATTGTGCTCAACGAAGCGCATCTGCGGCGGCTGATGAGCGACTACGTCCGCTATTATCACGAGGACCGAACGCATCTCGGGCTCAAAAAGGAAACGCCAGCGGGTCGTGTGGTAGCAAAGGATACAGATGCGACTTGCCGGGTCCTATCCATGCCGAGACTCGGGGGCCTGCATCATCGTTACGACTTGGCGGCCTGAATACTTTCTGCTGCCTCCTTGAACCGAAATCATCTGACGGTTGTAGGACGAAGTGTGCCTGCGGAGCAGATTTACGCTCTCAACTCCGTTTTATTGCGCCCGTCGCACTCAGTCACGGAGTTACCTGACTACAAAATTGCCCGAACAATCTCCCATGAACAGTAAAGAACACGCAAAATCTTGTCCCGATGGCATTGTGGCGAGGGACACCGTATCTGCTTAATTCTGAATGAGTTGAAATGGTCGGGGAGAGAGGATTCGAACCTCCGACCCCCTGCTCCCGAAGCAGGTGCTCTACCAGGCTGAGCCACTCCCCGAACAATGTGTGCGGAATGCCGGATGGTAGATCGACCGGGGCACGTCTTCTCCGCTCAGGGACAAGAGGCGCACAGCCGCTCCAGCAGGTACAAGTCTACCAGAGACGCGGCCCGTACGCATCCCGCCCCGTACGGGCTTCAGCCCGCTTTCAAGCAGCCTCATTCGCGACACTAAAATCCCATATCTCCGCCCTCCGGAGCGAGGGGGTTGCGCTGCGAATACTGCCGCGCGACGCTTACACCGCCGCCTCGCGTCCGGAAACTGCGAACGCGAGACGGTTGTTCAGCGGATCAGCCTCCACGCGGACGTGGTCGCCGTGCAGCACCTCGCCATCCAGTATCTTGATGGCCAGCGGATCCTGCACCAGCTTCTGGATTGCGCGCTTCAACGGCCGCGCACCATACGCACGGTCGTACCCGGCCAGGAAGATCTGGTGCCGCGCCTCGGGCGTCAGCTCCAGTTCGATGCGCCGGTCGATCAGCAGCTTCTCCAGGTCATCAAGCCGCAGGTCGATGATGTGCGTCAACTGCTCTTCGCCCAGCGGACGGAAGACCACGATATCGTCCACGCGATTCAGAAACTCCGGCCGGAAGTTCTGCTTGAGCACATCGAGCACCTTCTCTTTCGCTCCTTCGAAGCCCTCTTCAGAGGCTAACGCATCGCCGGTCAGCAGCGCCGCGCCCACGTTTGACGTCATGATCAGCACCGCGTTTTTAAAATCCACCGTGCGCCCTTTTGAATCCGTCAACCGCCCGTCGTCCAGCACCTGCAGCAGCACGTTGAAGACATCCGGATGCGCCTTCTCAATCTCATCAAACAGCACCACCGAATACGGACGCCGGCGCACAGCCTCAGTCAGCTGGCCGCCTTCGTCGTAGCCCACATAGCCCGGGGGCGCGCCAATCAGCCGCGCCACCGCGTGCTTCTCCATGTACTCGCTCATGTCAATGCGCACCATGGCCTGCTCGTCGTCGAATAAAAATTCAGCCAGCGCACGCGCCGTCTCCGTCTTGCCCACGCCCGTCGGCCCCAGAAAAATAAAGCTGCCAATGGGACGCTTGGGATCGCTCAGGCCCGCGCGCGAACGGCGAATCGCATTCGCAACCGCGGCCAGAGCTTCATCCTGTCCTACCACGCGCTCGCGCAGTCGCTGCTCCATCTGCACCAGCTTCTGCATCTCGCCTTCCAGCATTTTGGAGACAGGAATTCCCGTCCAGCGCGAGACGATGCCGGCAATATCTTCCTCGTCCACCTCTTCCTTCAGCAACCGCGTGCCGTGGTCGCCCTTGGTGTCCTGCTGCGCTTCCAGCGTCTTCAGCTCGGCTTCGAGCTTCGGAATGTCGCCATACTGCAACTGCGCGGCACGCTCCAGGTTTCCCTTGCGCGTCTGCTCCTCCGCGTCAAAACGCAGCGCCTCCAGCTGCTTCTTCACTTCGCTCACGCGGCCAATCGCGCCGCGCTCCTGCTGCCAGCGCGCCCGCAGAGCCGTGGCCTGCTCCTTCACCGTGGCCAATTCTTTCTCCACTTCGCCCAGGCGCTCTTTTGAATTTGCATCCGGCTCATGCTTCAGCGCCGCACGCTCAATCTCCAGCGACGTGGCGCGGCGATCCAGCTGATCGATCTCCACCGGCACTGAGCCAATCTGAATGGCCAGTGACGCCGCCGCTTCATCGACCAGGTCAATGGCCTTGTCCGGCAGAAACCGGTCTGAGATGTAGCGATGCGAGAGCGTGGCCGCAGCCACAATCGCAGCATCCTTGATGCGCACATTATGGTGCGCTTCGTAGCGCTCCTTCAGCCCGCGCAGAATCGCGATCGTGTCTTCCACGTTTGGCTCGCCCACGTAGACAACCTGGAAGCGGCGCTCCAGCGCAGTGTCTTTCTCAATGTACTTGCGGTATTCATTCAGCGTGGTTGCGCCGATAGCGCGCAGTTCGCCGCGCGCCAGTGCGGGCTTCAGCATGTTGCTCGCATCCATCGCGCCTTCCGCGGCGCCCGCGCCCACCAGCGTATGCAGCTCGTCAATGAAGAGGATGATCTCGCCGTGCGAATCTTCAATCTCTTTCAGCAGCGCCTTCAGCCGCTCTTCAAATTCGCCGCGAAACTTCGCGCCCGCCACCATCGCACTCAGGTCCAGCGCAATCACGCGCTTGTCACGCAGTATCTCCGGCACATCGCCCGAAATGATGCGGCGCGCGAGCCCTTCCACGATGGCGGTTTTGCCCACGCCCGGTTCGCCGATCAGCACCGGATTATTCTTCGTGCGCCGCGCCAGCACCTGTATGGTGCGGCGAATCTCTTCGTCGCGCCCGATCACCGGATCGAGCTTGCCCTTGCGCGCCAGTTCCGTAAGATCTTTGCCGTACTTCTCCAGCGCCTGAAACTTTCCCTCAGGATTCTGGTCCGTCACACGCTGCGCGCCCCGCACCACGGTCAGCGCCTTCAGTATCGCTTCGTGCGTCGCGCCCTGCGCAGCCAATGCCAACTGCACCGGATCATTCTTCTGCGTGGTCAGCGCCAGCAGCAGATGCTCGGTGGAGACATACTCATCCTTGAAATTGTCAGCCTCTTTGAATGCTTGTTCCAACACCTTGTTCAGAGCGGACGAAAGATTCGGCTGCGCGGCGCTGCCGCTCACCTTCGGCAGTTTGCCAATGGCCTGGTTCAGCGTGGCCAGCAACTGCTGCGGCGGCACACCCACCTTCTCCAGCACGGGCAGCACCACGCCTTCGCGGTCTTCCAGCAGCGCGGCCATCAGGTGCAGGGGCAGCACTTCCGGATTACCGTTGTCTGCCGCGCTTCCGCTCGCGGCCTGCATCGCCTCTTGCGACTTCACAGTAAGTTTTTCCCAGCGAATAGCCATCACAACATCCTTTTCCCAATGGTCTATAAGAGCACCTATCGGCTATATCAATCTTAAGGATAAGATGATGAACCGGGCAGCACGGTTGCCAAATATGAGTGGATTAGACTCATATCTTGATGGCCTATATCACTCTTATAATCAGGCACTTCAAATAAATCGTCTCCGGTAAAGTCACGATCTCCGGGTGATCCGGCGCGGCTCCCCGCCGCTCCAGCAGCCTCACGCGCCGCCCGGCATCGGCCGCGGCAGAGGCTATAGCCCCGGTAAAATCCTCCAGCGAAACATGGTGGGAGCAGGAGCAGGTCACCAGCGTGCCGCCCGGCTCCAGCATCTTCAGCGCGCGCAGGTTCATCTCCTTGTAGCCGCGCAGCGCGCCCTCCGTCGCGTTTTTTGACTTCGCAAACGCGGGCGGGTCCAGCACGATGGTGCCGAAGCGCTCGCCCGTCGCCTCATACTCGCGCAGCAGTTCAAAGGCGTCAGCCTCAATCCAGTCCACACCGTCGCCGTTGTTGCGCAGCTGGCTGCGGTTCAACTCCATATTCTGGTCGGCCACCTCCAGTGCGGCGCGCGAAGCATCCACTCCAGTCACGCGTTCGCAGACGCGGGCCATGTGCAGCGCGAATCCGCCCTGATAGGTGCAGACATCCAGCGCGCGGCCATGCGCATGGCTGGCGGCTGCCATGTAGTTAAGCCGCTGATCCAGAAACGCGCCGGTCTTCTGGCCGGAGGCGGCGTCATAGCGGAATTGCAGGCCGTTGAGCGTGAACTGCGTGGCCGTGCGCGCTTC
>Ga0302266_10003683_pt1 | contig 12214 bp, 9 predicted proteins | sample III_Bog_E1_2_FD_194559 | JGI IMG/M metagenome (GOLD analysis project Ga0302266, IMG submission 194559) | Peat permafrost microbial communities from Stordalen Mire near Abisko, Sweden - III_Bog_E1_2 | ecosystem: Environmental > Terrestrial > Soil > Wetlands > Peat | place: Sweden: Abisko... | reverse complement strand
GCAACCCGCCGATATAATTATTCCAGCGTTTCAGGAGCGCTTTTTCTTTCGCGACGGTTCCCAACTTTTTGGTTCCCTGACCACTGCCGATAAAATCCAGATAACGCGCCGAGTATTCGTTAAACTTCGGCGTTCGTGCCAGCGTCGGCAGCGTGTTGTCTGACCGTTGTGTCTGCAACCGATTCAACTCAGCCACAGCCTGTGCCACGGTTTGCACCGGTTTGCCCTCTTTGGTGACAAGAGGCACGCGTTGGTTCTTTTTGATGCCGGTGAGAGGATTCTCAACATTCAGCCGGGCATAATAGCGCGTGCCACGAATCCACAGTCCGCGAATCGGTTGCTTGCGCCCGTCTAATACTTTTGCGAAAGTAGCGCCATGAGCTTGGCGCTTTTCACAATTTTGGTCATTGCTAGTGGCATCACTTGCCTTCACGCCATAACAGTGGCACAAATAGTGGCACAACGTCAAGTATGGAGTGGTAGTGCAATCGTAAGTCGTTGTTAATCAATGTTGCCGGTGTGGCGAAATGGCAGACGCACAGGACTTAAAATCCTGGGACTATAAAAAGTCGTGCGGGTTCGAGTCCCGCCACCGGCACCAATTTTATCTCGTTGTTTTGCAACGAGATGGTGCAACCAGAGGAAGGCAGTGCCAGTGAAAGTGCCAGTGAAATCAATACTCGGGTAAAACACAATTACCACCACGGTATTAAGCGGCCATCACTCGCGAAGACGGGATTCGCTGCCCGTTTGGTGTGGCTGACACACCCCAAGCCACGAATGTCTTCATAACTTTCGGACAAAAATCCGAAATTATGAAACGTCGCTTCATCCTCTATCGCCGCAAGCGCGGCGGTATGTTCTACGTCGAAGACACCGAAACCCACAAGCAGGAAAGCACTGGCACGAGGAATCGCGCCGAGGCCACGGCCCTGCTCAACGCCCGCAACGAAGCCGTCCGGCAACCGCAACTCAACCGCCAAATTGCGAAGGCGTATCTGGCGGGAACGGATTCGGGAATTTCAACTCGAACCTGGCAGGATGCTTTCAATGCCATCTTCGAATACAAACGGGGGACGACCCAGGAGCGCTGGCGGCGGGGCGCGCGACAGAAGGCATTTGATCTGATCCACCGGCTCGTCATCATTGAGACGCAGGCGGAACAACTCCTCGCCTGCATGAAGGCGGGCACGGTAAGCACCAATATCCTGTTGCGTGAATTGCACAACTATTGCCTAGCGATGAACTGGCTGGCTTGGCCGATCATTCCCCGGCGGTTGTGGCCAAAGATTGAATACGGACCGAAACGCGCCATCACCGCCGAAGAACACCGGCGAATTATCACGCTGGACACAAATATCGAACGGCGGGCCTTCTTCGAACTTTGTTGGCATCTCGGCGGTTCGCAGTCGGACATCGCCAATCTGGCGGCGGAAAACATTGACTGGTCGGACCGGGTGATTGCCTACGCCCGCAGAAAAACCGGCAGCCCGGCTTTCATTCATTTTGGTCCGGCAATCGAAGCCGTTCTCCATTCGCTGCCAGCCAAGGGGTTGTTGTTTCCCCGGCTGGCCCCGATGCTGGAAAAGCACCGGGCCAAGGAATTCAAGCGCCTCTGCGTGCGACTTGGCATTGAGGGTATCTCACTACATTCATACCGTTACGCTTGGGCCGAGCGGGCCAAACAATGCGGCTATCCCGAACGCTTCGCGCAGGAGGCGCTCGGCCACAACAGCATCGCCGTTCACCGGGCTTACGCCCGAAAAGCCAAAGTCAGACTGCCATCGTTGGAAAGCTACGAGAACCAGAATCTGGAAGGCCGCATCGTGCCACTGCTGCCGCCTTTGCCCGGCCCTGAAAAAAATGGTCGCTCGATTTCTGCGGCGGGTTAAATGTCCGATTTTCGCGATCCACGCCGGCAATAAATAATAAATTATTTTTTGCCCTGCAAACATTGGACGAAATGGTGTCGGAATTGAAAACCGGCCAGATCGCCCCGCATAAAATCAGCGTTGTTTTGTGTCAAGCATCAGCGGTGACTGCGGTTCCGCTCAATGTTTGCAGGCTACGATTGCAAGATTCGCGCTTCAGCAAAAGTGCGCCTGATAAAATAGTGGTGTCGTTGAATGAATCAGCGACACAACCGAGAAAACAAATTATGGAAACAGTTGAAACAACGGACACACTCAAGAGCATCAACACAACTCCACATCTTTGCCGGAGCAAGGTGAAACAAACCGCACTGGAAATTGCCGCCGCCATCCGCCCGGCCAATAAATTCAGCCGGGTTGGCATGAGTTTCGTTGAACGGATCGAAGCGAAAGTCCGCGTTGCCATCCGTGAAGAGGTCAGGATTCATCCCAGCAAAGGCAAGACACTTTTATGATGCGTCCACCCGATGCGTTGAATTGTTTGCCTCACGCGCGCCCGCGAGCCGTCTGCTTGCGGGCGTTGCGTTTCTGCCAGTAAGCGCTGATCGCATCACTGGCCCGTGCCAGCCATTTTTCGTCTCGTCGTAGTTGCTCTAAAATTTCCGTGGCGAAGAATTTTGTGCTGTTGCGGGCTGGATGTCCGAGCGGCTTTAGCAGTCCCACCGCCACCAGCATGGGAATTTCATGCGGCTCGAAGCCGAGAAACCAGGCCGTTTGCCCGGCATCAAGCCGGGCGGGAATAACTTTCCAACTGAGAAATTCGGTTTGTTGCGCGGTCACATTCATACGACGGTGTTGGTTGATGATTTGTTCTGGTGCCGGTTCCGCCGATGGCTGCCGGACGGGTGCATGACTTGGCTGGCAATCAACCCCTTGAAGGTCAGGTCGGGCAAAATGTCCGCAACTTTTACCCCAAGCGAATAAGCGATGAGTTGGATGCAATACGCCGGCACGTCGCCACGGCCGGTTTCCCAATTTGCAATTACACCGCGCGTTATCGGCGCACGAAGGGCGTGAAGCCAAGCCGCGAGTTCTTCTTGGGTAATCCGCTGCCGTTTCCGAATGTCGCGGACACGTCGTCCGACTGGATACTGTATTTGTGATTTCATACATGAATGGCCGCCCCACGCGCGCGCCGGGACGAATGTTTTTGGGTTTGTTTCTCGGAATTCGTTTGTTCGTCGTCACCGACGGCGACGGCTTCGACCTGGCTCGGCGCTTGGTTCTTGGTGAGATCAAGTTTTTCCTCAATCTCACTCTGGCGGCGGGTCAGTTCCTGAAAGCGTTCCTCACGCTCAAACTTTGCGCCGACTTTTTCGCCAAGCTCTTTGACGCGCTTATTGGCGTCGGTGATGTCCAACTCCAACCTTTCCGCGCGTTCTTCAAATCCTTGAACCGTTGCCTCTAGCGAGCGAATCGTGCCGAGCGCCGTGTCTGTGACCCGCGCACCGTAACTGTTTTGGCCGCGCAAGACCATTTCGGTGGTGTTGTTAAATCCGGGACGCAGAAACAAATCAAAACCGGCGAAGCGCCCGATGCGGATGTCATCGCCAAACCGCGCCTTCAGTTTTTCCGCGCGGCGCATGATCAATTCGCCCGCGATGCCCCGGTTATTGGATTCCTGCCCGTCGAGTTCAATGCGGAATTTATCGCCCGACGTGTCCATACGAACACCCAAGTCCTGCCGCAGATTCGCGAGGCGTGTGGTAAAGATTTCCGCATCCTCGTGCGAGCGGCGCAGATTGGAGCGAATGCGATATTGCTCCTCGGCATGGGCGGAGCGCAGTCGGGTGAGCCGGATCAACTCGGCATCCACTTGGGCTTTTTCAATGACGAGCGGATTGCCGGAAGCAATCGCTTTCACTTCAGCGTAGGTCAACGCAGCGGAGTCCAAATCCTCAAGCCGCCGGATTGTCATGTCGCCGCTCATCACCTGAGCGATGAACTTCGCCTTCGTCTCCAAGGTCTGCCACATGTAGGCGTCAAAGCTGCCCTCGGTGACGTAACGGAACACCTGCACGACTGAATTCTTGTTGCCCTGCCGGAGGATGCGCCCTTCGCGCTGCTCCACGTCTGCCGGTCGCCACGGCGCGTCAAGGTGATGCAAGGCAATCAACCGTTCCTGCACGTTCGTCCCAGACCCCATCTTCTGCGTGCTGCCAAATAGCACGCGGACTTTGCCCGAACGCACATCACAGAACAGCGTCAGCTTGGAAGCGTCGGAATCGTGATCTTGAATGAAGGCGATTTCGTTGCCGGGAATGCCAAGCCGTTCCAACTTCTGCGCCATGTCGTTATAGACGGAGAAGCCCCGGTCTTTCGGCGTGGAGAGATCGCAGAACACAAGCTGCGCGGAACGCTCCGGCTTGGATTCCTGCCAGATGTTGAAAATCTTTTCGACCGCCAGATTCACCTTGCCCTGCGGTTCGTCTGGTGCAGCCGGTTTCATCAACCGGAGATCCAAAGCCGCCTTGCGTCCCTCGGATGTGATTTTGAGCATATTGTCTTCGCTTGGATCAACGCGGCCGTTTTTCAATCGCTCGGCCCGCGCGGCGAGCGATTGCACAAACGCCTTCAGTTCCTCGGTGGCTGGCGCATTGCGAATGGTGGGCTTCTCGCCGTCGAGTTTCGGGCGCGGCAGATTCAGCATCGCGGCGGTCTGCACATCGGCGGACTGGCGGAACATCTGCATCAATTCCGGCACGTTGATGAAACGCGCGAAGCGCGTGTTCAGCCGGTAGCCTGCCCCGTCCGGTGAAAGTTCCATGGCCGTCACCGGCTCGCCGAATGTCGCTGCCCAGGAGTCGAAGTGATGCAGGTTGTGTTTCTTCAGCTCGTCATGCTGCAAATACCGCTGCATGGTGAACATCTCGGCCATGCTGTTGGCAATGGGCGTGCCAGTGGCAAACACCACGCCGCCGCCTCCGTTCAACGATTGGACGTGGCGCACCTTCAAAAACATATCGAACGCCCGTTCGCTCGCCGTCTGCGGCAAACCCGCGACCCGCGTCATCTTGGTGACGTAAAACAGATTCTTAAAATAGTGCGCCTCGTCCACGAGCAGCCGATCCACGCCGAGTTCTTCAAACGTCAACGTGTTGTCCTTTTTGTGTTCGGCAGCCAGCGTTTGAAGTTTGGCTTCCAGCCGTTTCTTCGCTTTTTCAAGTTCCTTCACCAAGCGCCGGTTGGAACTGTCCGCGTGCTGGCGTTTGATCATTTCCAATTCGTGAAGCTGCTCTTTGAAGAACCGTTCCTGCGTATCGCGTGACAGCGGGATGCGCTCGAAGCCTGAATGCGTGACAATGACAGCATCCCAATTGCCGGTCGCGATGCGGCTGAAAAGTTTCTTGCGGTTCTGCGACTCGAAATCCTCCTTGCCAGCGGCCAGGATGTTCGCGCCCGGATACAACGTCAGCAACTCGGTGGAAAACTGGCCGAGCATGTGATTGGGGACGACAAACATCGGCTTACCGGAAATGCCGAGCCGCCTCGACTCCATCGCGGCGGCGACCATCGTGTAGGTTTTGCCCGCTCCAACGACATGAGCCAGCAGCGTGTTTGGTGTCTGCAAAATGCGCCAGACACCTGCCTTTTGGTGCGAGTGGAGCTGAATCGCCCCGCTCGCGCCGGGCAAAGTCAGATGATTGCCGTTGAACGTGCGAACGCGCGTGTGATTGAATGTGTCGTTGTAAAGACGGCAAAGCCGCTCCCGGCGCGAGTCGTCGCTCCAAACCCATTCCTTGAATTTCTCCTTGATGCGTTCCTGCTTTTCGCGCGCCGCCTCGGTGGACTGCGCGTTGACAACAGGCTTTTTGTCCACCGTGTCATAGACCGTTGGAGTTTTGAGATTGAGCGCGTCTTCAATCAATTCTAGCGCCGTGTAACGGTCAGTTCCCCAATCCGTCGTGTTAGCGGTCGCGCCGCGTGCTTCCCAATTCGGATTGATGTGCCACGCGCCGAGGGCGTGGATGTGCCCGATCTCCACGCCAGACGGGATGTTGAGCAATTCGTTCGTGAACTGCTGCACGTCTTCGGATGGCAGCCAGGCTGCGCCGAGCCGCACGTCTATTTCCGTCGCAGCCAAGTCGGCTGGCTGGACGGATTTCAATGCCTCGACATTCTCGGTAAAACGCGGGTCGGTCACTGACGCTGCATCCGCGATTGAAAGTTTCTCCCGCACATTGCCGGAGAGATACTGGTCGTCGGTTTCCCATTGGTTTGTTTGCGGGTTCAGAAAAATGATGCCTTTCAAGTCCGGCAAAAATTCCTGCACCGGTTTGTTGAGCAGGTCAGCCATGTGGTCGAGGTCAACGCAGCCATGCTCGTTCAAGGTGACGAGCAATGCCTCTTTCGGCGTGGCGACCGATTCAACCGGCTGGCGATGATGAATCGTGCGTTCGGTGAAAATAGTGGCCTTGGTCGCGCGCTTCGTTTCGTCGTTGTAGTTTTCCAGCGAGAGCAGCAACGGCAAATCGGGGTCGCCGTCGAAGGCGCGCTGGTTGGCGCGAAGATTCACCGGACCAAACCGGCCAACAAAGCGGTCGTAGGTCAGATTGAGTTGTTGCCGGGTTTCGACGACGCGCTCCTCGGTGCTGCCATCCATTTGCGACCGCAGACAATCACGGACGGCATCCCGCACCGGAATCAAATGGCGGATGCGCGAGCGCATTTCGCTGGGCATATCGGTGAGTGGACGTAAAATATTTTCTTCGCGGATGCACACCATGCCATCATGCAGACAGTAGGCATTGGGTTTTACGAAATCGGGTGCGGGAATCGTTTCTTCAAGCGTCGGCTCGGCGACCTTGTGCGCCTGTGCCTGATAAATACCCTGCGGCAATTTCTCGACGGCCTGGGCGAGAGCATCCGCGAGTGCGCGACCATCCGGTTCGAGCGTCGGTTCATTGCCGCCATACATCCCGCCTGCGAGACGCATTTTACCGAGCATCATTTCCGGTCGGGCGGCAAAATATTCGTTGAGCGTGAAGGCTTCGCCGATGTCGTTGCTGTAATCCGCCGTTTCTTTCCAAGCTGTGCCAGTGGGCGTTTCGCCGGCGCGGAGCTTGCGAAGCATCACGATGTCGGTCGTAACTTCCGTGCCGGCGTTCTTCTTGAAAGCATCGTTGGGCAGTCGAATCGCGCCGAGCAATTCCGTGCGCGTGGAAAGCATTTCACGCAAGGTCGAGTCCAACTTGTCCATTGTTCCGCGCGAAGTGATAAACATGAGCAAACCACCCGGACGCACTTTCTCCAACGCGGCGGCGAAGAAATAATCGTGGATTTGAAATTTGTAATTATTGAAACGCGGGTCGTGAACGGTGTAATCACCGAACGGCACATTTGAAACAGCGAGGTCGTAAAATCCGTCGGCGAGTTTGGTTTGCTCAAACGGTTGGGCACGGATGTCCGCGTCGGGATAAAGCGCTTTGGCGATGCGGGCGGTCAACGGATCAATTTCGATGCCGGTGACGGTTGAGCGTCGGAGCATGTCTTCGGGCATGAGGCCGACGAAGTGGCCGATGCCGCAGGCGGGTTCGAGCACGCGCCCGCCCTTGAATCCGAAACGCTCGGCGGCGCGATACATTGCGCCGATGACAGTCGGCGCGGTGTAATGAGCGTTGAGTGTAGTGGCACGGGCCGAACGGTGTTCTTCATCCGAAAGAATTTCTGAAAGCCGGAACTGTTCCTTGCGCCAGTCGGCATTGTCCACGTCGAACACCTGGGGCATTGCGCCCCAGCCGACATATTTTACAAGCGCGGCTTTTTCCTCCGGCGTCGCTGGCCGTTCCTCGGCATCGAGTTTCCGTAGCGTTTCGATGGCCGCGATGTTTTTTTGAAACTTCAGCTTCGCCCCGCCGTCACCGAGTCGGTCAGCCTCGGTGATGCGGTAGGCGTTTAGATTCTTGGGCGGTTCTTCCTGGTGACGGTGAATTATTCTTCGGGCGGCAGGAGGATGTATTTCTCCCGCACCATTTCCCACGCTTGGGTGTGCGCTTGTTGTGTCGTTGATCCCTTTTGCATCAACTCCGTTCGCAGCGTGGCCATTTCGTCCTTCGTCTTTTCCTCCGCCTCCAGAAGCATCTGGTGCAGGAGCCCCTTCCGTTCCAATTCGCGCACCATTTTCGGGCGGAATTCGTGCCAATGTTTCGCTGCCATTTTTCCGTATTGTGTCAATGGTGTCATTGGTCGGCCTTCGCGTTGAGAAAAGGTCTAGCTGCTGATCCAATTCTACATGGTTTCGCCGGGTTGCCATGATTTATTTGGGGTGTTCCTGTCGCACGTCGGCTCACGGTGGAAATAGTTCGGCGATTCCTACTTTCAATGCCTTGGCGAGAAAGTAAACGTGTTTGTCCGTGGCCACGTATCGCTGCAATTCAATGTTGCTGAGCACATCGCGCGAGATGCCGAAGAAGTTCAGCACCTCCACCCTCGCAACCAGCATATTCTGGGTCAGATTTTGCTGGTTGCGAAGCCGGGCAACCCGGCGTCCTATGAGATTCGCATCGCGTTTCATAATGTTTTGCGTCATTCATAGTTCGTTTTGCCCTTCGCCAGTCGTGCCTGGCACACAAGATTTAATTCGGTTCGGGAGGTTCGGAAATATGGCCGCGACGATGCAACGTGTGCGGCAGCGACGGTGAGGATGTTTATGCAAAACAAGCGGCAAGCCGCCCGGAGAAGACCTGTCTGGTGGTCATGACAGAAGACGCTAAACAGAGTATTGGTTTTCATATTCTGAATGTGGCTGTTGGTTCGCGTTAAATAATAAACCTCCGTTTAACGCTGCCAACGGATGTTTGGGACCACGATCCGGTTTGCGGCGTCATGCGTGGAGGGACGCTTCTTCGTCCTGACCGATGGTCTTAAACGGCCAAAAGTTGTCCCTTGAATGCCCCTTCAAAAATGAGCGGCGCTGGTATAAATTTTCGCCATGAGCACCATACCCCCATTACGCCTGAGCAGACTGATCGCCAATGACACCGGAACAAATGGCCTTAAATTAAATCGCCTGACCGCTCTCATCAATGAAGCCAATCGGGAAGCCGGAACCAAGTGCTACGTCAACCGCAAGATGCTGGCTCGAATCAGAGACGAACCGGAGACCGTCGGCCTGACGATGCAAGTCCTGGTGGCGCTCAACACCTATTACCGGAAGCGCGGGCTGGGGTTGCAGCAGTTGCCAATTTTGGAAACTAGAGGGGTTCTGGAGCCATTGATGGATTCTTCACGTGTTGTGTTCATGCTGGGGGCCAAACCCCGGCCGGAAGAGCGGCGCAACGACATCAGCCTTTGGGATACAAAGTCGCAGGCCGAGTTGCTGACCCAGGCATCACGCCTCGACGTTCAGCGCAAGTTTGATATTGAGCCTGTGCTTTGGCGAATGCCCGTTGACCCGGCGGCCATCCACTCCGAACGCTGGCATCGCATCCTCGAAGAAGATCAAGCCTCGGTCATTTCCATCGGTTCGCCGCTTGCGTCCTTGAGCAGCGAAGTGATGCTTTCGCGCATGTTCGGCGTGGAGCAATTTACCATGCCCCGCTTTCGCGCTGGCAAACAGGTGCCGTTTTTCTTCGTCTGGCTGCCCAAGTCAATCCGGCACTTTTCCAGCGCCTTCGCGCTGACCTGGCGCGAGCTTCAGTCAGAGCACGCTGCGATTGCGACCGGAGTGAGACGCAACCAAACCGCCGCCTTCATTCTCGAAGGCAGGCCGCATGTGGTTCCGGCTGAAGGAAAAGCCTGGACGATGTATGGCATTATTGCCGCGCAGCGGCGGGCGGCGGGCAATGTGTGGCTGGTGGTATCAGGACTGGCCGGACCAGCCACCTACGCGGTCACAACGATGGTTAAGGAAATCAGCGCCGAGCTGCCTTTGTCCAAGGGAAAACATTCAAAAGTTCTGTGGGTGCCGGTGAAAGTGAAAATCAAAGCTGGCAAAACTGCTCCCTGGAGCGGTGACACCCGCGAAATCGTCGAAACTGTGTTCGATGGTGAACCGCGTCTGTGGCCTGAAGACACTGAACTTCCGCTTGAAAAGATTGTTGATAAACCGCACTGACGATCGTTTAAGCCATTGTCGCCGGTCTTGAGTAGCCAAAAAACAAGTCATTTGCTCACACCATATTGTTGATAGATAAACGTCTCAACATCCTGTCTTTGCTTTTCATCCAGACGCCCGTAGATGCCGGTTGCGATATTTTCACCGGCTTTTCCCGCTATAAATGCGCCAGCAACACCTCCAACAAGCCCACCTAGTGCTGCGCCTGCTGGAACAGTAATTTCGTCGAATGGACCACCGAATGCTCCTAGTTCGCCACCCCATGCTGCTCCAGCCTCCATACCGCCCCACGCACCAAGGCTACCTGCGGCAAAGGCACTTGTATCGGTGACGAATTCCCGTTCGGATAAACGACCCGAAAAAGCACCCTGAATGGTGTATCCTTCCATTAAAACCAAAACAACTATGTTCGCGCGTCCAAGCCATTTTCCAGCCGCCATTCGCGTTTCAATAACACTTCGATTGTCGAGGTCGTCTAAAACTTTTGTGAAATCTGCCTGTTTCGTCTTCTCATAAACAGGGACGCCTTTCTGTTTTGCATATTCTTTGATGGCTGGAATTGTTTCCTGCCGATTTGCCCACACCTGCAACTCACCTGTGCTTTTGTATTCAGCTGCCATTTTGTTTATTTGGCCTTTGATTCTTTCTAGGTCGGCACGTTGCGACGCCGGTTTCACATCTTTTACTTCAATGCGGGAACGCTGACCGGTCTGTCTGTGTCGAAGCACCAAATCTTTGTCAGTGCGCCCGTATGAGGCGTTTACCGGTTGGTCAACAGCCACGAGTTGAAATCGCGGGTCTTGATAAGCTTTCGTCGCATAAAGCAACGTTCGCGCCGCGCCTTTAGCCTGTTGCCATGACAAAGAATCAAGAGCGTTGAGATTTTTGGTGACACCAGGAATCGTGGGATCGAGGTAGTTCTTGCCATTGAAATCCTTGAACATTTTCTCTAAACGCCAACCGTTTTGGCCGCTTCCCGCCTGCTCGCGCATCCAAGCAAGCTTTTCCGATTTTGTCACCTCACCGAGAGCGAGTGCCTGTTCCTGATGCGTCAGCAATTCCGCCGACAAAACATTTTGTGAAACGTCAGCATGAAGCCTCGTGAGCGCTGCCATGCAGACAGGAAAAAATAGGAGAAATTTTGATCTCATAAACAATCAAGGTTTTTGCTTTTGAGTCACAGCCTCCTGCTTCGCCACTTCCGTCTGCAAATATTTTTGGTTTTCCAGTTTCTTCCAGCCTCTGTCAAATGCTTCGTAGTAGAGACGTGAGACCGCTGGATCAAGGAATCCAACTGAAATTGGCACGAGATATTTTACCATGGCGTTTTTGATTCCCGCGTAGTCGTTTGAATCATAAACCCCCGATGGAACACGAGTCCCCTCCGCGCGATTCATGATGTCATTGAATTTTTGAATCTGCGTGAGCGCCCAGCCCTGATAATCGCGCGACTTCTTTTCCTGCTCGGCCACTTGGGATTTATTGTCTGTTTCAATTGCATTCTCAATTCGTGCGGCTAAATCCGTCAGACTGGCGGGCAGGCTCGTGTCGGCATTTGTGTTTTCGAGAAGAATTTGACGCTGCGAAATAACACTGTCCAAAAGTTTGGCGAAAGAGATTTGCCGGATTGTCTGACTCGGTTCGTTCTTCGCTCGCACAAGACCCGCTTCCACCGACGCGATAAACTTGCTCGTGTCATCAGACAGACTACGAACTTGAACGTCGTGTTGTAATTTTTGAACACGCATTTTGTAGTCGGGGTTTGCTTGAATTCCAGCCAACCGTTCCGCAACCAGTTCAGATGACCCATCAGGTTTCGCCTGAATAGCGGTGTCAACGTCATCAAGAAAATCTTCGAGCGTGTCGTCGGTCACAGTTTGAGCTTTCGCAATGAGCGTGATTGCTTTTGTTCCCCAACGCAGAGCAATCAACCGTGGCAGGTATTCTTCCTCTGCCCACGGTGGAATCTGGCGCATTAAGTCGCGCAACTCGGCAATCATCGCGTTAGCGTTGGTTGAACCTTGCGGCCAAGAATTTGTATCTGCGATCCGCGCCTCTAGCGCGGCCAATTCATTTGTCACCGATTCCGGCAGTTCGACCGCAAGTTTATTGCCAATTGCACGATGAAGCACTGCGGTATTCTGCTGAACCGCATTCATGGTGTTGCCCATTTGGTCTTTTGCCTGCTGTTCGTCTTGCGTCAGCCGAGATTCCAGATTTGTGTCAA
>Ga0302266_10003673_pt1 | contig 12235 bp, 19 predicted proteins | sample III_Bog_E1_2_FD_194559 | JGI IMG/M metagenome (GOLD analysis project Ga0302266, IMG submission 194559) | Peat permafrost microbial communities from Stordalen Mire near Abisko, Sweden - III_Bog_E1_2 | ecosystem: Environmental > Terrestrial > Soil > Wetlands > Peat | place: Sweden: Abisko... | reverse complement strand
GATCGGGCCAAATGACGTCGAGCGATTCTGGTAGGCGCTCCAGGCGGGAAGAGCGATCAATACCAGCAGGGCGTTCTGATACAGCACGATGAAGAACAGATTGAAGAGTTGGAACTGCCACGGCTGCATTGACGAACGAATCACGGCCCAGCGATAGTCCTCGACGCCGCTGTAACCACCCTTTCGGGCAAAGTTGAACGTGAGTCGAACTCCCCACCCCGTGACCAGTGCGGCCATGACGTCCAATCTTGGGTTGTCGAGATGGGCGTAGGCCGCGAAGACCCACACGTAGATGACCGGCACGATCGACCACATTCGATCGACCCACGACGTGTCGCCGGTCGCGAGCGACGCAATCCATGCGAACGCGCACGCCGCCGCCGCGATGAGGATCGTGAGCAGGAGCGGTGGCATGGAGCGACCCTATCGCGTGAGTTCTCGCCCAACGAAAGTGCCTAGGAAGCTTTCTGCGACTCTCCGCCCTTCTTGAAAGACGTAATCGCGTGGCGTAGGTAGTCCAGTCGTTGGTGGTCGAACCCGAGCACACACTCGCCATAGAGAATCGGCACGATTGTGCCCGATTGGTAGGGGTTGGTGAGGGCGAGGCACTCCTCTCGCGCGTAGGACGTGAAGGTTGACTGAGTTCGCTGGGCGACGCGCCGATCCTGAGACCGAGTGGCGTAGTGAAAATAGTCGGACTCATCTCGTAGCGACGATTCCATCCGGACCCTCACCACTCTGATCTTCGATTCGAGGCACTGCTCAATTTGGTAGTCCGACGTGAGTTGGGGGCTCGCGCAGGGAACGGTCGTGGCACTGGGCTCGCCGTCACGATCTTCTCGGGCCGGAGAATGAGAATCACGATAAGTGCCATAATCACCACGAGCGCGGCCACCATCGACCATTTTCCTCGAGTTGGCTTCGACACAGACGATGTTTATCACCCCGTGCCAGAGTCGTCATCGACGCGAGATGATGAACACGCGCCGTAGATTGTTGATTCGAATCAAATGGTCAAGGAGCCGTCATGCCATTTCCGATTGTTGATGGTCTTCGTGCTCTCGAAATCGGTTCGCCGGGCGCTCTGCGACTACGCCTCAATCAACTTATTCTTGATGGTCGCAAACGAGCGACCGCGGGACTGCTGCTCGAGTACGTGAGAGAGAACGAGGAGTTGGAGTCCGAGGGAGAGCTGTTGGCCCTCGTCGACGATGACGCGCGGCGCATTGCGACGGTTGTCGTGGTGAGAGTTGAGACCGTACCGTTCATCGAAGTTCCGTGGACGTTCGCGCAGGCCGAGGGCGAAGGTGACGAGTCCCTTGAAGAATGGCGCGAGGGCCATCGACGATATTGGCGTGAGTACGGCGAGTCAATTGTCGACCAGACGCCGGTGGTGCTGATCTGGTTCGAGGTCGTGCCGGACTGAATTCAGATTCACTGGACCCACGCCCAGTTGGAGCCGCCGAAGCCATTTAAACTTTCGTCGTGGCGCAATTGGACGATCGAGAGTTAGCGACCCAGCTCTTCAATCGGTGCTGGGAGCTCTTAGAGGCGACGCGCGACGCCGATGACGATATCGAGCTGTTGACCGTGGCGTTCAGTTCTCGGTATCACTGGTTGAACGCCGGCGATAGGGAGCAGTGGATCGTCAGCGACTGGATGGTCGCTCGAGCCGCGGCCGCGGTCGGAGAAGGCGAGTTGTCCCTTCGCTTCGCCAAGCGAGCGCATTCGGCGGCCCAGGAGTACGAGGTCCCGGATTGGCTCGTGGCGTCAAGCGCGGAAGGCGTCGCTCGGGCGTTCGCGGCACTGGGTGACGTCGAAGAATTCAACAACTGGTCGGCGCTCGCCGCTCGCCTCGTCGAGGTCATCGCCGATCCCGAGGACAAGAGCCTCATCGCGAGTCAACTGGCCGACATCGAAGCCCCGTAGGGTCGGCACTTTCCGTGGTTGGGTGATGAACGTGTTCGGCGTCATAACTATGACTCGGCGATCGTACGGAACGCTCGAGCGGCTGACGCTCGCACGCGGGCGTTCTCGTCGTCCAAGAGAATCACCACGGCGTCGATTGCCGAACCGACGTGATGTCGCGCGATCACCTTGGCCGACATCTCGCGTACGCGCCATGCGGCGTGCGTCGTCGCCGTGATAATCGCATCCGTGGCGACGTCGTCCCACACGTGCAAGAGACCGCGCGCCGCCCATACGCGGGGCCAGTAAACGTCGATGCCGCTGTCTCGACCTTCGAGGACGTTCTCGGCGCTCGGCCCACCGATTACTCGTAGAAAGTCGTCTTCCACGCCCCGGCCGTTGAGGATCGCGATGCAGTCGTGGATCACGTTGTCGCGGCCACGCCGTTCGCATTCGGACTCGATCGACCATTTGGGTGTCATTCCCCAGATGCTCGCCACTGCGTCGACCGGCTTAGTCTTTGCTGCTTGTGTCTTTGGGCGCGATGCCAAGTCGCGACGTGAAGAAGTCCATTACGCCCTCAAGTGCCAAACGTGTCGGTGAAGTCGCTTCATCGGAGTAATCCTCGGTCAGCACCGAATGGGCCGACTTCTTGTAGCCCCATGGATTTCCGGGCGACGAGTCGATCTCCACACCCATGAACTTGTCGCCCAGCGTCTCGCGAAATCGGGTGAAGCGCTCGGCGGGTGACTTCTTATCACCACTGAAGCGCAGGCCCATTACGCACAGGTCTTCTTGTGTTCGACGTTGCACCACCGCCAAGTCCGCGTCGGAGAGACCGAGCGCGCTTCGATGCTCCGCGTTCGTAGGGAAGGGAAGCGACGGCTGACTCATGACCGGCGCGATGACCGACGGCTCCACGCACATGGCCATGGCGAAGCCACCGGTGAGACACATGCCCACCGCGCCGACACCTGGCCCGCCATGTGCCTCACGTTCGTGGGCAGCGAGTTCGCGAAGGTAGTTCACAACAGGGCTGGTCTTGTTCGTGGCGAGCAGGTTGAATTCTTTGCTCACGCAAATCTTGGCGAGTGTCCCCAGCACGTAACCAATTGAGATTTCACGCCCGGGAGTTCCAAAGAGATCAGGCAGTACCGCTGTCATTCCTCGCTCAGCAATCTTGCGGCCAAATGCGGCGACTAGTGGTGTGATGCCGGGCATCTCGTGAATGACGATGACCGCGGGACCTGCGCCCGTTCGATAGACGTTGTGTTTGATGCCGGTCGAGGAGGTGAACGGCTGCAACTCGAAGCCTTCGAGGGCAAAGGGCATGACACTCATGGTTGTTCCAATCTCAGGATTCAACCATTATTTCAGCGAACGCGGATGACGACCGTCCAGTGACTCGGACTCGCGCTACAGATTACGCCCGTCGGACACGACGAGAGGTGCGCGTACAGTCGCATGAGTCCCGGTTCGAGGGCAACGTAGACGGCCCGCACTGAGGCGCACGCACGCCCCGGGACACAAGCCTGTGTTGCGCCGGACGTTGCACCCTTGGTGGCGGTCGTAGATACGAGCGTGACGACTTTTCGAGTGCCCTGCGTGCTGAAGGTCCAGTTGCTGTACTCGAGCGTCACCGAGATGTTGGCTCCCGGATTCACCGTGATGACGCGTCCGTTCTGGGCAGCGGTAAGTGTGATCGTCTTCGAAGCAGTGGCCTGTGCGCCAGTTCCCATTGATCCGAACAACAGGGCCCCGACGGCCACGAGACCGATCATTGATTGGAGGGTTCGGGTGATTCGGCGGGTCCCGTCGGATGAGTGTTTGAAGAAGTGATTCATCTCAATCCTCTCGTTTCTCGACGTTGCCATCGATGTTTCGATCCGGCATAACTTCAAATGAACCCTGCGTCCAATCAATGATCGCCCCGTCCGCGGCGGGTGACCGGTGCTACTTTCGGATCCGGCCATCAATCACTTTGTTGCTGACTGCAGCCTAAGCACTGAGGAGATCTGGCGCATCGCGGAGGGGGATCTCCTTGATTCGTTGGAGAGAGGCCAGTGCGGGCTCGCTGAGCTTCTTGTGGCCCGGTACGAGCAGTGCCGTCACGACGCCGATCGCGACGACCAGTGCTCCCACGTACATCGCGGGACGCAGTCCGTTGACGTAATCCTGCGCGGAGAGGTATCCACCACTCGAGGAGAAGACCGCGCCGAGCAGCGCGATGCCGAAGACGCCACCGAGTTCACGGAACGCGGCGTTGGTGCCTGAGGCGAGTCCTTCATGATCCTTCGGAACCGAGCCCAGTACGAGCGACGCGACCGGAACGAAGAACAGCGTCATGCCGACGCCGGCGACGATGAATGCGGGAACCATGTCCGAGTACGGCGTCGTCGGCGTCAACAGCAACGCCAGCCACATCAGGCTGACGGCCTGAAGGATGAGGCCGGTGACGACCAGGGGCTTACCGCCGATGCGCTGGGCGAGTAGTCCGACGACGGGTGCGAGCAGCATGGGCATGCCGGTCCACGGCAAAACTCGAAGTCCCGCGCCGAGGGGCGAGTAGCCCTGCACCGTCTGCAGGAACTGCGAGAGGAAGAACACGGTGCCGAACATGCCAAAGCTGAACAAGAGCGCCGTCACATTGATCGCGGCGAAACCTCGATTCTTGAACATTCGCAAACTCAGCATCGGGGCCGTAGCGCGCAGTTCCCACCGGATGAACGCCGCCAGCAAGACGGCTCCGATCACGAAGGAGGCGAGCACGCTCGAACTGGTCCAACCACTGGCGTTCCCGCGCACGAGGCCGAGCACTACGCCGAGGAGGCCGCCACTGACGAGGAGTGCTCCCCGGACGTCCAGACGGCTCTGGGTCCCACGTGACTCGGCCAGTTTCCACCACGCCAGGGGCACGAGAACGATGCCAATCGGCACGTTGAGCCAGAAGATGTAGTGCCACGACCAGCCGGTCGTGACGGCGCCACCGACGAGCGGCCCCAGAGCGATGGCCGCGCCACCGATCGCTCCCCAGATGCCGAGCGCGGCGTTGCGACGTTCGGGCCTTACGGCCGCGCTCAACAACGTCAGCGAGAGCGGCATGATCATCGCGCCACCGGCGCCCTGGAGGGCCCGGGCGGCGATGAGAAAGCCAATGCTTGGAGCAATCGCGGCGAGCGCCGACGCGGTGGTGAAGATGGCGACGCCGGTCATGAATGTTCGGCGACGACCGAAACGCTCGCCGACGGCGGCGGCGGTGAGGAGTAGTACGGCAAAGGTCAAGGTGTAGGCGTTGACCGTCCACTCGAGGCCCGAGAGCCCGGCGTGGAGGTGGACGCGGATGACCGGAAGTGCCGTCGTCACGACGAGGTTGTCGAGCGATGCCATGAAGAGCGCGAGACCGGTGATCAGCACGGCCCACGCGCCACGGTGACCATCGGCGCGGGGCGTCGATGGTCGATCAATGGACTCGACGTCGATCGGCCGGTTCAGTGTGGTGGTCATTGGTGTGCTCCTTGCCCTTGCGCTTCCATCTGGTAACTCCTGATGGAAGGGATTGTTAGTTGTGAGTAGTCACTATCTTGAGAGAGGAAAAAAAATATAGGGGTCATCATGACGCTTGTGCCGTTGCGACGTCACCATTGCCCTTGCGGGCTTCGGAGATCGCCATCATGGCGTCGAACTTTTCGGACCCGGGACAGATCGATTGGGCCCACGACTCTTTGACCGAGAGCAGGTCAATCGCGGACATCACCGAGATCAACATGCCGTTGGCAAAGAAATCCTGGATCATTTCCTGGTCCAGTCCCAACTTGTCCTTGACCATGTGCCACAGCACTTCGAAGGTCCTTCGACAGGCGGCGGCGATCTCGGGATCGCCTGTCGCGGCGGCGTAGCCGTGCATCTGAACCTGGAGCATCTCGGGATCTTGCATCAAATGCAGGTACGCCATGCCCATGGCCTGCATCGCCTCTTCGCGGTCCAGTCCTTCGATCGCCCGGGACAGCTCCTTGACGATTCGAGTGCCGACCTGGTCATAGGTCGCGATAAAGAGGTCCTTCTTTGTTCCGAAGAGGCGAAAGAGGTACGGCTGAGAGATGCCGGCGCGAATGGCGATGGCGTCAGTGGAAGTCCCGGAATAACCGGACTTCGCGAATTCGGTGACCGCGGCACTCAAAACGGCGACTCGTCGTTCGGCGGCTGTTTGTCGGGTCGAAACCATCATTTGGCTATTGTAAGTGCTTACTCACTACCTTGTCAAGCCACTGGATGGAATCCTTTTGTTGGCTTGACACTGATCGTTCGTGAATCACGTGAATTGACCGATTCGTAGAGATATCTCGCATCATGACTCGGCGTCTGGAAGATCCCTTCTCCACCGGATGAGCGCTACGCCCTGGGCCTCGATACGGAATCCACTCTTCTCGAGAACTCGTTGACTCGCGACATTCTCAATATCGGTTTCGGCGATCACCGCTCGCGCGCCTCGTCGAGCAAGTTCACACAGTGCGAGAACTGCTTCAGTCGCTACGCCGCGGCCCTGAAATGATCCACTGATGCCGTAGCCAATCTCGACCTCACCTCGTTCATTGGGAGAGCTCTCAAAAACGATTCCGCCAATGCTCATCTCACTTGACTTTTCTACGACCGTGAAGAGGGCCCCACGGCACGGCGTCGGTGGCGAAGGTGGCCCCGCCCACGAGCGCGGCGCCGGCAACGCGAACGTCACCCGGCGTCGGGAAATCCTGCGCCCACGACTGGCCGTCACGTTCTCCGGCCACGATCGCCTCGGCGGGGTCCGGCGTCAAGGCCCGCAACAACAAGTTGGTGGTTTCAATGATCACGTCGTCATTCTGACATCGCCGTGACGAGTCGTCTCCTGAACCCCGCCAACGGGAACTGTCACCGCGTTAAGTGACCCGGACCTCACGGTCGAACGCGGAAACCCTTTTTCTTGGGCAGCGGCAAAGCATCGCTCGTCGCTGTCACCAACGAGATGATCCAGTCGCGGTCGTTCAGTTTCGCCGAAGAGATTCGATAGGCCGGTTTGGCACCGTCGTAGGGCGAGCCCTGGCTGACGCGTCCGGCTTTCGCGGCACCGGCCTCGGTGATCTTCACGAAGAGCGTGTTGTCACAGACGAGTGCGAAGTTCTTTCCTCGGTAGTAGAGGCCGTATTCGCCGAACATCGGTTTCGCCGTGATCTCGAGTGGCTGCAGTTTGTCGAGGACCGCCTCGATGAACTTCTTGTCCGTCGCCATGTTCGCAATGTAGCAACGTTCGCGAAGTCGTGTCCGGCGCTCAGCGCGTCACACGCCTCGGCGATCTACGAGCGACGCTTTGATTCGAGTTCGAGCAGCCACGTCTTTCTCTCGAGTCCGCCGCCGTATCCGGTGAGGGACCCGTTGGCCCCGATTACCCGGTGACACGGCACGATGATTGAGATGGGATTACGACCGTTAGCCAGACCAACGGCACGCGACGCCTTGGGGTTCCCGACTCGCTGGGCCAGTTCGCCGTAGGAAATCGTTTCGCCGTAGGGGATCTCGCACAACTGGGCCCACACACTTTGCTGGAATGGCGTGCCGAGCAGATTCATCTCGAGATCGAACGTTGACAGTTCGCCCGCGAAGTACGCGTGGAGTTGCGCAGCGACGTCCTTGAACCACGCGTCGTCCGAAATGGCGTCGTCCGGTGGTGGTGACACATGGCACTGTTCGTGCATCGAGATGTTCGTGAGTGCGCCGTCGCGAGCGACAAGCGTGAGCGGTCCAATGGGGCTCTCGACCGTGGAGGTGAGGACTTCATTCATTCGTTTCCTTTCATAGCGGGATAGACGTCACGACCGGGGCGGCCAGTCGTTGATGCGGTGGTCGTCGACCGACCACAGGTACTGCACCGCGTACGCGCGCCACGGTCGCCAGATGTGAGCGCGCTCCACGAGCGCCGCGGGCGATGACGGGAGTCCGAGAAGTTCGGCCGCGTGGCGAACGCCGAGGTCGGCTTCGGGGAAGGCGTCGGGATCGCCGAGCGCTCGCATGGCGATCACTTGTCTCGTCCATGGTCCGATACCGGGGATCTCGGAAAGAACGTTCATCGCGTCGTCGCGGTCACCGCCCGGTCCGAGTTCGAGATCGCCACTTCGCAACGCCTTCACGAGTGCCGCGAACGTGTCGCGCCGTTTCGTGGGCATCGCCAGTGCAACGCTGCGCAACGCAGTCGGCAACGGGAAGAGGTGCGTGAGTCCCCCGCCCGGGTCGCTCACGGGTTCACCGTGACGCTGAACTAGGCGACCGGCGTGAGTCTGGGCCGCGGTGGTCGAAACCTGTTGGCCCAGGACGGCCCGTAGCGCCATCTCGGCTCCGTCAACGCATCGAGGTACTCGACGTCCCGGTGACTTGGCGATGAGCGGGGCCAGTGATTGGTCGATACTCAGTTGACGGTCGATCGCCACCGGGTCGGCGTCGAGATCGAGCAGCCAGCGACTCCTCGCAATCGTTGCCGTTAGGTCACGCATATCGCTCAACACGGCGCGACAGTTGATGTAGTCGGGCGTCGGCGTGAGTTCGACGATGCCGGGACCGTGGGCCAATCGCAAAGTCCGACGATAGGTCTGTCCCCGCACCTCTTCGACGCCGGGAACCGCAGTGGCCGCGAGATGCCCGAACAAGTTGTCGGGACATAGGGGTTGGCGAAACGCGAGACGTAACTGGATCGCGGCTGACGCTTCGGCGACGTCACGCCGTCCCTTCGCACGAGTGCGAAGGGACGTGGGAGACGACGCGAATACGGCTTGCACGGTGTCGTTGAACTGTCGAACACTGGCAAAGCCGGCGGCGAAGGCCACGTCGGCCATGGCCAAGCCGGTCGTTTCGATGAGGATGCGCGCGGTCTGCGCCCTTTGTGCCCGCGCAATGGCGATCGGACCGGCACCGATCTCGTTTTGCAGGACGCGTTCCAACTGGCGCACGCTGTAGCCGATCCGTCGAGCGAGACCATTGACTCCCTCGCGGTCGACGAGTCCGTCCGCGATGAGGCGCATCGCTCGAGCGGCCACGTCCGCGCGCGAGTTCCACTCCGGTGAACCGGGAGAGGCATCGGGGCGGCAACGTTTGCAGGCTCGAAAACCGGCGAGCTGCGCGGCGGCAGCCGAGGGGTAGAAACGAACGTTTTTACGCATCGGGGTCTGGGCCGGACAACTTGGTCGACAGTAGATATGGGTCGAGGTCACGGCGGTGTAAAACCATCCGTCGAATCGTGGATCGCGCGACTGCAGCGCGAGATAACAGCGTTCAAAATCTTCGACCATGCTTCGAACCTACCCTGGCCAAAGGATTCCAAGTAGCGGAAAAACGACAACTCCATCGGGCCTGTGACCTGGTCGATTGTGATGGCGAAATTCCGCTAGACCGATTCCACCTCAGGCGGTGCGTCGAACGGTGTTCGGAAATTGAAGGCGTGTTCAGTGGGTCCCAGTCGCTCCAATGATTCCAACCGTTCCACGGCCTCGGTCGCTTCGGGAATGGTCCCGGCGCGAATCCACCACATCGCCGTCTGGACTCCGTCAAAGCAGTCGGCCCACTCGCGACGTCGGCGCAGGATGTCTTTGTGATCGCTTTGGTACACGTATTGCCTGAGTGCCTCCATCGACTCCCACGCGCTCAGGTTGAGAAGTATCCGGTCGTCCGCAAATACCCGAATGCTGGTCGCGTAGCCCCCGTCAACGTTTAAGCGCCATACGAATCCGGGCGCCACGCCCGCCAAGGCGTTGATGGGGTCGAGCGCCGCGACGAAGCCCGCGACCACGGGGGAGTCGAGAGGTGCCTTGAGTTTCACGATGTTGCACTGCGCGAGGTGATACGTCATTGAGCGAGGATACAGTCCACGCCGGCAAGTACCACGAGCGAAAGTGACGGGGGATAACTAGATTCGGGACTGTTTGAGTCCGGCAGATCACCGGACCGCAAAGCGAAAGGTTGAACCATGGCGAAGGCGTACGAAATCTCAATCTGGGAACCGGACCCCGAGAAGTCCGACGAGTTCATGGAGACAATCAAGAGCCTGACAAAGGCTTTCGTCGAATCGGGCGTCTCGCAGGTCGACCTGCTCACGGGGGTGGCCGGTAAGGACGTCTTTCGAGTTGTCGTGATCCAACACTTCAAAGGTCTCGCGGACAACGGCGCAGTCAATGAATCGATCGGTGACAGTGCGGCGATGAAGGTGTGGCGTGAAGCACATCCTGGCGGCTTTCCGGGAAAACTCATTTCGCACGACCTGTATCAGTCAATCGACGACTGATCTCGATCCGTCGGTGTCGCGATCGCATCACTCGTTGAGCCTGGAGGAGATCTCGGAGTTCGCGTCAACGCTGGCGGGCGCTAGCGAAGAGCAGCCCTTTGGCCCGAGTGTCGACGTGCTCAAGGTGGGCGGCAAGATCTTCGCGATTCTCTCGCCCGAGGGTTCGCCGGAGGCGATCTCCTTGAAGTGCGAAGCTGAACTCGCGATCGATCTTCGACTTCAGTACGCGGCGGTCATTCCCGGCTACCACCTCAACAAGCGACTCTGGAACACCGTTCATATGGACGGCACGGTGCCCGACGACGAGATCATTGAGATGGTCTCGCACTCCTACGAACAGGTCGTCGCGGGCCTACCGAAATCGGTGCGCCTGAATCTCGTCGCATCGGACTGACGTCGTCGCGTCGCGTCGGTATCCGCTTTAGCAAAATCTTGTCACCACGTCGGCAACGTACGCCGACCTGGTCGCGGAGTTGAATCCGAGATTGTCGCCCTGCGTGGCAACTATGTGTCTCGGCCCCACGTTTTTGAGGGGGTAAATCGGGTCACCAAATCCCGACTTGCGTCTCGACGTCGGCTTCGATATCATACAACCATATGGTTGTATATCAACTTGCGGACCGTGAAGTCGATCGGATGTTCCGGGCTCTCGCCGACCCGACCCGACGTGACATTTTCGAACGCGTCATCGGACGGGGCCTGTCGGTCTCCACGCTGGCCCATGACTACGAAATGAGTTTTGCGGCGGTGCAAAAACACGTCAGCGTCCTGGAACGTGCGGCACTCGTCACCAAGGAACGTCACGGAAGAGAGCAGATCGTTCACGGGAACGTTTCGACGTTGCGCCGAGCGACAGAACTTCTCAAAGCATTCGAGGAGATCTGGATTGGAAGGGCCACAAGGATTGCCGAAATCCTCGGCGAGAAAGGAAGTGAATGATGACAGTTATCTCAACGGTGGCGGACCCAGAAACATTGAGTCTCACGGTGGTCGCAGAGTTCGAGGCGAGCCCCGAGCGGGTCTGGGGCGTGTGGGAAAATCCCCGACGTCTCGAGCGCTGGTGGGGACCACCCAGTTATCCCGCGACGTTTACGCGACACGATTTCTCGGTCGGTGGTGAATCGCGTTATTACATGACTGGACCCGATGGTGGCACGCCCCATGGATATTGGCGCATGTTCACGATTGACGAACCGAACCAACTCGAGTTCGCGAACGGTCTCGCCGGCGATGACGGTGAACCGCAACTCGGCGTTGAGCCGATGGCCGCGCACGTCACGTTCGAACTGATCGACGGGGGAACTCGCATGACCTCGATGAGCTCATTCGTTGATGCGGCGCAGATGAAGACGATGCTGGACATGGGAATGTCCGAAGGAATGACGCAGGCGGTTTCCCAGATCGACGAACTCTTGTGACCGGGATCGTCTGAAGTACGGGCCGATCCCGGAGCACGTTCCGTGATCCTGGATGGTATGGGCCACGACCTGAGCTCTTTCTACTGGGATCAGTTGGTTGATGAGATCTCGACTCACGCCCAGGGCGCCCCCACCAACGAGTCATTCGCCGGATACCGTGTTGCAATGAATCGCTCGTTGAGGTCGTGGTCGGCGATTGTGGCAGTCGTGGGTCTGTTGCCGTTGACGTTCACCGGTACGCCGAGCGCTGCGGCGGCATCGGCGCACTCGAGCTGCCGTGCTCCTCGACTGACGGGATTGACGGTGACGGCGGCGCGCCACAGAGCCAAAGCTGCGGGATGCCAATTGCGGCTCTCCGGCGCGGTGGTGAAAATCCCCACGATTCAGACAATCCACACCCAGAATGTTCGCCCGGGAGTTCGCGCCACGCTCGTGACCGTCGCAGTCAACCCGCTGTGTCCGAGCTCCGGGGCCATAGGGCCACCTCCCGGCGAGCCGATCATGAAGCCGGGACCGACCGAACTGATCTCCGGGCTCTTCATTGAAGGCGGTCCATTCATCTATCGTTCGGTGCCGAACTGTGAGAGTCTCGTTGGTAAGTCAAGCGGCGGGA
>Ga0302266_10003657_pt1 | contig 12273 bp, 7 predicted proteins | sample III_Bog_E1_2_FD_194559 | JGI IMG/M metagenome (GOLD analysis project Ga0302266, IMG submission 194559) | Peat permafrost microbial communities from Stordalen Mire near Abisko, Sweden - III_Bog_E1_2 | ecosystem: Environmental > Terrestrial > Soil > Wetlands > Peat | place: Sweden: Abisko... | reverse complement strand
CGTGAAATGGCTGCCGTCCCACATCGAGCCTTATGGATTCGCCGTCCTGCTTGGCTGCCTGGGTTACGTGGCCGCGCGCCGCACGCTCAAGCGCGACATCGAATTGGGCGATATTCAGCAGGAACTTGAACTGGCACGCCGCATCCAGCTCTCAATCCTTCCCGGAGCATTTCCCGCGTCCGTAAGCTTTCGCGTTGCCGCCCGCTATGTCCCCATGACCTCCGTTGCCGGTGACCTCTATGACTTTCTCGTTGCCGACGGCTCACAAGCAGCCCTCCTCATCTCCGATGTATCCGGCCACGGTGTTCCCGCTGCCCTCATCGCCTCCATGGTCAAAATGGCAGCCATCTCGCAACGCGCTCTCGCAACACACCCTGCTCAGTTGCTAGCCGGCATGAATGCTGCCCTTTGCGGCAATACCCAGGGCCAATATGTCACCGCGGCCTGTGTCCATCTCGATGCCGACTCGCGCTCACTCCGCTATGCCGCTGCCGGCCATCCCGCCATGCTCTTACTCCGCAACGGCGCGGTAACCGAAATCTCGGAGAACGGCCTCCTGCTGGCCGCCACCGAGCTTGCAACCTACTCCGAAATCACGCTCCCTCTCCAACCGGGAGATCGCTTCATGCTCTACACCGATGGCCTCGTCGAAGCCCGCAACGCCCAGGGAATTCTCCTCGGCGAAGATGCATTGTCTGCGGCATTCCTCGCCACAGCGGCTCTCGCGCCCGATCAGGCAGCCGACCACATGATCACCACCGCCGAACACTGGGCCAAATCCCAGGACGACGACCTGACCGTCCTGATCTGCGACTATCTTGCCGACCGAGGTCATGCCCCGCATGACGAGGCATAACCTCAGAAGAAGCAGCCTGGATGTGCAACAGGCACGGCTTCATCTGAGTATTGAAGTGCGAAGGGGCACGACTTCAGTCGTGCCATATGTCACCCTAAAAAAAGGGAGGGCATGGGGCTTCAGCCCCATGCCCTCCCTTTCATCCTTGGCGCATCCTTACGCGTAGATCCCCCGCTGCTTGATGGTGAAAGCCACCCGATCAATCGCCAGCATATAAGCCGCAATGCGATTGTTCACGTTATGCGCTTCCGCGTACCGAACCACATCGTCAAAGCTGTCCCGCAGAATCGTCTCCAGTTGCTCGTTCACAATCGCCTCTTTCCAGAAGTAACCTTGCCGGTCCTGCACCCACTCAAAGTAGCTCGCCGTCACTCCGCCGGCATTGGCAAGAATGTCTGGCACAATGAAGATCTTCTTCTCTGCCAGAATCTCATCGGCCACTGCCGTCGTCGGTCCGTTCGCGCCTTCCACCACAATGCGCGCCTTGATGCGGTCCGCGTTGCGGCTGGTAATCACGTTCTCCGTTGCCGCCGGAATCAGAATCTCGCAATCGGAAACAATCAGCTCTTCGCTGGGCATCGCTTCCGCCCCGCGAAATCCCAGCGTTGTGCCGTTGCGCTGCTTGTAATCGAGCAGGCTATGAATGTCGATGCCGTTGGGATTCGAAAGCCCTCCGTCCATCTCCGCTATGCCAACAATCTTGTACCCGCGTTCCATCATCAGCCGGGCAGCATTCGATCCCACGTTCCCAAATCCCTGAATGATTACGCGGCAGCCGTCAACAGGCATCTTCAGGTAGCGCAGGCTCTCGTCACAAACCACCAGCACGCCACGCCCCGTCGCTTCAATGCGTCCGCGCGACCCGCCAATGTTCAACGGCTTGCCCGTCACCACGCTGGTTACCGTATGCCCCATGTGCATCGAGTAGGTATCCATGATCCACGCCATGGTCTGCTCGTTCGTGTTCACGTCCGGTGCGGGAACATCCTTCTCCGGCCCAATGAAGTCGATAATCTCTGACGTATAGCGCCGTGTCATGCGCTCAAGCTCGCCCTGGCTCATTTGCTTCGGATCGCAAATCACTCCGCCCTTGGCTCCGCCAAACGGAATGTTCACGACCGCGCATTTCCATGTCATCCAGCTCGCCAGCGCCCGCACTTCATCCAAGGTCACTTCCGGTGCATAACGAATGCCGCCTTTGCCCGGCCCTCGGGCAATCGAGTGTTGCACCCGGAACCCAGTGAACATCTCAATCTTGCCGTTATCCAAGGTAACGGGGAAGTGAACAATAATCTCCCGGGAAGGGGTGCTAAGCATCTTCCACAGCCCCTCCTCCAGGTTCAGTTTGCGCGCGGCAAATTCAAAGCGCGCGCTTTGTGCCTCCCAGGGGTTAATCTCCTGGTCCAATGTCATCGTCGGAATTGCAACTGCCATATATTCTCCAGTTCCCTTCTTCTTCCGCCGATTGCAAACGGCTTAGGGGAATAAGTCCATTCGCAGGTATCAGATGCAGTTCGGTTTGCTCCGAGAATTTCCCGGCCGCACCCCACCCGCTCCTGATGCGGGAATTTCTCCCGCCGGCTTCCGTTCGGCTTCCCGGTTGATCCGCAAAAGCCCAAACCCATGTGAGTCTAGGCCCGCCGCCAGAACACAGTCAAGCCATCCCGTACCTGCCTCGGAACCCCCGGGCCCCGTGCTTTTTCCCTTTCAGTATCGGGTATGAATCCGAATATCAAACCAAAATCGGTTTGGCCCTGGTCTTTTAAATAAGTGGTCTCGGAACTTGCAGTCCCGTCAATTCAAATCCTTCTCCCTTAAGTTGGATACCAACACCACTTCCAAGCGTGCGTGATCCAATCACCTACCGCAACTGCAGTCCGCCAAAAGCCCACTTAGAGCAAAACAACACAGAACCGCCTCTCGACAAAGTGTTACCGATGGTACACAAGCGTTTGATTCTTTGGGTACGATGGTGCAGCCCGGCTGTCCCGCCAAATCCCCATTCTAAGAATCTCTACGCCGCCTTGAACCTGGACCAGGTGATTCGACGATGAAGTCCTTCTTGAACCGGAAATTGCGGCTCGCCTTCGGGGTTACCATGGTCACCCTGCTGCTCATGGGTGCTGTCTCATACCGCTTGATGCTCATCTCCGACGAGAGCGGGGGGTGGGTGCTGCATACGAACGCCGTCTTGATTCAGATCAAGGATCTTCTCTTTTCCATGGAGAGCCTCGAATACAACAGCCGCCAATTTGTGTTAACCGGCAAGGAATCGGATCTCGAATCCTACCAGGCAAGCGTCATTAAGGTGGGGCTGGATGAGCAAGCCATTCGCACTCTCTGGCGGACAATCCCCTGCAGCAAAATCGGCTCGTCTCCCTTGCGGCCCTCGGCGGCGAAAACATTCGAAATGCGGAAACGATCATCGGTCTGCGCCGGGTCCAGGGTCATGCCGCCGCAGTAGGCGCCGTCTTGACCGGCCAGTATCAGGTCGGCATCGATGAATTCCAGGCCTTGGCCGTCACCATGCAGGACGAAGAAATCCGCTTGCGGACCCTGCGCCTCGCCAAGACTGAGCGCTATGCCAACCAGACTAAGATCGCCCTGATCCTGGGGACCCTCCTTGGGCTTCTAATCTCCGGCTGGGCAGCCTGGTCCGCATTGGGCGAGAGCACAAAACGAGAGGCCGCCGAAGACGCGCTTCGCGATAGCCAGGACAAATACCGCATGCTGCTTGACGGAGTTCAGGACTACGCCATCTTCATGCTGGACCCGCACGGTCGAGTTGCCAGTTGGAGCGCCAGTGCGGAACGGATCAAAGGCTACACCGCGGATGAAATCATCGGCCGCAACTTTTCCTGCTTCTTTCTTCCGGAAGACATTAAGCGTGGCCGGCCCGAAGAGGTTCTCCGCATAGCAGAAGCGACAGGCCGTCACGAAGAGTTCGGTACGCGCGTACGCAAAGACGGATCAGAGTTCCTTGCCAGCGTCACTTTCATTGCCATGCGGGACGAATCGGGAAGTCTGCGAGGGTTCTCTGAGATCTGCCGCGATTTAAGCGAACACAAGGAATCGGAGGCCAGGTATCGTGGACTCCTTGAAGCAGCCCCGGATGGAATGGTGGTAGTCGATCAGACAGGGAAGATCATTCTGCTGAATGTTCACGCGGAAAAACAATTCCGATATCACCGCGATGAGCTCGTCGGCAAACACGTCACCGACATCATCCCGAATGGCTTCGCCGAGCGGCTCATTGCCGATGGAACTCGCACGGCCGCAGAAGCGCTCGCGCAGCAGATGGGCACCGGGATTGAACTCATTGGGCGACGAAAAGATGGAAGCAGGTTTCCCATCGAGATCATGCTCAGCCCACTCGAAAGCGCAGAGGGCATCCTGGTCACCGCGGCTATCCGGGATATCACCGTCCGCAAAGTTGCTGAAAAAAATCTCGTACAGATGGAGGCCAGGTACCGTGGCCTGCTTGAAGCTGCGCCGGACGCCATGGTCGTTGTCAATCAGGCAGGAGAGATCGTGCTCGTGAATGCTCAGGCTGAAAATCAGTTTGGACACCGCCGCGATGAGCTTATCGGTCAGAAAGTCACAAACATCATTCCGGAAGGGTTTGCGGAAAGATTGATCGCCGATGGAACCCGCACAGCCGCCGAGGCGCTCGCTCAACAAATTGGGACTGGTATCGAACTCGTGGGAAGCCGGAAGGACGGCAGCGAGTTTCCCATCGAGATCATGCTGAGTCCACTTGAGAGCCCCGAGGGCACACTAGTTACGGTGGCGATTCGCAATATCACCGCTCGCAAAGATCTTGAAAAACGAGTTGAAGAGCGGAACAAGGCGATCGCACAGCAATCGCGCAACTTCAATACAACAATTGCTTCCATCGTCGATCACGCCTTCATGTTCGATCCGCAAGGACGCTTCGTTTACGCAAATCAGGCTTTTCTGGACCTATTGGAGCGAACCATGGACGAGGTCATCGGGAAGACCTGCTTCGAGCTGCCATATACGCGTGAACTTGCCCAGCGGGTTCAGGACCAGATTCAGCAGGTCGTCACAACGGGACAAAAAGTAGTCGATGTAACGCACTACATCAATCCATCGGGCATCGACATATACTCCGAGTATTTCTTCTCCCCGATGCTGAACGCGGATGGCGTGGTTGAATTCATCGCAGGAGGCGCATTCGACATCACGAAACGAAAAACCGCGGAGGTGCACCTTGCCCAGATGGAAGGCAGATACCGCGGATTGCTGGAAGCTGCCCCGGATGGCATGGTCGTAGTGAATCAGGCCGGGGAAATCGTGTTGTTGAATGCTCAGGCTGAGAACCAGTTTGGATATCGCCGCGACGAACTCATAGGCCAGAGAGTCACAAACATCATTCCCGTGGGCTTCGCGGAACGGCTGATCGCCGATGGGACACGCACCGCCGCCGAGGCACTGGCTCAGCAAATCGGAATGGGGATCGAACTCATAGGGCTGCGGAAAGATGGAAGCGAATTTCCCATCGAGATCATGCTCAGCCCGCTCGAAAGCCCCGACGGCATCCTGGTCACAGCCGCCATCCGCAACATCACCGTGCGCAAAGACGCTGAAAAGCACCTTGCTCAAATGGAAGGCCGATATCGGGGCCTCATGGAGGCAGCTCCTGATGGCATGGTCGTCGTCGACAAGAACGGTGACATCGTCCTTCTCAACGCCCGCGCCGAAAAGCAATTCGGATATCGCCGCGATGAACTGATAGGCCAGAGAGTCACAAACATCATTCCCATAGGCTTCGCAGAGCGGCTCATCGCCGACGCCCTCCGTACTACCGCCGAGGCGCTGGCCCAGCAGATCGGCACGGGCATTGAGCTGAACGGCCGGCGCAGCGATGGAACCGAATTCCCCATCGAGATTATGCTCAGTCCGCTCGAAAGCCCGGAGGGCATCCTCGTCACCGCCGCGATTCGTGACATCAGCGAGCGAAAACAATTGGCGCGTCAGTTGCACCAGAGCCAGAAGATGGAAGCAGTAGGTCAGTTAACTGGCGGAATCGCGCACGATTTCAATAACCTGCTCGGCGTCATCACTGGAAACCTCGATCTGCTCGAACGTCTCGTGGGCGACAACGCACCGGCCGTCAAGCGAGTGCAGACTGCGCAAAAGGCCGCCGCGCGCGGCGCAGACATCACCAGGCGCCTGCTCGTGTTCTCAAGCAACGAAGAGTTGAGGCCATCCATCGTGTTGCTGGGAGACTCGATCCAGAACATGATCGAGTTGGCCGGGCATGGCCTTGGCCCGAATATCAAAATCACAACCCGTATCGATGAGTCTGTGCCTCCCATATTCATTGACCCTGCAGGGCTCGAGAGCGCCTTGCTCAATCTCGTGGTCAATGCGCGAGATGCCATGCCCAGGGGTGGCTCCATCCTCATTGCCTCGCATGCCCAGAATCTCGATGAGAGCCATCCGGCTGTCCTCACCGGTGATTTGAAACCGGGCCCCTATGTCTGCATCGCCGTAACCGACTCCGGCCAGGGCATGTCGCGCCAAACCATGGAGCGGATCTTTGAGCCGTTCTTCACCACCAAGCCGCGCGACAAGGGCACCGGCCTGGGACTCGCAATGGTCTACGGATTCGTCAAGCAATCGGGCGGCACCGTGCGCGTCTATAGCGAACTGGATCATGGAACTACCGTCTCGTTTTACCTGCCCCTCCCCAGCGACTTCGCTCAACCCGTTCCAGAAGATGTGCCCAAGCCTTTCAACAGAGAGCTGGGCTGCACCGTTCTGGTGGTCGACGACGAAGAAGATCTTCTCGAAATCGCCATCGCCTACCTCGACGAAATGGCGTTCACGTCCTTTCAAGCCACCGACGGCGCAAGCGCACTTGAGATTCTTGTGCTCCACAATGAGATCGAACTGCTGGTCACCGACATCGTCATGCCCGGCGGAATGAACGGCGTGGAACTGGTCGAGAAGGCCCGCGCGCTCCGCCCCGATCTGAAGATCATCTACTCCTCCGGATTTCCCGCCGAAGCGCTTGCTGAGCGCAGCATGTCGCTGGTCGACGGCCCGCTGCTGCACAAGCCGTATCAGCGCAACGAATTCACCGCAATCATTCACCGTGTCATGGATAGCAAATATGCCGCCCCGGTGCCATAGTCATTCCCAAATTCTGAAATCTGCCCATCAGCGCATCCCATCATGCCTCGCGGAGGGACGATGAATCCGTCCAAAAAAATCTCGGTCGTCGACGACAACATCGATGTATGCGAACTCGTTTGCTCCACTGCGGAGGCCATGGGCTTTGACTGCTCCACCGCCACCGATGCGGAAACATTCCTTCAAATGCTTACGCCCGATACAAGTCTCATCCTGCTCGATCTGGTCATGCCTGATATGGATGGCGTCGAGTTGCTCAGGCTACTCAGTCAGCAGAAGTGCCAGGCCGGCATCATCCTGATGAGCGGTACAGGAAAACGCATCATCGAGTCAGCAGGCCAGTTGGCACAGGCTCTCGGCCTTTCCGTCGTGGGCAGCCTGCAGAAGCCATTTCGGATCGCGGAGCTCGAGAAGGTCCTGGAACAGCGGACGAATTCCAGTGCTGTGCCGCCTGCGCGCCAGGACCAACGCGTCCTGATCCGCAAGGAGGAACTGCATCAGGCAATCCTTCGCGATGAGTTTGTGCTTCATTATCAGCCGCAGATCGACATCGTGACCGGTCGCGTTGTTGGCGTGGAAGCGCTCGCACGCTGGCAACATCCTGAGCGCGGTCTCGTCTTCCCCGACACCTTCATCAATCGAATGGAGAGGCTCAGCCTCATCGACGAGCTCGGCTGGATCGTCATGACTCGCGGCATGAGCGAGGTGAGCCAGTTTGCTGGCAGCGACGGCAAGACTCCCATGCTCTCTATCAATGAATCGGTCTATTCGCTGCGTAATCTAAAGTTCCCTGACATTCTCGCTTCCCTCGCCGAAAAACATGGCATTGCTCCTTCCAGTGTCACAATCGAAATCACCGAAAGCGGCCTGATTAAAGAGCTCTCAAATACTCTGGACATACTTACCCGCCTGCGCATGAAAGGGTTCAACCTGTCCATCGACGACTTCGGCACCGGGTACGCCATGATGCAGCAACTCAAAGTCATTCCCGCAACTGAACTCAAAATCGACCGCTCCTTCATCTCCGACATGCACCGGAATGAGAGAGACCGCGTCATTGTCCAGAAAACCATTGAAATGGGCCACGAACTCGGAATTCACATCATCGCGGAAGGCGTCGAAAGCACCGAGCAACTGGACTTTCTGCAACTGAAAGGCTGCGACAGCGCACAAGGATATCTCTTCAGCCGCCCTCTGCCGCCAAACGAGATGGTCTCCTGGCTCCGTGATTACCGTGCCAGGCATGAGCTGCAGCCAGCTTTCTGATCCACTCCTGCCTCGCCCTCCGCACCAGTTACACTGGGGTCTGTGAAAGCCTCTTCCAATCCCGTTCAGCCCAGCCGCAAAGAGTTCCTCGCCCTCGCAAATAACCACACCCTCGTCCCCGTCTGCCGCACCTTGACAGCCGACCTCGAGACCCCGGTTTCCGCATTCCTCCGCGCTGCCTGGCCAGAACGCGAGTGCTTTCTCCTTGAATCGGTCGAGGGCGGCGAGCAGGTGGGCCGCTATACCTTCATCGGCCTCGCTCCCTTCAAGCGCATCGTCGCGCGCGGACGCGACATCACCATCACCGAAGGCAACAAAGTTGTCGAGATTGAAGACGATATCTTCGCCGTCCTGCGTCGCGCACTCAGCGGCCATAAAGCCGCGCGTCTGCCCGGCCTGCCCCCATTCACCGCAGGCGCGGTCGGCTTCCTCAGCTACGACGCTGTCCGCCAAATCGAGCGACTGCCTTCCCTTGCCAAAGACGAACTGGGCGTCCCCGACGCCTGCCTCCTTTTCTTCGATGAAGTCCTCGCCTTTGACCACGTCCGCAAGGAGATCTGGCTCGTCGTCACCGCCGACGTCACCCGCGGCAAAGCTGCGGCCAATCCCGCCCACGCCTATGACAAAGCCATCCAGCGTCTCGACGCGCTCGAGAAGCGCCTCGCTCAACCACTGCCGAAGAGTCTCGAAAAGAAGGGACCCAGCCACGGCAAGCTCAAGGTCAATTACCGCACCAGCAAGAAGAACTTCCTCGCCGCCGTCCACCGCACCAAGGAGTACATCGCGGCCGGCGATATCTTTCAGGCCGTCCTCTCGCAGCGCTTCGACGTCACGCCGGAAGCGGACACCTTCCAGGTCTACCGCGCCCTCCGCACCGTCAATCCCAGCCCCTATATGTACTTCCTGCGCTTCTCGCCAGACGGCCCTCTCGGCGGCATGCCGGACAAGTCAAAGTCCTCCTCTAAAAAGTCAAAGGCGGCCCTGCCTGTCATCGAGCTGGCCGGGTCATCCCCCGAACTCCTCGTCCGCGTTCATCAGGGCAAGGTCGAGTACCGCCCCATCGCCGGCACCCGCCCTCGCGGCGCAACCGAGAAGGAAGACCAGGCCCTCGCCGACGAAATGCTCGCGGACCAGAAGGAGCGCGCCGAGCACGTCATGTTAGTCGACCTGGGCCGCAACGACGTCGGCCGCGTCAGCCAGTTCGGCTCCGTCAAAGTCGACCGCCTCATGTTCGTCGAGCGCTACTCCCACGTCATGCACATTGTCAGCACCATCGAAGGCCGCCTCAAACCCGAGCTCACCGCCGTCGAGGCCCTCCGCGCCTGCTTCCCTGCCGGCACGCTTTCCGGCGCACCCAAGGTACGAGCGATGGAAATCATTGAAGAGCTCGAGCCCAGCCGCCGCGGCACCTACGGCGGCGCAGTCCTCTACGCCGACTTTAGCGGCAACCTCGACTCCTGCATCGCCATCCGATCCATGCTGGCCATCGCCGGCGAAGGTCACGTCCAGGCCGGCGCAGGCATAGTAGCCGACTCCGTCCCCGAGCTCGAGTACCAGGAGTCCATCAACAAAGCCCAAGCCGTAATCCGCGCCATCCAACGCGCCCGGGAAATGTAGATTCGAGAAGTCTAGATACGACCAGAAGAGTCACCGCCGGGCTCTAGTGCGGTGTCTCTGAAGTTCAAAATATAAAATGTCATCCTGAGCGAAAAGGGGCCCCAAACGCTTTTCAGTTTGGGGGTGGTGAGTCGAAGGACCCGCATTTTCTTTTCGCGATTCTCACAATGAAATTCAAGGACAAGGCGCTAGGCTTCCGGATCCCCTACCCCATCCACGCCTCAGCCCTCCAAAACGGAAAACCACACAGCCTCGCCGCTCCAACAAGAAAAACGATTCCAAACACCAAAATCCCCGGCACAATCGCCCATCGTCCCTCAGCCACATCCATGCACACATCGATCAACTGAATGAATCCAACCAGCGCCATCAAATTACCAAGCGCCCGTTTGGTCCCGAGGATCAGAAGCGCCACCAGCAGGATCGCAATCGCCAGGTTGCGCGAAACCAGGTACCCCGCATAAATGTGTACCGCTCCATTAATCTCGTCATGCGGTGAAACCAACATCGCCGGCTGAACCAGCGCGATCACCGCGCCCATAGCCGTGAGAGCCGCTCCAAGAATCACTGCCACCCGAATCCACCACACGATAGGTTGATTTCTCCCGCTGCTCACTGCAGCAGGCGAATGATTCCCGCCGTTCCAATCGGCCATAGCGAACCTCCACCAGCGCAGCAAGGGGACTAGCGCCAGTGTGGTTCTCTACGCCAACCGATGTTTCGAAGTTCCGCAGATTGTGGTGCTTTGTATCAGGGCACGACTTCAGTCGTGCCGATAGAGACCATAAAAAAGACCTGGGCTTCAGCCCCAGCGGGTCTATTTTCAGACTCTGAAACTAAGCACACTCCAACCCATCTCCAGGCATTCGACGAATACGATCGATCTCTGCATCAATTTGGTTGTCACTAACATTGTTGTATCCAGCCGCTTCTGCGAGTCGCCATCCCTCGCGCAAGCTGGCCAGCGCTCTTTCCCGCCGCTGCTCACGATCTTCTTCGATCCCGTCTCCAACCATCGCATTGCACCCTAATCTTCCGCCCCAAACAGTCTCCTGAAAAATCGCACAAACGCCGAATGCTGCTTATGCGGCTTCGTCGCAGCAGGCGCGGGCGTAACCGGCGTAGCCTGCGCATCCGTCTTCGCTGCATCCGCAACCACCGGAGCACGATCTGCCCCATTAACCGCCAACGTACCAGTCGTCTGCGGCTGAACCCCACTCGCACCGGGGCTAGCACTAACAACCGGCGCAGGCTTCGCCGTCAACCCCTCACTTGCCGCCAGCGGAAACTCATTCCCCTTCGGCGCATCCGGCGGGCATCCGCAAGGCTCTTTCTCCTGATCCACCACCTCGTGCAGGCTTCCATTCTGGAACATCACCCGCTGTCCCGGCTGCACCCGATAAGCCCCGCCGTCAAACACACTCGATACCAGCACGTAAGGCGCATTCTCTCCCGAGTTATCCACGCATGTATCGCCGTGCTCGCCTAACCGCACCTTCACCTCCGCCGCGCCCGGCCCGTCAATCAGGATGCGAAACTCCGGCGTCATCAAAACATCGGCATTCTTCACCGGAGCCTCAGTGGTCGCAAAGCTCATCTCCAGCGCGCCGTGGTCCATCGCAATCAGCAATCCGGGCAACTCGCCCGCCGCCACGCCCGAGTCCGCAGCCAGCTTCACAGTCGTTGCAGCGCATACCCGCAGCATCCCTCGCCGCGGCAGAATCACCTGGGTTGTCTGCGCTCCTGAAGTCACCGTTCCGCTGGCTCCAATCACCGCCCGGCCCCGTGACACTTCAAGCGCTCCCGTCACCGTGGCCGCCGAGTCGGGATTCTTAGCGTCCAGCGGAACAATCGCAATCGGCCCCGCCGCCCCAGCCGGCGCCTGCACAACCGGAGCGGCATTCGCTGGCGCATCCTGCGACATCAGCATCGGAACGCCAGAGCAGAGGAGGCAGGCCGCGATAAGACCCGCTCGGACGACGATTTTCAGGTGCTTTGTATCTTGGCATGGCTGCACCGCTTGCGGAAAAGCTCTCGCGGAGCTACGACAAGCGTCAGGGCACGACTTCAGTCGTGCCGAAAGCGACCTAATATAAGTCCCGGGCTTTAGCCACTGCGGAATAACGCGATCCTTCCACCCCTGCACCGCCGTTCTCATCGCGGTCACATTCCCAAAAAATTCTTGATCATCTGATGCCCACCCTCAGTCAGCACGCTCTCGGGATGGAACTGCACACCCTCAATCGGCAGCGTCCGATGCCGCATCCCCATAATCACAGAACCTCCGCCATTTTCCGCCGTCCGCGCCGTCACCGTCAGCTCCCCCGGCAGCCCATCCTCCGCCACAATCAGCGAGTGGTAGCGCGTGCACG
>Ga0302266_10003652_pt1 | contig 12278 bp, 12 predicted proteins | sample III_Bog_E1_2_FD_194559 | JGI IMG/M metagenome (GOLD analysis project Ga0302266, IMG submission 194559) | Peat permafrost microbial communities from Stordalen Mire near Abisko, Sweden - III_Bog_E1_2 | ecosystem: Environmental > Terrestrial > Soil > Wetlands > Peat | place: Sweden: Abisko... | reverse complement strand
ATAAACCAGCCGCCAGCCGCCGCGTTCGATGCCGCCGAGGGGCGCGCCTGCCTTCACTGCGTTCACTCGGTTTTTTAGAAGCGCGTCCCAGTCATAAGGCGTCACTTGATTCAACGTACGCACCACATCGTCAAATGTATAAGGCACAACTTTAGGGGGACCGCTCTCGCCACCATGAAAGAGGCGACAGAAATCGTTCAGCGACTTTTGACCGTTGGTTTGCTGCCGGATGGTCGTGTCCACCTCCAGCCAGATCAGTTCCCCCTCCGGATAGTAATCAAGGCCGCGCCGCCAGCTTTGCCATTCCGCACCCTGCATGCGCAGAATCTGCACCGACCTAGCCGTGTCCTCCAGCGGACGCCAGGTTCGACCCGGGCGGTGGTCCAACTCCGCGGCGGTGGCCGCCAAGGCTTCGCGATATTGCTCCGGCGACCAGAGCCCAGAGCGCGCCGCCAACACTCTTCCGAGATACTCGGTCAATCCCTCATACACCCAGAGCAAGTCGCCCACCATTGGGTCCTGGTAGTTGGCGGTAGCCAATCCGGCCGGACGCCGGTATTTGCCGTTCCACGAATGAGTAAACTCATGCGGAAGCAAGTCCGCTTCCAGCATGTGAATGTCGGGATCGATCAGCGTGCGCTCTTCCTCGCTGTTGTCGCTGGACTGGTGATGCTCCAACCCGTGGTGACCGGCCTCGTCGCTGAGTGTCAAAAGAAAGTGATAGTCGAGATAATGACGCGCGCGGAACAGAGCGCCCGACTCGGCGACCAGTTTGCGGTAGGCAGATTCGTCGGCGGGCGTCATCGCCAGGCCCGCTTCGCTCTCGCTCACCATGTCGATGACGTGCGCCGGCGTTTCTCCCGGTTTCGTCAGTTCGATCTTGCGGTAGTGATCGCCGGCAATGAGCGGAGAATCGATCAGCATGGTGAGCGAGACCGGCTTGAAGACTGCTGTATCGGACTGTCCGACACTTTCCACGGGCAGCGCCGTGCCAAATTTCCACCCCGCCGGAAGCGACACCGCAGCCCTCACTTCAACAGCATCCGAACTCACACCCTGGGGATACAGCACCACCTGGTTCCAGTTCAAGTCGAGAACGTGCGTGGTCGCCGCAGGTCCGCTGGCACCGGCGCTGCCGTTCTCGGTGATCGTGTCCATCGAGATGTGCAGTTCGCCCACTCCCGCAGGCACGTCTATGTGAAACGCATACATGTCTACCGGGTCGCGCTCCCAGGGTAGAGTCTGGCCACCAGCTTCCATCTTCAGGCCGGTGACATTGGCAATCGGTCCCGAGGGACGATGATTGCCGGGAATCCATTTCGGATAGACGAGCGTGAGCGGCCCGGGCTGAACCGGAATCGTCAGCCGGGAGTGATAGAGATTTCGTGGCGCGTCGCTGAGATCGACAAACAACTGCATCGACTGACCACTGGCGGCGCTAACGGGAAACGAAAAAAGGAAGACGATAAAGCTCGCGATCAAGAGAAATCGGCGCACCAGCAACTCCCTAAAAGCAAGACTCAGTGAGGTGGTGAGCTTATCGGAGACTGCAATGCCGATGCAACTCGGCTGGAATTGGCGGCCGCCGTCAAGTCTTGTTCCATGCCGACCCCGGCCTCCCCCGGAACGGCAATCCCCTTGAAAAGCCTTGCTGGACGGGGAAATGGGGGATTGCAAAGGGTAGTCTGAGCGGGTACACTTTGGGCTGATTTTGGCGTTTTTGCCCCTCCCTCAGTCACGCCCGCGCGGCGGATTCCGGCGCACTGGACCCCAGCGAGGAGTCAATCGCACGGTGCAATTGACGTCTCCGCCATAGGAGGACAAAATGCTTCAACCGAGATTCATCGCGATCACGGCCCTATTCCTAAGCGCATCTTCATTCGCAGGGACCAAGTACGCGGTCGGAACCTGCCGGCCAAGTCTGCCTTCTTACACAACGATCTCACAGGCAGTTAGCGGCGTTCCGTCAGGCTCCACGGTACTGGTGTGCCCCGGTAATTACCCGGAACAGATCTTAATCGCGCAGCCCTTGACGTTGGAGGGGGTGCAATCGGGAGGGAGCGGCGCGGCGGTAGTGGTCGTGCCCCCGGGCGGGTTGGTGCAATACGCCGGTGCAGGATTTTATTACCAGATTCTGGTGCAAACCACAGGCCCGGTCGACATTCGCAACCTCGCCGTGGATGGAACCGGCGGGAGCAGTCCTGCTGGGACTCAGGTGGGTGTCGTAGGCATTTTTTATTTGAACTCTTCGGGTACTGTGAGCCATGTGAGCGCTCGAAACCAAACCGATGCAGCTTCTGGCGGCCAGGGAGATGGGATCGTGGCCCTCGCCGTTCGAAAGCAAGCGGCAGCCGCCGGTCCGACGGTAACGATCCAGGACAATGTGGTGCGCGGTTTCGATGGTACGGGAATTTTCGCGGTCGGAGGAACCTCGCTGACCGCGAATATCAAAGGAAACACGGTTTATTCCACCGCCCCGACCCTCAATCCCATTTCTGTGAACGGCATTTACGTTGAGGGAGCGACGGCCACGGTCGATTCCAATGCAATCACCGGGGGCGGGTCGCTCTACTCGGGGCTATACCTGGAGTACTCCGCTGCAACGGTCATGTCGAACACAATCTCCGTGATCGGCGCCGGCACCGGCGTGAACGTTCTTGCCGGCTCGAACAGCATTCATGAAAACAGAATCGACGCCGGGGGACAGACCGGTGTTTCGTTGAGCCTCTCGGGCACCGGCTCTTTGGTACAACACAATAAAATCTCAAACTCCTCGACTGCTGTTTATGGGTGCGGCAGTGAGCCGGCGTCCGGCTTTACGGTGACCGGCAATACGATCACAGATGCAGCGGTCGGAGTGCAAATGCCAACCGGCAACACGTCCGCGCCAAACCAGTTCTTTGCTACAGCCACGCCGGTGGCAGCGTGCCCGTGATCGCCCTGAACCGATGAGATGCTAGCAAGTTTTGGCGGCCTAGCGGATCGCCGGGATGGTGGGAGGGTAGCTCATGGAAATCGCATCGTCGGAGATGAAGGAAATAACGATATTGGTGCTGGTCGCGACGGGCTTGCCATCTTTGAGGTAAGGGTGGTAGCGCCATTGGCGAACGGCGTGGACGGCGGCGGCGGCGAGTGCGCGGTTGCCCGCTACTACCCTCACGGTACGCACGACGCCATTGGAATCCAACCCCGCCGTCAGAGAAACTTTGCCGTGAGCCCCGTTATCCGGAGAGGCCGGGTATACAAAATGCAACGGCGGTCTCGTTGCCTGGATCGCGTTGTCCTGGATGGAGCGTGGAAGGCTCGCAGTTGAAGCCCTATCGCGGACGCGAATCGCGCGTCGTGGCATTCGAATCGCGTTGGGTTCACGAGCCGGCACGACTGCGACGATCGATGCCGTCTTGACGGAAGCCTCCGGAGCAGCCTCCGGCGGGGCCGCGGGTTGCGGAACCGCCAGGTTCGGATTAACGAGGTTCGGAACAACGAGTGGCTGAACGGTGATTGCCTGAGGTGCGATGGCCGTGGGGCTCTCGGCAATCGCCGCGGTTGGTTTTGCGGAATTTGTAGAATCCCGGTCGGTAATCGCGGCGATCTGCTGAAGCCGTGGCTGGTTATGCGCTTCGGACCCCGGTATTCCCTGGATTCGATGCCATGCGGCTACGGAAACGATGCAGAGGGCCAGCGCGCCAATTGCGGTAGCCAACCTTGACGTTGCAAGCCCGGCCGCGGCAGGTTTGGACGCCGCAGGCTTGGGCGGAATCGGCTCCGACGGAATCGGCTTGAACTTAGCCAGTTTGAACTTAGCCAGTTTGAACCAGGCGGCCTTCGGCGAAAGCGACGGAACCAGAACGGGCGTGGCGATTTCCGCGCGCGGCTCCACCACTTCTTCTTGTTCTCGCCACGGCTTTTCCCGTGCCGTTTTTTGGACCAGCGAAAACTCGTCCGGCAAAGTCGGCGGAACGAATTTTTCCACTACGCCAATCACGGGCAAAAGCTCAAACGAATGCAACACCTCGGCCGCATGATTGCGGAAAAGCGAGTTCACCAACGTGCGCTGGCGCGGGTTCAGCAGCGGAATGGAAAGCTGGCGAAAGTTGCGAAACGTCCAGAGCAGATAAACGCGCTGCCCAAAGGAGAGGTCAACGCGCACCCATCCCTGTTCGGTTTCAAACAGCAAGAAGCCGGATTCCAGTTTGTCCAGAAACACGGGTAAGGCCCCCGAGAGTTTAGATGCAGCTTGAGTGCCAGAGAATCGGGTTGCAACTCACAGATAATACACATTTTATTGGCCATAACAAAGAACATGAGGCGGGCGAGTGCAAAGCGTTTCATGGGTTCGGACCGGAATAATACCTACGGCAACCTACACGCGCGGGTTCCGGTGTCCGCTGTCATAACGTGCCTTGCAGTGGAGAACTGCGATCGCCGCCCTCTTACACAGCTCTTTCACCCCGGCAGTCTCTTGAGCAGCTCATGGGCTTTGCGAAACCAGGGGCGCTCGCGGCGTCGGAGGTAGCCGGGCATGTTTGGCTTCTTATCGAGCACCTTCTGCGCCCATTCTCGGGCATCGGCATTACGACCTTCTGCGAGCAGAAGGTCGGCGAAATTCAGGTACGTTTCCGACAGCGTCGAGGTGATTGTTACCTGCCGGAAGAGCGCCTCGGCTTTTTCCTTTTGCCCGGTTCGCGCGTAGGCGTGCGCAAGCAAACCAGCGGCACGCTGGAAATCGTAGCCGGGCTCTTTGCCGACCACTCGTTCCAGGTCGGGCAACGCGGCCGCGGCGTCTCCCAACTGGATCGCGCAAACTCCGCGCCGGTAAAAGGGATCGGGCGTATCGGCGCGGGCGCCGATGGCTTTATCGAAGGCCGCGCGGGCAGCGGCGAATTTGCCGTCGTCCATGTAAAGATCGCCGAGTTCTTCGTAGTTTCCTGCCGAGGGATTGTCGTGAATCGCGGCTTCGAGTTCGTGAATGCGCTTGCGTCGCGGAAAGACCTTGAAGGACTGACCGACCAGTCCGATGTCGGGAAGCGCCTCGACGGCAAGATAGATGATCGCTCCGGGCGCACCCAGGAAAAGGATGATAAAGATCCAGTATGTATCCGGCCGGCGGCGGATGAAGTGGACGATTGCCAGTCCCTGGAGCAGGAAGCCCCATGGATATAGAAGGTGGCCGAGAAATCCCATGCCGATCTTGCAGCCTCACTAGCCTGTCGTGAGAGTACACATTTGCGGAAAATGAAGAAAGTGACTGCCGAGTGACGACGCGGCGCTAGCGCGGAGATCGTGAAGAACCCGCGATGTTGAGCGACAGTATCCGGAACCGTCAACCCCAGATCATGGCATCGCACGAAACTGGAGATCGACTCCAGTCGAGCCGGTTCGCTGGCAATTGCGAACCGCGACCGGGAGACTGCTCCTAGAAGATTTGGCCCAAAGAGGCGACAATGGTTCCCGAACTATTAAAGGAGCCGCGTTGGGAGCCAGTCCTATCTCGCAACAAAGTCGGAAGCCCAATGCACAACCCGCGGCCGCCAAGCCGAAACTTGGCCTCCGTGCCTGGATGCATCGCGTGCTCGAAGAGTGCGATCGTGCCGCCGGAGGTTTCGATGCTGAAGCTGTCCACGATCTTCGCGTGGCCCTACGCCGCTGCCGTTCGCTGGCCGACGGACTGCGCGCCATCGACCCCGACTCTTCCTGGAAAGACATGAAGAAGTCCGGAAAGAAGCTCTTCCAGGCCCTGGGCGAACTGCGCGACATGCAGGTGATGCAGGAGTGGATCGAGAAGCTAGGGGATGCAGCCGATCCCGCCGCCATCAAGTTGCTCGATCACGTGCGAGCGCGCGAAGCCGAATGCAAGCAGAACGCTTTCAAAGACCTCAACCAGTTCGACCGCAAGCAATGGCGCCAGTGGAGCCGGACGCTCCCGCAGCGCGCTTCGCGGGTGCGTCCGGGAAGCGTGGTCTACCTCCATCTAGCGCTGGAGAAGTGGACCGCCGCCTACGAACTCCACAAACGCGCGCTGCGCACCCGCTCGCAGGCCGCCTTCCACGAACTGCGCATCGGCATCAAACGATTTCGATACACCGTGGAAAATTTTCTCCCGCAACAGCACGCAAAATGGGGCGACGATCTCAAGGAACTACAGGATCTGTTAGGCGAGGTGCACGACCTGGATGTTCTATGGGCCACAGCCCTCGATCCGAAAGTCGGCGCCTTTCCGGACGCCGAGAGCCGCCAGCGCTGGCATGAGAAGTTGGCGGCCGAGCGGGCGCGGCGTATCGCGCGTTATCGCGAGAAGATGGTAGGAAAACAATCGCTCTGGCGCGTCTGGCGCGAGGAGTTGCCTGCGGGTCTGCGTTTGCGCGCCGCCGCCCTCACCCGTCTGAAAACATGGGCCGCATATCTCGACCCCGATTTTGCGCACTCGCAACGCGTGGCCCAGTTGGCGCTGTTGTTATACGACGGTTTGCAGGACGCGCAACTGCTGAGGCCGCAAGCTGCGCGAGAGAGCTCAGACCTTGCCCCGAGAGAAGTGCTGCAAGCGGCGGCGCTCATGCAAGGCGCAGGCAAAGTCAAAGACGCGGAAAATTATCAAAAGATTTCCCACCGCATGATCCGCAGCCTGCCGCGTCCTCTCGGTTGCAGTCCACGTGAACTAGAGCTCGCCGCAGTCGTAGCCCGTTATCATCGCGGTGCACTCCCGCGGCCGGGCAACAAAACCATGCAACCTCTCGCACTGCCGGATCGCCGCCTGGCCATGCAGTTGTCCGGCATTCTGCGCCTGGCCAACGCACTCGATCATCCCTCGCGCAACCATCCGACGATGCGCGGCGCAGTCGAACCCGTTCCTCGCCTGGAGCTCAGCGCGCCCGGCCACTCCGTGGTAGTGCGCGTGGCGGGTTACTCGCCGCTCGACCCTTCGGCGGAGAGAACCGCCGGCGCGCGTCATCTTCTGGAAACCATGCTCCGCCGCCCCGTAATCGTCCGGCCGCAGCGTGCTCCCGCGGGAAATGGAAGGTCTCGGCAACCCGTGACATAGTTTGACTTTGCTTATCTTTGTTTTTCCTGAGACCTGACACCTGGGACCTGAGACCTCTCGGCAACTTTTTCGTGCACGTTCCCGCGTCCAGGAGTATCTTTATCTGTTCAACCATGCTTCCCTTGCGGGGATGCGCGTTAAAAGGTAAAGTTGCGAAAACCCAAAGGTCCAAGCCAGACGCCATGAAGAAAATTTCAGTGCTCCTTCTCGGGTTGCTCGTTTTTGTGTTCGCGTTATGGGCGCAGAAACCGAAAGATCAGCCGCCCGCCGAATACAAAATCCCGCCCGAAGCGGCCGCCAAGGCCAATCCCGTCAAGCCCGGTCCCGAGTCGCTCGCTAAAGGCAAGAAGCTCTACGGCTTCGACTGCGCCATGTGCCATGGAGAAAGCGGCGACGGCAAGGGCGACATGGCCACGGACATGAAGGATGTCACTGATTTCACCAAGCCCGACGCCCTGAAGAATCGCACCGACGGCGAACTCTTCTACATCATCCGCACCGGCAAGGGCGAGATGCCCCCCGAAGGCGACCGCGCCAAGGATGACGACATCTGGAATATGGTGAATTACGTCCGCTCACTGGCAAAGAAGTAGGACGATCTCCCGAGTCGTAGAGCTGCCCCGTGCTTGGAATCGCATGGGAATCTCGTACGTGTGTCTCGGGCTGCAAAGTAACTGCGAAGTGACTTGGAGCAGACGCGGCTGGCGTCAGGCAATCTTCTTTTTCTTCTTCCGCGCCTTCACCGAAACCGAGGAACGCGCAACACCTTCATCGGACTCGGTGTCGAAGACCCGTTGGGGACGTGAATGCCGCTGGGTCTGGCGATTCAACTCTTCCAGACGCCTCATCATCTCTTCTCCCGACGTTTCCCCAGTATTGCAACGTTCACAGTCTGAAGGGTGGAGTCTCAGGAGCGACAGCAGGTAGCATTTCAACTTCACGGCAAACTCACAGGCTTCGGGTTGGCCTCACGGGTGTTGCGTCCCGCGACCGGGACGGCACTTCGGAGAGGCGAGACGTATTATGCCACAGGATGACCGCCGGCGCTTCAACAAAAAATACGCACCGTGCTTTCAGCCCGTCACTGACCAAAAGTGTGCGCTAAGTGCTTTCGATGCTGGGGTGGGAGACGGGAATTGAACCCGCCCCCCGCCAAATGGCAACTAAACGACTTGCAGCGCGGCAGACGGCACCTATCGCGGCCTGTTCAGTGGTTGGCACGGAAATGGCACGGGCGGTAAACTACCCAAATGGGGTACCAAGTCTCTGAGTTTAGCCTTAAGGTCACGGATCAGGCATTCGAGGACATCAAGAATTACCACCCAGCCGGTTCGGATGATGACACGCTCGGTCTGATTTGCATGATGCTGTGTGCCATATCGCAAGAATACGAACAACTCAGGTCGGCTTACAACAAACGCGCGGTTCCTAATGCCGCGTGGGCGTGTCGAAACCTTTTGGAACTGTGCGTTTTCACCAAGTGGGTTCTTCTCTCGGGTGACAAAGTGAAGCGATTCATGGCGGACGTAGCTATTGATGGTGTCGAATTGTTTGCGTCAATGAAAGAATGGATGGACTATCAAACGTCAGGCATCGGGCAGCCGGAAATGGACAAGACAATTCGCATTACAAGTAAACGCATGAATTCCGAAGGGAATCTCGGTACGGGTCATTTGAAAGTCGGGGAGTTGGCGAAAGAAGTTCAGATGGCCGCTGACTTCAAACTCTCCAATACGTTGTGCTCAAAACTGCTACATCAAACGGCGTGGTCCCTCGTCCATCGAGAGCAATACGACGGCGAATATGCCGCGTTTCCGGTCATATTGTTTGAATCCGGCTCACGGTATGGTTTAGAGGCCTTCAACGCGATTAGAGAGTGTTTAGGCAAGCCCGCACCCTCCGCGCAAAAAAGCCCCGACGAATCTGACGGGGCCACCGCTTAAAGAGATGCCAATTCCAGGTCCGCAATCGCATCAAGCAAATGCTCGTTCGCCGTGGATCTGTTGCAGAAGGGCGTCCCGCTGGAAGAGGTGTCCAAGCTGCTAGGCACGAATCCATCAAGACCACGGAACGCAGCTATGCGAAATGGATTACCGGGCCGACGTGCGGCAGCCGCGCGGGACGCGCAAAGAAAAGCCGCCCGAATTGAGGCGGCCTCAAGCGTCTTTAGGCTCGCTTTGGAAAACTGTTAATTACTGGTTTCTACGAGCGCGTGCTTGTGCTCCAAAACAAATTGCGCTTCGACTGCTTTTGGAGTGAGCACCGAAAAATCATTGTTGAAAACTACGTGGTACTTGCCTGGATGCGCCAAGGCAACATTAATGGAACCTTGGGTGACGCGATGGCTGTTGTAAAGTGCAGATACGTGATTATGATGGTTTTTCCAGTTCACGTAGCCATCGTCATCCAGCACCCAAACCTCAATGGAGTTGTGCGGGCCGCCGGTCGCGCGGAAATGTCCCTCGATCTTCGCGCCTTGCATCTTCGCAGGTACGATGACAACGCAATCCCTTGACGCGTGGGCGGCAACCGTGAACGCCGGTTCGCACAATGGCGCACCTTGCGCGTGTGCCGCTAATTGCAGCATAAAAGCTGCCAAGGCGACGGCAATCAGTGTGATCCTCTTCTTAGACATGAGACATCCTCCGCGCCCATTCTCCCAACTGCCATACTGTCGGGGCAAGTTACCGACGTTATCGCTACCCCGCCGCGTGGCTGACATCCTCCGCACAGTTGTGACATCAAATGCTTCCCGTAGGCGCAAAATCATATCGTCCGTTCTCCCTCCCACATGGTGAGGTTTTTGGATGATGCGACATTCCAGCATCACCACCACGGCGAACCACGAGGTGCGACCGCATCGGACCTACGCCAAGCGCATGAAAAGGCAGTCCAGCGGGTGCTCCAGCACGGGAACGGCACGGAAGGCTCTACAACTCACTGAGACATTGGGGTGGGAGACGGGAATTGAACCCGCAACCGTCGGAGCCACAGTCCGATGCTCTACCGATTGAGCTACTCCCACCGCAGATGACGATTATAGCAATTGCGGCGGGATTGCGGACCTCACTGGCCTGACGAGGCGCTCCTACGGCCGTCCCACGCCCATGACTTGGAATCCCATGGCGCGCAGCCGTGACGAGTCGAGCAGATTCTTGGTGTCGACGATAATCGGCTGTTTCACCAGATGCCGGATCTTCGTGAAATCCAGCGTCCGGAATTCCGGCCAGCCGGTGGCCACGATGAGCGCGTCCACTCCTTCGGCCGCCCCATAAGCGGATTCGCAATACTTCACTTTGCCGTTCAGTTGCAGCCGCGCATCGGGAATGGCCACGGGATCGTAAGCCCGCACCCGCGCTCCCCCCGCCAGCAGGTTCTGCGCCAGTTGCAGCGACGCCGATCCCGCCACCGAATTGGTGTTCGGCTTGAACGCCAGCCCCAGAATGCCCACATCCTTGTTTTGCACCGTGTTTAGCGCATCGGCGACTTTTTGCATGAGACGGCCGGCCAGTTTCAGATTCACTTCGCGGGCGGCATTCAACACTTTCAGATCGACGTGATTCTCCCGCGCCAGGCCGGTGATCGACTCCATTTCGCTCTCGGCGAAAATTCCGCCCATGCCCGCGCCCGGCTGCAGACACCGTGGAGCAATCTTCTTGTCGAGCCCCAAAGCAAGCGACAAGCTGACGGCGTCGGCGTTCACGTGCTCGCACAAGCTGGCAATTTCGTTGATGAACGAAATCTTGGTGGCCACAAACGCAGTTGTCGCTTCGCGCGCCAGTTCCGCCGTTTCGTAATTCGTCACCAGCACCGGAACCCCGCGCATCACCAGCGGATGAAAAATCTGTTTCACGGTGGTAACGGCTTCGCTCGAAGGCGTCCCGAGGAGAATGCGGTCGGGCCAATTGAAGTCCTCGACCGCACACCCGTTCGTGAAGAACATCGGCTGGCACACCAGCAGGCTCTTCAAGCCTTTCGCATGGAGCATTCTTTCAATCTTGGTCGTCGAACCCACCCGCACCGGCGTGACGATCGACAGCACCTGGAAGCGGCCTGCAGCGCCCGCGATGCGGAGTACGAGTTCCTCCAGCCCTTCCGCGGAATCTTCGGCGAGAAAAATCACCTGCGCCTTGCGCGCCAGTTCTTCCGGGTCCGAGGAATACACCAGCCGCCCCGAACGCACGTTGCGCCGAATCACTTCCTGTAGATTTTTTTCAAAGAAAGGAATGTTGCCTTTGGCGACTTCGATCAGCCGCGAATCATCGGCATGGCAGCAGCACACTGGTGTGCCGAAGTCGGCGAGACATGCGGAAATGACGGTAGCGAGGTAGCCGGATCCATACACCCCAATTTGCATAAGTTCTCTTTCGATCAGACTTCGATCTAACTATGATCAAACCCGCAGCCTGGGATCCGGCGCGTGCGTTGCAGCCCGTTAAATCCATGGTAATCCGTCCTATGGGCTTGGCAACGGGTGGAAGGTACATGTCCCTGGGTGCGAAACTGGCGGGCTTTGGGGTGGGGGCTGCTTGTGAACAGCGGAAAAAACGGCCCGGCACTTGCTTTTGTGTGGCGAATCCGCCGCCACTACTTGAACGAACGCGCCGCCGCTTCGGCATTGTCGAACACTTCAAAAATGGTAAACAGCTTCGTAACCTGGAGCAGGTCGCCCACGCGCTGGCTCACGGCCGCCAGCTTCAACGCGCCGCTGGCGTTGCGCGCCGTAGTGAAGAGCGACACCAGCGTTCCCAGGCCGCCGCTGTCAATATGGTTCACCTCGTGCATGTTCATCACAACTTTCGGGCTCTGGTCGATCAGTTTCTTGACCATGTCGCGCAGGCTGGCCGATTCTTCGCCAAACACCAGTCGGCCGCTGCAATCCACCACCAGCACGCCCTCCAGCGTTCGCGTACTCATTCTCAACTGCATAACCGATGTCTCCTGTGTGCCCGAAAAGCGCGATTTATGAGCGTACCCCGGCAGACTCCGCCGCGCAACTCTAACTCTAAGGGCGCTGCCGTAGATCGGGTTTCAGCGTGTAGCACCGGCGCCGACTTCCACCGCCGGCTCCATCTTGGCTGTGAAGTGCCGCAGGAACGGCGCTTCGTAGTTCAGCTTCATGCCGCGGATCTGTTCTCGCTTCTTCCAGACTTCGAGAATGATTTCGACCGCATAGTCAATGTGGCTCTGCGTGTAGACGCGCCGTGGAATCGCCAGCCGCACCAGATCCATCTTTGCC
>Ga0302266_10003632_pt1 | contig 12331 bp, 5 predicted proteins | sample III_Bog_E1_2_FD_194559 | JGI IMG/M metagenome (GOLD analysis project Ga0302266, IMG submission 194559) | Peat permafrost microbial communities from Stordalen Mire near Abisko, Sweden - III_Bog_E1_2 | ecosystem: Environmental > Terrestrial > Soil > Wetlands > Peat | place: Sweden: Abisko... | reverse complement strand
CATCCATACGTTCTGGCCACCGTCTACAGCGAGCAGGCGAGTCTGAACACTGGAAGCTGAGCTCATGCCGCCGATGTCGTGATAGAGGACGTAGCTTGAGTTGGCGGCTGCATCTGCCGGGGTGAAGGCCGCTGAATAGGACGGCTGGAAGCGCGTGATGCTGTACTTGAGGTTTGCGGCTGTAGAGCCGGCACCGGCTGTGGCGCTGGTGCTGTCGGTGTACGAGGTGTTAGAGATCCACACGCCGCCCTTGCCATCCAGCGCCATGCCGTAGTTCGAGCTCATCAAATAGGCTGCTGCCGCGGTGGTAGAAGCGCCGGTGATGGCCGGGACGATCGTTACCTGCGTGCCGTTGGCGCTATTGGCGCCCAGGGTTCCGGGGATTTGGGTCAACGCAGCGGTGGTTGAGTTGAGAACAAAGCTGGAGCCGTAGGTGCCGACGTATCCGAGCGAATCCAGAGTGCTGGCAATACCGCTTGTCGTAGTGGAAACACCGTCAAACGCGAGCGGCGTATAGCAACCCTGTGAGTTGGCACCACCGGTGCCGCCATAATGCTGCCAGAGAACACCAGTATAAGGGTAGGTTGTTCCCGAAGAGAGCGATGCACTCTGTGTGCCGACCGGGTTGTAGCCCAGTGACCACACAAACGGCTGTCCGGGAACAAGCGTGCTGGTGGAAGTGAACTTCGCTGTTCCACCGTCGACCAGAATCGGAGTGTCTGGTGTGATGGGAAGCTTGCCATAACTCACGTTCGTGTTGCTGCCGCCAACGAAGGTGACAAGGCCCTTATCTGCAGTGGATGGCAGTGCGCTGCTGGCGTTACCGGTCGAGCAGGTATTGCTCGCGGTTCCGCCGGTGGTCGCAATAAATACATCATTGTTTCCGTCGATGGCCAGGCTGATCGGGAGGGTGCTTGCAGTAAGGGCATAGCCCACTGCGGTGCTGCCACCGTTGTAAGTAGAAAGCGGACCTGTGCTGCCCGCGTTGACCACCTGGCCGGAGGCGGCGATCTTCACGATGTTGCTGTTCGACTTATCCGCGAGCCAGACGTTGTTGTTGGTGTCGATTGCCAGGGTGAAGAAGGGGAACGTGGTGCCGGAGTTGAAGCCCAGAAGGTTGGTAGAAACGCTATTCACCGTGTAGCTGGTGATTTCGTAGTTGCTGACCGAAGAGGGCGTGGCTGAAGTGTTGGGGATGGGATTGCCGACAGGATCAAGCTCGACGACAAAATCGCTCAGCGAATTTGTCGGGTTTCCGTTGTTCGATGTGCTGGTGGGATGGTTCGCTACCCAGGCATTGCCGTAGGAATCAAACGCGACCTGAACAGGCTGCGCGAGAAGCTGGGTGGTCGAGTAGACCGGGTTGAAGGAGACCGCGAGCGAGAGATCGTAGATCTTGCTGGCTGTGGCCTGATACGGAGTGTACGGCGCATTTGGCGTAGTGAGGCCAAGGAGGTTGGTGATCTGCGTGCTGGTGAGCGTCGGGTTGAGCGCCATGTAAATAGCGGCCTGCAATGTATCTGCCGGCGCTACATAGGCAACGCCTGTCGTTGGGTTAATTCCAGCAGGAATATTTACGTTGGCAAATAGCGTGCTGCATGCGGCGGAAGCGCCACCGTTCGCGGTGTTGGTCGAGTTCACACAGGAAAAGAGGATGTTGGAGAGAAGATTCACCTGCCAGTACTCGACCGTAGCGGTGTGATTGGTGTTGTATCCGGGAGAAGCGCCGTATGAGTTATTGGCAATAAGCTGAGCCATGGCCATCGCATTACCGACGCCCTGAACGTTTGTTGCCGAGGTTGTGATGTTATCAGCGGGAGCGCTGGAGGCGGAGCCGGGCTGGGCAACCAGAGTGGTGCCGAAGTTGCTGGAGAGTGAGAACTGCGCAAGGCTGTATGCCAGCGCAACCGTTGTCACCTCGTTGACCGTAACATAGGTGGAGGCTGCCTGGGCTTGCAGCTGGGCGCATGACCCAAGTGCTGCCGCGAGCGTGATCGCGCTATTGGTTGTTCCGGTATTGCCGGAATCTCCGCCGGCTGCGGTGAGATAAACGTATGTGCCCGCATCGCAGGTGTAATCACCCGTGATGCTGAAATAGCCTGTGCCGTCAGACGCCGTCCTGACAGTAGAAGTGAGGATGGGCTTCGCCATACCGGTGTAGCCGGTGGCGCCAACCTCATAGAGCTGGATGAGTGCGCCGGCGACAGGTTGCTGGCCGCCGAATATTTTACCGGTGATCGTGGGATGCACCGCCGCACCGGAGAGGGCATTCGCGCCAGCGCCGTTGTTGCCTATACCGCATCCGGTTGTCAGGGCGAGAAGAGCTGAAAGCGATAACGGTACCAATATTTTGCGGGAGAGTTTCATCAGATCGGGCATAGTCAGCCTCACGTGTGTTCGAAATTATTGATTGCGAATAGCGGTAGTACATCGATTCGCAGGATTTCTACAACAGAAATTCTTTGGGTGGAGCACCGTCCCGAAGTATAGCGAACGGATGGTAACGTAATCAACGACTAATTTGAATATTTTTTACAGCCATTTTGGAGTTTATTATGGACCTGCCACTACGGCCAGAGGGGTGGTGGCAGGGGTGGTAATTCCCAGAAAAATTGAGACGGTGTTGTCGCCGGAGTTGGTTGTCCATACGTTTCCGGAGCCGTCAACCGCGAGGCCGGCGGGGGCGTTCAGCGAGCCGAAGCCAGCAGCCGGCGAAATGGCACTGGCAGAGCCTGCCCGGTAAAGCAGCAAACCGCCGGAAGTCGCGTTGTTTGAGGCCCATACGTCTTTGCCGGAAGCAGCCACCGAGAACGGCGTGGCCGCACTGAGGATGGGAGCAGCGGCCGTGCTGGCCGACGCGATCTCTCCCACTGAACCCTGGATGGCAGCGGCGCCCGGAACGCTGCCAGCGAACCAGAGGTTTCCGCTGCCGTCGAGCGCGACGGAGAAGGGAGCCAGGGTTTCGTTGTCCGTTGCGGTGCCAAGCGTGGCGCCTGCATTAGAAAGATGCTGGAGGGTGCTGGTTCCGGAGTTTGCCACCCACACCGTGCCGGCTGGATCGATGGCCAGTGCCGTTGGCGCGCTGGCTCCGGTCGTGGTTCCCAGCACGGAGCCGGCGGAGCTGATGCGGGTAACCCCTGTTCCTCCAAAGTTTGCGACCCATGCTGTGCCTGCGGAGTCCACCGCGATGGCGACTGGTGCGCTGAGCCCGGTCTTGACGGTGGCGAGTACTGTGCCCGAGCTGCTGAGTTCAACTACAGAGTTGTTGCCGGTGCTGGCGACCCAGACATCGCCGGAGCGATCGATCGCCACACCTTGCGGGCCGGAGAGTCCGGCACCAGAGATGGTGGTCGACAATGCGCCGGTGGGGGCGAGTTTCAGCAGGGAAGAGCCGCTCTCGCTGCTGACGTAGGCGTTGCCTGCGCTGTCAATGGCAATGCCGAAGGGAGTGCTGAGTCCGGTGGGCGCGGCCTTCAGGGCGAGCGTCCAGTCTGCCGGGGCAACGGAAAGCGCGGGAGTGAACGGGGCAAAGCCCGCAGCCAGCGAGTAGAGGCTGGTGTAAGCCGCTGGCTGCTGCGCAATCGCCAGCGCTGCCGAAAGCGTGTTGGATGCTGACGTTGCCGTCAACAAGGTGGAGTACGCGCTGCCGGTAGACGATCCGGATTTGATGCAGCCGGCAAGGATATTGGCAAGCGTATCCAGCGTGGATGTGGGCAGCGTGACATTAGCCGGAACTTGCAAGCCGGGAGCCGTGCCGGTTGCGGGATTCACCAGCAAGTTGGCCATCGCAAATGCGTTGGTCAATCCGGCGGTGGTGCCGGAAGCGCCAAGGTGTGTGCCATCGGCGAGGAAGGGAGCCAGCGCATAGACAGCGGCAACCGTTGTGGCCTCGTCTACGGCGTATGCGGTGGTGGAGCTGACGCTGGCGCAGGGGCCGAGCGCGGCGATGAGCTGGGTGGCGGAGTTGACTCCGCTGCCGCTGTCGCCACCGGTTGCCAGCAGGTAGAGATTGGTAGAAGCGCACGCGGGCATGGTGAAGCTGAAGGCTCCGGTAGCGTCTGTGGTGGCGGCTGTGGTGAGCTGGGCAGCCGCAGCACTCTGCAAGCCGCTGGTCCCGGCCGCATAGAGCTGGACGCTTGCGCCTTTCAGCGCAGTCTGTCCGTTGGTTACCGTGCCGTGCACCGCAACGCCAGCCGGGGCTGTAGTTCCGCCGGTGGATGCGTTGCCGCCCCCGCCGCAGCCGGAGAGAAGCAGCAGGGAGGTGGAGCCAAGCAGAAGCGAGGCAAAGCTGATCGTGAGTGTGAGGGGTCGAATCATTGAGCGGTTACGCTCCTTTGCACTGGCGAAGCACTGCCGTACGTTGTGTTGCCCGCCTGTGCGGCCTGCACCACGATGGTTCCGGTAGCGGTAGAGGTCAGAACGGAGCCGGTGATTGTTCCCGGGCCGCTCACGACGGAGTACGTCAGCGGCAGTCCAGAGGTCGAAATTGCGGAGAGCTGCAGGGTTCCGCCGGATGAGATGCCGGGTGGTGTGAAGAAGAGTATCTTTTGCGGCGCGCCGCCCGCAACCGTCAATGTGCCGCTCACCAGCTGGAAGTAGTAGTTGGCGGCAGCCAGTGTTCCCTGGCCGAGGTTGAGCGAGTATGTGCCGGCCGGGGAGTTGCGGAGATCGGTAGAAGAGAACAGTGGCGCGCCAGTGGTTGCGTTTGCCTGCGTGTCTGAACCAGTGAACCCGGTGATGCTGTAGGTGAAGGTGGGCTCCACGGCATCAAATGCGCGGGTTGCGTTGCTGGCGGTCACGGTCAGGGTGTTGGAAGATCCGGTGCCTGTCAGCGTCACCGTCTGGGCGGTGGCGGAGAGACAGGTAACCAGGGAGAATGTTGCTGCCCGGGTGCCCGCCCCCTGCGGCGCGAACGTGATGGAGTAGGTGCAGGAGTTGCTCGCGGCCAGGCTCGCTGTGCAGGTGGTGGTCGAGGTGAAGTCAGATGCGTTCGTTCCGGTGATGGACGCGCTGCCGATGAGCAGTGGGCCGGTGCCGGTGTTGGAAAGCGTCACCGTCATGGTGCTGTACTTGTTGGCTGCGAGCGAGCCGAAGCTCAGGGAAGAGGTGCTCAGCGTGGCCGTAGGCAGCGACTGGTAGATGGCTACGGCACTGAGGGCAGGCACGGAGACGGAGGTGGTCCTGGTCAGGTCGTAGGTGGTGCCGCTAATGAGGTCGGTTGCCGTGCCGGCGGTCATATCCGGTGCAAGCGCCATGGTGGCGGCGGTTGACTGCCAGTTCAGACCGACCAGATAGTTGCCGTAGCGCCCGATATACAGCGTGCCGAAGGCTCCGGAGGTGTAGCTGCCGGAGGCACCGGTCGCGGTGGAAGCGGGCATCTCGATGGTCGCAACGCGATCCATGGTTGCCGTTGTGTCATGGATGCGAGCAAGGTTATTGACGATCTCGTTTGCCGCGGAGGGTTTGTTATTTTGCCCGGGAGTCTGGAGTTGCCGCCAGTTGAGCACCATGTAGAGGAGTTCACCGTTGTGCTTGATGGCGATAGAACTGCCGGTGGGGTCAGCCCACACGCCATCGGGGTGTGCTGCTTCCGTCAGGAAGGTTACGCCGCTGGGGTCGCTTTCAGTGTTGGACATGTTGCACAGTGTGGCGTAGGCCGGGTACTGGTGAAGGTATTGCTCCATGATGTCGTCGAAGTGGCCGTCGCTCATCGGTTCAATGGTCCAGGTCATGCCCAGCGCCTTCTCCCTGTAGAAGCCATGCACAGAGTAGGGATCAGCAAATGTGATGGCATCGTCATAGTTGCCGCCACCCAGAATCTCTCCCACGTCCAGATTCTTGCGGAAGGTTATGACTTCCTCAATCCGCTGGGTGGTGGTGTAGGTGCTGCCGGTGAGCAGCAGATGGGGATAGAGGAAGTTTGAGAAGGCCTGAACGCCGTTGGTGACGATGGTGCGCACAGGGTGATTGCTGGTGGTTTCGATACCGTTGTCGTTCAGGATCTTCGCCAGGTTCAGGCTCAGGTTCACGTCGTTTAGACCGTACCCGCCATCGAAGGCGCCATTGCCGGTGCCGTTCACCTCAAGCCCAAGGCCGCGCTGTGAGAACCAGTAACCGCCGTAGGGGTCCACGCTGATTCCGGCAGCCACTTCCTCATACGCTTCCACGGTGTCGTTGGTAACGGCAAGGCTGGTGCCGTAACGTTTGTCAAGGAACTGGAGGGCAAGATTGGTGTACACATACGCACGCGCCTGCAGCAGATCCTGGTTGGGTGCGTGCCCGTGGTTGGCTGCAAGAAATGCCAGGTGTGCAGAGAGCATCGTCTGATACGCCTGGTACCGCTTGACGCCGGGTTCGAGGGTGGTGCTGATCGGCTGATCCAGGCTGGCGAGGAAGTTCGCGTCTGTGCTGAGCTGCACGATGGCCGAGCCGATGGCCCAGGTTCCGGCGCCTTCGATCGGATTGCCCTGAGTGTTGACGCGCCCGTAGGGGTTGGAGGTGGTTGCCGTGGTGGCGCCGACACCATCCCATCCGGTCATGTCGCCCCAGGAGCCATTCAGCGCCTGCATGTACGAGTACGAATCCAGAGCGGCGACCAGCGCCTGCTCGTCTGCCACGTTCTGATAGATGGAGGTGATGAAGTTCGGTGTGACGTAGGCGAAGGCGATCTCGTCAAGCCGCTCCATGGATACGTTGTTTCCGTTCTGCGTATCGAGCGCGGCATTGTTTAGCCACTGCGCGATGGTGTAGGAATTGGATGGAGATTTGCCGGAATCGAAATACCCGTAGATCTGCGGGGGCACTGTGCCGGCGGAGACCGCAGCCTGCCATGCGGTTCCGTAGACCTGGCCGGTGAGCACGGATTGCAGCTGCGTGCTCATGCTGGTAATGAGTCCTGAGAGGTAAGTCGAGTTCAGGGTGGCCGGCGTGGGGGCGGTGGCCGTAGGGGCGGTGCCCTGCGGGTCAGTGGAGTTCACGATCAGGTAGGGATTGGTGTGCGTAAAGGCCGCGTAAATGGGCTTCGATGTCTGGCCGGCGGCAAGATTGGTAGTCGTGTTGTTGTAGTAGTAGTACGAAGCGGCCGCATTGAGCGTCAGCGTGACGGAGGTCTTGCCCGTGGTCATCGAGAGCGGAATGGGAATCGTCTCATAGACGAACCTGCCCGGCAGCATGGGGTCGGTCGTGCTCTGGTAATCGATCTCCGGCACATCCGTCGAGTAGTAATTGGTTATGCCGTACCCTTGCGACGAGTTGTAGAGATAGATCACATCTTCGGTGGTGTCGCCGCCCCATAGCTGGATGGTCAGATAGTTCTGCAGGGTAGAGCTGCACGCCATGGTGAACGTGAGTACCTCGTTATCCGCAGGCGTGCCGATGTTCGCCGTGGTGGCAGAGGGGGCGATCTCGCGGTAGGTGAGGCCAAGAGCTCCAGTGCCCGTCGGATTGCCGAGGTTTACGAAGGCATGCTTGCTCTCAGCGTAAGCATCGGTCGATGTATCGCCGAAGTTGATTCGGTCCAGAGCGTTGGTCGTGGATGACAATGCCTGGGCGTGCAATTGCAAGCTGGACGCTAAGACCAGAAGGAGCAGGGCAGGAAGAGCCTTGCGAGTGGTGAGAACCATGTTCCACGACCTCGTAAACGTGAAGATGAACGGGACCGGCCTTGCCTACGGGAGTTGGGCCGATCCTCAAGCGTCGATAACGATACCACCGAAATTCAATCCTTGGCAACGAGATTATTCAGCCAGAAGAAATAGCCAAAATCGGTCAATATGGCCCAGGCGGCGTCTTGTCTGATTCGAGAAACAGGTGATAACGTTCCTTTTCAGTGGCTTCGCCATCTCGGGTACTATTGTGGTGCAATGGGGAGGCCTTTCCTGGTGATATATAAGCTGTGGAATTGTGCTGGTTGCAAACTTCGAAGTACGTAAGGCAGGGGTGTATGAAGAGTGCGGTAGCAGGCATTAGAAAACGTTTCCCGACCAATCGTAGGAGCCATGCTGTGCTGGCAGTGCTGCTGGCGTTGGGTGCGGGGCGGGGTGTGGCGCAGTCCGCGGGCGTTTCGCAGGTATGGGACCCGGACCTGGGGAATGGGCAGTACAAGAATCCGGTTCTCTTCGCGGATTACGCCGATCCCGATGCCATTCGGGTGGGGCACGACTTCTATCTGGTCTCGTCCAGCTTCGAATCGTCGCCTGCGCTGCCGATTCTGCATTCGACGGATCTGGTTCACTGGCAACTCATCGGGCACGCGCTTGACCGCCAGGTTCCGGAGGAGCGCTACGCCACGCCGCAACACGGCAAAGGCGTATGGGCGCCGAGCATACGGTTCCACGCTGGTGAGTTCTACATCTACTATCCCGACCCCGACATTGGTATTTACATGATTAAAGCGAAGGCGATCACGGGGCCGTGGACAGCGCCGGTGCTGGTGAAAGCAGCGAAGGGCTGGATCGATCCGTGCCCGCTTTGGGATGAGGATGGCAAGGCTTACCTGGTGAACGCACTGGCTGGAAGCCGGGCAGGAGCAAAGTCTGTTGTACTGGTGAGCCGCATGTCTGCCGATGGCACGCAGGTGCTGGATGGCGGCGCCATCGCCATTGATGGGCATGGCCTGGATGAGACGCTTGAAGGGCCGAAGATCTACAAGCGGCATGGCTACTACTACGTTTTTGCGCCTTCGGGCGGAGTGACCGGCGGCTCGCAGATCGTCTTCCGTTCGCGGTCTATTTATGGCCCTTACGCGCGCCGAGTGGTACTGGCGCAGGGGAAGACCACGATGAATGGTCCGCACCAGGGCGCGTGGGTAACGACGGCGGAAGGTGAGGACTGGTTTCTGCATTTTTCGGATCGCGGCGCGTATGGCCGCGTGACGAACCTGGAGCCGATGACATGGGGTGCGGATGACTGGCCGAGCATTGGAGTTCACCAGAATGCGCAGGGAACCGGCGAGCCGGTACTGACGTATAAGAGCCCGCGGGTGACCGGGAGCAGCGCGAAATACACGCCGGCGGACAGCGACGAATTTACTGCGCCGGGGCTTGGCCTGCAGTGGCAGTGGCAGGCGAATCCGCAACCGACGTGGGGATTTCCTGCGCCTGCGATCGGGGCGTTGCGGTTGATCAACGTGCCGACGGGAACAGACGATATCGATCTGAGAACTCTGCCGAACGTGCTGCTGCAAAAGTTTCCGGGGCCTGAATTCACGGCGACGGCGAAGGTTCACTTCGTCTCGCATCAGAGTGGAGAGCAGACGGGCCTGGTGGTGCTGGGGAAGAGTTACTCCGCACTGGTGCTGCAGGAGGTGGGCGGCGCGTTGTCACTTCGGCAGGAGACTCGCGCGGAGAGTGAAACTGCGCCAGCCACTCAAGGAAGCAGCGTTCGCGTGGACTCGCCGGATCAGGTGGTGTACCTACGGGCCACGGTGAGTGCGGATGCTGTGGTGCGATTCAGCTTCAGCGTGGACGGCGCGAAGTACCAGCAGATCGGCGTGCCGTTCACGGCAACAGCGGGGACGTGGATCGGATCACGCATCGGAATCTATGCGACTGGAACGCATAGTACGGGCGAGTTCGGTTACGCCGACTTCGACTGGTTCCGGTTTACGCGCTGAGAGACGGTAACGGCAGTACAAAAATGCGGAGGAAGCAATGAAGAAGAATCTGATGAATCGGCGGGCGTTTGCACAGGGACTTGCCCTGGCACCGCTTGGTCTGGCTGCGGCATCGTCACTACTGGCGCAGACGCCTGGAAATGCAACTGCTGCACCGGCCGTGGTTCCGCCGAAGCGGAAGACTGACGCTGCGTACAACCGGCATCCTCCCGTGCACGAAGTGGAGCCTTTCGCAGAGCCGCTGGTGTTTACGCGGAACGAGGCGAAGCCGCTGGTACAGCCCTTCGCTCTGCACCAGGTCAGGCTGGAACCGGGACTCTTCCAGCAGGCGCGCGACTGGAATCGCGGCTACCTGATGCGGCTGCCGAACGATCGGCTGCTGCATAACTTTCGCGTGACCGCCGGATTACCTTCCACCGCGGAGCCGCTGGGCGGCTGGGAGTCGCCAACGCAGGAACTGCGCGGACACTTTGTGGGCCACTATCTCTCGGCTGCCGCGCTGCTGGCGGGCTCCGGCGATGCGGAGATGAAGGCCAAGGCGAACGCGCTGGTGGCGGGCATTGCAGCGTGCCAGACAAAACTCAATGAGGGTGGCTACGTCAGCGCATTCCCCAGCGAATTATTTATACGGCTGGATAAGCGCGAGCGGGTCTGGGCGCCGTTTTATACGCTGCACAAGGTGATGGCCGGACTGCTGGACATGTACGTCCTGACCGGGAACCGGCAGGCACTGGATGTGCTGCTGAAGCTTGCAGACTGGGTGGATGCGTGGACCGCGAGCAAGCAGGAAGAGCATATGCAGGACATCCTGAAGACCGAGTACGGCGGGATGAACGATGTGCTGTACCAACTGGCAGCGGTGACGAAGGATGATCGCTGGGCACGCACCGGCGACCGCTTCACCAAGAAGATTTTCTTCACACCGCTGGCCATGCGCCGCGACGAACTCTTCCAGCTTCACGTGAACACTCACGTTCCCCAGGTGATTGGCGCAGCGCAGAGGTACGAGATTTCATCGGACCACCGCTTTGGCGATGTGAGCAGCTTCTTCTGGGAGACGGTGGCGGAGGGCCGCAGTTACGTGACCGGCGGCTCGGGCAATACGGAATCGTGGCTGACACACCCGAACGATCGCGCGGCGGAGATGAAGGTGAGCAGCCATCACCAGGAATGCTGCTGCGCTTACAACATGATGAAGCTGAGCCGCCATCTGTATGGCCGGAGCGGCGACCCGCGCTATCTGGATTACTACGAGCGCAACCTGCTGAACCACCGCATTGGAACTATTCAGCCGGAGACCGGGATGACATCGTACTTTCTGTCGATGACACCCGGCGCATGGAAGACGCTATCCACGGACGACCAGACCTTCTGGTGCTGCACCGGTACAGGCGTGGAAGAGTATGCCAAGCTGAACGACACCATCTACTGGCACGATGAGGAGTCGCTCTACGTCAATCTCTTCGTTGCATCGCGACTGGACTGGGCGGAGAAGGGCATTCGTGTAAAGCAGCAGACCACGTTCCCCACGGAGGCGCGTACTCTGCTGATGATCGAGGCGACACCGGCGAAGCGGTGGACGATGCACCTGCGCGTTCCGGCATGGACGGATAACAGCAGCGAGGTTCGCATCAACGGGCGCGCGCTGGATGTCTCCGGAACGCCGGGAAGTTATTTGACGATTACGCGCGCGTGGCGTGCCGGCGATCATGTGGAACTGCTGATGCCGATGCGGCTTACCGTAGAGCCGCTACCCGATGAGCCGACGCTGCAGGCATTTCTGTATGGTCCGCTGGTGCTTGCGGGTCAGTTCGCCAAGGGCGATCTGTCTGATGACCTGATGCACAACCAGGGCCCTGAACTGCAGGAGGCCGCGAAGGTGGATGTGCCGGCGCTCTCTGCGAAGGGGCAGCAGCCGGAAGAGTGGATCAAGCCGGTTCCCGGACACGAGTTGGAATTCAAGACCACAGGGCAGGCGCAGAACGTGACACTGAAGCCGCTGTATCAGAGCTGGGAGCGCTTTGCTGTGTACTGGATGGTGACGTAAGGGGCAAGGTTCTGCATAGCAACAACCTCGCGCAAACCTCTGTAAAACAAAATCCGGAGTGCGTTTTCCATCGGAGATCAGCACTTCGTTTTTCATGTCGAATGAAACAAGTGCGTATGCGGTGATTTATAGCGGAGCCCCATATATTGGGTAGCGTTTCACGGTCTTAGTTGAAGGAGTTGTGATCATCATGAAGAATTTCATTGGATATGCTGCCTTAATTGCGCTCTGCGGCGTGCTGCCGTTGCCTGCGCAGACGGCGCAACTCACCATCGATACCGGCACTACGGTTTCCAGTGTGAGTCCAACGCTTTATGGCTTGATGACGGAGGAGATCAATTACTCCTACGATGGCGGATTGTACGGAGAGATGGTGCGCAACCGGACCTTTCATAATCGCGGGCCGCGATTCGAATTCTGGAATGCTGTGACACGTGGCAATGGGCAGGTGCAGATGGATGCAGGCGATACCGGCCCCAGCGCAGCGCTGAACAAGAGCCTGAAGTTGACGGTAAGAGCCTCTGCCGGCAACGAAGCAGGCATGGCCAACGATGGCTATTGGGGTATGGCCCTTCGCCCTGCCACTACGTACAGCGGATCGTTCTATGCGAAGGCTGAGGGTATCACGGCTGTGCATGCGCGGCTGGTTGCAAGCCAGACCGGAGCCGTGC
>Ga0302266_10003594_pt1 | contig 12408 bp, 16 predicted proteins | sample III_Bog_E1_2_FD_194559 | JGI IMG/M metagenome (GOLD analysis project Ga0302266, IMG submission 194559) | Peat permafrost microbial communities from Stordalen Mire near Abisko, Sweden - III_Bog_E1_2 | ecosystem: Environmental > Terrestrial > Soil > Wetlands > Peat | place: Sweden: Abisko... | reverse complement strand
TCGGGCCGCGACGGCGGCCCCGCGCGCCCATGCGCGCGAAGCCAAGGGCGCGGATGCGCCCGCCCGGCGTCTGAGGGCAGCCTTGATGAGTCACCATCAAGGCTCGATGGTATGACACATCGCCGGTCCTCGGGCCGCGACGGCGGCCCCGCGCGCCCATGCGCGCGAAGCCAAGGGCGCGGATGCGCCCGCCCGGCGTCTGAGGGCAGCCTTGATGAGTCACCATCAAGGCTCGATGGTATGACACATCGCCGGTCCTCGGGCCGCGACGGCGGCCCCGCGCGCCCATGCGCGCGAAGCCAAGGGCGCGGATGCGCCCGCCCGGCATCTGAGGGCAGCCTTGATAAGTCAACATCAAGGCTCGATGGTATAACAGGAATGGATCAAAATGGTGACGACGAGGTAGCGAATCATAAAGATGTGTCTAATAAGTAACAGTAGGATGCAAACCGGAAAAAGCCCTGGGGGAAAGATTGTTGCGGTGGCTTGTTTAGGGAAGGCCGACTCTGTACAGTCGCCTAGCCCACGGCGGCGTGACATCGGCGGCTCGCAAGACAATGACATATCGCTGGGATCCGACCGCGACGCGCCCGCTCGGCGTTTGAGGGCGGCCTTGAGGTGTTGCCATCAAGGTCCGTTGATATGAAGCCTCTCTTACTTGGGATCAGGCTCGACGATGATGTGCAATGCGGTTCTTGTGGGTCGTTCGGCTTGGCTGCTGGCGCTGGCGCTGGTGGTTGGCGTGTCGGGTTTGGGATCGCCGAGCTTTGCGGCTTCGATGCCGGACGTCGATCATGTCGAGGTCTATAAAGGTAAGCACGAACTGCGGCTTTTATCCGGCGATCACCTCATTAAAAAATACCGGGTCGCTCTTGGTCAGCAGGTTGGCAAGAAAGAACGGGCTGGTGACAATCGGACTCCAGAAGGCACCTATATTATCGATTATGTTAAGGGGGATAGCAATTTCCATCGGGCACTACATATTTCTTATCCAAATTCAAATGACTACCAGCAAGCGGCGTTAAAGGGAGTCTCTCCAGGCGGCAATATTATGATTCATGGTTTGCCTGGTGAAACCAAGCTCATTAAAAGTATTCATGAAGCGTTTGATTGGACCAAAGGATGCATTGCCCTAACCAATCCCGAGATTGATGAGGTTGCACATTTGGTTCATCCAGGTACGCCGATCATAATCTATCCATGATGAGTCCCAAGGCTCGATGGTATAGCCTCGTTATGGCGTTGTCGGAGAGGACGTTCGCCGTGGCGCGTGTGTGATCTCAAGAGTCACGGCGCCATTCTGGGGCGGTCCTGTAACCTTCATCTGGTTTTGCAGGCCATGTTTCAAGATGGCACGGACCAAAGCCTGATAGATCGGTAAATTCGGGTCTGATCCGGCTTCGGGTTGAGCGTTCGGCCTGTTTTGAGTCTGGGGCTTTTGCCCTGGCGTCGCTGGCGCTGCCGGCTGGACGGCGTTGGGGGCCGAGCCGGCGGGCGCCGGGCGTTCATTCGGGTTCTCGGTTGCTGCCGGTGGGGCTACGGCTCCTCCGGGGCTGGCCCCTCCGATCGTGCCGGAACCCTCCGATGCCCCTCCACCTGATGCTCCTTTACCTGATGCTCCTCCGGGCGTGCCCGGTGCATCAGGGCTCCCGACCGTACCCACAGGGGGGGACGTTCCAACAGGAGGCGATGCGGGCCGTGCCACAGGCTCGGCGGGAGGCGGCTTGGCGGCGTTGGTCGGGGCTCCCGTGACCGGAGGTGGGCGCACGACCGGGGCCTCGGTGGCGTTGGGCGGCTTGGGGGCGTTGGGGGCACCGGCGGTATTGGGGGGACCAGCAGGGGCGGACGGCGAGCGGGAACCCGGCGGCGTTTCGGCGGCGGGAGAGGGCTTCTCTGGGGGTTTGGGTGCGTTGGGGGCTCCAGCAGGCGGCGGCCTCGCTGTTCCCGAACCTGCCGGCGGCGGTCCTGCTCCTGGCGTCTCCGATTGCGGGCCGCTGCCGGTGGGGGGGGAGCCCGGACGTCGCGGCGGTGGTGGTGGCTGTTCCCGCTTGGGCTCTTCCATTCCGGGCCGCCAATCCCGGAAACAGTCGATGAAGATAGTATCGCGACAGGTGCGAAGCACCTCGCGGGCTGGCGGTGCCATGGCTCCGGCTTGGTCGGCGGTGGGTGGCGGTGGCGGTGGGGCTGGGGCCGCTGCGGAGTCGACAGGAATCTGTTGCGCCGTCACCGGGAGCGGCGCAACGAGAAGAAGAAGCAAAAGCCAGAGCAACGCGGCTCGCATCTCGGATCGTCCCCGGTGAACCGTTGCGGCACTGAAAAGACAGAAACAGCGCAGGCGCCCGTTCCTACAATATCGGAACTTTCTGTTGAGCGCGGTAGGGAAACCGACGTTCGAATCGCGCCCAATCGGCAGGGTCCAGCGCAACCTCCAGGTAGGCATTGCTTTCGTCATCACGGCGCCGAACCACTTCGCCATGCTCATGCAGCCAAGCCAAGGCGGCACCGTCCTGAAGATCAATGACAAGACTCGCATGTTCGCGGTTGGCATTCATCGACTGGTTCAGGATCGCGCACAGCTTATCCAAGCCTTCGCCGGTGATTGCGGACACCGCCACCGTTGCCTGACCGGAAGCGCAACGGACCTGGGCCAAAGCATGCGTGCGAGTCTCGCTCTCAAGAAGATCGATTTTGTTCAGCACCTCGATCAAGCGGGGGTCGGTTTCGGGATCAATTTCCAGGCTTCGCAGTACGCTATAGACATCATCCCGCTGGGCTTGGCTGTCTGGATGAGCCAGATCGCGGACGTGAAGGATGATGTCGGCGGCCATCACCTCTTCGAGGGTCGCTCGAAAGGCCGCAACCAGGGTTGTCGGCAGGTCGGAAATGAAGCCGACCGTGTCAGACAGGATGACCCGCTGTCCTGAGGGCAGGGCGATGGCCCGCATGGTCGGATCCAGGGTGGCGAAGAGCAGATCCTTGGCGAACACGTCGGCACCGGCCAGCCGGTTAAACAGAGTCGATTTTCCGGCATTGGTGTAGCCGACCAGGGCCACCACCGGATAGGGGACGCGCTCCCGTGCCCGTCGGTGCAGGCCGCGAGTCCGCCGCACGTCTTCCAGATCCTTGCGAATCCGTAGGATGCGATCGCCGATCAACCGCCGGTCCAATTCCAATTGCGATTCGCCGGGACCGCCAAGGAAACCGAAACCGCCTCGTTGACGCTCCAGGTGAGTCCAAGAGCGCACCAAGCGCGACCGTTGGTAGGTCAGGGCAGCCAGCTCAACTTGGAGTTGTCCTTCCCGTGTGCGCGCCCGCGCTCCAAAAATTTCGAGAATTAGACCCGTGCGATCGATCACCTTAGCGCGAGTTTGCCGCTCTAAATTCCGTTGTTGGACTGGCGACAAAGCATGATTAAACACAATCAGGGAAATTCCCTGATCTTCAATCAGGCCGGTCAACCGCTCCACCGACCCAGACCCCAAAAAAGTCGAAGGGTGGGGGCGCGATATCGGTATGGTCTCGGCGTGAACGACCGTTAGGTCGATGGCAGCGGCAAGAGCAACCGCTTCCTCAAGTTGCGACTCGGGGCTCCGGCGGCCTTCGCCTGTGGCAGCGCGGAGCGCCGGATGGACGACCATGGCGCGGCCCGCGCCAACGCTGCCGTCATCCTGAAGAGAAGTCACGGGCTCAGTCGTGGTCCGGTTCCTTGGTTTGCTCGAATAACTGAATAGGATGGGCCGGCATTACCGTTGAAATGGCATGCTTATAAACCAACTGAGAATGCGCATCGCGCCGCAGCAAGACCGAGAAATTATCAAACCAAGTAATAATTCCCTGGAGCTTAACTCCATTGACGAGAAATACGGTGACTGGTGTTTTGTTCTTTCGGACATGGTTCAAGAACACGTCCTGAACGTTCTGGCCTTTCTCAGACATGTCTGGTTAGCCCTTTCATTGGCTGTTCTTGGGGCCTGGCATCGAAGGCCCGGTTTGGTCCCAGGAATGATCTCTATACCTGGAGACTGGCGTTCCGAGAAGTTGGAACGGATATGGTGTCGCCAAGGCGGCGCACCAAGTCGTGGAGGGAAAGACAGGTGTCGAATCGAAAAGCCGGCGGGTAGGGACCGAAATCGCAATCGGCGGCGTCTCCTACCAGGACCGGCACACAGCCGGCTTTGTGGGCGCACTCCATGTCGACATCGGCATCACCGATAAACCAGCCGCCGGTCGTCGAAAAGGCTTCTACCGTTAGGCCGGCGGGGGCCAGGGCCAGGGCGACCGGCGCCAGCGCCGGTTTGTCGGTCTCGGCGTCGGCGGCGCCGACCAAGCGACTGAAATAGCCGGTCCAGCCCAATGCTTCGGCTTCGCTCCGCAAAAAATGGCCGGTCTTGTTGCTGACCACCGCCAGATAGGTTCCGTAGTCGCGCAAAGCATCCAACAACGCTTCGGCACCCGGCAACGGGCGCAGACGCTCCAGATGATGGCTGGCGTAGTGATCAAAATAAATCGTCCGGGCTTCTGGCCAGCGATCTCCGAACAGCGCCGGGAAGCTGTCCCGCAAGGACCGACGCGCACGGGCGCGGGTTTCGGCTTCGGTCCAGGGGGGGACGCCCATGGCTTCGAACGTAACGGTCAGGCTGGCATGGATGCAGCCCCAACTGTCCACCAACGTATTGTCCCAGTCGAATAGAACGGCGCTGGGGAGCGCAGTCGGGGTGGCCTTCACGATCGAACTCCGCCAACGGTTGCCAGATAGGCTTGACGCAGGCGCAAGGTGATCGCTCCAGGCCGCCCGGTTCCCACCGGCTGGCCATCGATGCGGGTGACCGGCAAGGCGAAGGTGGTGGCGCTGGACAGGAACGCCTCCGGGGCGGCTTTGGCTTCAGCCACGGAAAAGGGGCGAATCTCGGTGGCAATGCCGAACTCTGCCGCGAGTTGCAATAGGGAGCCTCGAGTTACGCCGCTGAGAATCAGGTGATTGGTTGGGCGGGTGATCAGCACGCCGTCGGCGCTGACGATCCAGGCGTTACTGGAGCAGCCTTCGGTCACCAAGCCATCGGCGTCAACCATCCAGGCTTCGAACGCACCCGCTTCCACGGCCTGTTGCTTGCCCAGAACCTGGGGCAGAAGCGACACCGACTTGATGTCGCGCCGCAGCCAGCGAATATCGGGGATGGTGATGATCGGAACGCCCTCGGCGATGTGAGTCGGCGAGCCGAATCGGGTCACCCGGCGGACGGTCATGACCAGAGTCGGACGAACCGACGGCGCCGGGAACTTGAAATCGCGCGGGGCGCTGCCTCGGGTGATCTGAAGGTAGATCAGTCCGGTTGTGACGCCGTTGCGGCGAATCAGCTCGCGCATCACCAGTGCAAGGGCGGCTCGGGACATGGGCCAGGACAGCCGCAACGCCTCAAGCGAGCGGGCCAATCGGTCCATGTGCGCATCAAAATCCATCAAGTGACCGTCAAGGAGGGCCACAACCTCGTAGACGCCATCGGCGAACTGAAAACCGCGATCCTCCGCGTGGACCCAGGCCTGAGCCTGGGGGAGGTAGCGACCGTTGACGAAGGCTAAAGCCATGGGAACCAACCTGTCTGTCGGGCCACCCGATTGCGCCGGGGTGAGACCGCTTAGACGAATGGTTCCAGGAATTCAAGGCGAACCGCCAGCGTGCCGGCTGCTATGCGGGATCGCCGAGGCTGGGTCAGGAGATCGGGGTCTCGGGACGGGTGAGTCGGTCCAGGCAAGCCATACGGACCGCCACGCCTAACTCGACCTGATCAAGGATGACGCTCCGCGTGATGTCGTCCGCCACTTCGGAATCAATTTCGATTCCCCGGTTCATGGGGCCGGGATGCATGATCAGCGCGTCCGGCTTGGCGACCTTGAGTTTTTCACGGGTCAGGCCAAAGAAATGAAAATACTCGCGCACTGACGGCACAAATTGACCGCTCATGCGTTCGGTCTGAAGGCGCAGCATCATCACAATGTCGGCGCCCACCAGCCCGGTTTCCATCCGATGATGAACCTCGACCCCAAGCCGGGAGAGGTCGGCGGGGAGCAGAGTCGGCGGTGCCACCGCCCGAACCCGAGCCCCCATCGCATTTAGAAGGTGGATGTTCGAGCGGGCGACTCGGCTGTGCAGGATGTCGCCGCAGATGGCAACCACCAACCCTTCCAGATGCCCCTTGCGGCGGCGGATGGTCAGTCCGTCCAGCAAGGCTTGGGTCGGGTGCTCATGATTGCCGTCGCCGCCATTGACCACCACGCAATTGACCTTGTTAGCCAGCAGGCGCACCGCTCCCGATTCGGGATGACGGACCACCAGCACATCCAGATGCATGGCGTTCAACGTCATGGCGGTATCGATCAGGGTTTCGCCCTTTTTGACCGAACTGACCGCCACCGCCATATTAATGACATCGGCCCCCAGCCTTTTGCCGGCCAGTTCGAACGACGTCAGGGTGCGGGTCGAGTTCTCGAAGAACAGGTTGACCAGAGTTCGGCCCCGAAGCAGGTCGGTTTTTTTATCCGGGCTGCGGTTCTGGGCGACATAGGTTTCGGCCAGATCGAAGAACTGGACGATTTCGGCAGCCGGCATCCCCTGGATAGCCAGGAGGTGGCGGGGCGGGGCGGAGGGGGGGGCGTATGCGGCGGTCATGGCCCCGGACTATACGGGGGGTTCCGTCGGTCGGCAATGGGTAGCTGTTCGGTTTGACGTCGGGTCCGTTTGGATGATTTATAAGGGGAGGAGCCCGCCTCTGAGAAACCCTGGGAAGCTACAAATGTCCACGCCGCGTACCCTGTTCGATAAAATCTGGGATAACCACGTCGTCCATCGTCAAGAAGACGGCGCCAGCATTTTGTATATCGACCGTCATCTGGTCCACGAGGTTACCAGTCCCCAGGCCTTTGAAGGCTTGCGGCTGGCGGGTCGCGTGGTGCGGCGGCCGGAAGCCACCCTGGCGGTGGCCGACCATAATGTTCCGACCACCGACCGATCCCAGGGGATCGCCGATCTGGAAAGCCGCATCCAGGTCGAAACGCTGGAAACCAACGCCCGTGATTTTGGCGTGCGCTATTTCGGCATGGATGACATTCGTCAGGGCGTCGTTCACATCATCGGGCCAGAGCAGGGCTTTACCTTGCCTGGCATGACCATCGTGTGCGGCGATAGCCACACATCGACTCACGGAGCGTTCGGGGCGCTGGCCTTCGGCATCGGGACGTCCGAAGTCGAGCATGTTCTGGCCACCCAGACCCTCCAGCAGCAGCCGGCCAAGAATATGCGGATTACCGTTGACGGCGCCTTGCCGCCCGGCGTGACCGCAAAGGACTTGGCGCTGGCCATCATCGGCACCATCGGCACCGCTGGCGGGACCGGCTATGTCATCGAGTATGCAGGCCAAGCCATCCGTGACCTGTCGATGGAAGGCCGCATGACCGTCTGCAACATGTCCATTGAGGCGGGGGCTCGCGCCGGGTTGATTGCGCCCGACGAAACCACCTTTGCCTATCTGATGGGACGGCCCTTGACCCCCAAGGGAGGCGCCTGGGAGCAGGCGGTGGCCTATTGGAAAACCCTGCCGACCGACGAAGACGCCCGTTACGACCGTGAAGTGGTGTTGGTCGCGGCTGATTTGGTGCCGCAAGTGACCTGGGGGACCAGCCCGCAAGACGTGCTGCCGATCACGGGCCGGGTGCCGAATCCTGCCGAAGTGGCTGATCCGGGCCGGCGTCGGGCGGTGGAACGCGCCCTGGATTATATGGGGTTGACTCCGGGAACTCCGCTTGCCGAAATCCCCGTGGACCGGGTGTTCATCGGCTCCTGCACCAATGGCCGGATCGAAGATCTGCGCGCAGCGGCGGCGGTGGCCAAGGGGCGCAAGGTTGCTGCCACCGTTCAGGCCATGGTGGTTCCGGGTTCGGGTCTGGTCAAACACCAGGCCGAAGAGGAAGGGCTGGATCAAGTGTTCATCGAGGCCGGCTTTGAGTGGCGCGAACCCGGATGCTCCATGTGTTTGGCCATGAATGCCGATAAGCTGGAGCCCGGCGAGCGGTGTGCTTCGACCTCCAACCGTAACTTCGAGGGCCGGCAAGGGCGCGGCGGTCGGACCCACCTCGTGAGCCCAGCCATGGCGGCAGCGGCGGCCGTAACGGGAACCCTGACCGACGTTCGGGCGCTGTAGCCGACCCGTGGGCTCTGCTTACACCCGCAAAGGGCCGGTCGGCCCTTTGAACCCGCGACGGTTTCCCCATAACGTCTCGTGGTCAAAGAGGCTATGTCTCCTTGCGGGTGCAGGGTGGGGCCCTATGGGCCCGCCCGGCGTCTGAGGGCAGCTTTAACGGGCCGCGACGGCGGCCCTGCGTCCTCATGGACGCGAAGCCCCAGTGTGTGGACTTAGGGGCGCGGATGCGCCCGCCCGGCGTCTGAGGGCGCTGCGGACGTCAACATTCAAGGCCGTTGGTATTATCTGTCGAGACAGTCCGTGGCTTTGGTCGCTTGATCGTGCCACCGGATGAAGCCCTGCGAAACGGTGCAAATCACCGCCGGAATCCGGTTGGGGCTCCGTATAAGGATTATGCGTGCGGGTGATCAAGCCCGCGTCGCCGTTTCTTAATCATTGTGGAGCCGTTATGATAACCTTGCCGAAATTAGCGAGCTTTCCTCGCTGGTTGGTGGTCGTCTCGTTGGGTCTGAATCTGGTTTTGATTGTCGTGGTCGGCGGTCATGTCCTGTTTCACCCTGGGCCGCCGCCGAATCCGGTTCAGTTGGTGGCTCGGATGGCCGATGCGCTTCCTGCCGCCGATGCCGAGAAGCTTCGTCTGGCCCTCAAAAGCGAAGGCCTGACACCGGATCGCCGAGGATTCGAACCTGAAGCGATTTTAGACCAGGCTCGCGTGGCGTTGCGGGCCGAACCTTTCGACCCAGCCAGTTTCGATGCCATCTTCCGCAAAGGACTGGCCGATCGGGATGCGACCGAACAGGCGGTTCTGCGGGCCGTGACGGCGGCAGCAGCGATCATGTCCGAAGAAGGTCGTCACCGCCTAGCTGATCTACACTGCCTGCATCACATGCCGCCGCCACCTACGTCCAAGTCGTAAGGGGGGCAACATCCAGGGAGCGAGGGAGCCATCCCTCGCGGCCTGGGTGGGGGGGCGTCGGTGGCAGGATCAAGCCGAAAGGGCCTGCGTGCTGTTACCGAAACGATTCCCGTAAGCGGATGATGCTCCGTAGGACCGGGATGCTTGCTGATAAGACCCGAGCAAAGAGTTCAAAAGGTCCGTAGTGCTGGAACTGGTGCTGCTACTGCTACTGCTGCTGGTACTGGAACCGCTGGCGCTGGCAGTGGACGTTGAGCTGGTGCTGGAGGCCGACGTTGAGCTTGAGCCACTGTCGAGGCTGGCAAACAGGCTTTCCAGAAGCGACTTGATGTCGGTGGACCCGCTTTGAGACGTGCTGGAACTGGTGGAGCCGGACGTCGAGCCGCTGTCGGATGAACCGCTGCTGTCGCTGGGCGGCGGTCCTGGGGGCGGCCCCGGCGGTGGGCCGGGAGGTGGGCCTTGGACGTTGTTGCTGGACTCCGAACTGGATGTGGAGCTGGACGTCGAGTCGGATGTCGAGTCGGATGTCGAACTGGTGGAGCTGTCGCTGGCGCTGCTGGAGGCGCTGCCGGCACTGGGGGGCGGTCCGGGAGGCGGCCCCGGTGGTGGGCCGGGAGGCGGGCCTTGGACGCTGCTGCTGTCATCCGACGACGAAGAGGTCGAAGAGGCGCTGGCAGACTGATTTTGCAAGAGCGAGGACATCAGGCTGTCGGCCAGTTTTTGGTAACTGGACGTCCCGCTGGTGCTGCTGGCTAGGCTGGTGCTGCTGGTGGAAGACGTGCTGGAGGCAGAGCTGGCGCTGGCTTGACTGGCCCGTTCCGCCGCCAGCTTCTTCAACAGGGCTTGGACCTGCTGTTGCTGGCTGGTACCCGACGATCCCGTCGTGCTGTATACGGTGCTCATGGAGACTCTCCGTCTCGGGAGGACTGGTGCTTGGGATTGTTCCCCGCACATGACTCGTTACACGGGACGAAGTTTGAAACCCTGCGCAATAATTTTGGAGACAGGTGCAAAGAGCTTTGACCAGTCCAGAGTCCTATCCGGCAAAAAATGCCGGCCATGGCTCTTGCTCGGCGGTTGCGCCGGTTTCAGGACGATGGACATCATAAACAGTTTAAAGATATTCATGGCTTAACCGCTCTGTCGAGTGGTTACCATGAAAATAAGCTGGGATATTCTTGCCGGTTGGGCTCGGCAAAATTTTCCCCTGCGACATTCCGTCCTGCCCCATTTTAGAGGCAGAGGCCACGCAGGGAATGACTTTCACCGTCGTATAAAGTGACATATGGACCTGAACACACCGTCAAAGGATGCGACTTGATCGTGCGCGAGGATGAAGAGGATGGTGGAGAAGAGGCACGCGCGGCGGTCGGCGGTGACGAGGATGATCGCGCGCTTCTAGGGGCTATTGGTCGGGGAAACCATCGGGCGTTCCATGCCCTGATGCGTCGACATATGCCGTTCGTGCTGCGTCTGGCGCGGCGTGTGGTTGGGAACCGGGATGATGCCGATGAAGTGGCGCAGGAAGCTTTTCTTCGGGTTTGGACCGTTGCGCCCCGTTGGCGGCACGATGGGGATGCTCAGTTCAAGACTTGGCTTTATCGTGTGGTGGTGAATCTCTGTTTGGATCGGCGACGGCGGCTTCCGGCTTTACCATTGGAAGTCGCAGGGGATCCGTCTGATCCGGCGCCAAGCAGTTTGGAGCAGGTTTATGCCGGAGAAACGGCCCGTATGGTGGTGCAAGCTCTTGATGAATTGCCGCCACGGCAGCGGTCGGCGATTATTTTGTGTTATTATGCTGGGGTCAGTGCCGCCGAAGCGGCTGCAACCCTTGAAGTCACAGTTTCAGCCTTGGAATCACTGTTGGTTCGTGGGCGCCGAGCTTTGCGCGTTCGTTTAAGCGGCCTTGGCGCCTTGGGCAGTATGGGAGATCAGCAATGACGCCCTTCGAGTTGGAAGCCCTGATCGATGATCATGGGACGGCTATGGATCGGTGGCCGGACGCCGAACGGGCGGCGGCACGTCACCTCTTGGCAACCTCAGAAGACGCACGGGCGGTGTTAAGGCGGGCTGAACGGCTCGAAGCCTTGCTCTGCATCCACGAGAGCGAAACCGCAGACGAACCCCCCGGACCTGAAGACATTCTGCGGGTGATCGCCCGGACGCAGGCCGCAGCCTATCGGACGCCCCAGCTTCCGCCGCCGCTTCTGGTTCGTTGGAGCCGGTGGTGCGCGCGTCTGAAGGCGGAGCTTTGGGCTGGGTTTCAGTCATCCGACCTTGGCCTGCGTTATGGTGTGCCGGTGGCGGTCGGGTTGGTGTTGGGCGTGTTGGTGGGGCATGTTTCGGTGGACCCAATGGTCTATACCGACGCTGCCGATACCGAGGTGACGCCCACCGTCGAAACCCTGATTACCGCGTCTCAGTCCACGGAGCCCTTTGGCCTATGAGTGAGCGTTCAAAACCCCAGTGCTCATGGGCGCTGCCGCTGTCGTTGGCTGTGAACGTCTTTTTGGTCGCGGTGATCGCCGTTCACATGTGGCACCGGCCTCCAGGTCCGCCCGGCCCGCCCGGCCCCCATCATATGGCCGACGAAATCGCCCGGTTTCTGCCCTCCGCCGACGCCGACGCATTGCGCAAGGCGTTCGCCTCCGAGCCCATGCTGCAACAGGATCCAGGGCCGGAGATGCGGAAAAATATGGATCATGTTCGCGAGATTCTGCGCGCTGATCCGTTCGATCCTGCCGCCCTGGAAGCGGCGTTGAAGGCAGGGCGCGCCGATCGCGATGCCGGAGAACAGGCGGTCGAGAGGGCGTTACTGAAAGCCGCAGCCGCGATGTCCCCGGAAGGGCGGCGGAAGCTGGCCGAGTTTGGCGGCGGTCCGCACGGTCCCGGTGGCCCGCACGGTCCCGGCCCGGATGGTCCTGGTGGCCCCCCAGATGGCCCTCCACCGGATGGCCCCGGTGGTCCTGGTGGTCCGCCGCCTCATGGTCCTGGTGGTCCGCCATTTGGGTTCTTTGGTCCTCCCGATGGTGGCCCTCCGCCCGAACGGCGGTAGCGCGGCCCTCTTTATATCATGAAAATTGATATGCAATTCTCAGGCCACTCTCAGGCCATCGAGCCCCTATCTTCGAGACGCGCGGACCTTCCGTCCGCGCGTCTCGTGGTTGATGGCATTATACCATCGAGCCTTGATGGTGACTCATCAAGGCTGCCCTCAGACGCCGGGCGGGCGCATCCGCGCCCTTGGCTTCGCGCGCATGGGCGCGCGGGGCCGCCGTCGCGGCCCGATACCGGCGATGT
>Ga0302266_10003592_pt1 | contig 12415 bp, 10 predicted proteins | sample III_Bog_E1_2_FD_194559 | JGI IMG/M metagenome (GOLD analysis project Ga0302266, IMG submission 194559) | Peat permafrost microbial communities from Stordalen Mire near Abisko, Sweden - III_Bog_E1_2 | ecosystem: Environmental > Terrestrial > Soil > Wetlands > Peat | place: Sweden: Abisko... | reverse complement strand
GGCCGTAACATCACGATCCTCGAGGCACTCGATACGCCCGGCGGTAGTCTCGACGCCTCCGGCTCTGCAGAGCACGGCTATGTGCTGCGCGGCGGGCGGATGTTCGAAAGCAAGTATCTCTGCACCTTCGAGCTGTTCTCCTCGATTCCGAGCCTCGACGACACCCGATCGGTGATGCAGGAGATCTTCGCATGGAATGAGACGCTGAAGACCTCCTCGAAATCGCGGCTGTTCCGCGACGGCCAGCGGCAGGTGGCGCCGGAGTTCGGCCTCAGCGAGCGACACATCCTGACGATCGAGCGCCTGGGCCTGGAGCCGGAGGCGTTGCTCGGCCAGGCGAGCATCGCCGAGCAGTTCGATGCCGACTTCTTCACCACCAATTTCTGGTTCATGTGGTGCACCACCTTCGCGTTTCAGCCCTGGCATAGTGCCATCGAGTTCAAGCGCTATCTGCTGCGGTTCGCCCATATGGTCGGTGGCTTCAACCGCCTGCTGGGGATCATGCGCACTACCTACAACCAGTATGATTCGATGGTGCGGCCGCTGCTCAAATGGCTCGATGCGCGCGGCGTGACGATCCAGTACAACACCCGTGTTACCGATCTCGGCCTCAGCGAGAGCGCCGGCGGTACGACAGTGACGCACATCGCCACCGAGCAGGACGGCAAACCCGGCAGGATCACGGTCGGCGCCGGCGACTGCGTTCTGGTGACCCTCGGATCGATGACCGAGGCGTCCAGCCTCGGCGGCATGGACACGGCGCCGGTGCTCAACGGCAAACAGCGCGGCGGCGCCTGGGCGCTGTGGGAAAAGATCGCGGCCGGCCGCCCTGCATTCGGCCATCCCTCGGTGTTCTGCGACCATATCGAACAGTCGAAATGGGTGTCGTTCACTACGACGCTGCACGACCCGACTCTGCTGCGCCTCATCCGCGACGCCACAGGCAACGTGCCTGGTGAGGGCGGGCTGATCACCTTCCCGCAGTCGAAATGGCTGGCCTCGATCGTCATTCCGCACCAGCCGCATTTCATGGCCCAACCTGCTGACGTCAGCGTGTTCTGGGGCTACGGCCTGTTCGTCGACAAACCCGGGAACTTCGTCGAAAAGCCCATGTCGGCCTGCACCGGCCGCGAGATTATGACCGAAATACTCGGTCACCTGCGCATCGACTCGGAGGCGGCGCGGATTCTGCGATCGGCAATCTGCGTCCCCTGCATGATGCCTTTCATCACCAGCCAGTTCCTGCCGCGCCAGCATGGCGACCGGCCGCAGATCGTGCCCGCGGGATCGACCAACCTTGCGTTCATGGGGCAGTTCTGCGAGCTGCCACTGGATGTGGTGTTCACCGTCGAATACTCGATCCGCTCGGCGCAGGTGGCGGTCAACGCGCTGCTTGGCCTGAGGCGCGAGCCGCCCGCGGTCTATCAGGGCAAGTTCGATCCGCGCGTGCTGTTCAAGGCGTTCGGGGCGCTGCACTACATCCGCGCGTGACGAGGCCCTCGCCGGTGCCGGCCGCCCCGGCGTCTCGGTTGGTGGCCGACGACGTCGTCATGCTCTCGCTCGGCGGTGTTTTGGCGGCCCTCGGCGAGCGGCGACAGTCCCGGTGCGTGCGGTCAACGTTCCGGCTCCTGGACGCCGTACCAATCCCGGCGTCCTTCCCGTCTTGCGCGCTGTATCAGGTCTGTTCGGAAGCCAGGACATCCATGGCGAGTTCATCCAGGGCTGCGCGGACTGGCTGCTCCGGGTGCACGCCGAACATGAACGCGCCATTCCCGCCAGCCGCCAGGCCATCATGCCGGTGGATGTAGGAGACGGCAGGCATAGCCCGAGCGCCGTTCCGTGCAGCAAGAATCGCTTCGCCCAAAGATACGGCCGACTCCGGAATCAGGCTGTCCGCGTCAAGGGAACCGAACATAAAGGCGGAATAAGGAGGGAGTTGGGTCATACGACCGGTCACGGTAAGCATTTTTTGACCTTCCTTGCACATCAGGCCTTCCAACCTGACTCAATTTCCATTAAACGGTAGGCACGACCTTGCTATGCATATGCCGAATGCGTTTACTGATTCGGACTATGGACGGGCGGTTCAGTCTAATCGCCTCGGCCCGTGGCGGCACAAACCCCTGCGCCGGCATGGCGCCCGGCTGCCGTGTAATCACGCCGGGCGGAGGCATAAAGGCGCCGCGCCACATCGTACTCGTCCTGCGCTGCCTGAGCTGCCTTGCGTGTGGCTCGCCAATGCAGTTCCGCTACATCCATCAGCGTTTCGGCTGTGTGAACGAAATCACTTGTGGCCATAAACCGTCTCCTTTGGTTTGGTGTTACGGTTTCTTGATCGCAACCTCCTCATTTTGTTGGCGCCTTGCACATCATCGTCGACGCTGGATGTCCGCTTGATTGCAGCGACACGCCGCAATGCAGCGCCATCCACCTTCGAATCAACACACACCGACACGCCGTTCGACAGCGTAATCTCGATCCGCCCGTTCGGCTGGGCAGCCGCGCGAACAAGACCAAGCCAAGCAGCACACCAAAAACGATGTGTAGGGAGGTATATTCGGTGCGCTGCGCCCCTTTAGGCACGAAGTCAATGGTCGGGCCGGTGCTCCAAAGGTACGATCACCAAGCTAGCGCTGACCTAGTGCAGTGACATATAGCTGGCAGGAGATCGTCGCGTCCAGGTTCGGAAATTACTCAAATCCGGCAAATAAAGACGATCTCTGTGGTCGGGCTTTGCCAATCCGGGGCTCCCACCCGACGGCCACTACCCCTCTTCCTCAGAGACGGCGGTGAGCCCCACCGGCGGCGCGCACATCGCGAACGATATCCTCGAAGGGATCAACAGCCTGGTCCAGGCAGCCAAGGCCAAGGCGCGCGGTTATCGAACCTCGCGCAACCTGAAGCCGATGATCTACCTGCATCCTGCAGCTTGGCCGGACCTGTTCCACATCACCCGACCTGTCCCACATCAATTGCCGTCCGGGAGCCTGGAAACCTCAATGGATGGTCAAGCCCTCATCCGCACGGCGCATCGCCCGAACCAGGTCCGGTCCGCGAAACGGCTTCTGAATGGCCACCGCGCCCGGCCTGACCGCCGCAACCGTGGAAATATCGCCGCTGATGAACACGTGCGGAGTGGGCGCGCGCTCGTCTCGTGTTATTGCCTCGACGGCGGCGACGCCGCTGCCAACGCCCAGCTTCACATCGACGATCATGAGTTGCGGTCGCCATCGCGCGGCGGTGGCAACCGCGCCGGCCTCGGTCGAGGACGCGAAGCGTTCTCATCGGCTGGCCTATCGGCTCCAATATTTGCATTGTTGCGCCCTGATACCCTGAAAGAGGGGCCCCGGCCTGTCAGCCAGGGCTCCAGTTTAGGGGAGGAAACGCGCCCCAGGGGGGAACTCCCCGGGGTTCCTCGGACACCCGCCGCATCGGCGGGACCGACGATCGGATGTGTATAGCTGAAGGGAGATCGCCATGCGCAGAGTCGGAAACTACTCAGACGACGCTTCATCAGCCAGATGAGCTGGTCAACGACCTACTGTCTCGCAGCCGTAATCAGGCTGTGATAGGGTAATGATGCGGTCTCGATCCGCAGACTCATCGGATACGGCCGAAGAATGACAGATAGCCCCCCGCATCAGGCTAAAATGGCCCGACCGCGATCGAGCCGGCGCCCCTTGGCCGCGCCTGACGCCCCGCGCGGGGTTGGTGCGTTTCCGATCGTCGGAATCGGTGCATCGGCGGGGGGGCTTGAGGCCTGCCGGACACTTCTGGGCGCGCTGGCTCCCGGGAACGGCATGGCTTTCGTCCTGATTCAGCATCTCGATCCAACTCACGAAAGCATGATGGTGGATCTGCTGGTCGGGCACACCCCGATGACGTTGCAGCAAGCCACCGACGGTGTGCCGATCGAGCCAAATCACGTATATGTGATCCCGCCAGGCACCTACCTGTCCGTCAGCAACGGCGCCCTGCACCTCTCGCAACCGCAGGCGCGCCGCGGTGCGCGGCTGCCATTCGACTTCCTGCTGTACTCGCTGGCCGCGAACTATGGTCCGCGCGCCGCGTGTGTGATCCTTTCGGGCACGGGCGCGGATGGCAGCCTTGGGCTGATGGCCGTGAAGGAGAAAGGCGGGCTGGTGGTCGCGCAGGAGCCTGACGAAGCCGCCTATGACGGCATGCCGCGCAGCGCGATCAAGACAGGCGCGGTTGACTTCGTCCTTCCGGCGGCGAAAATTCCGCAAGCGCTGGTCGAATATGGTCAGCGACAGGCGCAGAGCAGTTCACCTCCGCAGGCAGCGGCAAGGCTCCCCCTGCCCGAGATCATCGAGCTTCTGCGAACGAAAACGGCCCACGATTTCAGACTCTACAGGCAAGGCACTCTTCGGCGTCGCGTCGAGCGGCGCATGGCGCTGGCCGGGATCACCACAGGCCAGATGGATCGGTACATCCAGATCCTGCGCAGCGGCACGGACGAACTCGACCTGCTTGCCAAGGACCTGCTGATCAACGTCACCAGCTTCTTCCGTGATCCGAAGGTGTTCGATCTTCTGTCTGAGAAGATCATTCCTGACCTGGTCCGCGGCCACGCGTCCGATCAGCCGATCCGCATCTGGGTTGCGGGGTGCAGCACGGGGGAGGAGACCTATTCACTCGCCATGCTGTTCCGCGAGGCAATCGTGGCAGCGAAGCTGAACACCAAGCTGCAGGTGTTCGCCTCCGACGTCGATGCGGATGCGGTCACGCATGCCAGGGACGGGTTCTATCCCGAGGCGATCGAGGCAGACGTGTCGCCGGCGCGACTGGAACGCTTCTTTTCGCGCGAAGACCACGGTTATCGAGTCTCGGACGAACTGCGCGCGGCGGTGGTGTTCACCGTACAGGACGTGCTGGCCGATCCGCCATTCTCCCGTCTGGACCTGGTGTCGTGCCGGAATCTGCTGATCTACCTGGCCCCGGAGGCACAGGCCAAGATCATCTCCCTGTTCCATTTCGCGCTGCGCGAGGGCGGCATTCTGCTGCTTGGCAGTTCGGAGACGGTCGGCGACGCGGAAGGCCGCTTCGAAGCGATCGCCAAGTCGGAGCGGCTGTACCGGCATGTCGTCCGCGCGCGGCCGGGAGACGCCGGGTTTTCGCTCACCGGTGACGGCAGCCGAATCCACGCACGTCCGGGACCAGGCCGGGCGCTCTCGCGACAAGCCGCGCTTGGCGACCTCGGTCGGCGGCTGGTGATGGAGGCGTACGCCCCGGCGGCGGTCTTGTCAACCACAGGCACGAATGTCTCTATTCGCTGGGACCGACAGACCGCTATCTGCGCGTGGCGCCGGGTCATCCGACGCATGATCTGCTGGCACTCGCCCGCCAGGGGCTGCGCGGCAAACTTGCGGCGGCTATCCAACAAGCCATCCAACAGAACGCGCGCGTTGTCGTCGCCGGTGGCCGGACGAACCGCGACGGCGACGCGCCTTCCTTCAACATCGACGTGCGCCCCGTGACGGCCGATAGCGATAAGCTGCTGTTGATCTGCTTCGTTGACGCGCCACTGCAACCGGACAAGCAAGCGGGCCTCGTCACGGCGGGCGACGCGTCGCTGGTGGCCCGGCTTGAGCAGGAGCTTGAAGCCACGCGGACTGAGCTGCAAGGCGCCATCCGAAGCCTCGAGATCTCCAGCGAAGAGCAGAAGGCGATCAACGAAGAGGCCCTGTCGATCAACGAGGAATACCAATCGACGAACGAGGAGCTGCTGACGTCGAAGGAGGAATTGCAATCGCTCAACGAGGAGCTGACCGCCCTCAACAGCCAGCTCCATGAGACCCTGGAACGGCAGCGCACGACATCCAATGATTTGCAGAACGTTCTCTACAGCACCGACGTCCCAACGCTGTTCCTCGACACCGACCTGAATATCCGATTCTTCACGCCAGCCACCAAGTCGCTGTTCAGCGTCATACCCAGCGACGTCGGCCGGCCGCTTCAAGACCTGCACTCGCTGGCTGCCGATGGCGCGCTGCTGACCGATGCCCGGGCGGTGCTTGAGACCCTTGCGCCGATCGAGCGGGAGATCGAAGCGCAGAACGGCGCTTGGTACAACCGTCGTGTCCTGCCTTATCGGGCCCAGGACAACGGAGTCGAGGGCGTCGTCATCACCTTTGCCGATATTACCGACCGGCGACACGCGGCTGACGCTCTGGCGGCAGCCATGCGGCAAGCGGAGCTGGCCAATGCCGCCAAGTCGCGCTTCCTTGCCGCCGCGAGCCACGATCTTCGTCAGCCGCTGCAGACGCTTGCCCTGCTGCAGGGGCTCCTGGCGAAGACCGTCGAAGGCGAGCGCGCAGAGAAGTTGGTCGCGCGGCTCGACGAGACACTGGGCGCCATGACCGGCATGCTGAACGCACTGCTCGACATCAACCAGATCGAGGCCGGCAACGTCCGCCCCGAGGTGGTCAGTTTCCCGATCGACGATCTGCTCAGCCGGCTCAGGGATGAGTTCGCCTATCACGCGCATGCGCAAGGCCTTATGTTTCGCACGGTCCCGTGCAGCCTTCCGGTGCAGAGCGATCCGCTGCTGCTGGAGCAGATGATCCGCAATCTGCTATCGAACGCATTGAAATACACCAGTCACGGCAAGGTGCTGCTTGGCTGCCGGCGCCGCCGCGGTATCCTCAGCATCGAGGTCTGGGATACCGGCGTCGGCATCCCAGACGAGGAGCTGCAAGCGGTGTTCGAGGAGTACCATCAACTCGGCAACGCCGCGCGTGAGCGGAGCCGTGGCCTCGGTCTTGGCCTGTCCATCGTGCAGCGTCTCGGGAATTTGCTGGGCCATCGGGTGCGCGTCCGCTCGCGTCCGGGCAAGGGCTCGGTCTTCGCCATCGAGATCGTCCTTCAACCGGGCGAGATGGCACCGGAGCTGGAACAACATGGGCATGGCGTCGATAACGGGAGCACCGACGCTGTTCGCCGGACCGGCGTCATCCTGGTCGTCGAAGACGATCCCGAAGTGCGCGGACTGCTGGAACTCGTGCTCGGCGAGGACGGCCATCGCGCGGCAACGGCGCCCGACGGCATCGCAGCGCTTGAGCTGGTGACGCGAGGTCCGATCCGACCTGACCTCATCATCGCAGACTATAATCTTCCCAACGGTCTGACCGGCCTTCAGTTCATCGGAAAGGTGCGGGAGAGACTTCATCGTGAGATCCCGGTCATCATCCTGACCGGTGATATCTCGACCGTTACCTTGCGGGAGATCGCGCTGCAGAACTGTGTCCATCTTAACAAGCCGGTGAAGCTGGGCGAGCTGACCCAGGTCATCCAGCGGCTGTTGCCGGTATCGCAGGCCGGCGCTCCGCCGTCTGAACCGGGCGGCTCTGCGGGTGCGCCGCTCATCTTTGTCGTCGACGACGACAGCAACGTGCGCGAGGGGTTTCGCAGCCTGCTCGAGCAGGATGGCTGGACGGTCGTGGACTTTGCGTCCTGCGAGGCATTCCTCGAACACTACCGCCCCGGGACAGGGGCCTGCCTGTTGATCGACGCGTACCTGCCGGGAATGAGCGGGCTCGAATTGCTGAGGCGGCTGGCGGGCCATCGGCTGCCGGCAATCATGCTCACGGGCAGCAGCGACGTGGCGATCGCGGTTCAAGCCATGAAGGCGGGCGCTGCGGACTTCATCGAGAAGCCGGTCGGCCGTGCCGAGCTGCTTGCCAGCATCGAGCGTGCTGTCGAGCAGTCCCGCGACTCCAGCAGGCTGGTCGCGGTGCGGGAAGACGCTGCCAACCATGTCGCGGGTTTGACTCCGCGACAGCGGGAGATCATGGCGCTGGTCCTCGCCGGAGCCCCCAGCAAGAACATTGCCGCTGATCTTGGCATCAGCCAGCGCACTGTCGAAAACCACCGTGCCGCGATCATGCAAAAGACCGGGTCGAAATCCCTTCCGGCGCTGGCCAGATTGGCACTGGCCGCCGCCTGGCAAGCCGACGACGAGCCCTCGTTCGAGCCGGATCTCCCGTCGCCGCTGCCCGGCGGATAGCCTGTAGGTAGTTTCCAACCCTACCAAGGCCGCGTCTCTATCAGCCGGCACAACGGGCAGGGCGGTCCTAACGACCGCAATGCCGGTCGGACTGGCTGAGACGGTCGGCGGGGCGTTGAACGTGCCGACGATCGCGGCCCTCCCGAGCCACGATGCGGCGACCGTCCCGGGTACCAGACAGAGCGGTGCGACGGCTAGCGGTGTTGGGGATGAGTAGATTCCGAAGTTTTTTCAGTGCGTCTTGTTGGCTATGATCGAACAGGTCGGCGTTGATCGCCAATCAGGCGCGAGGCCCTCTGCATAGCAAGTCGTGGTGCTGCCCCCATCGCCGCGCGGGAGGTTCATGTGGGCGAAGGCATTCATTCCTATACCGTTCAGAGACAGCCCTGCCGGATCGAGCGGATGGCGGCTTCGGTGGGTGTGATGTCGATACAGCGTCAAGCCGTGCTTGGCGTTCTCCTTGATCGAATACTGCCGTGCTCGTCCAATGGGCTTATGGATCTTCAGCCGCTTTGGGCTAACGAAGCGATGCACCGGGCATACAGCATGGTCCGCCTGGTCAGCGAGCTTGAGCACAGAATGCCGGTCGGCATGAGGTATCCGCTCGGCATTGCCACCGAGTACAGGCTCGCCGCGGAGCTTGCGGCCTTGGTCCGCTCCCTCGGCTTAAACGACGGGGCAGAAGCGTTGCCTTGTGCGAGCGCACTTCGGACGACGGTTCGCAATCTGATTCAGCTGTTCGGTCCGGTCGTGGGGCAGATCCACATCAGCTCCTGGATCGAGCCGATCGAGATGCCCGCTCAGAAGGGCCGGGCCATTGTGCTCGCCACCTCCGAGCTGGTGGTCAATTCCCTGCTTCACGCGTTTGGCTGCCGCAGTTCCGGGTGTATCGCGGTCACGCTGAGCAGGACAGAGCCCTGGCAAGCACTATTGGCTGTGGCCGACGACGGCTGGGGAAGGCCGAAGTATCGAGCGCACCAGCATGAAGGCATTGCCTCCGATCTTGCGGCACTTCTTGAGTCGGAGATTGTCTACCGCCCCACCACAGGCGGCGGCACCCTCGCGGAAATCAGCTTCCCTGTGCGACATCTGGCAAGCGGAGAACGTGTCGGGGCGTTGCTGTCACATGCCGGCTAGAATCCGGGCCATCGCATGAATTGCCGCAGTACGACTGCCACGCGGCTCCGGTCTTGGGCTCATCATACGGCACACGCGGCTCGAAGGATTCAATCAACTCGACCACACTGCGTTTATTCGGGCCTCGCGCCCATCGAGTGTCGATATTACGCTCGGCGCTGGTGGTGGCGATCGTTCCGCTTACAAGCGCTACCATTCGGGAGAAAATAGATGAAATTTCGTCCTATCCACGACCGGGTCGTGGTCCGCCGGCTGACAGCCGAAGAGAAGACCGCGGGCGGCATCATCATTCCCGACACCGCGAAGGAAAAGCCGGTGGAAGGCGAAGTCATCGCCGTCGGTCCCGGCGCGCGCAACGACCAGGGGCAGATCGTCGCCCTGGACGTGAAGGCCGGCGACCGCATTCTGTTCGGCAAGTGGTCTGGCACCGAGGTCAAGCTCGACGGCGAAGAGCTACTGATCATGAAAGAGTCAGACATCATGGGCATTATCGAAGGCGGCGCGGCCAAGAAGAAGCCTGCTTGAGGTGGCTGCTGGCTTCGCGACGACGTTCACGAACAAGGAACACTGACAATGGCAGCCAAGGACGTACGGTTCGGCACCGACGCTCGCGCGCGCATGCTGCGCGGCGTCGATATTCTGTCCGACGCGGTGAAGGTGACGCTGGGTCCGAAGGGCCGCAACGTCGTGCTCGACAAGAGCTACGGCGCGCCGCGGATCACCAAGGACGGCGTGACCGTCGCCAAGGAGATCGAGCTTAGCGAGAAATTCGAGAATATGGGTGCGCAATTGGTTCGTGAGGTTGCCAGTAAGACCAATGACATCGCGGGCGACGGCACCACGACGGCGATTGTTCTGGCGCAGGCCATCGTCCGGGAGGGCGCGAAGGCGGTCTCGGCAGGCATGAATCCGATGGACCTGAAGCGCGGAATCGACAAGGCTGTTCACGCCTTGGTGGACGAACTGAGCCAGCGCTCCAAGAAAGTTACCACCCAAGAAGAGATTGCGCAGGTCGGCACGATCTCCGCCAATGGCGAGACCGAGATCGGCAAGATGATCGCGGAGGCGATGCAGAAGGTCGGCAACGAGGGCGTGATCACGGTCGAGGAAGCCAAGGGTGTGCAGACCGAACTCGACGTCGTTGAGGGCATGCAGTTCGATCGCGGCTATGTCTCGCCATATTTTGTCACCAACCCGGAGAAAATGGTCGCGGATCTCGATCAGCCCTATATCCTGATCCACGAGAAGAGGCTGTCCGGCTTGCAGCCGATCCTGCCGCTGTTGGAGGCAGTGGTACAATCTGGCCGCCCGCTGCTGATCATCGCCGAGGACGTCGATGGCGAGGCACTTGCCACGCTGGTGGTGAACAAGCTGCGCGGTGGGCTGAAGGTCGCGGCGGTCAAGGCGCCTGGCTTCGGCGATCGCCGCAAGGCGATGTTGGAGGACCTTGCTGTTCTTACCGGTGGCCAGGTGATCAGCGAGGACCTCGGCATCAAGCTGGAGACCGTCACGCTGGCAATGCTCGGCACGGCGAAGAAGGTGCTGATCGAGAAGGAGACCACCACGATCGTCGAGGGCGCAGGCAAGAAGGACGACATCAAGGGCAGGGTGGCGCAGATCCGTGCGCAGATCGAGGAGACCACCTCGGACTACGACCGCGAGAAGCTGCAGGAGCGGCTGGCGAAGCTGGCCGGCGGCGTGGCGGTGATCCGTGTCGGCGGCTCGACAGAGGTCGAGGTGAAGGAGCGCAAGGACCGGGTCGATGACGCGCTGCATGCGACCAGGGCCGCGGTCGAGGAAGGCATCGTGCCGGGTGGCGGCGTGGCGCTGGCGCGTGCCTCGCTGATCCTGTCCAAGCTGAAGGCGGAGAACGACGACCAAAGCTTCGGCATCGAGGTTGTGCGCAAAGCGGTTCTTACGCCACTGAAGCAGATCGCCGAGAACGCCGGCGAAGACGGTGCCGTGATCTCCGGCAAGGTGCTGGACAAGAATGATTACAACTACGGCTTCGATGCGCAAGGCGGCGAGTTCAAGGATCTGGTGAAGTCCGGCATTATCGACCCAACCAAGGTCGTCCGCACGGCTCTCCAGCACGCCGCATCAGTCGCGTCATTGCTGATCACCACCGAGGCGATGGTTGCCGAGAAGCCGGCTCCAGCCAGCGCCCCTGGCGGTGGCATGGGCGACATGGGCTTCTGACCGCGGACGACGAGCGCCAGCATCAGATCGCGACGCCGGTTTTCCTCGGGACCGAGCAGTACATCGAGGCCGATCTTGCGCGCGGTGCCAAGCGCGGCGGCGACATGGCCGTGCGGCAGCGAACGCTCGATGCGGATGGCTGTTGCTCGGCGGGGATGACGGCCGCTCTTTAGCACCCTGGACAAACCTTCGACGTTCGGCCAGTCCGCGAGATTGCAGAGTGCGCTTCCAACCCTGCAGTACCGGCAATAGCTTTCGCGCAGCAGGATGGCGGGGGGCTGTCGATTGGGGAGACCTTTCGGGCGCCGTACGAGCATATCCGGCGCCAGGCTGCAACTCTCAAATGTTGGATTGTTGGCTACGATTTGGACGGTGTGTCGTGGCGCTCGCGGCCGGAATCATGGGTAGATTCCGAGCCTGTCATCGCCGCAGATTAGGTTTGTAGTCTGCATATTTGCTAGTCGCCGTTCCAAATGTCGTCGCCTTTGTGAGTGCCGTCAGACCCATCGTGGCAACCGCAGTCCAACCAGCACTGGAGGTTCGATCATCGCCGGCAAAGTTGGGCAAGCTCATGGAGCTCCTCATGCAGTCCATGCAAATCGAAGAGGCCGTCGATAGCCGTCTCACAGCTTTCTCCACATTGCTACCCCCAGCGCAGGTGTCTGGGCAGATGATTTTGAGGCTTCGCCTGATCGGACAGATGGAGGCCCGCAGCCTCAACAGCGAGAATGTCCTGCCCCCCGGGCGCAAGACTCGCGCGCTGCTGGCGATCCTTGCCCTGTCGGCGCCGCGCCCGGCGTTGCGCGGGCATCTGGCCGAGCTGCTATGGAGCTGCCGGCCGGAAGAGCAAGCCCGTGCCTCGCTGCGTCAGGAAATCCATCGCTTGCTGGCGGCATTGGCTTCGGCCAAGGGTGAGATCCTGCAGATTACCCGCGACCACTAGTGTCCGGTTCGTTGAACCGAGTTTCCGGATAAACCACTGACACACATGGCTTTTCGGCACTTCGTTGCTGGGGCGGATTTGAATTGCCGGCGGCTCTCCCCGACGATGGC
>Ga0302266_10003583_pt1 | contig 12436 bp, 6 predicted proteins | sample III_Bog_E1_2_FD_194559 | JGI IMG/M metagenome (GOLD analysis project Ga0302266, IMG submission 194559) | Peat permafrost microbial communities from Stordalen Mire near Abisko, Sweden - III_Bog_E1_2 | ecosystem: Environmental > Terrestrial > Soil > Wetlands > Peat | place: Sweden: Abisko... | reverse complement strand
CAGGTGCCGTGGGATCGGCTACAGATCTTCTGGGTGGATGAGCGGTGCGTGCCGCCGACGGACACGGAGTCAAACTATCGCATGACGGAGGAGGCACTGCTGGAGCATGTGCCTGTGGCGGCGGCGCAGATTCATCGGATGGAGGGCGAACTCGATCCCGAGGTTGCGGCGGCGCGGTATGAGGCGGCGATCCGCGCGGCGTTCCGGTTGGAGGGCGCACAGATTCCAGCGTTCGACCTGGTGCTGCTGGGGTTGGGCGAGGATGGGCATACTGCATCGCTGTTTCCGCACACGGCGGCGTTGTTTGAGATGGTACGGATTGCGGTTGCGAACCATGTGCCACAGAAGGAGACGTGGCGGGTGACGCTGACGTGGCCTGTGATCCAGCAGGGGCGCGAGGTTGCGTTCCTGATCGAGGGCGCGGCGAAGGCGCAGGTGGTGCGGGATGTGTTCCGCGGGGCGTACGATCCGGAGGCGAAACCGGCGCAGTTGATTCGCCCGGCGAGCGGTAGACTGACGCTGTTGCTGGATGCGGCGGCGGCGGCGATGCTGCCGAGAGCTGCGGGTTCGGAAGCTGCCGGGAGTGGGTCGTCATATGTCGCGACTCTGGAGATATAGATGATTCTTGCGGGCGATGTGGGTGGGACGAAGGTTCATCTTGCGCTTTACAGCTTTGATGGCGGGCGGCTGAAGGTGGTTCGCGAGCGGAGGTTTCCGGCGCATGAGTTTGCCTCGCTGGACGCGGCGGTGAAGACGTTTCTCGCCGGAGGCAGTAGGGAAGAGATCGTTGCGGCTTGCTTTGGCTGCCCGGGGCCGGTGCGCGATGGTCGGCTGAAGCTGACCAACCTCGCGTGGACGCTGGATACGCGTGAGTTGGCGCGATTGCTGGGGATCGAGCGCGTCTTTCTGATTAACGATTTGGAAGCGAACGGGTACGGGATTCCTGAGCTTGCGGCGGAGAGCGTGGTCACTCTGCATGAGGGCGATGCTGCGGCGGTGGGGCATAGGGGGCTGATTGCGGCGGGGACGGGGCTGGGCGAGGCGCTGCTGATCTGGGACGGCGAGCGGCACCGGCCGATTGCGTCGGAGGGCGGGCACTGCGACTTTGCGGCGCGGACGGAGCGCGAGATCGCGCTGCTGGAGTACTTGCGGCGCAAATTGGGTGGGCGGGTGAGCTGGGAGCGCGTTGTTTCGGGGCTCGGGATTCAGAACATCTATGGGTTTCTGCGCGACGTGGAGAAGATCGAGGAGCCGGCGTGGTTGCGCGAGCGGATGGCCGTGGAAGACCCGAACGCGGTGATTGGCCGATGCGCTGAAGATGGGTCGAGCGAGCTGTGCCGCGAGACGATGCAGACGTTTGCGGCGGCGTACGGCGCGGAGGCTGGCAACATCGCGTTGAAGGTGCTGGCGACGGGCGGGATGTATCTGGGCGGCGGGATTGCGCCGAAGACGCTGAAGACACTGGCGAGCGGCGGATTCATGCAGGCGTTTCTGGACAAGGGGCGGATGTCGCCGCTGCTGGAGACGATTCCTGTGCGCGTGATACTGGACGAGAGCTGTGCGCTGCTGGGCGCGGCGGCGTACGGGGAGGCGCGCGCGGCGGAGATCACGGGGCACTCGGAGCGGGCGGCGTCGGTGGACGGCTGAGCGAGAGGATTATCACCGATCTCCACCGATTGAACCAATACGTCTCAAGGGCGTCAGTTGATTCAATGCGAAGCCCCCACCCATCGCGATGAGATCGCGATGAATGGGGGTCCGGCCCTTCTTATGTGCCGCGGGATACCCCAGAAGCGGTATTTATCGGCAGATGGCGGGAGCATAGGATTGCCAAAATACGTTGCGGCCACTGACCGCGCATCCGAGGGAAAGCCCGATGAGCAGCCTGCAAGTTGAGGTGGCCCAGCCGCAAGACGAATCTACGACTACCGCACCGTCTGCCGCGCCGCAGCCGGTTGCAATGAGTTTGTGGCGGCTGTTGCCTGCGATCCTGATCTGCCTGGACTTGCTCCGTCTGCGGTTGATGCTGCTCTTCTCTGCGCTGCCGGTGAACGACTCTGTGATCTATTGGGCCTCCGGCCACCTGTTTCTTTCCGGTTCCAATCCTTATTCCGCAACTGCGATCAATGCGCTGGAGCGCTCCGCCGGTTGGTCCTATGCGCAACAGATGAGCTTGCTGTACCCACCCTGGGCTTTTCCCTTTGTTGCCTTGTTTGGTGTGCTGCCGTTCCATACCGCGCAATATGCGTGGCTGGCAGTCTCCCTGGTCCTGGAGGCGGTCTCCGCAGTCGCCTTATGGCGGTACTTCGGCGGCGAGAAGAGCAAACAGTGGATCGGGCTTGCTCTCTTCGTCACGTTTTTGCCTCTCGGCTCGGCGGAGCATATGGGACAGATCACCCCGCTGATCCTGGCCGGGTTGACGGCATTTCTTTTTCTGTTGCGCCGCCAGAGGTACTTGCTTGCCGGAGCCTGCCTGCTCACGCTCGGCCTGAAGCCTCATCTGCTCTATCTGGTTTTGCTCGCGATTCTGCTCTGGACCGTGCAGACCAGGAGATGGTCGCTTGCCATCAGTGCGATCTTCGTCTATGCGGGTTCTACGTTGGGCGCCATCGCCTTCAACCATAATGTTCTGGATTGTTTTCATGGAACAGTCAGCGCCGCCATGGATTTCCCCTGTGGCGTGGGCGGGGTGCTGCGGTCCATCTTTGGGATGCAGCACAGATGGCTTCAGTTTCTACCCACGGCGATCGGGACCGCATGGTTCGCGCGCTACTGGATCAGGAACCGTCGCGGATGGACCTGGGAGGAGCATCTCCCGCTGGTTCTGCTGGTTTCCCTGGGCACGGCCCCATATTCCTGGGCCCACGACTACATCCTGGCGCTGCCATCCTTCGTCGCTCTCACCGTTGCCATCTCACGAACGCGCACCGACTGGCTGGTTGCATCGGGCCTTTATCTTGTGGTGCAGTACTTCATCTCCAATGAGGCTGGATTTCTCTCCAAGGCATGGATGGCAACAGCCAGCCTGCTCTGGCTGGTTCTCTATTTGATAGGTACCGCCAGCGTGGCGAGAGCCGAGGGAGCAACTGTCGTTCAGCAACACCATCTCTCAATATTCAGACGTTCTCGACCAACAAACTGAGCGCTCCAGCACTGTCTCCTGAAGAACGCATGCCGAGCAGTTCGGGTGGATACAGATTGCGTCGCAGTTCGGCTTGTTCATCAGCCACGCTGCTCTTCTGATTGCGCGAGGGATTTAGTCTGGTGGGAGTTGATTGGGGGATTGGGGCGAGATGAGAATTTGGCGCGGGTTGGCGGTTGCGGGCCTGGTGGTGGGGTTGGGTGTAGTTGCGGCGGGACGAGTTGAGGCGCAGCGGCTGCCGGGTGGGGTTCGACCGGAGCACTATTCGCTGGTGATTGCGCCGGACCTGAAGGCGGCGACGTTTGTGGGGAGCGAGACGATCGATGTGGTGCTGGATGCGCCGACCAACGCGATTACGCTGAATGCGGCAGAGATTGAGTTTGGGGCGGTGAAGGCGTTTGTAGAGCCGGTGGGGGTGGTTGGGGGAAAGGTCCGGACGGTTGTGCCTGGGCGAGCTTCATCGGGGTCCTTCGACTCCGCCTCCCGCGATGAGACCGCGAGAGGCTCCGCTCAGGATGACAGCGGTGTTGGCGGGTTGGAAGCGGTGGTGACGCTGGATGCGGCGAAGGAGCAGGCGACGTATACCTTTGCGCAGGCGCTGCCGGCGGGGCGGGTGACTCTGAAGATTGAGTACAAGGGGATTCTGAACGACAAGCTGCGCGGGTTCTATCTGTCGAAGACGAAGGCGCGGCGGTATGGGGTGACGCAGTTCGAGGCGACCGACGCGCGGCGGGCGTTTCCCAGCTTCGACGAGCCGGCGTTGAAGGCGACATTTGATGTGACGCTGGTGATGGATGCGGGCGACACGGCGATCTCGAACACGCAGATGGTTTCGGACACGGCGGGGCCTGCGGCGGGAAAACATACGGTGGTGTTTACGACGACGCCGCGAATGTCGACATATTTAGTGGCTTGGCTGGTGGGGGACTTCAAGTGCAGCGAGGGGAAGGCGGATGGGGTGGCGATCCGGGCCTGCGCGACACCGGACAAGGTGAAGCTGACACGGTTTGCGCTGGACGCGGCGAAGCAGACGCTGCGCGATTACGACCGGTACTTCGGAATTAAATACCCGATGGCGAAGCTGGACCTGGTGGCGGTTCCCGATTTTGAGGCAGGAGCGATGGAGAACTTCGGGTGCATTACATTCCGCGAGACGGACCTGCTGGTGGATAAGAAGGACGGCGCGCTGGCAGCCAAGAAGGAGGTTGCGGAGACCGTGGCGCACGAGATGGCGCACCAGTGGTTTGGTGACCTGGTGACGATGGCGTGGTGGGACAATCTGTGGCTGAACGAGGGATTCGCGACGTGGATGGAGACGAAGGAGGCGGCGAAGGCCCATCCGAAGTGGAAGTACGAGCAGGACGCGGCGGTGGAGATGGACAGCACGATGGACGAGGACGCGGGGCGGACGACACGTGCGATCCGGGCGCGGGCGGAGACGCCGGACGAGATCAACGAGAGCTTTGACGAGATTGCGTACGGCAAAGCGGGCGCGGTGATCGGGATGGTGGAGAACTGGGTGGGAGACGAGGTGTTTCGACGCGGGGTGCATGAGTACTTGACGGAACATTCGTATGGCAATGCGACGGCGGAGGACTTCTGGGGGACAGAGGCGCGGGTGAGCGGGCTGCCGGTGGACCAGGTGATGCAGAGCTTTGTGGCGCAGCCGGGGGTTCCGCTGGTGCGGTTTGGGAGCGTTGTGGGAGATGCGATTCCGGCGAGGCAGGGGAGATTTTTTCTGGCCGCGCCAACCACGGGGCCTGCGGGGAATGCGGCCTGGACGATTCCGATCTGCCAGAAAGATGGAGGGTGCAAGCTGCTTGGGCCGGAAGAGACGATGTTGGCGTGGACAACAGACGCGGCGCTCTTCTATGCGAATGCGGGGGACAAGGGATACTACCGGACGGATTATTCGGTGGGACAACTTAAAGCTATCGTTGCGAATGCGGAGACGAGGCTGACGGTGGAGGAGCGGATTGGACTGCTGGGCGACCGGTGGGCTCTGATGCAGGCGGGCGAGGGGTCGGTGGGCGAGTTTCTGGATCTGGCGCTGGGGGTGAAGGCGGACCCAAGCGCGACGGTTCTGGAGAGCGCGTTGGGAAAGATTGGCGCGATTGGGACTCAGATTGCGACGGACAAGGACCGCAAACGGCTGGACGGGGTGGTTCGGCGAGAGTTCGGCGGAGTGTATGCGGGGTTGGGCAAGGGCGGAAGGCATGAATCGGACGAGCACGCGGACCTGCGCGAGACGCTGTTTGAGGCTCTGGGGCGGGCGGACGATCCAATGGTGCTGGCGGAGGCGGTGAGCGTGACGAACGCGCTGCTTGCCGGACAGAAGCCTGAGGATGCCGCGGTCGTAGATACGGCGGTCGGGCTGGTTGCAGCGAAGGGCGATGCGGCGATGTACGAAAAGATGCTGCGCGTGGCGCAGACGGCGACCGACCCCGATTTGAAGGAGGACGCTCTGCACACGCTGACTCGGTTTCAGGCCCCAGAGTTGGTGGCGCGGACGCTGGAGTACGCGGTGTCGGATGCAGTTCGCAGCCAGGACAGAGGGACGCTGATTGCTCGGCTACTGTCGCAGCGCGAGACGCAGGACCAGGCATGGGCGTTCGTCGAGCAACACTGGGCGGAGATTGAACGGAAGGCGACGGAGAACTCAGATGCACGGATTGTAGTGGCGGCGGGGGCTTTCTGCTCGGTGGAGAGGCGCGACGAGGTGACGAGCTTTTTTGCGGCGCATCCGGTGGCGTCCGCGGAACGGACGCTGTCGAAGTCGATCGACAGCATCAATGACTGCGTCGCTCTGCGGGCGGCGCAGGAGCCGGAGCTGCGGCAGTGGCTGGACGCGCACGGGGGTTAGTAGAGAGCCGGAATAATCGAGTTCTCCATTAACTCGCAAGGGGTAATGCGTGGGGCGCATGTCATCCTTAATTGCTTGACAAAGGTCTTTCTTCGAGAGGAAGCTCAATTACATATTAATGTAGTGTGAATTTCCTTTTTCGTTTCAGGATCTGGCCTTTCTGGCCAGATCCACGCGTGTATTGCAATACGAATTCAGTTCGATTCCATGAGGCGCATACCAATGTCCAGAACAACTACCAAGCAGCTACCGAGAACGTCTTCCGTTAAGTTTTTTAGCAACTTCCTCGCAATCCTGCTGGTCCTGGCCGGACTGGCTGGCGGTGTGGCGCGGGCGCAGTTGGCCGGCAAAGGCGAGGTCACGGGTACGGTGAAGGATCCGACGGGCGCCGTGGTGGCGGGCGCGACGGTGACGGCGACAGAGGTGTCGACTGGTGTGAGCACGGCGCGGCCGACAAACTCATCGGGGATCTATGACATTTCTCCGCTGGATGCCGGAGTGTATGTGGTGACGGTGACGGCGGCCGGTTTTGAGAAGCAGACGCAGGCGGATGTGCATGTGAATGCTCTGGAGATCGTGGACTATAACCCGGTTCTGACGGTTGGTTCGTCGGCTGAGACGGTGACAGTCAGTACCGCGCCACCGGCGTTGGAGACGGGCAATGCGGTGCTTGGCGCGACGATGGAACAGGATATGTACGCCGCGCTGCCAATTCAAATGGGTTCCGCTGGCAGTCCCGACCAGCGCCGCGCCACGGACTTCGCCGTGTTGATGCCTGGTGTGCAGGGCAATGAGACGAACGGCAATGCGACGACCAACACGGGCGTGGTGAACGGCTCGGGCAGCAGGGGCGCGGCGTCGGCAGTCTATGTAAACGGACTTCCGTTTACGTCGGTGGCGGGCGAAGGCGACACGCGGTACGTATGGTCGGCGATCTCGGTGGATGCGGTCGATCAGTTCCAGGTGCAGACTTCCGGCTACTCGGCGATGTATGAGGGCCAGGGGGTGCAGAACTACTCTGTGAAGGCGGGCGGGAATAAGTTTCATGGGTCTGCATACGACTTCTTCCGCAATACGGCTTTGGACACATGGGGGTTCTTCGCACCGTCGCTTACGGTGAAGAATCCGATCACTGGCATTGTGGCACCTGCGCAGAAGCCGACTGAACACATGAATGAGTTTGGCGCTACGTTGAGCGGCCCGATCGTGAAGGACAAGCTATTCCTGTTCTTGAACTACAACGAGTACAAGTTTTCGCACGGGCCATCGGCCGCGTTGCAGTCGCTGCCGACTGCGGCTGAGGTGACAGGCGACTTCCGCGACCAGGGAGTCCATATCTACGATCCACGATCGACGACGTGCAATGTCGCGGGGACAACCTGCACACGCACGGAGTATGCCAGCGATGCAACGAACGTCGGTATTCCGCTGGGAACAAAGGATGTGATTCCGGTGGGTTTGCAGGACCCCATTGCGCTTGCCATGCAGAGCTTCCTGATTAAGGACTACACGCTGCCGACGGTGATCGGGAACAACTTTGTCGGTGGGTATAAATATGGCCTATACAACTGGATGACCACCAACAAGCTGGACTGGATCATCAACTCAAAGAACACCTTGTCGCTGACCTTTGGAAAGGGCCGACAGGCCAGCGCCGGGCCGGCATCGCAGACGACAGCGGGCAGGAACGTGACGCCGCTTGCACCATACAACTATGGGCAGGTGTATGCGCCGAAGACGACCGTGTGGACGCTACAGGAGACGTATGTTATCTCTCCGAAGATAGTGAACCAGTTCAACTACGGGTTCGGAAGATACAACGGGCCTACGTTCAACCCGAACAGCGGGGGAGCATTCGCAGCGACGGCGCTGGGGATTACGGGACTGCCTGTGGGGCAAGCCCAGAATGCATTCCCGTTCACGACGTTCACCGGCACGAACGCACCGACCGGATGGGCGGGGAATACGGCAAATGTGGCGCTTTCGAATGCGTATGTGATGACCGACAACCTACAGTGGACGCTGGGCAAGCATGCCATAACGGTTGGAGCGATGTATTCGTGGCTGGAGTACCAGTACCTCATCAACACGGGCGGGACGAGCCCGCTGACGATTGCGAATGCCAACACCGAGACGGAGAACTTCAAGAGCGGAACGACGCTGGACTCGACGACGGGCTTCTCGTATGCGAGTTTTCTGGCGGGCGCGGCGGACAGCCAGTCGCTGACCGACAGCCTTGCGGCGCCGGAGACTGGAGCGCGGTTCCACCCGGTCTCGCCGTATGTGCAGGATGACTGGAAGGTGAACTCGCGGTTGACCTTGAATCTTGGGCTGCGCTGGGATTACTACCCACCCTATCAAGAGGTGCAAGACCGGCTGTCCTTCTTCAATCCAGCAGGAGCGAATTCGGTTACAGGAACATTGGGGACGGTTGAGTTCGCGGGGAGCGCGGCGGGAACGGCCGGATGCAACTGCCACACCATCGTGAACAGCTACGACAAGAACTGGGGGCCGCGTCTTGGATTTGCGTTCCAGAGCGATTCCAAGACGGTATGGCGCGGAAGCTGGGGCGTGATGTACACGCACGGCAACGGCGTGGGCGGGTCGGCGATCTCGAGGAACGGCACAGGAACGCTGGGCTTTTCGACGGCACCGAAGCCGACCTTCACCAATACACTGGCGAACACGGCTGGGGCGACCTTCACCAACCAGTTCCTGAAGGCTGGATTCCAGGGCTTGGTACCGCCGCCTACGCTGCCGAACTTCAGCCCGACGATCGGGACCGGCTATTACATCGGCGGCTCCACTCCGCAGACTGCGTCTTACGGCGATCCTTATCTGGGCGGCCGTGCTCCGCAGTACATCAACTGGAGCTTTGGCTTCCAGCGCAGTCTGACCGATACCATTACGTTGACGGTGAGCTATGTGGGATCGGAGGGACACTTCGAGATCACGGATGGCGGCAATGCCAGAGGTCAGTGGATCGATCAATTGAACCCGGCGTTTCTGACTGCCGGCGCAACCCTAAGCGCGAAGGCCACTCCGGCCAATGTGGCAGCGGCGGTTGCGGCTGCTGGCATCGCAGCGCCAAACTACAACTCCGTGACGTTTGATCCAACGCAGACGGTGGCAACGGCTCTGAAGCCGTTTCCGCAGTACAGCCTCTCGGATGCGTATGGGGACATGGCGAACTCGGTGTATCACGGCTTGCAGACGACCGTGCAGAAGCGGCTCTCGCATGGGCTGATCTTCATGGTGAACTACACATGGTCTAAGGCGATTGACGATGGCGGGACGTTCCGCTCGGGGTATGCGATCCCGGCGCAGTTCATCCAGACGGGCGGCAACTCGTGGGCGGCGGACCGGATCGAACGAACTGCATCTACCTCAAGCCAGCCGCAGCATGTGGTGATTACGGGCGTCTACGATCTACCGTTCGGCAAGGGGATCCTGGGTGGTCAGAACTACGTGACTCGGACGTTGCTGAGCAACTTCTCGGTGTCGTCGATTATTCAGATGTATTCGGGATCGCCGTTGGCGATTACCGAGTCGTCATCTTCAACCTGCACGGCGACCAATCCGGCGTCTGGAACGTGTATGCCGAGCTACAACCCGGCATGGACAGCGGGGGCCTCACCGAAGATCCACGACTGGGGACATGGAGTGGTGGCCGGGCCTGGCTTCTCGAACAGTGCGAGCACGATGTCGTACATCAACAGCGCGGCGTTCGAGCATGTACCTACGACGGCGGCGGCCCCTCTGTTCGGCAACCTGGCGCGCACATCTCCAGATGGCCTGTACGGACCGGGAAATTACGACATAGACATCAGTCTGCGGCGAACGTTTGGACTGCGTTATGAGGGCGTAAAGCTGATGTTAGAGGGCGACTTCTACAACCTGACCAACCACACGCAGTTCGGCGGGATTGGGACTACGTTCGGGAGCGCGACCTTCGGACAGGTGAGCACTCAGGCGAATAACTCGCGTGATGCACAACTGACCGCGAAGATCCTGTTCTAGCCCTCCAGACACGGCGCGGAGATTTGCCTCGCCGTGGAGTAACGAGATTGCACAAAAAGAGCTGCCCTGCGGGGCAGCTCTTTTTGGCTTCTATGGCTTGGGTTTGCGGGAGCGCTGAGACTTGGGAGTAGTGCTGACAGACGACTTCCTGGCGATGGGCTTGTGCGACTTGGCGGGGCGTCGGGAGTGGAGCAGGGTCTGCCAATCGCGCTCGGACTGGGTGGCGTAGGCGGCGGCGAAGCGGGCGATGGCGGAGTCGAAGCGGGCGGAGGTGCCGATGTATCCGGCGATCATGCCGGGGTCGGCGGAGCGGGCGTGGCCGCGGGCGAGCGTCTCTCCGCAGACGGAAGCGTACTCGAGCAGACTGGCGGACTTCAGCTCGCCCATCTCTACGGCTGCCTTGTGGTCGTTGAGCTGGCGGACGAGGAAGTCTCGGCCCTCGATGGTGGTGTAGCCGAGGAAAGGGTCGGACTGGAACTGCATGGCGCGCTGGCCCTCGACGACTCGGCGGCCCTGATGCGACTCGGCGGGCACATCGCCCAGATATGGGGCGTAGGCCGAGAGCGGCTCTTCCTTGATCTGCAGAAAGAGCGGGTCCTTGGCGCCGTTGCCCTGCATGTAGATGCAGTAGTCGCGCAGGCCGACCGAGCCGGTGCCGACGATCTTGAAGGCGACGTCGAGCGGTGTGTACTGGGCGAGGAAGTGGCGGCGCTCGGGCTGGAGGGTTTCGGCGTAGGGGGTGAGCGAGTCGAGGACCGCGCGGGCAAGATTGCCGTGGACGCGGGTGAGGATTGGGTCGATGGTTTTGAAGATGCGTGTATGTTCTGCGTTGCGCGGCAGCATTTTTGAGGTTGCGGCGCTCTTGCTGCGGGTGGGCGCTTCGATGGTGAGGGCTTCGAGGTTGTGCAGCGGGGTGGCGCGCTCGGCGAGGCTCAGTATGTCGGAGATAGGTTCGACCGTGTGCAGACGATGGACCTGGTAGTGCGCAAGCTCCAGTACGGGCATCTGCGCGAAGGTATGTATGGCGGTGCGATAGCTCTTGAGGAAGACGCGCGTGGCGTCTCGGCAGAGGCCCGGCTTCGCGCCCGCCTCGCGCCCGGCAAGCAGGAGACTGGTGGCGAGGCGCTTGACGTCCCACTCGAATGGGCCGCGGATGGTCTCGTCGAAGTCGTTGATGTCGAAGACGAGGCGGCCATCGGGCGCGGCGAAGGCACCGAGGTTGCGGACGTGGGCGTCGCCGCAGAGCTGGGTGTGGATGCCGGTGTTGGGGCCGAGGGAGAGATCGCAGGCCATGATGGGCACCGCTCCGCGAAAGAATCCGAAGGGTGAGGCGGCCATGCGGTCGTATTTGATGGGGACGAGCGCGGGGACTCGTCCGCGCATGGATTCGGCGAGAAGATGGAGCGGATCGGCGCGGCGGAGTTTGGGCTGCCAGCCTGCGTGATCGGCGCGGCGCATGTGTTTGCGCTGGGCCTGGCCGAGGGCGATGCGTTCGCGGGAGGTGAGTGGGATGGGCATAAGGCTCTGTGGCTAACGTACACCAACGGAGACTGGATCGACCGCAGATTGCATTTTGGCAGTCTAAATGCGCTGCGATTGCGGGGTGCCCCCCCTCGTCATTTGTTCGGCGTTTGATCGCTTTTTATTCTCCCCTCCCCCTGCCATCCCCCCTTGGCGAGGGATTGGTGCTAAGTGGATTGTTATGTAGCGGCCAGAGGGAAAATAACCATAATAAACGATTTAGGAGCAAGCGGTTTGGAATCAATTGGTTGAGCGGTGCGCGGTTGGCTAAAATATTCATTCGCGGAGGGTTGCGGATAAAATATTCAGGACCGAAGGGTTATGGGCGAAAAAGAGGCTCTGGCGCGAGTGGCTCCGGCAAATGATTCACCGCATGGGAGTTACTGGTAAAATACTGATTCTGTGTTGCTTATTCGATTCCACTGAAGTGCAGCGGCGCAATAAAGGCAAATACGGAGATTCTGGCTTCGCCAGAATGACGACTTCAACGGCGGCTTATTCGGTTGAGAAAGAACGGTGCGAGCGGGCGGCGGGAGTTTATTTCCGCGCGGTCGAAGCTGCCCCTCGATGGATTTGATCCATATGTTAAGTGTATCAAGCGGAGCATAACTACTATGCCAACTATTTTTCGGAGGGAAGTGGTTGATAGGGTGGGAGTTAGGGGGATTTTTTGGCGTCGAGGGGCTTGACATGCGATTTTACGGGCAAATTCGCTGAAAGATTTTTCGATGGTGGTGTTAGGCGGGTCAGGGAGCGGTCGGAAAGTTGAGCGAGGGGAGGGTGGCGATGATCTGTTGAGTCTCCAACGAGACGGTGATGACCTGGCCGATGAGACGGAGGATGTACTTGTGGTCGTCTTCGCGGTTGGGGTCGTTGACGATGCCGGAGCG
>Ga0302266_10003577_pt1 | contig 12450 bp, 11 predicted proteins | sample III_Bog_E1_2_FD_194559 | JGI IMG/M metagenome (GOLD analysis project Ga0302266, IMG submission 194559) | Peat permafrost microbial communities from Stordalen Mire near Abisko, Sweden - III_Bog_E1_2 | ecosystem: Environmental > Terrestrial > Soil > Wetlands > Peat | place: Sweden: Abisko... | reverse complement strand
GCCGGCCATGCGCCACCTGCGCCGCGAGGCGATACGCGCCGACAAGCGGATGCGAGAGCCGCCACGCGCGGCCTTCGAGCTGGCCGAGCGTCTGGGCGAGCCAGCGTCCGAGCGTGAGATCGTCCCACGACACGAAGGCGCGGCCGTATTCCGTCCACAGCGAATCGAGCGGCGAATTGGGAGCGATGTCCATCCCGGCAGTCTGGCGCGGCGGCAAGGTTTTGTCGAGCGGCGTTGAACAAGTCGCTTGGCCGAGCCAAAATCAGCAGGACAATTTTTGTAAAGGAATTGGCAGGACGTGTGTGGCGCTGACGAAGCCGGTTGGAAGATTATCTCCATGTCCCCGGACCCTGTTCCCAGCATGAAGGCATTAGGCTTATATCGGCAGCCAGAAAACCTCCCCGCACCACAACTATCCCCGCGTCCGCCGTTTTTCTTGGCGTATGCCGTGGCTTTCGGCACCGGCACATCTTTCCACTCCGCCGGTGCCCCGGGCCACACCAGCGGCACCCGTGCCGTCGCCGGGGGCGACCTCGGTGAGACCCGACACACCGCCGGCCACCAAGACCGCATCCCCCGCGTTGCCCGGCGCGCCCCCGACCATGCCGGCCGCACCGCTGGCATGACCGGAGCCGCCCGCAGCCAGACCAGCGGTGGTCCCGGTGCCTCCCGGCGCACCCCTGCCGCCAAAAGATGCGCCCCCGGTATGAAAAGATGTGTTTCCGGCGTCTCCAAGGACGTTTCCAGCGTGGCTAGATGCTTTGGAATGAATGATTTATGCTGTTTTACCTCTTTTGCCACCTTCCCTTTTGGTGCGGTCAAACAAAACACTGAAAAACAACAAAAACGACAAAAATAAACAAAAAATAAACCTCGAATAAAACTAACATTATGGCTAAACAAGATTGCATCCCCAAGAAGGACGCGGACTTTTTGACACAGCTCAAATTTCTCCGCGACAACGCGCCCAACTACCAGAAAGACTTGAACATCAGCCCGGACGACCTCAACACCCTCACGGCGGATTCCACGCTGTTTGAAGGCAAACTCACCACCTTCAACGGCGCCGACGCCGCCTATTCGCAGACGTCCACCGACAAACAGGCCACCCGCGCCGCCGTGGAAGCCCGCGAACGCGCCATCATCCGCCGCATGAAATCCGCCACCGGCTACACCGAGGCCATCGGCCAAGCGCTCAAGATCATCGGCACCAATGACAATACCGACATGACCACCGCCAAAGTAGATCTGTCCGCCACCGTGTTGGCGCACGGCGTCGAACTAGATTTCACCAAGCTCAAGAGCGACGGCGTGAACCTCTACAGCAAGCGCGACGGCGATACGGACTATGTGTTCCTCGCGCACGACACCATCTCGCCCTATGTGGACAACCGCCCCTTGCTGGTGGCGGGCAAACCGGAGGTGCGCCGTTACAAGGCCATCTATGTGGTGAACGACGAAGAGATCGGCTATTTCAGCGATGAAGTGGTCGTCACCGTCCAGCCGTGATGAAATCAAGGCTTGTCATTTCAAGCCCCTTGTCCTAGTAAAGTAGCAGTTCTTTACAATTAGTCATTTGCGTAGCGTTGGCCGCTACACAAGCCACCAGAAAAACCGACCATTTTTTAAGGCATAGCAAGAAACAAGGCCAAGGCACGCGCCCAATGGGCGCCGCCTTGTGTTTTTTCTTGCGGGCGCCTTGGTCGGTTGCCTCTGGGGGGAGCACGGGCGTGCGCCTCTCGGTTTTCTGGGGATAAAAGGCTAAGATAAAAACGGGGAATTAAAAATGAGAACAATCAGAAGTCTTCTATTGGGCGGGCTGGTTCTGGCCGCATCACTTTGGTTTGTCCACGCACAAACAGCCTCACTCTCTGAATCGGCGCAACCGGTGGCGGCAGCCACCGATGATTTGTCCGTGATGTTGCAGGCGTTGGAACTCACCACGCCGCAGCCGGCATCCGAGGCACCGGTGGGTGGAAATTTTTACACCATTCAGCACGGTAAGGACTGGCCACCGTTGCCGGGCGATATTTTGAAACTCCCCTTCTGGCCGATTGGCGGTGATTTCTACGTCTTGGATGATCGCAACGTGGATTATGCCGAACTTCAGGCCGAAGCCGAGGCGGCGGCGTCATTGGCGGCATTGGCTTCACCGGGCGGCGGGATGAAGCCGATGTTTAGTTTGATCAGCAGTCCCGGCAACAATCAAGTTTATCTCACCAACTTTGTGGCCACCCTCACCAACGACAGCATCACGGCCAGCTTTTCCATAGCAGGCGGCACGAACGGGTTTGCCTACGATATTTACGGCAGCGAAAGTTTGACCAACAGCCCGGTTTATTCGCAATGGAATTGGCTGGGACAAGGCTACACCGGCAACAGCTACACCTTCACCAACCAACCGCTTGGTAATATGTTTTACCGGCTGGCGCTGCCCTGGCAGACGATGGTGGTGGCTTGGGGCGACAATGACGACGGCCAATGTGACGTGCCGGCGGGTTTGACGAACGCGATTGATGTGGCCGGCGGATTCAATTCCAGTTTCGCCTTGAAAGCTGATGGCACGGTGGTGGCTTGGGGTGACAACAGTCAGGGCGAATGCAATGTGCCGGCCGGTTTGACGAATGTGACGGCCATCGCCGCCGGTGCTTTTCATGTGCTGGCATTGCTGCAAAATGGCACCGTTGTATCATGGGGCTGGAATATTTCCGGACAAACCAATGTCCCCGCCGGCCTGACCAATGTGACAGCCATTGCGGCGGGCAATTCTTGCAGCTTCGCCGTGCGCAACGATGGCAGCATCGTGGCGTGGGGCTACAACTATTATGGTCAGACCAATGTCCCCGCCGTGGGGCCGGTCACTCAGGTTGCCGCCGGCACATCGCAGGGCATGGCCTTGTTGACCAACGGCACGGTGGCGATGTGGGGTGCGAGCGCCTATGACTGGAATCTTACCAACGTGCCAGCCGGGTTGAGCAATGTCGTTGCCATCGCGGCCGGCTATTACAATGCGCTGGCGCTTCAGGCGAACGGGACGGTGCAAGCTTGGGGAGCCGGAAACGGCACAAGCAGGCTCGAATACGATAATTACGGCCAGTCCATCGTGCCGGCGGGATTGTCCAATGTGGTGGCGGTGGCGGCCGGGACGGAATACAGCATGGCCATGCAATCGAACGGCACGGTGGTGGCTTGGGGTGACGATTTTTATGACGAAACGGATGTGCCCGACCGGTTGACCGGCGTGAAGGCCATTGCTGCCGGAGGTTATCACGGTCTAGCCGTCCGCTCCGGCTCGCTAACACCGTTAATTTTGCAAGAGCCGGAAGATGTTTATGTGCCGGTCGGTGGGACAGCCACGTTTTATTCCGAGGGCGAAGGAGTTGCGGGCGTGACCTATCAATGGCAGTTTGATGGCGTGAACATCGCGGGCGCAACCGGTTCGTCCCTGACCCTGACAAACGTGCAAGCCACGGACGAGGGCAGCTACCAAGTCCTCATCAGCAACAGCGCGGGCTACGTCACCAGCGATGCCGCCAATCTGTATGTCGTCACCCCGCCCGTCATTACTTGGCAGTCCCTGCCCACCAATCAGGTTTGCATTTATGGTAATTACGTCGCCATGGCCGCCACGGTTTCGGCTCCGTATCAGGCCAATGGCTTTCCGCTCTCCTACCAATGGCAGTTGAACGGGACGAACCTTTACAGCGCAAACCCGACCAACCTTGCCTTCACCGTCGGCGACAGCACCGGCTCGGGGATTTATTCATTGGTGGTGAGCAATGCGGCGGGCAGCACCAACGCAAGCTGGCTGGTGACGGTGACCAACGCCATCAACGTGACGAATGATTTGCTGCTGGTTTACAACACCAATTCCGCCGACAGCTCCAACCTCTGCGCCTACTACCTCGCGCATCGTCCGATGGTGGGCGGCGCGAATGTCTTGGGCGTGGGCTGTGACGTGGGCGAATTTACCACCTCAACCAATTGCAATTCGCAAATTGTCTTTCCAGTGCTGAACTGGCTGACAAACAATCCGGGCAAGCTACCCCAATACGTCATTTTATTTTATGACATCCCGACTCGGCTGACAGATTTGTCGTGGCCTGCCTATTCTGCTTACGGCAGTGTTGGCTATCATCTGCATATTCTTCGCCCTGACTGGCAGCCCTTCGTAAATTATATCAACGCCAGCAATCTGGTGGACTGTGAAGCCTATGTGGACAAGCTCGCCGCCTTTGGCTCGAACTACTCGCCCGGCCTGCTCATCATCAGCGCCAGCGCCGGAAATTACGGGAATACAAATTTTGTCTTGGACAATGTGCGGCATGGTCCCGGATTTGGTGATGCAGATTATACACCCTATGCCTACGTGATTTCTAATGCAATTCCGGCAATTACCAATGCCAACCACAATGCTGGCATTTCCTACATTGATGGAGTTGAAACTACAAATGTCCCATTCTTGCCACATATCACCAATGCGGTAAATGTTGGTGGCTACATCTGTTGGGGTAGCCACAGCGACTGGGGGACAAACCTAGATGATAGTAATTATCCGTTGGACGGAAATGTCCAATGGACGGGCAATAGCGGATGGTGGATCATCAAGACGTTAGAATCTTACAATGGCCAGCGTTATGGTGGTCAAGGCTCTTTCATAAAATGGTTTTCCAGCAATGCCTTTGGCGGCACCAATTACTCAAACTCGCCGGTGGGTGCCTGTTCGAATGTTGAAGAGCCTAACTTGGAAGGAAGCACCACGATTTCCGCATATTTCAGCTTGTGGGCATCAGGGAAAAACTTTGGCGTTTGCGCTTGGAATGCACGCAACACACCTTACTTCCAAGCTGTGGGGGATCCATTTGTTGCCAGATAAACCAAAAGAAAATGTTTTATGAAATCTATAATTACTAAAATAACATTCGCGACTACGATTCTGGTGTCCGCCAAGGCATATTCCCAAGGTTTTGTGAATCTTGACTTTGAGAATACTGTCATTGTCAGCTCTCAACCTTCGGGAGATGGTTTTAATTCTGGCACTGCAAATGTATCTGGGTGGACAGAATATAATGGCTGGGGTGACGCCAATTATTCCGGGGGAACCACTTTAGCATACAATACTATAACTTTGGATGCACCTGGAGTTTGTGCAGAAGGAGCGGACTATGTCCAGCCGGCACTTCAAGGACAATACTCAATTAATCTAGAAGGTGGAGACACCCCAAGCATGACAACCGGTGCCGCTATCGGGCAGACCGGGACAATTCCCCTCGGCACACTATCGCTCACGTTTATCGCCAGCTTCAACGGGACTTTACAGGTAACCTTCAACGGCCAGCCGATTGATTATCTGGTCACCGGCAGCACCGCCGATTACACTATTTATTCGGCAGATATTTCTGCCTATGCCGGGCAAACCGGCCAGTTGCTATTCAGGGCACCGTATGAGAATTATGCCTTGCTCGACAACATCCAATTCTCCACCTCGCCCGTTCCCGAACCCAGCGTCTTTGCCCTGACCGCCCTTGGCAGCCTGCTGCTCGGCTTCCGCCGCTGGAAAAAATGAATCCGGCAAAAACCATACTTTTGGCGGCTGGCCTAATTATAGGCCAGCATTGTCATTCCCAAGGCTTTGTGAATCTGGATTTTGAAACGGCGAATATTACTGTAGTTCCGCCTGGAACCGGTCTGTCAACTGCCACGCTTCCGGGCTGGACAGCCTATGTCAGCCCTTCAATTGGTAACCCAACATATGACACTTACACGATTTCCTATGATACTTTCGCACTTGATGCCGGGGGTATTTTTTTGGAGGATGCAAATGTCCCGTATGGTGGAGCTGGACCCGGCGGCTTTAGCATTCTCCCAATCCAAGGAAATTACAGCATATATTTGCAAGGGGCATCTCTACCTGCTGCTCTAACGGTAGCCTCAATCGGACAGACCGGGACAATTCCAATCGGCACAGAGTCGCTGACCTACTGGAGCAGCGGTGGGGCTTTACAAGTCACCTTCAACGGCCTACCGATTGATTTTCTGGTCACTGGCACAACCGCCAACTACGACATTTATTCGGCGGACATTTCCGCTTATGCCGGAGAAACCGGCCAGTTGCTTTTCACTGCACCGGCTAACGACTCTGCCCTACTTGATAACATTCAGTTCTCCGCCTCGCCCGTTCCCGAACCCAGCGTGTTTGCCCTGACCGCCCTTGGCGGCTTGCTGCTCGGCTTCCTCCGCCGCCGTTAAAGACTACGGCACGGCCAGAATTTCCGGCCGCAACTGGCCTATGAACTGGTTTGGCAGGCGCTGGTCAACCGAACCGGCCACCGGCTTTTCCAAATTAACATGGCCGTCGGCAAAGGTGACGTTGGCCGTTTGCGCATGGCGGAAATGGCCGTTGGGCTGGTAGTTGGCTGCCGGCTGGGTCAGCTCGTTGTCCAAATAATACCATTCCTGAAAGTTGGCGGCGGCAAACGGGTCCACCTGCGCGGCGTCGGCAAACAGCGCGGTGGTGGCCGGATGCCGGAGGTTTTTTTCATTGGTCAGACTGTCGCCCGGCGCGCTGAACACATAGCCGTTGCACCCGTAGCTGAAGATGACGTTGGTGCCCTTGAGCTCAAATTCCGGCGAGTTCCACGCGGGCGACGGGCAGAGCCGCACGTCGCCGCCGCGTAGATACGGAAACAGCATCCCGGCGGACAGGTCAAACGCGCGCTGGCCGTCCGGCACCTGCGGACTTGAGTCCTCAATCCAGCCAAACCAGTAGTTGTGGCCGTTATTGGTGGTGCCGGTCTGCAAATATTTGAAGGAGTTGCCGGCGTTGTCGTCCCAATACAATTGCGTGGCGAGGCCGAGCTGGCGGAGGTTGCCGGCGCAGGCGGCGCGCTGGCCGGCGGCCTTGGCGCGCGTCAGCGCCGGCAGCAACAGCGCGGACAATATCCCGATGATGGCGATGACGACGAGCAGCTCGACGAGGGTGAAGGCGGAAAAGTTTTGAGTTTTGAGTTTTGAGTTTTGAGCTGGCGGCAGTTCGCGCTGATAGCTTTCCGCGCATTGCCGGCAGATGCAGGCGCGGTCGCGGAGATTTTCCGGGACGCGGGCGAGCAGGGCGGCGGGCATTTCCACCCGCGCGCACCAGCACGGGCCTTGGTAGGTGGCGGGCGAACAAAGCTGGCAGCCGTTGTCGCCGCCGCAGAGCGGGCAGGCGGCGGGATTGAGCAATGACGAGGGCAGGTTCATGGCCGGTCGGCGCGGACGCGGTAAAACGCGCCGCCGGTCGGCGCGTTGGTGTCGGCCAGAAACAGATTGGTGCCGTTGCCGTTGGTGGCGCCGGTGACGCTGTTCCACGCGGTGAAATTGGTGGTGCTCTGGAGCGTGTAAAGCCAGTTGGTGCTGCTGAGAAACTGCGCGCCCCACAGTTTGTTCGTGTAGCCGCACGCCAGGTTCTGCACCGGCGGCGGCGGCAGGGTGATGACGAGGTTGGCCACGGTGCCGTGCGCGAGCAGCGAGCCGTCCGCGCCGATGTCGCTGTAGCTGCACACGGCAAACTGGCCGAACCGGAAATCGCTGAAGGTCGAACCCAGAATGGTGTCGCTGATCGGGCCAAAGGGCTGGCCGTTGCGGGTCATCACCGTGTGCAGGGTCTTGTTGGCGGCGGTAAAACTCATCGCGATGTGGAACAGCGCGCCGGGATCCAGTGTCAGCGGAAACGCGAACGACGTGGCGAACTGGTTGTTGCTGGAAAGTATCGTCGGCGAAATGGTCGCGCCGTAGCCGGAATCGGGAAAGTAGTCGAACTCGCAGGTGTTGCAGCCGCCGTGCGCGGTGCTCATGCCGGCGCCGCGCCACAGGTTGGTGCTGACGGCATTGGTCAGGTTGATGAGGCCGACGACGAGCTCAAACGCGTTGGTCTTGGCCGGATTGACGCCGATGGCGATGTCGGTGAGCCGCAGGTCGAAGGAAAATGAAAAGTTGTCCGCGCGGCCAAGGATAGTTCCGAGCGGCAGGTAATAATAGCTGTTGGTCTGCGAGGAATCCCAGGTGACGGCGAGATTCTGGTTGGTGGCATTCCAACTGAACAGATTGGTGTCGCCAAAAACCTGCCAGCCGCGGGCGAGCGGGTTGGTGGAAAAATTTTCCGTGAGGCTGGCCGGCTTTGCCGCCGAAACTGCAGCCAGGAAATATGCCACCAGCAGCCACCACCGGCGCCGACCGCGCGCGGACGCGGACGGCGCGCCCGCACGCGGATGGAGGAATGAATTCATGGACGGACAGCCGGGGTCGGATAGCAGACAGCCGTTGCTATTTCCGGCTGCGCGGGACGGTCACGTCGGCAAACGCGTCCACTTCCGAGTGGCCGCTCAACACTTCGACGCGGACGTAGCGGATGGCCAGCAGCCACACCGGTTTGCCATTCGCGTTTTGCGCCCAGGAAATGTCGTAGCCGGTGCCGCCGCCGGAGCCGTTATACAGAATCGCGATCTCCTCCGCCGTCAGGCCGGAAAAATCCGCCTGCGTCAGCGCCGGGTTCACCGGCGTATGGAAATCGCCGGCACCGTCCGTCGGATACAGGCCGTCCACCGTGGGCGCGAGCGCCGGGTTCAGCACATAAAAATGCTTGCCGTCCGCGCTGACCGAGACGCGCGTCTCGCCGTCGTTTTCGCCAAAGGTCGAGCCGTCCGTTGCGGGCGTGCCAATCCAGTTAAAATTGATGTCGTAATCATTGGTGATGATGAAACCGGTGTTGCCGAAGATGATGAAATCCAAGCCAAACGGGTTGCGCGGGTCGTTCCGGATCGGCGTCTTGAATTTCACCGTGAGCGAGCCGCCCGCGCCGATGGAGAGAATCTGGTTCGGGCCATAGGGCGGGTCAAACACGTCGGTGGCCTCGCCGTAGGGATTGATCTGGGAAGGCTCGCCCAGGGCGGCGGAGACATTCGTGAACCCCGCCACATAGCCGGTGCCGGGATTGTAGCTGACGACGGAAACCGCAAAGCCAGCGGGCGCGGGTGCGACGGGCGCGGCGGCGGATGTGATGACCAGGCCGGCGAGCGCCAGCGCGAACAACTGAATTTTTTTCATTTTGCTGATCTTTCATTTTGCCCCGCGAAAATAATTTTTTCGCGGAACGGTTTTGGTTGAGAGACCAGCGCGAGGCCGGAAGGTTTTTGAAAATAAAAAACCTCCAGCTTCGCAAACGAGGAATGGAGGTGAATTCGACGAGCCGCCCAAAAATGGTTTGGGCGGACTGGCCTCATCCTTCTCTTTGCGGAGAAGTGTTCCGAAACGTTCGGAACGGACGAGTGCAATCAAACCGGTATCCTGACTTCGGCCTCAATCCTCACTCCCGCCTTCCCGACCTGCGTCGGTGGCCTTGGGAGTTTGTAGCCGTTACAGTGGCGCAACCGTCCCGGATTCACACCGGGTTCCCAGACATCTGACTGCGTTGGTGGCGGAAACTTTTCCGCCGGTTTCAAAGAGCGCCTCATTCTTGCGCCGTCCCCAAAAAATTCCAAGCAAAAACGGCGCGGATTTTCCGCATTGGCCTTTTGGTTTGGTTTGCGCTTTCGTTTCCGCGCGCGGGCTGGCAAAATAAAAGTTCAACCATGGACGAACTTGTCATCGAGGCCGGAAAGACCGAACGCCACTACTGGGCCGACCTGTGGCGCTACCGGGAGCTGTTCTTTTTTCTCTCGTGGCGCGACATCCTGGTGCGCTATAAGCAGACCGTCATCGGCGTCCTCTGGGCGGTGCTGCGGCCGCTGCTGACGATGGTCATTTTCACCGTGGTGTTCGGCCGGCTGGCCAAGATGCCGTCCGATGGGCTGCCGTATCCGGTGTTTGTCTATGTGGCCATGCTGCCGTGGCAGTTTTTTGCCTCGGCGCTGGCGGAGGCCAGCAACAGCCTCATTTCCAACGCCAACATGATCTCCAAGATTTATTTCCCGCGCCTCGTCATCCCGGCCAGCTCGGTCATCGTCTGCTTCGTGGATTTCCTGATTTCCGCCGTCATCCTCGTGGGGCTGATGGCGTGGTATCAGGTGGCGCCCGGCTGGCGGCTGCTCTGGCTGCCGCTGTTCACCGCGCTGGCGTTTCTCGCCTCGTTCGGCATCAGCCTCTGGCTCGCGGCGCTCAACGTCAAATACCGCGACTTCCGCTACATCATCCCCTTCATCGTCCAGTTCGGCCTCTACGCCTCGCCGGTCGGCTTCGGCAGCGGGGTGGTGCGCGCGAAATGCAGCGACCTCGTTTATCAGCTGTATGGCCTGAACCCGATGGTGGGCGTGATTGACGGCTTCCGCTGGGCGCTTGGCGGCAGCGCGCCGTTCAATGCCGCCGGCCTGTTCACCTCTTTGGCGGTCGGCGCCCTGCTGCTGTTCTCTGGCGTGAAATATTTCCGCGCCACGGAAAAGGAGTTTGCGGACATCATCTGAAACCAAAGTAGAAATTGAGAAAGCAGAAAGCAGAAATTGAATTTGTAAAAATCGTCATGAACTGCGGAAGATTAAGCGATGAATTTCGCAGACGAACCAAAGGCTACGCGGCCGGGGTTATCCGGCTGTATGTCCACCTGCCCAAGACCCGCGAAGAGGTTCGGGTGGTGGGCCGGCAATTATTGCGCTCTGGAACCTCAGTGGCCGCCCAGGCCCGCGAAGCAGCGCGCGCCCGGTCGGATGACGAATTCGTCTCCAAACTGGGTGGGGCTTTGCAGGAAGCCGACGAGTCGGCCCTGTGGTTGGAACTGTTGCGCGAGGAATGCGGAATGGATGCCACGCTCACGCAGCCGCTGGCAGCGGAAGCCTCCGAACTGATGGCCATTTTCACCACCATGATCAACAAAACCAAAGACAAAAACAGAAAGTAAAAAGTAAAAATCAGAAATTTTGAAAACAAAAAAAGAAATCATGAATGTAAAAGTGGAAATTTGTTTTCCCGTAACGGCAAAATGTTTTTGGGCATTTCTGCTTTCTGCTTTCCAAATTTCTGCTTTTCCGGTCTTTATTTCTATTTTCTGCTTTCTTGATTTCTGTTTTTTCTCATGAGCGATTTCGCCATCAAAGTCGAAGGTCTGGGCAAGAAATACCTGATCCAGCATCAGGCGTCCGGCCGGCGTTATGCGACCCTGCGCGACGTCCTGGCCGAAAAGGCCAAAGCCCTGTTTTCAAATCGTAAATCCGAAATCGTAAATCGTAAATCCGTCGAGGAGTTCTGGGCGCTCCAGGACGTCTCCTTTGAAGTGAAGCCGGGCGAGGTGGTGGGCATCATCGGGCGGAACGGCGCGGGCAAATCCACGCTGCTGAAGCTGTTGAGCCGCATCACCGAACCGACCGCCGGGCGCATCCGGCTGCGCGGGCGCGTGGCGAGTTTGCTGGAGGTCGGCACCGGGTTCCACCCGGAGCTGACCGGGCGCGAAAATATTTTTCTCAACGGCGCCGTGCTCGGGATGCACCGCGTGGAGATCAAAAAGAAGTTCGACGAGATTGTGGCCTTTGCCGAGGTGGAGAAGTTTCTGGACACGCCGGTCAAGCGCTATTCCAGCGGCATGTATGTGCGGCTGGCGTTTGCCGTGGCCGCGCATCTGGAGCCGGAGATTTTGATCGTGGACGAGGTGCTGGCCGTGGGCGATGCGCAGTTTCAGAAAAAATGTTTAGGTAAGATGGAAACGGTGGCGGGCAAGGATGGCCGAACCGTGTTGTTTGTCTCCCATCAAATCGCTGCGGTCACCCGGCTTTGTGGGACGGTGCTTTGGCTTGATGGTGGCAAATCCAAAGCTTATGGCCGTGCGGATTTGATCTGTTCAAAGTATCTCGCCAATGGGTCTTCCGTTACGGCCCTGCGCGCATGGGCAAAGCCGGAACTCGCTCCGGGAAGCGCGTGGGTGCAACTGCTGGGCGTGCAGGCTCAGGTCGGCGGCAAGGTGGCGGATCAAATCGGCATCAATCAGCCGATTGAAATCCAGCTGGACTATGAAGTGCTCCGTGGAGGCAAGGTATTGATTCCCAACATCCACCTTTTTGCCGAGGATGGCACCCTTATTTTTATCTCGCATGACTGGTTTTCCGGCTGGCGCACAAAGCCCAGACCACCGGGAAAATATAAAACCATCTTCATGCTCCCCGGCAATTTTTTCAGTGAGGGCCGCATAACGGTGAGAGTCGCCATTTCCACATATAAACCCTTGGAGGTGCATTTTGATGAACCCGATGTCATCGCCTTTTACATGGTGGAGGCTGAAGCCGAAAACACCTCGCGCGGTGATTATTCCGGCCACCTCCCGGGAGTTATCCGGCCGCTGATCGCCACCCGCACCGACATTGTTCTATGAATCAGCTTGAGAAACCAGCCCAGCCATTCTGGTCCGTGATGATGCCGGTCTTCAACCCGCCGCCGGGTTATCTGGAGCAGGCCTTGCGCAGCGTGCTCCAGGCGGGGATTGACCCGGATAAC
>Ga0302266_10003563_pt1 | contig 12477 bp, 10 predicted proteins | sample III_Bog_E1_2_FD_194559 | JGI IMG/M metagenome (GOLD analysis project Ga0302266, IMG submission 194559) | Peat permafrost microbial communities from Stordalen Mire near Abisko, Sweden - III_Bog_E1_2 | ecosystem: Environmental > Terrestrial > Soil > Wetlands > Peat | place: Sweden: Abisko... | reverse complement strand
GGCTGGCCACATGGCCGGCATCGAAGACCCAACTCACCGTGTCGCCGCCGAAGACTGTTGCGACTTTCTCCTCAGCGGGCAGTTCGATCAGGGTCGATTGGAGAAGGCCGGCCCGGACCACAGGGGGTGTTGACGCGTCCGCGGTGACGACAGTGCGAGGCGCACTTGGCTGAAGATGGGGAGTCTGTGCGTGGCCTGCGGCGCCGATGGCGATGGCGGTCAGGAAGGTAAAGAACTTTGAAGTCATAACGTATCCTCTGAAGTGATTTGTGCTTCTAAAGCTGCTATGCCGTCTCGCCCTGCGCGAAACGCTCGATGCCTTCATGAAGCCCGTACATCTCGACCAGTTTCGAACGACGAACCTTGTCCTTGGGCCTGGTCGAAAACTTTGCATAACTGCGCTTATCTAGGTTGAGCGTGATGACCTTTGTGATCCCGTCACGCCGCACATACAGCCCTTCACGCGGGCGCAAACTCTCGAAGAGGTCCAATTGCTGCTCGCTGAGCTTGAACAGTTCGCCGTAAAGCTTGCGGTTGAACGTTGCGTCTGGGAGGAACAGAAACGAGGTGCAGGAGTTCACAATCAAATCTGCGTTCTCGCCGAGGTCTTTCGCCGATTGGCCGATCATGGTCACGCCGCCGAGGTTCTTGCGCACAGTCTTGATCGAAGCGAGCGCGCCTTCGAGCAGTTGCTTGTTCTTCATGTTGGAAAAGATCTCTTCGATCAATACATGCTTTGGCACGCCCAGATTCTTTGGGTCGTAGACAATCTCGTCGATGCGGCGAAGAATCCAGACCATCAGCGGTTCGATGAGGTCGGCATACTGCTTGTTGTTGACACCTTGGAAGTCGAAGCACTGCAGCCGAGACATATGCAGGCTGTCCTCCACGTTGTCGAAGATCGCGTGGTAGACGCCCTGGTCCTTCCACTTCGCCATGTAGCGATCGAGATGTTTGGGCAATGTAAGATTTCCGAGCCTTCGCATCGCTTGCGGGAGGTTGTAGATCCCTTTGACGGACTTGAACACATCGTCGTCGTCTTCAGGACCGATGGTCGCTCCCGAGTTTGCGAGCAAGAGCTTGATGAAGGAGTGGAGGAAAGCGACGTTAGCTTCGGTAGGCTCAAGCGCGAACGGATTGATGCGCGGTCCATCCTTGCCGACTCGATCAATCTTGCCTCCATACAGTTCGACCACACTCTCGTAGCTGCCGCCGATATCAAAGATGAAGGTAAACCCGCCATACTTCTGTTCCAGGCTCAGCATTTGGTTGGCGTGAACGCTCTTGCCGGTTCCCGTAGGACCGATGATGAGTTGAACCCGCACACCGCTCACATACGCGTCCTGAAAATAAGGCGTCCGTGTTCGGGTCTCGAAAATGTTCAGATACTCTGCATCAAGGTCATCCGAGTACGCCTGCACCGAACAGCGCACCGAACAAGCCCGGAATTGCGTCCTGGAAACGACCGCTCATCATTCGAATCCCGGCGAAGATCAGACCGCCGAAACAGATGACTGCGCCCGCGTATACGGCGAAGGTTTTGAATGTCCCCATGAGCGTCTGCGCCCCGGAGAAATCCATTGTTCCTTGAGCATGAGCAACATTGGCGACGCCTGCGAAAGAAATCGCGAGAAGAGTTGGACCCACGACGCGTGCTGCGTGGAGAAGATTTCGTCTGGAAAAGGGTTGCGCCAATCGCTTGGCAAAGTGGATTATCTTACAGAGAACGACTGCAGTGTTGGAGAACATCGGCACCTCCAGCGGCCCTGCTCGGGCTGCGATATGCCGTGATCATTGAGCCAGAATGATCTTTCGTCCAATACGTCTTATTTATCGGGTGATAGCTCGCAGCTATCGGCAACTTTTATCTCGCGCAGATTCAGTAGTATTCAGCGCAGAAGTGATAATTGTTCCGGGATCTTATTTGCTGATGCGGCGGTTTGCTTTCTGGTTGCGAAGGATTGCTCAATGTTGAGAGGAGTGGCATCTAGATACAGGTCTTTCTGAATTAGTCTTCGAAGCTTCTTTACCAGAACAGGGATGGTCTTAGGATGGCGTTCTCTGTGGTAGACGACAGCAGTATCTACAGTCCAATCAACTCGGGCAATCGGGCGAGTCGTTAATTCTTTGTCGAGCGGAGTTCCTTCCCGAATCAAGGCGAAGCCGTACCCTTCCTTGACCAGTGTCTGCATTTCGGAAGGATGGGAAGCACGCGAATACTCTTCGACAGTGACTCCGGCATTGGCCAGGAGTTCCCCCAATCTTTGATGAGCATCAGGATGCCGCTGCGGGTGATAGAGAACAGTGAGATTGTCCTGTAAATCGGTCGCCTCCAAAGTGGCTTTCGAAGCAAGGGAATGATCTTTCCGCAGGCACACCACAAGTTTGTCGCGACGGATTCCTTCGATGTGAAGGGCGGGATGCTTCAGAGGGAGGGTTACGATGGCGGCATCGACCATGCCGTCCACGATCTCTTCGGCCAGTTGTGCGGTATCGCCATGGTTCGGCCGTATGGCGCATTTCGGCATCAGTTCCTTGTGCAGTTCACAGAAGGTGCGAAACAGATCCTGATCGACGAGTGGCGTTGATCCGAATCGCACTGAATTGATTTCGCCTCGCTCGATCGCGATGAGGGCGTCCATAATCTCGTCGCGAACTTCAAAGAGAAGAGGCGCTAATGCTAGGAAAGCCTGACCCGTTCTGGTTGGATAGATGCGGCTGTTTTTCGATTTACGGAAGAGGCGAATGGAGGCATTTTCCTGAAACTGCCGTGCCTGGACTGTGAGATTGGGCTGGGACGTATGCAGTTCATCCGCAGCAACGCGAAATCCCCCTTTTTCGAGGATAGCGAGCAGATACCGGAAGTGGCGAAACTCCGCCCAATCGTACATCGGCCTCCTGCGCGACAAAGGAGGCGATGTTGATCAATCTGAGAGAGACTTGCCCTGCCTCCGCTTGTGGAAATCTTGCCAGTAATATCAGGCGCATGCAACAGAAGTCGTGCATTTGGCCAAACTTACTCCAAACTGCATTTAACACGCATCTTCACGAGCGTCCGCTGATAACTCATGTGGCATCCGGGGTACGGCTGCGCCGGTCCCTGACGCTGTCAGAACTGCAAGAGGCAATCCGGTAAAGGGACCACCAAGACTCCTTGAGGTCACCCCGTTATCGGCTCGCCGGCTTAGCAATGAGGCGAACATCGAGGTCCATGCCTACGGCCTCGGCGTACCGGATGAGGGTGCGCATGTTCACATTTTCGGGTCGACGTTCGGTGCGGCTGAGCTGAGGCGTGCTCGTGCCGATCTTTTTTGCGAGTTCGGCCTGTGTAAGACCCTTGCGTCTCCTTTGGTTGGCAAGCTGGAGACCAATGCTGAGAACTTTGGTCTCTTCCTCGTATGCCTGCCGGACGGACGGATCGGTGAGTTGCTGGTCGAGATAGTCATCCCATGCGGTTTTCATTTGCGCTTCTTCTCCTTTGCCGGTGGCCGTATTTCGATCCTGGAACCACTCTTTGCGGCCAGTTTGGCTTCATGCGTGGCCATCCTGGCACGCCCGATTTTTTTGTCGGCTTCCTCGACGGCTGCGGTGGCTTTAGTGAAGCCATGCAATAGGACAGCCGTGCGGTTTTCATCGAAAAAGTAAAGGATGCGATAGCGAGTCTTGCCCACCCGCAACCTGGCTTCTCTGAGTTTGCCTTCGATTTGCGAGGTGTACGGATAGTCCAGCGCCGGCCCACCTATTTTGAGCAGATTGATTCGAGCGAGGACCTTGCCTCGAACTTCTTCGGGTACCGTGTCGAGCCAGGTGCGAACGGGAAATGTCCCATCCTCGTCGGTATAAAAGTCGACCTTCCATGGCTCGGACCGGGGCATGCTCACCCTCCTAATTTACCATATTTGATAAATATTGTTCTGGTCGGCACTCAGTCCGGCTGAATTCATCAATCTATCCGATAGCGTCATACTGCTCTGCGGCGGAAAACGCCTGTCCGGCTTGAGCGAAAATTGCTTTGAATCGCAGATTCTGAGACACATCTAAATCCAATAATTGCTTAGGGTTGCGGTAAGGATAGTGCCAAAGCGATAATTCCCATCTATCACCCGATAAATACGAAGTATTGGACATGCGTGGCTCTCCGCGCCAATCTAAGCGCTATCCGGCATTGTCTCGATGCTGTGTGCATTCTTCGTTGTCTTTCGAGGTGATTCATGCCTGTACTATCCGATGCCGCCTCCTCCCACCTTGAACCATTCGTCAACGCTAGGGAGGCCAGCAAGTTCGTTCGATTACACCCTGTCACGGTGCAGAGACTCGCGCGGGAAGGATTGCTTCCCGGACATCCGGTGAGCAATGGGTTACGCCGACATTGGAGATTCCGTCTCTCTGAACTCGGTCGATGGCTGCAAGCGCGAGAGAGCGAGCGACAACAATCGGTGATTTCTTCCAAAAGCGACCAACCCAGCTTGTCGACTACGCATGATTGTGGCCTTTGAACAAGCTTAGCCTGAGCCGTTGCAACAGGCGTCGAGTGGTCGAAAACAGGGACATGAATTGCTCTTTCGGTGATGCTGCTCGCGAGCTATAGTGTCATTACCGATGCATTCTGCGCCCTCAGCGAAAGGAGGATTTTATGAGGAATGCGCGGAAGCAAAATGGCACGCTTTACCTGGATAAAAACGGCAGCAGATCTCCGGTCTGGATGTTCAGCTGGCGGCATATTTGTCCGAACGGTAAACGCGTCCGAAAGAAGAGACAACTTGGCACACTTGACCAGTACAAGACAGAAGCAGCCGCGGAAAGAGCGGTGCGAAGTTGGCGGCTGGCCATCAACTCCAATCAAGGCTACGCATTCAGTGGAATCACGGTGAATGATGTGATCGAACACTTCCGCCTGAAAGAACTTGTCGACAAAGGCGAGAACGGTCGCGCGTGGGCGACACGCGACCGGTATGAGAGTTATCTCAACCGGTGGATTGCGCCTCGCTGGGGCGGAGAGGAATTGGATTCCATCAAGGCTCCGATTGTCGAAGAGTGGCTAGAGGATTTGAAATTCGATCCGAACTGGCGGCTGAAGAAAAAATCTCGATCTTCCGAAGGGAACGCTGCGAAGCGCCCCAAGAAGAGAGCCGAAATGCAAGTGCTGTCTCCTGCCAGTAAGACCAGGATTCGCGATCTGATGGGTGTGCTTTTCAACCATGCGATTCGGTGGGGCTTCACCGATCGAAACCCGATCTCGGGACCGGTAAAGGGCTCTGGCGTTCGCCAGAGTTCGAAACGGCAGAGCATCCCGGACATTCTTGATGTGTCCGAGATGCAGGCGATCATCGCCGAACTTCAGTTGCGGGAGCGCGTATTGCTTTTTTTGGATATGGTGACCGGATTACGGCGCGGCGAGTTGGCAGGTTTGCGGTGGAGTGATATTGATCTTGGCAAGATGGAGATCAATGTCACTCGTTCGGTAGTGGACCAGGTTGTGGGCCGCTGCAAGACCGAAAGCTCGCAGAAACCTGTGCCCCTGGACGAGTACACGGCACGGGATCTGCAAGAGTGGCATCGCTTCACTCCATATCGCGAGCCGGAGGATTGGATCTTCGCTTCTGACAGCAGCCGGGCGGGAAAGAAACGCGGGAAGCAGCCGCTCTGGCTATCCACCATCATGCGTTACCACATTCAGCCGGTGATTAAGAGACTCGGCATCGACAAGCGCGTCTCTTGGCATACCTTCCGGCGCACCTACACGACGCTTTTGCAGGCGAACCGTGAAGATGTCAAGGTGGTGCAGGAACTGCTGCGGCACAGCTCGGTGAAAGTGACCATGGACATTTACGCGCAGGCGCAAATGCCCGACAAACGTGCGGCGCAGAATAAGGTGGTGGAGATGATTCGGCCTCGAATGCCCCAATCGGAGTGCAAAATTGGGGCTTAAATGCTCCGCAAAATGCTCCGCGGCGAAAACGGGGAATTTTTGCTAAGTGCTTGTAAAGATTTGGCGTCCCCGACGGGATTTGAACCCGTGTTATCGCCGTGAAAGGGCGGTGTCCTAGGCCGGGCTAGACGACGGGGACGCTTGAAGGGCCAGAATCGGCCAGAATCGGCCGGGAGCGCCCTTATGAAGGCTACCAACTTGATTGGGCTGTGTCAAAAAAAGCGCCCCGGGGACTTCCTAAGCCCTGGTGGTTTTGCTTGGGACCCAGCTACCGGGTGGAATGAAATTCGAATGGTACGGGGAACGTCCGGGGAGGGAATGCCCGGCCCGCATTTTTTGCGTCGATGGGCGGCCCTGATGCGTCAGATAAAGAAGGCTTTGTTTTCAGGACACTTCGTCTCCCTGCGGCTACGCCCGAAGGCCGGAAACACTCCGCGTGAGGGAACGTATCGAGATCAGGCTTGATCTTTCATTTTTCTTCCGTCCCACTCATTTGGGCGCGGAACTCCACGCAGAACGAATTTGGATAAAGGAATCACTGAGTGAGGAAAAGCGTGTTGAAGTGGATTCTTAGCGTAAGTTGTCTTTTTCTGATGGGTCTGGCAGCGACAGGCTGCCAGAAAAAGCAGGCGGCCCCTCCGGCAGGCGCAGGGATGCAGGCGATGCCGGTGCGGACAATCGCGATTTCGCTGTCTCCCGTGGCGCAGAGCAGCGATTACGAGGCCACCATCAAATCGCGGCGCTCGGCGACCCTGCAGCCGCAGGTGGATGGAAGGTTGATGGCGATCAGCGTGCGGTCCGGGGATCATGTGGAGGCCGGCGACAAGCTGATGGAGATCGATCCGCTGCATCAGACGGCAACGGTCGATTCGCAGCGTGCCACGGAGCGGCAGAAGAAGGCGCTCTACGACTACAACGTGTCGGAGATCGAGCGGCAGCGCAAGCTGTTTGAAGCGGGCGTGACGAGCAGAGATGTCTACGAGCAGGCGCAACAGGCATTTGAAAACAGCAAGGCGGATTACCAGTCGGCCGTGGCACTGACTAAGACGCAGGAAGAACAACTGGCGTACTACACGGTGCGCGCTCCGTTTGCCGGCGTGATAGGGGACATTCCAGTGCATGTGGGCGACTATGTTTCGTCTACCACCATGTTGACGACGGTGGATGAGAACAAGGACCTCGAGGCGTATATTTATGTTCCCACGGAGCGCGGGGGCCAGGTGAAGCTGGGGCTTCTGGTGGACTTAACGGACAATACCGGGAAGCTGCTTGAGAAGAGCCAGATCGATTTTGTGTCGCCCGAGGTGGATAGCACGCTGCAGGGAATCCTGGTGAAGGCTCCGATTCATGCTGGTCCGGAGGTTCTGCGCAATGCGCAGTTGGTGACGGCGCGCATTATCTGGAGTACGACGCCCATGGCGGTGGTTCCCATATTGGCGGTGAAGCGGCAGGGAGGACAGAGCTTTGTGTTTGTGGCGAAGCAGCAGGATGGACACCTTGTGGCTCAACAGACAGCGGTGACTCTCGGCGATACGGTGGGTAACAGCTATTCCGTCCTATCAGGGCTGAATGTTGGCGACCAGGTAGTCGTGTCGAGTACGCAGTTCCTGCTAAACGGAATGCCGGTTATGCAGTTGCCAGGCGCCTGAAGGCAATGTGACGATGCGTCCCTGCCCCAGATAAAGAGCGCACTTCGGGCCCGGAAACTGCGGTTACGTACCAACTGAAAAGGAAGGCAACCCTTGTTTGTCGATTTCTTTATCCATCGGCCCGTATTTGCCACCGTGAGCGCGCTGCTGATCATTCTGGCCGGTGCCGTGTGTATTCCCAACCTGCCGATTGCCATGTATCCCGCACTGACCCCTCCGCAGGTGGCAGTGGCCACCAATTATGTGGGCGCCAACGCCGACACGGTCGAGAAGGCTGTAACCATTCCGCTGGAAGAGGCTATCAACGGCGTTGAGGGAATGCGTTATATCAGTTCATCCAGCACAAATAGCGGTACAAGTTCCATTGTGGCAACATTCAATACCGGCTACGACCTCGACATCGCGGCTGTGGATGTGCAGAATCGCGTGGCCAGCGTGACCGGACGGCTGCCGGCGGCGGTGAACGCAACGGGCGTCAGCATTACCAAGACGAACAATAACTTCGTGTTCGCCGCCGGCTTCTATACGAAAGATGGGCGCTATTCCGAGGAGTTCATCTCGAACTATCTAGATGTATACGTCAAGGATGCGATTAAGCGCGTGCCCGGTGTGGGCGACGTGATGATTTTCGGCGAGCGCAAGTACGCCATGCGTGTCTGGCTTGATCCGGCGCGCCTGGCCGCCCGCTCGCTTACGGCCACTGACGTTGTGAACGCACTGGTGGAGCAAAATGTGGAGATTCCGGCAGGGCAACTTGGCCAGCCTCCATCGGACTCCAAACAAGCCTTCCAGGTTCCGGTGCGCGTGGTCGGACGCCTCACGAGTCCGGCCGAATTCGACAAGATCATCGTGAAGAATTCTGCAAATGGCCTCGTGCTTCTGAAAGACGTTGGGCACTCGGAAGTGGGCGCCGAGGACTACAGTTCTTCGTTGAAATACTCAGGTCACGACGCAATGGGCATCGGCGTCCAGTTGCTTTCGAATGCAAATGCCCTGGAAGTTGACCGGTTGGCGAAGGCCAAGCTGGTGGAGTTGTCGAAGAGCTTTCCCCCGGGCCTTGAGTACGCCGTCGCTTTTGACTCGACGACAGTTATCGGCGACTCGATTCGCGAAGTAATGGTGACACTGGCCGAAGCAATCGTCATCGTTATCGCGGTGATCTTCCTCTTCCTGCTGGATTGGCGAGCCACGATTATTCCCGCGGTCACCATCCCTGTTTCGTTGATCGGCACCTTTGCCTTCATCAAGCTCTTCGGCTTTTCAATCAACTCGCTCACGCTCTTCGGCATTACGCTTGCCACTGGACTAGTGGTGGACGACGCCATCGTGGTCATCGAGAACGTGCAGCGCCATATTGCCATGGAGCACTCCGATCCACACGTCGCCACATCGCGTGCCATGGGCGAGGTTACAAGCGCTGTCATTGCCACATCGCTCGTCCTGATCGCCGTCTTCGTTCCAGTTTCGTTTTTCCCCGGCACAACCGGAATCCTGTATCGTCAGTTTTCGCTGACCATTGCGTTTGCAATCGCCATTTCGGCCTTCAATGCACTGACGCTTTCGCCGGCGTTGTCAGCAATGTTTCTGCGCGGCGAGGAAGATCGCCCCAAGCAACTGGACTTCCTTCATATTCGCCCGGTCTCACGCGCGTTTGCGGGATTCGTTCATGGCGCGGATGCGACGGTCAGTTGGGTGGGACGCACGTATGGCAAAGCTGTCCACGTGGCTCTGCAACTACGCTACGTGTTGCTGCTAGTTTTCTTTGCCGGCCTCTGGGCCACGGTGTGGATCTACCAGCGCGTTCCCACCGCCTTCATTCCGCAGGAGGACCAGGGCTATCTCTTCGTGATTGTGCAGGCGCCCCCGGGCTCGTCGCTTACCTACACCACGGCGCTGGCAGACCGGGCCGAGGCTATCCTGGCGACAAACCCGGATATCGCAGGTTCCTTTTCGGTGATGGGTTTCGGCTTTTCAGGCGGATCTTCCAACGCCGGCCTGATGTTTGTGAGCACCAAGCCCGCAGATCAACGGCGCGGCAAAGGCCACTCTGCCGCGGACATTGTAGCCGATCTTTCGCCGAAATTGCAGAGCCTGCTGTTTGCTCCCAATGGCGGGCTGGTAGCCATGTTCCAACCTCCCGCTGTTCAAGGGGTTGGCAGTTTCGGCGGCTTCCAATTCATGCTTCAGGACCAGGGTGGAAACACGCTCAGCGACCTGGATCGCATTGCGCACCAGATTGTGAATGCCAGCCGCGGCAGCAAGGATTTGACTGGACTTACAACCACATTCTCCGCCAACGATCCCCAGGAACTAGTTACCATTGACCGCGAAAAGGCCAAATCTCTGAACATTCCACTCTCCCAGATCACCACCACTCTCGGGGTTTTCATGGGGTCGGAGTATATCAATGACTTTGACTACAACAACCGCACGTATCGAGTTTTCGTTCAGGCCGACCAGCCGTTCCGAATGAACGCCAAGGATCTGCATAACTACTACGTCCGCTCGGACAGCGGGCAGATGGTACCGCTCGATAACCTCACCACCGTCGTTGAGAGCTCAGGGCCGCCTGTGATCACGCATTACAATCTCTTCCGCGCGGTGGAGATTGACGGGTCTCCGGCACCGGGGTATAGCTCCGGCCAGGGAATCGCTTCCATGGAGGCTTTAGCCACGCAGAACATGATGCATGGCATGTCATTTGAGTGGACAGGGCTCACCCTGGACGAACTTGAATCAAGCGGGAAAGCGATCGTCATCTTCGGCCTGGGCTTACTGGTCGTCTATCTCACACTGTCAGCGCAATATGAGAGCTTCGCGTTGCCTTTCATCATCCTGCTGGCCGTCCCCATGGCGGTGCTTGGGGCGCTTGGCCTGGTGGCGTTGCGTGGCCAGTACAACGATGTCTATTGCCAAATCGGTCTGGTGATGCTGATTGGACTCTCAGCGAAGAACTCGATTCTTATCGTCGAGTTTGCGGAACAACTGCGGCGCAAGGGCCGTTCGATCGCTGAAGCCGCGATTGAGGCTTGCGAACTGAGACTCCGACCCATTTTGATGACCTCGACCGCGTTCATCCTCGGTGTATTGCCGCTGGTCTTCGCCACGGGTGCCGGCGCCCTGGGACGACGCTCGGTGGGTACCACCATTGTTGGCGGGATGCTCCTCTCCACTGTCCTCAACCTGATCTTCATTCCGGTACTCTACGTGATTCTTAGCCGGTTACTAAGACGTGGAGATGAGACAGCCGCGGAGCCCTCTGTGGTGGCATAAGCTCGGAGTTCACTGTTTTTCGTGGTGTGCAATTACGAAGTCTTTGATGCGGTCATAGAAGTCATCGGGGACGACGCCCATTTCCATCAGGTCACCTTTGACGCGGTAGGGTCTGAAGCGGATGATGCGTTCGGCCCAACTCCGTGTCATGCCAGGAACCTTCAGCAACTGATCTTCCGTGGCATGGTTGATGTCGATCCGCGCTTCGGGGGGCGGCGCATCTTTGGAAGTCTTTGGTGCGCCGGTGGAGTCCCTGTCTTGACATTGCGCCGGGCCGGACAGGCAAACGCAAGCAATCGCAACCGCACAAACCGTGAATCGCGTTCTTGCCCGCATCGCTCCATTGTCTACCTTGCCGTACAGGGGCTGCAAGCAGGCTGCTTCTTCGATCTGTGACAATGAGAGAATGGCTATGTCTCCCCATACTCCGGTCCCCTCGGGCGCAGTACCCTCGCACTTCTTCGGCCGGACTAGACTTTTTCTTCTTCTATCCCTCTCAGTCCTGTTCCTGCTTTGCCTGATCTTCACCTGGACAACGCGTGACGCTATGGCGCATCTTCCCTTTCTGCAGGGTAAGGGGCAAGGGCTTGTTGGAGATCAAAAAACGCTCGTCGACCAGCGCCCGTGGCAAACTGCCCAGGCGTTGGCTCCATTGGCGGTGAGCGCAGAGGAAGCCGAATATACCCGCGATGCCTTGCGTCTCGCAGATCACGAAGTGGACCAGGCTTTCGATTCGGCGCTGCGGGTGGCCAGCGAACAAGCGCAACACCGTGTCCTGACCGGCGAAGCGTCTGCACTCTCGCTGAAGTTGGCAAGCCTTCAACAACTGGTGGTTCACGACGAGGCGCTGGTGGACAGCCTCACATCGAAATCTGCATCCCCGGCAACTCCGGCGCCGGGAGCCGCCCAGCCCGATGCCGAGGGGGATGGTATCGAGGTTGCCAACGCCCAGCTTGGCCTGGACTCGGATGAATTGGCCGACGCGCAGCGGGATCTTGACCGTGCATCGGGCGACAATCGAGCCGAGATTCAAAGTGAATTGACCGCTCACCAAGCGGCGATGCACAAGTACAACAGCCAATCGAATAGCGATGCCAAGATAGCGGTTCTATCCGCCAGGCAACACGGCACGCTCGCTGGAAGGCTCAAAGCCTGGTTCGATCAGGGAGACCGTTACCAGTTGATCCAGCAGGCATTTCAACAGGCACAAGCCGACGCCGGTTCCCTGACGAAAGAACACAACGATCTTGAAGCAAAAGCCAACTCGAGTGCGACTGCAGCCACGAGTTCCGACAAGGGCAGTGCGGAAAGGCTTGCCGAACTCAAAGGCAAGCGCGAGCAGCGTCAGCTTCTGAGCATCTATGACGATCGCATTCAGACCGAGCAGCAGTTGGCCACGGTGTACGGTAAGTGGTCCGCCCAGGTGCTCCTGCAACACCGCATTGTGCTCCATCTCATCCTGCAGTCGTCGGCACTGATCGTTCTGATTCTCATCTGCATGATTCTCTGCGATGCCCTTATCCGACGAGTGATGGACAATCCCGCGCTTGACCGGAAGCGGATGCACACGCTGCGCACTGTCCTCGAGGTCAGTGTGCAGGCTCTTGGCATTCTTTTGATTCTGTT
>Ga0302266_10003554_pt1 | contig 12502 bp, 9 predicted proteins | sample III_Bog_E1_2_FD_194559 | JGI IMG/M metagenome (GOLD analysis project Ga0302266, IMG submission 194559) | Peat permafrost microbial communities from Stordalen Mire near Abisko, Sweden - III_Bog_E1_2 | ecosystem: Environmental > Terrestrial > Soil > Wetlands > Peat | place: Sweden: Abisko... | reverse complement strand
ACAAACCCAGCCATGGAGCGGCGTGGACTCGGTGAGCATCGGGCTGACGATGGCCGAAACGCTGGACACGCATTGGGATGTGAAGCTGGGGCGCGAGCGGGTTGCAGCCCGGCTGAATGACCCGAAGCTGGAGGCGGAGCTGTATCCGGTTGGTTCGTGGCGGGACCATCCTCCGACCGGTGTGCGCCTGGACCTGAGCAAGCCACAGGCGGCGCCGGTGCCGGCGGCGAACGATGATGACGAGGACGACGACCGCAGCCAGGCGAGCATAAAGCCGCATGAACGAGGCGGATTGGGGTTCGTGGTATCCCACCCTGGCGACAAAGACAAGAACGTCGCGAGGGTGGGGCGCCCAGACGTGAAAGAACGAAGAAGCAGGTCCTTCGACTCCGTTTGGCTGAAGAACAAGCCAAACTCCGCTCAGGATTACAGGCTTTTGGGAAGGCCTGAAGACCCGCGCGCGTTGCGCGAACTGCTCGGACTGCCGTCGTGTGATGGCTGCGCGCTGGGCTCGAACAACTGGGTGGTCGCGGGGAAGCACACGGCCAGCGGCAAGCCGCTGCTCTCGAACGATATGCACCTGGGGCTGACCGAGCCGGAGATCTGGTACATGGCGGATCTAATGGCGCCGGGCTATCACGCGGCCGGGGTGACCCTGCCGGGGATGCCGTTTGTGATTGCCGGGCACAACGAGCATGTGGCCTGGGGAATTACCGCGCTCTACGCCGATGTGCAGGATTTGTATGTGGAGAAGCTGGACGGCAAGGGCAACTACCAGGCTTTGGACGCGCAGTGGAAGCCGCTCCAGGTGGACCATGAAGTGATTAAAGTGCGCGGCGGGAAGGATGTAGTGCTGGATGTGCAACTGACCGCGCACGGGCCGCTGCTGAATCCGATCTTTGTGCATGAAAAGCGGCCCATCGCGCTGAAGTGGACGCTCTTCGACCCGTCGCTGAACGGGTTGCCGCTGTATCAGATAAATGCCGCGTCGAACTGGAAGGAGTTTTCCGCTGCGCTGGAGGCGTGGTGCTGGCCGACGCAGAATATCGTCTACTCGGACGACCAGGGACACATTGCTTATCACGCGATCGGGCGGGTGCCTCTGCGGCCCGCGGGACTGATGGGCCGGGCAATTCAGGATGGCTCACATGAGTGGCAGGGCTACATTCCGTTTGATTCGATGCCGAATGCCGTCGATCCACCATCGGGATTTCTTGCTACGGCTAACTCTCGCGTGACAAGCGAGAAGTTTTCAATCCCGCTGACGCTCGAATGGATCGATCCCTACCGCATCGAGCGCATCTACAAATTGCTGGATGGCCGCGACCAGCTCAACCCCGCCGAGATGCTGGCGGTGCAAGATGACATTTATAGCGAGGTCGATCAAGAGCTGGGGCATCGCTTTGCCTATGCCATCGACCACACTCCCGGCGTGGACGAGCAGTTGAAGAAAGCTGCCGACCTGATGCGCTCGTGGGACGGCAAGCTCACCACGGATTCGGCCGCGGCCTCGATTGTGACTCAGGCGCGGTATGCCTTCTGGCCGCTGATTCTCAAGCCCAAACTGGGCGACGCCGAGGGGTTCTACAGTTGGAGCGAGAAGGACTTTGCCGAGGAAGAAATCATCATGCACGGCAGCGCTGCCTGGCTCCCGCCGGGCTGCAAGAACTGGGATGCGCTGCTGACCGACGCTGTGCGCCAGGGAATGAAGGACGGCAAGGCTCCGGCGGACGTGGCGCAGTGGAGCTATCGAAGCTGGCATGTGGTCAATATCGAGCATCCTCTGGCGCGATATCTGCCGCTGGCGGGGCGCATGGCGGGAACCGGCGAGCAGCCTGTGAGCGGCGACACGGATACGGTGAAGGCGGCGGGGCGCGGGTACGGGCCTTCGCAGCGATTCACCATGGACTGGAGCGACGTGGACGGCTCGACGGAGAATATCGTACTGGGCGAGAGCGCCAATCCGGACTCGCCGTACTTCCGCGATCAATGGAAGGACTGGTACGGAGGAACCACTTTTGCTCTGCCGTTCACTCCGGCCGCGGTAGCCGCGCAGACGCGCCACACGCTGCGGCTACTGCCATGAAAAGACAGGGAAGAGGGAACAGGGAACAGGGAACAGGGACCGGCTTGATTTCCTTGGTCTCGCTGTTAGAGAGTTTTTTCAATTGGTGTAGAGTGCTGCGTGGACCGGGAGGTCCACGCTACAGCCGGCCAGGAGGCCGGCGCTACCTATGTCTGCCGACTGTGCGCGGGAGCCGCCTCGCCGGCCCCGCCGTCATTCTGCTTGCCGCCGCCATTGCCACCGCGCCCATCCTGCTCCACGGTTCCTTTTGCGGCGACGACTTTGAATTCCATGTGGTCTCCTGGTTCGACGCTCAGCAGAGTTGGCTGCACGGAATCGCATACCCGCACTGGATGGCGAGCGCCAACTACGGGGCCGGCGAACCAAGATTCGTGTTTTATCCGCCGCTGACCTGGATGCTGGGCGCGGCGCTCGGCTTCATCCTGCCCTGGCAGTTCGTTCCCGCCGCGCTCGTCTTTCTCTTCCTGGCCGCAACCGGCATGGCCACCCGCGCCCTCGCCCGCCAAGCCCTCGCCGACGCCCCCGCAACCCTGGCCGGTTGCGCCGCGCTCTTCTCCGGCTTCGCCCTCTTCACCGCCTACGAACGCACCGCCTTCGCCGAGCTCTCCGGCGGCTTCTGGATTCCTCTGCTGCTGCTTTTTGCCTTGCGCGACCGCAACCAGTTGGCTGCCCTCTGGCGTCGCGCCCTGGACGGTTCGACTTTGCCGTTGGCGCTGATTTTGGCTGGCTGCTGGCTCTCGAACGGCCCGCTTGGCGTGATGGCCAGTTATCTGCTGGCCGCCGTCGCTCTGGCCGCCGCTCTCGTGGCCCGCTCCTGGGCGCCTATCCTGCGCGCGGCAGTTGGCGCCGGGCTGGGCATCGCGCTGGCCGCCGTCTATCTCATTCCCGCCGCCTGGGAGCAGCGCTGGGCGGATCTCCGCGCGGCTATCGACTACCCCGTCTTCAATGTTGAGAACAACTGGCTCTTTGCCCGACCCACCGACCCCCTCCTCGCACCATTTGGATTCTTCCTTCATCGCGCCTCGATGCTGGCCGTTTCGATGATCGCGGTCGCCCTGCTGGGCGCGATGATTTGCTGGGTGCGGGGCGGTTGGGGTTCGTGGTTTCCCACCCATTCGCCAGAACTCCGAGAAGCAGGTCCTTCGACTTCGCTGCGCTCCGCTCAGGATGGCAGAAAGGATGGAGCACGGCGCTGGTGGATTCTCCTGGCGCTCATTCCCGCCGCTGTTTTTTTTCTCCAATTCCCCATCTCCCTCCCGGTCTGGAATCTGCTGCCCAAGCTGCGCTTTTTGCAGTACCCCTGGCGTTGGGTTCTGGTGGTTGAAGCTCCCATGGCCATCTTCCTCGCCGCTGCCGTTTGGCCTCGCGGCACGGCAAAGCGCTGGCGGCAGGTTGCTGTCGCCGCCGTCTGTACGATGCTCTTTTTTGCGGCCACGGTCTTCGCGGCCAGGACTTTTCTGCGGGCTTGCAAGGAAGGAGACTCCGTGGCGGACTTTCTGGCGGCTTACCGCGCCGGCGGGGGCTTTGAGGGAACCGACGAGTACGAGCCTCCCGGCGCCGATCACTGGCTGGTCGCCATGGGGCTGCCAGATGCCTGTTTCTCCGCCGACTCCAACGTCGAACTGGGCATTGCCGACCCGCCTGGGTCCGTTCCCGTCTGGCGCGCAGGGCAAGGAAGTTGCGAGGCAACCGCAACCGCCCAACTCCGGCAGCCTGAGCGGATGCGGATTGCAACCGTTACCCCCCATTCGGGCTATCTGATTCTGCGGCTGCTCCGCTACCCGGCCTGGCGCGTCACCGTCAATGGACAACCCGCCGGCCCATTGCCCGCACGGGAGGACGGCCTCATTGCGATTCCCGTCCCGCAAGGCCCTATCGAGGCGACCGTGGACTGGACCACCACCGGCGACGTGATGGCCGGCCGCTGGGTGAGCGGCCTGGCCGCGGCGTTGCTGGCTGCGCTGTGGTGGCTGGAACGGAAGCTCTCGCGCGCTCCGTTATCATGAACAGGATGGCCGCCCGCAGCTCTGCCCTGTCCGGCCCAGTCTTGTCCAATGCCCAACGAACTGAGCGCCCAGAAATGACCCGATTCTCTCTCATGCGGTCCTTTTCCAGCCGCTTTGCCGGCCCCACGCTCATTCTCTTTGCCGCGGCTGTGGCTGTTGCGCCGCAATTGGTGCACGGGAACTCCTGCGGCCACGACTTCGACTTTCATCTGGTTTCGTGGTTCGATTGCCTGACCAGTTGGCGGCATGGAATTGTGTATCCGCATTGGACGCCAAGCGCGAACTTCGGCGCCGGCGAGCCGCGATTTGTCTTTTATCCGCCGCTGACCTGGATGCTGGGCGCTGCGCTGGGGATGGTGATGCCCTGGCAGTTCGTCCCCGTCGCGCTGACGTTTCTGTTGCTGGCGGGGACGGGCCTTGGGACGCGGGCTCTGGCCCGGCAGGCCCTTGATGACGGCGCGGCTACGCTGGCCGGGTGCGCGGCGCTGTTTTCAGGCTATGCGCTGTTTTGCGCTTACGAGCGCGCGGCCTTCGGGGAACTGGCGGGCGGGTTCTGGATTCCGCTGCTGCTGCTTTATGCGCTGCCACCACGCGGAGCCCCGATCGGGGCTTTGACTCACGATGGAGAGAACCGGTTGGGGTTCGCGGCTTCCCAAACTTCCGCGAAGTGCGCGAAAGGATGGGGCGCCCAGCTGGCTCTGGTGGTGGCAGGCTGCTGGCTGTCGAATGTGCCGCTGGCGGTGATGGCCTGCTATCTGCTGGCCGCGGTGGCGCTGGCTGGGGCAGTGCTGGACCGGTCGTGGGCGCCGGCGATGCGCGCGGGGATTGGCGTTGCACTGGGGACGGCGCTGGCCGGGGTGTTTCTGGCGCCGGCAGTCTGGGAACAGCGCTGGGTCGATGTGAGGCAGGTTACGGACGATCCGGGCGAGAGAATCGAGAACAGTTGGCTCTTTGCCCGGCATGCAAACCCGGCGCTGGAGTTGCACGACGTGGAGCTGCATCGCGTCTCGCTGATCGCCGTCCTGATGATCGCGGTGGCGCTGGCGGGGGTGGTGATTTGTTGGAGCCGGAGGAAGCTGGCTGGAAGCCGGCGTTGGTGGGTTCTGCTGGCGCTGATTCCGGTGGCCGTCCTGCTTCTCCAGTTTCCCATTTCGCTGCCGGTGTGGAATCTGCTGCCGAAGCTGAGGTTCTTGCAATTTCCCTGGCGCTGGCTGGTGGTTCTGGAAGCGCCAATGGGCATCTTTTTTGCCGCGGCTGTCTGGCCCGGCGAGGCGACACAGAAGGCTGCGCGTAGCTGGATGCGGGCCGGGGTTGCATCGGCCTGCGCGGCGCTCTTCCTGGCAGCGGCGGTTTACGCCGGGCACAGTTTCTTCCAGGTTTGCGACGATGAGGACGCCGTCTCTGGGATGCTGGATGCCTATCGAAGCGGGGCAGGCTTTGAGGGCGTTGACGAGTATGCCCCTCCCGGCGCCGACAACGGCCTTGTCGCCACGGGTCTGCCCGCCGCCTGCCTGGTCGCCGATCCAGCCATCAAGCTCGGCGTAGTGAACACACCGGAAGCGAATCCGAACTGGGCGGTCGGGCAGGGCAGTTGCGATGCGGCGCTGAGCTGGGAGCCCGGTTCGCCGGAGCACAAGCGGCTGAGGGCTCTCGTCAGCCACGCCGGGTTTCTGATTTTGCGGCTGCGCAGTTATCCGGCCTGGCGGGTTCAGGTCAATGGCCGGCCACCCGTTTCCCTGCCACGGCGCGGCGATGACCTGATCGTCGTGCCTGTGGCGCAAGGGCCGGTGGATTTGACGGTGGACTGGGTTGACTCCTGGGATGCGGTTGCCGGGCGCTGGCTGAGCGGGGTGGCTGTGCTGGTGCTCACAGGGCTTTGGCTGTGGGAGAGAAAGCTCAGCCGGGCTCGGTTATCATGAGAGCGATGAACGTGGATGTGAAATCGCTATTGCAAGAGGGCGCGGCGCTCACCGACCGGGCGCTGGAAGAGCTGCTGCCCGGCGCCCAGACCGTGCCGGCGTCGATTCATGGGGCGATGCGGCACTCGGTCTTTGCCGGGGGCAAGCGGCTGCGGCCGGTGTTGGCGCAGCAGGCCGCAGTGACCATTGCCGGGGCCTTGCCTTCGGGAATCGCCCGGCTGGGCGCGGCGCTCGAGATGCTGCACACCTACTCGCTGATCCACGACGATCTACCGGCCCTGGACAACGACGATCTGCGCCGCGGCAAACCCACCTGCCACGTGGTTTTCGGCGAGGCCATCGCGATTCTGGCCGGCGACGCCTTGCAGACCCGCGCCTTCGAAGTGCTGGCCGGACTGGAGTCCCCGCCCGAGGCCACCGTCGAGATCATCGGCCTGATCGCCAACGCCGTGGGAACCGTGGAAGGAATGATCGGCGGCCAGGTGCTGGACTTGGAGAGCGAACACCAGAAGCCCACGCCGGAGCTGGTTCTGGCCATCCATCGCGCCAAGACCGGAGCGTTGATCCGGGTGAGCGTAGTGGCTGGGGGCGTCTATGCAGGAGCCGCGCTGGAGGATGTGGCGCGTTTGACCCTCTTCGGCCGCAAGGCCGGGTTGGCTTTCCAGATTGTGGACGATGTGCTGGATATGACCGTGGATTCGGCGCATCTGGGCAAGACGGCGGGCAAGGATCAGGCCACGGAAAAAGCAACGTGGCCGGCGGTCTATGGGATCGAGCAGAGCCAGCGGGACGCCGCGCGGCTGATCGAGGAGGCATTTGCCGCCCTGGAGCCCTTCGGGAGCCGTGCCGATGGATTGAAGGCTGTGGCGCGCTTTCTGGTAGAGCGGAAGAACTGAGCCTGCGGCGCGGTCAGCCGCGCCCTTCCAAGAGATGAGTCTTTGAGGTTTGTAATCTCCCGCGCTTGCCGCGGGAACAACGACGCGGCAAGGCTGGGCGCTCAGCGAAGAGGCAGAGTTCGGCAGAACGCTTGGAAGCTGGCCTCACTTGGCCAGAATCACGCGCAACTCCTCACGCTTGACCGCAACTTCATTCACCGTATCCTGCACGCGGCCGATGAGGTGCTGCACCTGATCGATATAGCCGGGAAGAGCCTCCCACCAGGTGCGCAGGGTCTCCGGCTGGTCGAGCATGGCCAGGGCCGTGCCCGAGGCGGCTGCAACGAGGCCGGCGCGGCGCTCGCCGATAAGCATCAGCAGACCGCCTGCCACAAGGGTTCCACCCGCGGCAAATCCGAGCCAATTCATGGCCTCGCACTCGGCGACACCCGCCTGAACTGGAGCTTCGTTTTCTGGTTTGGAAAGCGGAACAACCACCATCTTCTCTCCTTCTGCCCCAAGCCGATTTCACATCGGTAAAGGGATCGGTGCATCCAGTATCGCTCTAAATCGCGGTCCGTGCGCAAGTGCGCGAAAAACTGAGGGCGAAAGATGTTGTCTGCCAGGGATTGCCCTTGGGCGGCGCAGCTTCAGTCCAGGTCAAACTCGCGCAGAGGTTTGCCGTCGGGTGCGTCCTTGGCCTTGCGCAGCGCTTCGGCAAACTTCTTCTCGAAGAGGTCTTCCTTGTTTTTCTCCGCCTCGACCGACTGGCGGAAGATCGACTCCTTGCGCTCATCATCCTCGCGCATGGCCTTTGCCGCCGTCTCCAGATCCTCAAACATCCGCTTGCGGGGCGCCGGCGTATGGCTCACCACGAGGCCGGTGGCCGCATCAATCTTCAGCATCGCCCCGCAATCCGGGCAAGCAACCTCGAATAACTTTTCCTTTTTCTTGGCCATTTTTGTTTCCTTGAGAATTGTATGCGCTCGGGGGACGGGTTGCACAGAGGGTTGCACCGGCGCCCGGGGCAATCGCGGGAACTCAAGACAATTCATCCGCATCGTCCGCAGTCTTAAATCTCAGCCACAAAAAGCTCACGTAGGAAGAATAGCGCTCCCAATTGCGTGGCGGCTCTGGAGCACCAGGCCACGAAATGCACTCTCTTTCGTGCAAATGTACCCTATTTCGAGGAAATTCTGAAAAATCTCAATCATCAAGTCGCTCAGAATCAATACTTTGCCTTGACAAAAGCGAACAGGTGGAGAATGGACCCCGGGGGGGAGGGGGGTGCTTCCCGGTACGCACCGGGCAGATCCCTGACAGATTGACCCGTCCTGGACTGCCGACGCAAATTCAGGGTAGCAGGATGCTGGAAATAATCTGCAAATCAAATTCATGCGATTGCCCGTGCGCCGACGCCAGCCTGGGGATGAAGGATCATCTTCCGGCCGCTTCGCAAGTGATGCACCAGAATCGTCCCCACTTCCGAAGAAATATTTTTCCTGGCCCTTGACAGGAAATCTTGGCCTGATTATAGTTAGACAGATGTCTAATTAGAAAAGCGACTAAATAGACCATGAGCAAGAATGAGACATTCAAAGCGCTGGCCGATCCCACCCGGCGGGAGATCCTGGCCCTGCTGCGCGCGGGAGAAAAGACGGCCGGCGATCTGGCGGAACGCTTCGACATGACCAAGCCCTCGATGTCGCATCACTTTGCCGTGCTGAAAGAGGCGGACCTGATTACCAGCCGCCGCGAGGGCCAGCAGATCTGGTATGGGCTGAATACCACGGTTGTGCAGGACTTGATGGCCTGGGCGATGGAACTGATCGAAGAGAAAAACAAGAAAGGAACGGAAGAACAATGACGCGCAAGGTGTTTGTCTTTGAGATTCTGTTGATCGCGGCGGCGCTCGTGGCCACCGTGGTTGTCTATCCTCACCTCCCGGCCAGCGTTCCGCTGCACTGGAATCTTCATATGCAGCCTGACAGCTTCGGACCCAGGTGGGTGCTCTATCTGATGGGCCCTGGCTTCATGGCGGCGGTGATGGGGATGACGTGGCTCTTCCCCTGGCTCTCGCCCAAGCGCTTCGAGATCGACAGCTTCTGGCGAACCTATCATCTGGTGATGTTGCTGCTCTTCGGCATGATGACCTATCTGTTTGCCGTGATGTTGTGGGCCGACTGCGGACGCGCGATCGATATAGGCCGGGCAATCCTCTGCGGAACCTTTCTGTTCATCATCCTTTTCGGCAATGTGATGGGGAAGCTGCGGCGGAATTTCTATATCGGAGTGAGAACGCCGTGGACGCTGGCCGACGAGCGCGTCTGGAATGCGACGCATCGCTTTGCGGCCAGGACCTTCGTGGCGAGCGGGCTGGTTGGGTTGGCGCTCTCGATTCTTGGCCTGTTTCTCTGGGCGATCCTCGCTCTGCTGGTTGGAGCCCTGGCGCCGGTGGTTTATTCGCTGGTTTATTACAAACAACTGGAACGTCGGGGGGAACTCTGACGTACCCTCGTATGGAGTCAAAGGAGAACAATGAACGTCCATTTCATTTCAAGACTCGCCCTCATTGCTTTCGCCGCATTGGCCCTCGCGCCGCTCAGCCGGGCACAGGCGCAGATTGCCGGAGATTGGCAGGGAACGCTGAGCGCCGGGGGCGTACAGCTCCGCCTTGTTCTGCACATCACCGCCGCTAAAGATGGCAGCCTCACCGCTACGCTCGACAGCCTCGACCAGGGCGCCAACGGCATTCCGGTCAATGCCGTCACCCTCAAGGATTCGAAACTGAGCCTTGCCGTCGATGCCGTTCATGGCAGCTATGAAGGCACGGTCAACAAGGATGCGACGGAGATTGACGGCACATGGTCGCAGCTTCAGCCGCTCCCACTCAACTTCACGCGCGCGCCCGCGCAGGCGGCTGCGGCGCCTAGCCCCGCCGCGCCCAAGCCCGCCCCGCCCTCGGATATTGACGGCACCTGGCAGGGCACGCTCGATACCGGTGCGCTCAAGCTGCGCATCCTCTTCAAGATCGTCAACACGCAGGACGGGCTGACCGCCCAGATGCAGAGTCCCGATCAAACCCCCGTCTGGATCCCCGCATCTTCGGTGACCCGCAACGCCGGCGCTCTGACCATTACGCTGAAGGGGGTGGGCATCACCTTCGACGGCAAGATCAGCGCGGACCTGAGCTCCATCGACGGCACACTCACGCAAATGGGTGGTTCGCTGCCGCTGGCGCTGAAGCCTGTGAAGGATCAAGCCGCAGCGGAGCCGCGCCGTCCGCAGAATCCGGTCAAGCCGTATCCCTATCGGGAAGAGGAAGTGACCTATGCGAACAAAGCAGGCGGCAACACGCTGGCCGCCACGCTGACCGTTCCGCCGGGCAAGGGACCGTTTCCCGCAGTGCTGCTGATCGTTGGCTCGGGGCCGCACGACCGCGACGAGAGCCTCATGGGGCATAAGCCGTTCCTGGTGCTGGCGGATTATTTGACCCGCAAAGGCATTGTGGTGCTGCGCGCCGACAAGCGCGGCGTGGGCAAGTCCACCGGAGATAACGAGACCGCGACCACCGCCGACTATGCCACGGACGCCGAGGCCGGCGTGGCATATCTCAAGACGCGCTCAGAAGTCGATCCGCACAAGATCGGCCTCGTTGGACATAGCGAAGGCGGCGTGATTGCGCCCATGGCGGCGGTTGCCGACCCCGACGTCGCGTTCATTGTGATGATGGCCGGCTCCGGCGTCGAGGGAGACCAGATCCTCGTCGAGCAAGGACGCCTGATCGCCGAAGCCGGCGGCATGAGCAAGGAAAAAGCCGAGGAGAACGCCGTCAAGCAGCGGGAAGTGCTGGCGCTTGTGGAAACGGAAAAGGACAGTGCGATCCTCGATAAGGAACTGCGCGAGAAGCTTGCGGCCGATGGACTGCCGGAGGCTCAGATCGGCGCGACAATCAAGATCGCCACTGCGCCGTGGTTCCGCTACTTTCTCACCTACGATCCGGCGGTTACGTTGCGCAAGGTCACGTGCCCGGTGCTGGTCATCAACGGCTCTCTGGATCTGCAAGTTCCGCCCGCGCAGAATCTGCCCGCTATCCGCAAAGCGCTTCAGGATGGAGGCAACAAACACTTCGAGGTGGATGAGTTGCCTGGATTGAACCATCTCTTCCAGACAGCGAAGACCGGGGCTCCCAGCGAGTACGGAGAGATTGAAGAGACGATGTCGCCAGTGGCGCTGGACAAGATGGGCGGCTGGATTCTGAAGCAGTGAGGGGTTCAGGCAATCCCAGGGAAAACGAAAAGGCCCTTCTCATGCGAGGAGGGCCTTGCCATTTGAAGTCGCAATCGTCGAAACAGCCTCAGTGCGCTTCCGCCGCGGAGGCGATCTTGGCCTCGGCTTCGGCGATGACGCGGAGGGACTCGGTATAGGCTTCTTCGCGGTCGCCGGCTTGGTCCCACTCCTTGTGGCCGCGCGCCAGTTGCTCCTCGGCGCGTGGAACGTCGATCTCCTCGGGCTTGAGAGCGTCGGAGGCGAGAATCGTAACGCGGTCGCCCAGCACCTCGACAAATCCCCAACTGACGTTGTAACGCTGGTCACCCTCGGGAGTCCCGTGCAGCGTGACGTCGCCGGCGCCCAGTTCGGCCACCAGCGGCGCGTGGCCGTAGAGCACCTCCATGTAGCCGTTCTTCGCGGGCAGCTCGACCGCGGCCGCCGCGTGATCGAAGAGAGTGCGCTCGGGAGTAACCAGCCGGACGCGAAGTTGGTTTGGTTCGTCCATAAAAGCTCCTAGCTCCTAGCTCCTAGCTCCTAGCTAAAAGCTAGAAGCTAGCGGCTAGAAGCTATGTTAGACACTCGCTTTCAGTTTCTCAGCCGTTTCCAGCACTTCCTCGATTGCGCCCTTCATGTAGAAGGCCTGCTCGGGGATGTCGTCGTACTTGCCGGCGATAATCTCCTTGAAGCTGCGGACCGTGTCGGCAACCTTCACGTACGCGCCCGGAATGCCGGTGAACTGCTCGGCCACATGGAAGGGCTGCGAGAGGAACTTCTGCACCTTGCGGGCGCGGGCCACGGTGAGCTTGTCTTCCTCGGAAAGCTCGTCGATACCCAGAATGGCAATGATGTCCTGCAAGTCCTTGTAGCGCTGCAGAATCTTCTTCACGCCCTGGGCCACGTCGTAGTGCTCCTGGCCGACGATGCGCGCGGAGAGGATGCGCGAGGTCGAGGCCAGCGGATCGACGGCGGGATAGATGCCCAGTTCCGAGAGCGGGCGGCTGAGCACGGTGGTCGCGTCGAGGTGAGCGAATGTCGTCGCCGGAGCCGGATCGGTCAAGTCGTCCGCCGGCACGTAAACGGCCTGCACGCTGGTGACCGAGCCTTTGCTGGTGGAGGTGATGCGCTCCTGGAGTTCGCCCATCTCGGTGGCGAGGTTGGGCTGATAGCCGACGGCCGAGGGCATGCGGCCCAGCAGCGTCGAAACTTCGCTGCCGGCCTGCGTGAAGCGGAAGATGTTGTCGATGAAGAGCAACGTGTCAGAGCCTTCCACGTCGCGGAAGTACTCGGCGACAGTGAGGGCGCTCAAGGCCACGCGCAGGCGCGCTCCGGGTGGCTCGGTCATCT
>Ga0302266_10003531_pt1 | contig 12558 bp, 9 predicted proteins | sample III_Bog_E1_2_FD_194559 | JGI IMG/M metagenome (GOLD analysis project Ga0302266, IMG submission 194559) | Peat permafrost microbial communities from Stordalen Mire near Abisko, Sweden - III_Bog_E1_2 | ecosystem: Environmental > Terrestrial > Soil > Wetlands > Peat | place: Sweden: Abisko... | reverse complement strand
ACGCCCTCATCGAGCTGGGGCGACAGGCACAGCAGAACACAGACCTGGAACAACAAAAGGCGTCGCTCAAACAGTTCATGGATCAGAGCGGCTTGTTTTTGCAGAAGCACCCTGACCAGATACTGCTCTGGCAACTTCGCGCAGCATCAGCCATTAGCCTGAATGATCCGATGGCAGGATATGAAGCTGGACAAAAGCTTCTGGCGGCAGGCGTAGCGGATAGCACCGACCCGAGTTCGCGGCGCTTGTTAGCGCAGCTCAAGAATAAAGGATGGCTGGATAGGGAAGGGGCGGAAAAGGCGAAGGAGCATACGAGATATATTTTAGAAACGATCGACATCAGTGGAGAAAGCGAAGGCCGTGATGAATATAGTGAAAGGCCTTTTTTCGAAGATGTGATAAAGACAATCAGGCCGGAGTTAACATCGATGCTAAACTCGCGTTTTCCGCATGTTGACGTACGCACCGAACCTCTGGATGCGAGTCCCAATCCCCTGCTAACGCTGCACATAAAGCTGCATTATCAGAATGACCTAACCTACTCTAAGTGCAAGATAGGGGTTTGGACATTAACTTGCAAAGTAGATGCAATACTCACATTCTCAGTCAATACTGCAACCGGCTTGCCAGTCGATCATACTTCTACTCTTCCAATCAAAGTGTCTGGCGTCCATTATTCCGGCAACGATTGGATTACCCCATTTTACAAACAGCTCCGTGATTCGACGGTGCAGTCCGTGCTCGACAAGTTCAAAGGGATACTGGACGAGGACGCTTTGCGTATGTTCGTTGAAACTTCAAGCCCGAAAACCTAAATGGAGATGCCGGGTGCCCCATCCATTCGCGGGCACTTTCGCGAATGGGTGGGAGAGCACAAAGCCTGACCATCCGCCATCGGGTCTTGTCTTACCCCAGCAGCTAGCCGCGCGCCTTGGCTCCCTCGCAGTTGGGGACTTGGCAAAACGGCCGGCAAGCTTACCGGCACGCCGAATTGCGAGCCGAACCGATCACGAAAAAGTTCACACTCGCCGGTGCGAGTTCCAGAACTCCCGCACTTGCATGAACGCCCTTGAGCGGCCCAATCGCCCCATCCGATTCAGCTTTCAGTTCGACCCCGTTCAGCAACACCCTATCGCTCGTCAACTCGGCCGAGGTCAGCGTAAACCGCTCCGCATCGCGCGGCAGCGTAATTTGCTGTCCGTGCGCGCTGACCGTGTTTAAGGCCAGCACGGTAACGCCGCCCTTTCCAGCCTTGGCACACTGCGCATAAACGCGCACGGCCCCACCCTTGGGCGTTCCGGGATCAAGCACAACCGTCCCCATCGTGCGATTCCACAGCAGCGCGGCCCAGTAATTCGGCTTCGGCTCGTAGGTATCTTCATGCAGCAGTCCGTAATCGCTCGCTACCAGCGTATTGTGCATCACCACCTGCACGCCTTTCTGCGCCAGCGTACCCAGTTGATTCAGGAAGCGGAACGTATCCACAAACTCGCCGGCCATCGGGTCTCCGCCGCAGGCCGCCTCCGCCGTCTCATTCAGCCACATCTTCCTGCCGGGAAGATACTTGTCCCGGATCCCCGCATAGAAAGCTTCCACCTTGTCGGTTCGATCGAACCAATCTGCCGTCAGCTCCTGCTCCAGGGTCATGCTGCCCCCACACCGGCGCGAAACCGCCCCATAAAAGTGGTAAGACATGGCATCGTAGGCCGGCCCCGTCGCCTTCATCAGTTCCTCGCTCCCCACCAACTTCATGTTCATCGCGCCCGCTGCGCTAACGGGCATCGGAATCCCCTCCATCACCCCGCCCGGCCCCAGGAACACAGTCTTCGGCGACTCCTTGCGCAGGAACGGCTCGAATGCCTTCACGTCCTTTCCGAACGCGGCCGCGTCGTAGCCGGCGGGAGCTCCGCCCGGCCCTGGGATGGTAGGTTCGTTCATGAATTCCGTTGCGGCAATGCTGCCCCCAATCGTCTTCGTGTATTCGTACAGCGCCTTCGCCTGTTCCGGCGACCATGCTCCGTTTGCATCGCGAACTCCGCCACTTACCGCGACCGAACTCACAATCTTCGCATCCACGGCGCGCGAAAAGTCCACCACGCCCTTCCACTCCGCGCGCGTCAGCACGCCGCGAAATCCCTTCGGCGGATCCTTCAATGCCGGAAGATCGTCGTCCTGAAAATAGGTGCTGTTCGCCCACGATCCGCTCACTCGCACGTACGCCGGGCCCAGCGCAGCCGCCAGCGTGCGCAGCCGTGCATTGCTCAGGTCAATCGGAGAACGATACTCGAACAGCGCATCACTCACGCCTACCTGCTGACTGGCGTCAGCGGCCGGCTTTGGCTGCGCGGCATCCGGTGCCGCAGCCGCGGATTTGTAAGGTTTCCAGAAACGTCCGCCGGTCACTTCAACCATCTCCACGTTGTACGAGACAAAGCGGGCGTCCACCGTTCCCACCTTCGACATGTCAGAAGGGTTGATCACATTGGCAGACTGGCCCCATGCCGAAGCAGAGAATACGATCCCGCTGGCTGCCGCCAACAGAACCCCTGACGAAGAGAAGCAAATTTTTGTCGATGCCATCCTGCACCATGCCCTTCCACGCGGTCTACGATCGCAATTTAATTCGGGCTTTACTCTAATTCATTTTAGCCCAATCGGCGCAATGCTGAGGCAGCCCGATAAAAGGGAAAGGGACGATTGAAACTTTCGGTTCACTCCATGGGGCTCGCAGAACCCGAGACAGATAGGCTCGTCGACGGTACATTGCGCTAAGCGCATCTTCGCGCGCAAATGCACAGCAAACAAAATCACAATAACTCATGCATTATCAATAAATTAAGCCACTATTTCTTGCCGAATCGGCGCATTTTCCAAAAATGTGTAAAATTCTCTGCAACCCAAAACCTCGATTAGTTCAATTCTCCGCAACCAAAACAGTCCGGGAGGTTGCCCCGTAGGTTCATGTCTCGAAGAAATGCAACCCTCCGAGCGAACCTTTGCCTCGGTTTGCAACCTCCCAGGCGGCCTTTTACCCTATGTAGCGCACCCCTCCGAGCGAACCTTTGCCCGGACCCCGGCGACCGCCGCTCATCCCTTATGACCCCACCGCGACACGCTGAACTGCGCCCCCGCAAACAAAATCAGCCCGGAAACATAGGCCCAAAGCAGCAATCCGACCGACACATAAAACGGCCCATACAGCGACTCGAGATCCATATGCGGCAGAACCGCGACGAAAATGAGCTTCGATATCAGCCACACAATTCCGGTATAGATCGAGGTGCGCAGGATCGGCCTCCAGGGAACTTCGCAATTCGGCAGCAGCCAGTAAATACAAAAGAAAAACGCGATCGAAGCAACACCGGTCGATACCGCCAGCCATGCGTAGGTTAGTGCTTTAAATGCGAAGTTATCCACGTTGTGAAAGAAAACAGCAGTCAGCAGCAGTTGCGCTCCTGTGTTCAGAAACATGCTGATGACGGCGAGCGCCACCATTACCAGCGCAAGCCCAAGAGCCACAGTTTGATTCATGAGGTAGTTGCGGCTCTTGGCCACGCCCCAGGCCTGGTTCAGTGCAACTTCGAGGGGAAGAAATATGCCCGTGCAGGCCACCAGAATCATGATCAGTGAAAACACCTGCACCCCGTGACGCGATGACCTGATAACCGCGTTTAAGATGCTGTTCGGCAGCCAGTTTGGAATGATTGTGTGCGTGGGCAGAAAGTAGTTCACCATGTCGGTCACTACGCTCACCATTGCTTGCGAGTGGAAGACCGAGAGCGCCAGCGTATACAACAAAACAATAAATGGAACCAACGAGAGAATCGCATTCGCCGCCACGCTGAAAGCAAACGTGTGCACCTCACTGTCAAGCAAATAGGTCACCAGCGCCGCACCCTCTCTGCGCAAGAGATACCACTTTGAATTCCTGGCCGGTACCAACGCGTCTGTCGCCGCATTCTCCCGGCGGGACGCTTCGCCAGTACCGGAATCTGAGACCTGAATCAATGCCAACTCCTTTGCCGCACTTCTAGAATCTCCACCGTCGCTAAGCGCGCTGAGCATAGCTGCAGCGCTCCGATCGAATAGGTGTTTATCCAAGGATAGTCTTTCAGCGCAACTCGCGCTGTCACGGTAAAAATCGCGCAAATGCGCGTTCTGTGCCCGTCCCGCGTAACCGTCGCCCTCAAACTTCTCGTCCGCTCAGAGTTTTCCGCTGCGAACGCGGTTCGGCATCAATCACTTTTACGCGCCCATTCAGCGCGTGGCTCATTCCGCTTCCCGCGAGTGCGCCGTTCAACACGGCTTAATTTTCCGCTTGCATCCTCATTCATTTCCTGCCATAACTGGAGCACGGCGCGCCGGAGGCGGGCCGTAACTGACTTTGGAAGGCCGTCTGCATTGCATGGCTTAGTTTTTGCCCCGGCACAATCCCAACTTAGGCATCGCATCGAGCCGCCCACGCACGCCCATTCGGCGTTCCTGGTCGGCTCGCGGCATCTATTAGCTGCTCGTTCGCGCCATTCTTCCTCGCAGCAAACAACAACTCCGCGAAAAGCTCTGAGATTGCACCGCACAGCAAACAAGGAGAGGTCACATGAAGGAACAAGGCGTCGTAAAGTGGTTCAACGGAACCAAGGGATACGGATTCATTCAGCGGTCAAGCGGCGAAGATGTCTTCGTACACTTTTCTGCCATCCAGGAGAACGGCTACAAAACGCTCAATGAAGGCGATGCCGTGGAGTTTGTCTGCCAGCAAGGTCCTAAAGGACTAAACGCAGCCGACGTTTCTCGCGTCATCTAATTGAGTTCCCGCAATCCTCCCTGAAAGGCCCCTCGATCCGAGTGCAGATTTCTTGCGGATTTTCACGGCCACGAGACAGGGTTTTCGCGCACAACATGCTCGCTGCAAACTCAACCGGATATTCTGGACGCCTTGAGCTTTTCAAGCGCCCAGCGTGCTGCCTTGCGCAGTCCATCATCCGCCGCCGTAGCCCACTCTTCGAGCTGTGCCATGCCGCGCCTCTGCCCGCTGTTTCCCATCGCAATCGCTAGGTTCCGCCGTAACCCCATAAATCCGGTCCGACGCACCGGCGACCCATTGAAAACTCGCTCGAACTCGGCAACGTCCAGGCCTGCCATCCACTCCAGCGCTGGATTTACCAATTCCGCCCTTGCCTCCAGTTCCGCATCTCCGCTCACCGGCGCCTTCCGGTTCCACGGGCACACGTCCTGGCATATGTCGCAGCCAAACACCTGACGCCCCATGCCCGCCATTAGATCCTCGTCGATCAGTCCCCGGTGCTCAATCGTCAGATAGGCGATGCATCGCGCTGCGTCCATGCGATAAGGCGCAATCAGCGCCCCGGTTGGGCATGCCTCAATGCACCGCGTGCAGCTCCCGCACCGGTCGGGTACCGTCAGCGGGGCCGGTCCCACTTGCATCTCCAACGAAGTCAACAGAACTGCCAGAAACCCGAACGACCCCAGCTTCGGATGAATGAGGCAGGTGTTCTTCCCCGTCCAGCCCAGTCCCGCCGCCGTGGCCAGCGATCGCTCCACCACCGGTCCCGTATCCACGTAGCTTCGCGCCTCAAAATCGCCAAACTCCGCGCGCAGCCGTGCATCCAGCGCCTTCAGCCGTTTCAACAGCACCTTGTGATAGTCCGAAGGCCGCCGCACACCGCCAGAATCTACCCGGCTACTCCACGCATAACGCGCAATCCAGCCCGCACCCTCCGCCGCAGGAGCCGTCGATCGCGGCTCCGCGCTCTCGTAGCTTGTAAAACAAACAACCGCTGTCCGCGCCCACGGAAACGGTGTTCCCACGCGCGCCCGCAGCAGCGGTGCCTCTTCAGCGCCGCATCCTTCGGAACTGCGCCGCTCAAGATACCCCATCGTCCCGGCATGACCCGCCTTCACCCACTCCGTAAACCGGCTCGCATCGCGCTCTTCTTCCACATGCGGCAGCGCGACAACGCCCGCCTCGGCAAACCCGGACTCCCGCGCCCAGGCGCGTACCTGCTCGCTCTCAATGCCCCGCGCCCGGTTCAATTCCCCATCCACGATGTGTTCCGATGCCTTCAACTTTCACCATATTCCATTGGCTGCACGCCGGTCGAAGTCACACCAATTCCACTGAAGCGGCAAGTCATAGGCTATTCTGAAAGGACCCTCTGCCGATTGACCGGCTCTCGGGAAACTCTTATGGACCTCAGACTCTTCAGCTCGACGGGACCGGTACTGCCCCCGATAGAGACGCTTACCGAACTGGTCCGCGGCAAGGACCAGCTTCTGCTGGAGCACTACCTGCCGCTGGTGCGCAAAACTTCCATCTCACTCGACTTCATCTCCATCCGCCGCGTCGATGCGGCCGGAGTCTCCGCACTGCTTGCCCTGTACACCGTGGCGCACAAGGCGGGTCATCAGTTCGCAATCGTGAACGCATCCACGCACGTCGCTCAGACCCTGGCCCTGCTCGGCCTCGACCGCTTGCTGCTGGCTCGCGTGGAACCCACGGCCGCCCTACTCAACTGAGGCTTCCCCACTTCGCCTTGATCCCAATGAAACCAACAACATGGGACAACTTCCCAGCATTGGCGGAGTCATGCCCCCTGTTCGCCGGGGCGCGAAATGGAACTGACCTCGCCTCCAATTGCGTATCAGGGATTGACTGTCCACTTGCGGACGCCGGAATCAAAACCGAACACCCAGAGTCGCAGGAAGAAAGCTTGAAGCGGGAATAACCCTTGTGATTTCAGTCTTTTCGTTTGATTTCGCTTTGGTCGCAAGAGTGCAACTGATAAGGCGTACGCAAATCACCAGGCGCAGCGTCCCAAGTTGGGAGCTGCATGATCCATAGGAGGTTTTATTATGACCAGCGCGATCTGCAACACAACGAAGACTATGGCCATTGATGCCGGCGATTCAACGGAATTGGTCCGGGGCCACGATCAATGGCTGCTGCAGCGCATCATGCCACTCGTTCACCACCAGAGCCTCGTCCTCGACCTCAGCCCCATCGAGCGTATCGACGCGGCCGGCATCGCAGCCCTGGTAACGGTTTACGCCACCGCCTGCCAGGAAGGGCACAATTTCACCGTCTGCAATCCCTCGCGCCAGGTAGCAAGAATCCTCGCCTTGGTGGGCCTGGACCGTATTCTCCTGTCCCAGAATGCGGTTCGCACTTCACAATCCGGACCCAGCTTCCGGCGTTCCGCGGCCTGATTCCGTCCGGGTCGCCACAAAAATTCATCCAGGCGACCCGCTGAGTCTCAAATTGCGAAAATTCCCACCTACAAATAGTACGGGACAATATTTGCAAGCGGATCGTCTGTGACCGGGAACACAGGCAGCCCTTAGGGCGCGGAGCTATTCATAAGAGCGACTTATGAATGCCGCGAGGCGTAGTCGGCTGTCTGGATGACTCGCACGCGCTCAGCCCCTTGAGCAAGACTCTCCGTTCAAGCCACTGAGCCACCGTTCCGCCACCCTCTCAAATGAACCGCCCCGTGGAATCTTAATACGGAGGCATCATCCCATGACGCAGGGCGCTGTGGAACAACAGCTTGCCGCGCAGGCCAGCTCAACCTCAACTCCAACAACCTATGTTTACTTCTTCGGCGGTGGCGCAGCAGATGGCAATGGCCGCATGAAGGATGTGCTGGGCGGCAAGGGCGCCGGTCTAGCGGAAATGACCAACGCCGGCTTGCCTGTCCCTCCGGGATTCACCATTCAGACCGAAGCCTGTCGCGAATTCATGCGCGGAGCTCTCAGTCCCCAAATTGACATCGAAATGCACGAAGCGCTCGACCGCCTCGAGCGGCTGCAAGGGCAGAAGCTTGGAGCAGGCGAGAATCCCCTGCTCGTCTCTGTTCGTTCCGGCGCAAAGTTCTCCATGCCCGGCATGATGGACACCATTCTCAACCTGGGCTTGAATGATCACGCAGTCGAAGCGCTTGCCAAGCGCAGCAACAATCCCCGCTTTGCCTATGACTCCTATCGCCGTCTCATCCAGATGTTTGGCGACGTGGTGCTCGACATCCACAAGCACAAGTTCGAAGTAATCTTCGACAGCATCAAGGAGCGCGAAGGCGTCAAGTTCGATTATGAACTCACCCCCGAGGCCCTCAAGGATGTCATCGGCGAATACAAAAAGCTTGTTAAGAAAGAAACCCACAAAGAATTCCCGCAGAATCCCCTCGACCAGCTCGTCCAGGCCCGCAACGCCGTCTTCAGGAGCTGGCAGAATGATCGCGCCAAGACCTACCGCCGCATCAACCACATCGATGACTGGCTGGGCACAGCGGTTAACGTGCAGGCAATGGTCTTCGGCAACCTTGGCGAAACCTCCGGTACCGGCGTCGGCTTTACCCGCAATCCCGCCAACGGAGAGCGCGTTTTCTTCGGCGAGTACCTGATGAACGCCCAGGGCGAGGACGTCGTCTCCGGTGTCCGCACCCCGCAGCCCATCAGCGAGCTTGAGCGCACCATGCCCAAGGTCTATGACCACCTGCGCGCCATCACCTGGAAGATGGAAAAGCACTATCGCGACATGCAGGACTTCGAGTTCACCATCCAGGATGGCAAGCTCTACATGTTGCAGACCCGCAATGGCAAGCGCACCGGTATGGCCGCGGTCCGCGTGGCTATCGACATGGTTCGCGAAGGCCTCATTACGCAGGAAGAAGCCATCTTCCGCGTCGAGCCTAACCAGTTGTATGACTTCCTGGTGCCCCGTCTCGATGAAAAGGGCTCCGAGGTCGTCGTTCTGGCCACTGGTCTTCCCGCCTCACCGGGCGCTGCTGTCGGCCAAATAGTCTTCACCGCCGAAGACGCAGTCAAGTTTCACGACAGCGGGCAATATCCAGTTATCATCCTCGTCCGTGGCGAAACCACACCGGAAGATATCGCCGGCATGGAAGTCGCGGCTGGCATTCTCACCTCCCGCGGTGGCATGACCTCTCACGCCGCCGTCGTCACTCGCGGCATGGGCAAATGCTGCGTGGCCGGCGCAGGCGACATCCAGGTCGATGAGAAAGCTAAGGAACTCCGCGTCAAGGGCAAGGTCTTCCGCCAGGGCGATTGGATTTCCCTCGACGGAACCACTGGCCGCGTCATTGAAGGCAAGCTCAAGACCCTCCCCGCTCAGCCCGACGATCCGGATCTGGTCAAGTTCATGAGCTGGGTCGATCCGGTTCGCCGGCTCAAAATCCATGCCAACGCTGACATCCCCCGCGACGCAAAGCAGGCACGCCTGTTCGGCGCCGAGGGCATCGGCCTCTGCCGCACGGAGCACATGTTCTTTGCTGAAGACCGCATCGATTTCATGCGCGCAATGATCCTGGCCGACAACGAAAAGGACCGTCGCGATGCCCTCAAGAAGCTCCTGCCCATGCAGCGCGCCGACTTTGTTGGCCTGCTGGAAACAATGAACGGCCTCCCGGTCACCATCCGCCTTCTCGATCCGCCTCTGCACGAGTTCCTTCCCCAGCGGGAAGACCTGCTCGTCCAGATTCAGCATCTGGAAGACACCAAGCCCCGCTCGCCCAAGCTCAAGGAGCTTCGTACCCTGCTGGCCCGCGTCCAGGACCTGCACGAGATGAACCCCATGCTCGGCCTGCGCGGCTGCCGCCTTGGCATCGCCTATCCTGAGATCACAGAGATGCAGTCCCGCGCCATCTTTGAGGCCGCGGTCTACATCAAGACCCACGGTGGCGATCCGCGCCTAGAAATCATGGTTCCGCTCATCACTTCCATCGAAGAGATGCGCAACCAGACCGCCATCATCCGCTCGGTTGCCGAACAGGTTTTCAAGGAGAAAGGCGCTACTGTCAACTACATCGTGGGCACTATGATCGAGCTACCACGCGCCTGCCTCACTGCCGACCAGATCGCCGAGGAAGCCGAGTTCTTCAGCTTCGGCACCAACGATCTCACGCAGACCACTTTCGGCATCTCGCGTGACGACATCAACCAGTTCCTCCCGGCCTACATGAAACACGGCATCTTCAAGCAGGACCCCTTCGCCACCCTCGACCAGGCTGGCGTCGGCGTTCTCGTCAAGATGGCTACGGCTAAAGGACGCAACACCCGGCCCAACCTGAAGGTCGGCATCTGCGGCGAGCATGGCGGCGATCCTGAAACCGTCAAGTTCTGCCACAAAATCGGCCTCAACTACGTCTCCTGCTCGCCCTTCCGTCTGCTCACCGCAAGGTTGGCAGCCGCGCAGGCAGCACTTCAGGAGATTCAGTCGCCTGACATCCACAGCGGCACCTGCTAATTCATCAGTTCGCGTGTTGCAGCATGGGCGCGGCCATCGGCCGCGCCCATGCTGTTTGCACACCAGTTTTCGATCCTCCGCATCGCCCTCTTGAGTCTCCCGCGACCTGCGGGCAACAGCCCACACACCATTCTCATCCCACATAAAAGCGCCCCGCCGCCACGGTGGGAACGGCGTGAGCAAGCTTGCAGTCGGTAGTCCGGCAATCCGCTGATCCGCCTCCTCGTGACCTTGCACACGCACCCCAGGAGATCTTCATGAACTTGAACAACCTGAACATCGATTACCAAAACCCGGCATTCATCATTGGCGCGGCCGTTGTCCTTCTCGCTATCGCCGTCATCATCGCTTTGATTGTGGACCGCCGCAGGAAAGCCACGCTGGGGCTCCGCAACCGCTTCGGATCCGAGTACGATTACTGTCTCCGGGAACTCAAGGCGCGAGACAAGGCCGAAGCCGAACTGCAGTCAAGGATCCAGCGTGTCGACCGGCTCAAGGTCCGGGAATTGACCAGCTCGGAACGCGCCCGCTTCGTAGCCGATTGGGGTGCCGTACAATCGCGCTTCATCGATCATCCTCGGGACGCAGTCACTGAAGCCGACGAACTCGTGAATGCGGTCATGCAGGCACGCGGATTTCCCGCCATCGGCTTTGCACAGCGCGCCGCGGACATTTCCGTGCACCATGCCTACTTGGTCGATTCCTACCGCAGTGCGCACGGCATCACGGTGAGCGCCGCCAAAAACGAGGCCACCACGGAAGAACTGCGCACGGCGATGATCCACTACCGCACGCTCTTTGACGAGTTCCTTCAGGTCACGGCGCCTGTCGTTCACCGCCAGGTGGCGTAAGACAGCAACAATCCAGCGTGGGGCGGTCTCGGCGGCTCGGCCTCCCTGGATCGCCCAATATGTTCACTTTAATACGGTCTGCCGACCGAAAAACCCGTTATGCTCCACTGGAGAGGTTTCTGCCCGCATGCGCATCCGTTTGGCTTACGAACTTGAATTCTATGCACCCGCCGAAGTCGCCATGGTTGCGCTTCTGAATGTTCACCCGTCGCGTACCGCCGATTTGCTCGAGCCGGATGAACTGCAGACGGTTCCGATTCTGCCCATCACCAACTACATCGACAGCTTCGGCAACCGCTGCGCCCGCTTCGTTGCGCCTCCCGGCCCACTGCGACTCACCAATTCCACGCTCATTCAGGATTCCGGCGAGCCGGACATCGTGAACCTGGCCGCCCGTGAAGTCCCCGTCGGCGAACTCCCGAACGAAGTGCTTATGTACCTGCTCAACAGCCGCTACTGCGAGGTTGATCGCTTTGCCTCCATCGCCTTTGAGCTTTTTGGGCATTTAAACCCAGGCTGGAGCCGCGTACAGGCCATTTGCGACTGGGTCTGGCGCAAGGTTGAATTCAATTACCAGCATGCCCGGCCCACCAAGACCGCCCTCGACGTGTACACGGAACGGGTCGGCGTCTGCCGCGACTACCAGCATCTCGCCATTACCTTCTGCCGCGCGCTCAACATCCCCGCGCGCTACGCAACCGGCTACCTGGGAGATATCGGCGTCCCCGTCCGTATGCCAATGGACTTCAGCGCCTGGTTCGAGGTCTGGCTCGACGACCGCTGGTGGTCCTTCGATGCCCGCAACAACCAGCCGCGCATAGGCCGGATTCTCATGGCAACCGGTCGCGACGCCTCGGACGTCGCCATCACAACGTCATTCGGAACAGCCAGCCTTACCCGCTTCTTCGTCGTTACCGTGGAAGAATCGGAACTCGCCCGTTCAGCAGAAGACGCCGCCTGATCCAGGACTTCGCTTGCTGTCGTATTCCCAAAGGCAATCGCAGTTGATCCTGCATGACAAGCGAGCACGCCAAGGTTGCCGCAAGAATCCGCCAAATCAGCCCCTGTAACCGGCCATAACTTTCGTTACAGGGGCTGATTTGGCGCAAGAAACCGACGAAAAAGCCTCAATTTGATGCAAAAACCCCTTGTTTTTAAGTGTCTTTGTTTACCACATAGATAACATAGGCCCTCTTCCATCAGTGAAGATAACATCATGATTTAAAGGGTCTTATGCAAAGTACAAGGGCGAATGTATTGCGAAGAAAAACATGTGTTTCCGGGGGGGAGGGGTGGGGCATTTATGGGTACGGACCGGTCACATCCGACCTTTTGGACCGGGGAAACACCTGACTCAATGAAGTGCACATGGATTCTCCTGCGACCATCATGCGCCCTGGAGTGGGAATGATCTGCAAATGGCCG
>Ga0302266_10003518_pt1 | contig 12592 bp, 9 predicted proteins | sample III_Bog_E1_2_FD_194559 | JGI IMG/M metagenome (GOLD analysis project Ga0302266, IMG submission 194559) | Peat permafrost microbial communities from Stordalen Mire near Abisko, Sweden - III_Bog_E1_2 | ecosystem: Environmental > Terrestrial > Soil > Wetlands > Peat | place: Sweden: Abisko... | reverse complement strand
GTCAGGTCTTTTTTGCTGTGATTTCCGGCGGGCGACGCAAAACGCGCCCAGGCAAAGCGCGGAGGCGACTGGCGACTGCCGGAAAGCGCAGCCAATACAGGCGCCGCGAAGAGCAGGAAGGTTACCGCGGAGGAGACGGGGTTTCCGGGAAGGCCGAAGACGCAAATCGTGCCGTTCTTGCCCTGGGTGTGCATATTGCCGACGGGCAGCTCTCCAAAGACAAGCGGCTTGCCGGGTTGAATTCGAACGCCGGTAAAGTGGAAGCGAGCCCCGGCGCGGGCGAGGGCCGGCTCAACGAGATCGAATTTGCCCGCGGAAACGCCTCCTGAGATGAGCAGCATGTCGGCGTCCGCTGCCTGGGCCAGGGCGGAGTCAAGGGCCTGCGCAGTGTCGGCGGCGGTGGGCAATATCCACGGATCACCCCCGGCGGCGGTAACCAGGGCAGCGAGCATGGGGGCGTTGGAGTTTCGAATCTGGCCTGGGCCGGGTGAAGAGTCGACGGGCGCCAGTTCGTCCCCTGTGGTGAGGATGGCGACACGAGGACGGACAAAAACGTCGAGCGCAGCGTAACCACATGCGGCGGCGAGAGCGATTTGACCGAATTGAATTGGGGTTCCCGCGGGCAGCAACTCGTCTCCCTGGCGGGCCTGGACGCCCTGGGAGACAATGTTGTCGCCCGGCTTGACGGTTCGGGGTGGGAGCAGGCGGACTTGACCCTGAGCCAATTCGACGTGCTCCAGCATGATGACGGCATCGGCGCCTTCAGGAACCGGAGCGCCGGTCATGATCTCCCAGGCTGCGCGGGAGGTGAGCGGTCCCGCTGGGGCTTCTCCGGCTCGCGAGGAACCAATAAGGGCGAGTTTGCGGTGAGACGAAGCCTCGGAAGCCCGGCATGCGTAACCATCGCGCGTGGAGCGGGCGAATGGAGGCTGGTCGCGATCGGCAATGAGTGGCTGCGCGAGGACCCGGCCCGCCGCGAGAGCTAGCTCCACTCCCTCGGAAGAGGGGCGCAATGGGCACAGTTGCGCGATGCGGGAGGCAACTATCGCCGCAGCTTGCTCGTAACCTGGCAGAGCAGGGCTCATGGATTGGATTGTAGAGGGTCGGCAAGGCTGTGCGCACCCCAGGCACGGGAGCGCTGAGGCAGGAAGGGCGCTCCGGAGTGGGAGCGCCCCTGGTTCCGCCCGGAGAAAGGGCTGCTATTTCTTCTTCGTGTTCTTCGCGCTGGTTTGAACCGTTTCGTTGAAGCCGGCGAGAATGCCCTTGACGTCGGTGGCAAACTGACCGGTGGGCGTCAGCGCGAGGTACTTCTGAAAGGCCTCAATGGCCCCTGGGGGCGCTGTCAGCTTTTGGGTCTTGGGATCTACCTTGACGGCGTCCGGGGCACTAATCATACCCTGACCTTTGAGATAGTAGAGCAGCGCGGTGTTGGGATTATTGGGGTCTGTATTGGCTGCGATTGCCTCATCCGCCGCAGCCACCTGGGCCACAATCGTCTTGGCGTCGCCACTGGTTTGGGAAGCCTGATAGAAGATGACCGCTTCGTTTTTCAGGTAGACAATCGCCTGAGGAGGGTTGGCCTTGACGGCCGCGTCATAGGCAGCATTGGCCTCGGCAATCTTTCCCTGGCGCGCATTGATTTCGCCCAGGCCTTCGTTAGCCGCACCCTGAGCCGCTGGGTTGGGCTTCTTTGCGGCGGCCTCAAGTTCCAGCACTTTCTTGTAGGACACCTCTGCCAAGTCGTACTTTTTCAAGCCCTTTTGCGCCTGTCCCAGATCCGCCCAGAGGGCCGACTCGGCGGGCCTTGCTTCGGTGTCCTTCAGCATAAGACCCTCGACCTCGGTATATTTTGCGGCCTTGATCTCGATCGCCTTGGCATCGAGGTCGGACTTGGAGGCAGTGGCGCCGAGATCCGAGATTGCCGTTGCCATCGCGTTATCGCAGTCGTGGAAGTCCGCCGAAGCTGTCTTGATGTCCGCGTTCAGCCTCTTGATAACCTCGTTTTCCTTCATTACGCCGGCATTCTTCTTTATCACTTCCGCCAACAGCTTCTTTTCGTCTTCGGACAATGCATCGATGAATTCCTTGCGGGTCATGTCGATGTTCTGGAGCACTTCCTGACCGGCGACGACCTTCACTCCGTTGTAGGAATCGACCATTTTGTCCTTCGGCGTTTCAGGAGCACGGTAGATCACCATGTACGTGCCGGGCGCTGCGTCGCCGGCATAATCGCCGTTCTCATCGACGGGGAAGGTGTACTTCGATGTATGCCCATCGTCGTTGGAAAGGCTTACCGAGCCCTTGGTGGCGGAAAGAGTGGTGTCAAGGGTTACGTGGCCGTGGATCTTGCCAGTGACCGGGGGAGTTTGGGCAAGTGCGGGCATGAGAGCGAAGGCCAGGAGGCCAACCCAGAGTGAAAAGCTGCGTTTCATGTTCTTCTCCTTGAGAGCGGCGGGACCATAGCTGCCCGCAGGCTCAATAAATGTCGAATTTTCCAGCCCACTCACTGTTCGCCGCATCGGGGTTTCTCCAGTGAATATGCCCTTCCATCCAAATGCCAAACTCACGGCCAAAACTTCTGGCAGCAATTGCAATTCCCGCAGCAGGTAACAACAGTGGCCTTCCATTCGCCACGCGGAGCGCGGCCTGCGACGGTTCTCTTTAGCAGACCCAAGTTAAATCCAATCGGCTGCCCAACACAAGGGGCTGCGGCAGAATGTGCAACGGCTGCCCCACAGCAAGCTGCGATTACGGCTGTTGAACGGACGAATCAACCGGCTGACAGGCCGCAACACACCACCGCCCGAAAATCCCGCAAGGGACAGCGCACCGCCGTCATCTCAACATGGTATTGCGGTTCAGTGCGGCGGCGTGTGGCCTGCGTCACAGCCTAGAATGAATGCATGGGTAGGACGATTCGGAACGCAACAGCGGCGGACATTCCACAAATTCTCAGCTTTATTCAGGCACTGGCCGACTATGAGCGCGCGCCGGAGGCGGTGGTGGCTACCGAAGCTGACCTTCTGCGGGACGGCTTTGGTCCGAATCCGTTTTATCGCTGCCTGATTGCCGAGCTCGATGGCCAGCCTGCCGGCTTCGCCCTGTACTTTTTCGACTACTCGACATGGCTTGGCCGCCCTGGAATCTATTTGGAGGACCTGTTCGTTTACCCGGAACTTCGCGGCCGGGGAATTGGAAAGCTGCTGCTGGAGAAGGTGGCTGCCATCGCGGTTGAGAAAGGGTGTGCTCGGCTCAAGTGGGCGGTTCTGGACTGGAACACGCCTGCGATCGACTTCTACCGCGCAATGGGCGCCGAGTTCATGGACGAATGGCGGAATGTGCGGGTGAGCGGCGAAGCGCTGGCACGGCTGGCCACCTGCGGTGGGGCAGACGGCGCTTGCGCGCCATGAGGTTCCGCGAATTGCCAATCATCAGCCGGCGGAGGGGTTCGGCGCGGCGAACATCTGAGCGCCGTGAGGTTCAGGGGAAATCACACCACAGTTGCCGGGAGGCCGTCTCATGAGAATCAGGGTAATTGGCGGCGGATTGGCCGGTCCGGAGGCCGCGCTTACCGCGGCGCGGATGGGCTGCCAAGTGGACCTTTACGAAATGCGGGCGATGGTGGACGGAAAGCCGCGGCTGACTCCTGCTCACCAGACAACCGAGTTTGGCGAGTTGGTTTGTTCCAATTCGCTGAAGAGCGAATCGCCCAACACCGCGCCCTGGCTGCTGAAGCAGGAGATGCGGCGGGCGGGATCGGCGCTGCTTCGGGTTGCCGACGAGACAGCCGTACCGGCCGGTCATGCGCTGGCCGTGGATCGCGTTGAATTTTCGCGGCGGATTGCGGAGGCGATTGCCGCTGAGCCGGCCATCCGCGTGATTCGCCAAGAGGTCACAACCCTCGACCAGGACGAGGACGGCACGAAGTGCACAATCCTAGCCACTGGGCCGCTGACCTCGGACGCGCTGAGCCGCGAGATTGAACGGATAACAGGCTCAGGCCATCTGGCTTTCTATGATTCCATTTCGCCGATTGTGGATGCGGAGTCGATCGACATGGAGCGTGTTTACATGGCCGCGCGGTATGACAAGGGAACAGCCGACTACATCAACTGCCCCATGGACCGAGCGGAGTTCGATCGCTTTCTGGACGCGCTGCTGGCTGCGGAGGCCGCGGAAGCGAAGGAGTGGGAGAAGTTGGAGTATTTCGAGGGCTGTCTGCCAATCGAAGTGCTGGCCCGGCGCGGCCGCGATACGCTTCGGTTTGGTCCGATGAAGCCGGTGGGCTTGCGCGATCCGCGGACCGGCAAGACGCCCTGGGCCGTGGTGCAGCTTCGCAAAGAGAATGTTCGGGCGGATAGCTACAACCTGGTGGGATTTCAGAACCATTTGAAATTTGGCGAGCAGGCTCGTGTGCTTCGGCTGATTCCGGGGCTTGAGAATGCGCGTTTTCTGCGCTATGGGCAGATTCACCGCAACACCTACATTCAGGCGCCTGTTTTGCTGGATGAAGCCCTGAGATTGAAAGAAGCGCCGTGGCTGATGTTTGCGGGGCAGCTTTCCGGAGTGGAGGGATATACCGAATCCATCGCTACGGGGATGCTGGCGGGGATCTATGCGGCGGCGTTGGCGTGTGGCGAGGAGCCAGTGCCCGCGCCTCGGGCCAGTGCGCTTGGCTCGCTGGTCCACTACATTACCCATGCCGACCCGAAAGACTTTCAACCGGCCAACATTACGTTCGACCTGCTGGAGCCGCTGGAAGAAGAGTTGCGCAAGAAGGTTCGGGACAAGAAGGAGCGGCATCGGCTGGTGTGCGAGCGGTCGCTGGCGGCGTTCGATGCGTGGTGGGCGGCGACAGGGTGCGGAGTTCCTGTGAGATAGGCGAAATGCCTGAGGGATTCATCGTGGGAATCTGCTATCGTGCGCTTGGGTGACACAGATGCGCAGGAGCCAAATCCTGGTGATATTGACCGCGGCGGGTTCGGCGCTGTGCTGGTTGCCAATTGCCATGGAGCCGAGCCTCGATTTATGGTGGTGGACTCCACTGGTGGTGGTCGCGCTTTTAGCAGCAATATCGACGGGCCTGGCACGCCGGCACTGGATGGTGTTTTGGGCCGCATCTGTTATTGGCACGTTCGCGGGCCTTTTGCTGGGTCTTGCAATCTGGCCATCGGGAGATGCCAATGCTCAATCGGATTCTGTACAGGTTCTGGTTATGGGTACGGCAATATGCATTGCTGTCTCTTTCGCTGCTTGCCAGGTGGGACGCAGGGTGTCGAACAAGAGTGGAGCGTTTCTGATCGCAAGCTGGGCTGTACTGGGGTGCTGCGTGGCAATTGGCCCCATTACCATGCTGCTGACACCACCGCTTGTGGCTCAAAGAGTGGCGCGGAATGACCGGCTGGCCGCGGAGAGATTCGTGGCTTTGAAGAATGCGCTCGAACGGGTTCATGCTGAATCCGGCGGCACTGACCGAACCTGTGACGGGCTGGCCATCAAGCAGAATTACTCCGGGCCGCCGTTCAGTGAAAGCGATTGGGATTATATCGGCGGGAATTATGTGAAACAGGACGGGTATGTATTCGGGATTTGGTGTCACCAGACCGAGCAGGGTGGATACGCGCTAGACGTATGGCCAGAAAGACAAAAAGCAGACGGCACGCGCAAATTTTGCTCTGACGAATCCGGCATGGTTGGTTGCGCTTTGGGCTGGGATCGAACGCGGAACGTTTGTACACCTTGTGGCAAATAAGCTCGGCCGGCTGTGAGAATCCTCGGCCGATTTCAGATGGGGTGTTTGCCGGCGGAGCGGGCCGCGCTACGCTCGCTGGCGGCGTTCGATGCGCGACGGCGTGCGATTTCGCGCCCAACTGCGGAACTTTGCACGTAGAATCCGCGTAATTCCGTGGTACATTGTGCCTTCCCCGGAAAGGGGCTTCCATGTTTCCAATCTCTGCCGCCGACTCAGTTTCGCCCGCCATTCAACGCACCCGGGACTTCCTGTTCAGGCCCTTCCGTTGGGGGACCTATTTGAAACTTGGCCTGGTCGCGATCGTTACTGAGGGACTTGGGGCCAATTTCCATGGTTCCTCGCAAGGGGGGCATTCGTCGGGAAATGGACCCATGGTCAATTCTCCATTCGACCTCAGGCCGGAGATCGTTGCGGGGATTGTGTTCGCCTTGCTGCTGGCGTTGGTTGTGTCGATGTTTGTGTTCTATCTGATCACGCGGCTGCGGTTTGCGTTCTTTCATTGCCTGATCCATAACACCAGGGAAATTGGGCCGGGCTGGCGGCTCTATCGCGAACAGGCAAGCCGCTTTTTCTGGATGAACCTGGGGGTTGGACTGAGCTTCCTGGCGGTGGTGGTGTTGATTGCGATTCCATTTGTGAGAGGGTTCTGGCGGTTATTTCATGAGACAGCGCCGGGAACGATGCCCAATATAGGGTTGATGCTTGCTCTGGTGCTGCCCCTGATTCCGATCATTCTGCTGCTGGCGCTGGCTGGATTTTTGGTTGATATGGTCTTGCGCGATTGGATGCTGCCGCATTACGCGCTGGATGACGCTTCGGCCGGCGAGGCGTGGATGGAGGTGTGGGATCGCATCACCGCCGAGAAGAAGCAGTTTGTTGTTTACGCGCTGCTGCGAATTGTGCTGCCGACCATTGCGGCGGTCGCCTTGTTCATGGTGCTGCTTATCCCGGGGATCGCGCTGGCCGGCGCATTTGGGGCGTTTGAGTACGGCATTCATTCGGCATTCGCCGATTCGACAGGCGGAGCGGCGGTTGCAGGAATCGCTCTGCAGGCGTTCTTCGGCGTGATTGCATTCGGCCTGGCAGTGCTGGCCGGCATTTGCCTGGGAGGCCCGGTGAGCACGGGATTACGGGAGTATGCGCTGATGTTCTATGGCGGGCGATACCAGGCACTGGGAGACGTGCTTTATCCGCCGGCGCAGGCTTCAACGGCTGGGACGGGCCCGTCGTCGCTTGCCTGACGATGGCGCCTTGAGGTTTGTGGTCTCCCACCCATTCGCCAAAAAGAAGCGAATGGATGGGGCACGGGGCATTTGTGGCGCGTCGGGCACAGTGTTCATCGCAGCTTTAACTCGCAGCGGCGAGTCAGGCTGCTCCAGGTGAACGGGCCGGGCGGGACGGACCCAGGAACCTTTCCGGCTCTATCAGTGTCCAACTAGAGAGAGGACTCGACGGCGCAAAGACCATGAACAGCGTCCCACATGCTCTCTCCGATCCCATTCTGGCCGTGGCATTGCGTGTCGCATTGGGCGGATACGCGATCTATATGTCGCGGAAGTTTTACGCGGATCCGACCGGGTATTTCCAGAAGTCGGGCCGGAATATGCTGGACTATCCCTGGCTGAAGCCTACGGTTCGCGGTTTGGCCTGCTTCTGCCTGTGGGGCGGATGCTTCATTATCTCGACAGCAATTGCGGTCGGAATGCTTGACCTGCACGGCGATGCGCTGGCAATGGGGTTGGCGCTAGTAACGGTGGCTGCCATAGCGGCCTGGTTGCTGCTGCCGAAGGAGCGGGACGAACGCGCTGAAAGCAAATCCAGCGTCAAAGAATGACGCCAGGAACCTTTCCGGCTCCGCCAGTGTCAAAGTAAAGAAGGAATGCCGCAAGCGCCGCGCGGCGATGGGAACGTGTACCCTGAAGACCGGAGCGTTTTGATGCGTTGGATTCCAATCGTGGTCTATTCGATTTGTTCGGTTGCGCTGCTCGCGAGTGCGGCCGTCGCTGAGGCGCAGACCACATCGGCAAAACCTTCCGCTCCCCAGGGTGTCGCGCACCTGACGCTTCCACCTGTGCCCAGGGCGCTGCTGCCGGACTCGTTTGCCGGATGGGTTGCCGACGGGACGCCGAAGACGCTGCCAGACGCCGCGCAGGCCGATGCAGCCGGCGCTACAGCTCTGAAGGAATACGACTTTACCGATGGCTCGACGGCCACCTACAAACGCAGCGGCGAAACGCTGAGCCTGCGCGCGCTGCGGTTTCGCGACGCCAGCGGGGCATATGGGGCCTATTCGTTCTATCGGCAGAATGGATGGCCGAAGGAAGACGTTGGCAGAGGCGCAGCTTCGAACCAGAACCGTGTGCTGTTTTGGCAGGGGAATATCGTAGTGGACGCGAACTTTTCGCGAATTGGCCCCATGTCCGGATCGGAAATGCGGGAACTGGCGGGGCAGTTGCCCATGATCGAGGGGACGAGGGCGCTGGCGCCGCCGGTGGCGAGCAGCCTGCCGCAGGCCGGGCTGGACGGGCAGACGACGCACTATGCGCTGGGCCTGGCGAGCTACGAGGGCGCTGGGGGGGTGCTTCCGCCGGACCTGGTGGGGTTCGATCGCGGCGCGGAGGCTGTGACGGCAAACTACACTCTGCGTTCCAACCCGGCCACGCTCACCATTATCGACTATCCAACACCGCAGATGGCCATGGCGCAAGAAGGCAAAATTCGCGCCTTCCTCAAAGCAGGCGCTCCCAAGGCGGGCGAAGCGCCGTGGCCCAAGCCGCTTGCCGACTCCGATCAGGCTTCGCTTGAAGTGCGCCGCAGCGGACCACTGGTGGCCATTGTGAGCGGCGACGCCATTCCCGAAGAGAGCCACAAATTGCTGGCCACGGTACACTACGAATCCGACCTGACCTCGATTCCGCAGCCTACGGAATCCGAGGTCTCAAAGACGAGCAAGCTGCTGTTCGGCATCGTTTCGCTGGTGATTATTGGCGCAAGCACCGCCATTCTGCTCGGATTCTTCCTTGGCGGTGGCCGCGCCCTCTATCGGATTGCGCGCGGGAAGCCTGTCTCCGCGATGTACGACACGGAATTCACGAGCCTGCATTTAGAGGATTGAACGAAGGAATTGCCGGCGAGACGCGGCGGGTGGAATCTGAAGGGTAAATGGCGCCTTAAACCTGTGGAAAACATGGCGTAAACCCCATGAAACACCCTGAAAAGACGGGAGTAAGCGGAGTCGATAAGGCGAAGAGACATCGAATAGATATCTCGGAGCGTTCAACCGGATCGATTTCTAAGTTATTGAATATTAAGCGTTTATTTCCCCAATGATTTCTCCTTGACACTCCCCTTCCATGCACCTACTATGCAGCCAGAAAGTTCTTATGGCTTTGCCTCCGTTGGAACTATTCTCCCTGAGGAAGGAGCTGCCCTGTTGCCGGGCGGCTCTTTCCGTTTTATGGGAGTTCATCGTCCAGACTTTTCCGGCACGCCGATCCCGTCCGCCGGCGGGTCGGACCACTGCTTTCCGCAAGCTTCGCAAAGCCATGAGTTGGCCGGATCGGCGCTCTCAAGCACCGGGTCTTCGGCGCGGCATTTCGGGCATCTGGGCGTCTCGTACTCTGGCACTTCGAGTTGGGATTCTTCAACAATCTCCGGCGGGATGGGTCTGGCAGCAATCTCGCGGGCCTGGTCGAGCTGATCGGCGGCGACGACGATGCGGGGAAAGGCGCCCCAACGCGAATCCGCATTCTCGACCCAACTGGGAACTCCGGCGCGCTTCAGCACTGCGTAAAGCTGCCACGCCTGTTCGGTGGTGTCGCATGCGCAAAAGTGCGTCTTCCAGGTGTACTCATGGGGGCCTTCGCCTTCCTCGTGGGAGTCGGAGTCGCTGAGGTGCGAGCCGGCAGAAATCGGGTCGACAGAGCTCGAGAATCGCGCGGCTGACGGAGATTCCGCTGAGCGAAAAGGGCTTCTTGATGCTCCGGCGGGGGCGAGTGGATCGGGCAGGCCGCGATTCCGCATCTCGTTGCGGAGAACCTGCTGCGCTGTTTCGGTGAGACTGCCGAAGTCGGCTGCCAACTGATTCAGCTCTTCATCCCACATTCGGTGGTAGTGTTCCGTGAGCTGACGCCATTCTTCTGCCGGGTTGCCGTACATGGGCAGCAGTATAGCCGCTTTACGCTCGGCGCACATCAGGATAAAATCAGTTGAGCAAGCCGAAGTAGCTCAGTTGGTAGAGCAGCTGATTCGTAATCAGCAGGTCGTCGGTTCGACTCCGATCTTCGGCTCCACTCCTTCCGCTGATTCCACATTACAAATCTTTTCGGGTTTTTTACCGGTTGAGCCGGGTTGCGTCGTGTTGGATGCATTTGTCTTAGTTTTCCACAGGCCTAATACCCCGGCTGCGATGGCAACGGACTGAAATGAACCAAGTCAGGCACGGGTTATCCACGTGTTTTTTCGATCAAGGGTAGTTACGGCCAGCTTATCCACGCATACTTTAGGCATAATCGCAGCAAGAGCGGTTCCTCCGTAACTGTTTTGCGAGCAACGTCCATGACCTGAGTTCCAGGATTTTCAGTTCACGGACGGTGTTCAGAACATGAGTTCAACCCCCCGAGGCCGTGTGCAAGAACCTGTGGGAGCACTCAAGAGTGACCAGCTATAGCCGTCAGGACGTGTTGCGCATCTTGCAGATCAGTTCCCGCCAGTTGCAAGGGTGGGAACGAGCCGGGATATTCCCCCCACTCCAGACATATACTTTTCAGGACCTTGGACAGTTGAGGACCTTGCGTGTGCTGCGCGAGGAAGATGTGCCGGCGGCGTCGATCCGGCACTCGATCATGGCAATGAAGGCCGTGGCCGGGATGGCCAATCCTCTGCTTGAGGCTTGCCTGGTCCGCACCGGGACGCGTCTTGCTTTCCGCTACTCGGGCGCCATGGTGGATCCGATCCGCCGGCAATTGCTGTTTGACTTTGAACGCTTTGACCGAATGAACCGGAATCCGGCCAACCTGGACCGGCTTACTGCTGTTTCCGAGCCAACCCCTCTGCGTCGCGTGGGAGCGGCCAATCCGCGCGGCATACAGGACCGGTTTCTGGCCGCGGTGCAGGCCGAGGAGGCGGGCGAGAAGCAGAAGGCCATCACCCTGTATGAAGAGATACTGGAGATCGATCCGGATTACGCGGCGGCTTATATCAACCTGGGGACGATTCAATTTCACCTGAAGCAGTTTGGCCGCGCCGAGGAGCTTTATCGCCGCGCCACCACGGTTGACCCCGCCTACGTGCTGGCATTCTTCGATCTGGGCAACGTACTGGACGAACTGGAAAGGCCGGATGAGTCTGTTGCCGCTTATCGCCAGGCCGTCGCGCTGGCGCCGCGATACGCGGACGCCCACTACAACCTGGCTCTGGCTTACGAGCGAAAGGGGCTGCGCCGCCCGGCGCTGTGCCACTGGCAAGCGTATATCCGGCTGGACAACCGGGGACCCTGGGCCGACCATGCACGCGGGCAGATTCGCAAGCTGCTGAGCCGCGAAAGGCTATCCATCGCCGCGCGTGCAGCGGGGTTTATTCTGCCGCGCAAGGGAAGGGCGGCGCTGGAGCTGGTCGCGGGCTGAGCGCCCCTCGCCGGCCCAGCCTATAAGCGGGCAGCTTTGATACACTCCGATGCCGGAGGTATTTCCGCTTTGGCCCATGTAACCGCTACTCCGCTGACCACACTCTCAGAGGATGAGCGCCTGTTCTATTCCACCGTGAGGCAGTTTGCCGAGGAGGCTATTGCGCCGCAGGTTCGCGCCATGGACGATGAGCAGCAGTTTGCGGCAGGACTGGTTGGACGGTTGTTCGAACTGGGGCTGATGAGTATTGAAATTGCAGAGGAGATGGGCGGCGCGGGTGGCAGTTTTTTTGATGCAGTGCTGGCCATTGAGGCCATTTCAACCGTGGACCCGGCGGTTGCCGTGCTGGTGGACGTACACAATACGCTGGTGGTTAATGCGCTGCGGCGGTGGGGTAGCGAGGCGCAGCGGCAGCGCTGGCTACCCAAGCTGGCTACAGGCACCGTGGGTGCTTATGCGCTGAGCGAGGCCGGGTCGGGGTCGGATGCGTTTGCTTTGCAGACCCGCGCGGAGAAGATTCCGGGCGGATTTCGCTTGAATGGGCGCAAGCTGTGGATCAGCAACGCGCGCGAGGCGGGGCTGTTTGTCGTCTTTGCCACGCTCGATCCGGCGGCGGGTTATCGCGGCATTACGGCTTTCATGGTGGAGAAGGATACGGCGGGATTCACTGTGGGACGCAAGGAGGACAAGTTGGGGATTCGCGCCAGCAGTACTTGCGAGCTGATGTTCGATGGCTGTGAAGTGGGCGAGGAGAATCTGCTGGGCGAACCGGGCAAGGGATACAAGATCGCCATCGAAACGCTGAACGAGGGGCGCATCGGCATTGGCGCGCAGATGCTGGGGCTGGCTGAGGGCGCGTGGGGACATGCGGCGCGCTACGCCAAAGAACGACGGCAGTTTGGCAAGCCGATCGCCGAGTTTCAGGCGGTGCAGTTTGCGCTGGCCGAGATGGCTACGGAGATTGAGGCGGCGAAGCTAATGGTCTACAACGCGGCGCGGATGAAGGATGCGGGGCAGCCGTATGTACGCGAGGCAGCCATGGCAAAGCTGTTTGCATCGCAGGTGGCGGAACGCGTGGCCAGCCAGTGCGTTGAGGTGTTTGGCGGGAATGGATTCGTGCGCGATTATCCGGCGGAAAAGTATTATCGCGACGCCAAGGTGGGGAAGATTTACGAGGGCACGTCGAATATGCATCTGGCTACGATTGCCAAGCAGG
>Ga0302266_10003488_pt1 | contig 12655 bp, 8 predicted proteins | sample III_Bog_E1_2_FD_194559 | JGI IMG/M metagenome (GOLD analysis project Ga0302266, IMG submission 194559) | Peat permafrost microbial communities from Stordalen Mire near Abisko, Sweden - III_Bog_E1_2 | ecosystem: Environmental > Terrestrial > Soil > Wetlands > Peat | place: Sweden: Abisko... | reverse complement strand
GTCCGCGGACGCTCGAAGACGCTTGTCTACAAATCCGCAATTAAATACATGTACAAGGTGGGGGAGAACGGCTAGTAGCGACGGCAGGTGACAGATGACAGTGAAAAGCTGCGATCTGTCATTTGTACGCCGCCTTTATCAGCCGGTCGCGAATCGCCGCCCCAATCCCTTCCGCCGGCGGAACAGGACAAAGAATCACTGTGCATCCCTGCGCGTCCAGCGCACGCAATCCCGCGTAGAGTGTCCGCGCCATCTCTTCCTGCGCAGCCCACCGCCCCCAGGGAAACAAAACCGCACCCTCAATCTCAATCGTAACCTCAGCGGGCAGCAACACTCCCAACCGTTCCCCCGGCCAACGCAAGCCAGCCTCGGCAAGCTGCTTACCCAGCAGCCCCGGTTCGCCCTCCACCAGCACCAGCCTTGCCCTGGGCGCATAGTGCCGCAGCCCAATTCCCGGCGACGGCATTGCCTCCCGCGGCGTCTGGGCCAAGTCCCCGGCCTCGAACTCGACCACCGCCCCCGCACTCGCGCGAATTTGTTCCGCCGTAATCGCCCCCGGCCTGTAAATCACCATCGGACTCTGACACACATCCAGCACGGTCGATTCCACACCCAGCCCTGTCGGCCCCGCGTCCACAACCGCGTCGATCCTGCCATCAAGGTCCTCGAGCACGTGCGCAGCCGTCGTCGGGCTCGTGTGCCCAAACAAATTCGCGCTCGGCGCGGCCACCGGAACCCCAGCCTGCCGGATCAATTCCAGCGCCACCGGATGTGCCGGCATCCGCACTCCCACCAGCGCCCGTCCCGCCGTCACCGCATCCGGAACCGCCCCGATCCGCCTCATCAGCAGCGTCAGCGGGCCCGGCCAGAAAGCCTCCATCAGCCGTCGCGCCGCCTCCGGAACCTCCTCAACCAGCCTCTCCAGCATCTCCGGGCTCGAAATATGCACAATCACGGGATCCCAAGCCGGCCGCTGTTTCGCCTTGAAAATTCGCGCCACTGCCGCCTCATCCAGCGCATTCGCTCCCAGCCCATACACGGTCTCAGTAGGCAGCGCCACCAGGCCCCCGCCGCGCAAAATCGCAGCCGCCCGCTCCAGCGCCTCCGCCGCATGGGGAGTCTCAAGATGATCGGGATCGACAACCAATCGCAGTGTCTTCACGCACCTATTGTCGCCTCTTTGGCCCAGCCGCCGCTGACGGGCCCACGTTTCGTCTTATGAACGGCCACGAGTGCCAACCTGTCCCCCGCCCGCTGCCGTATACTCACTGCTTAACCATGTCCGTCGAGACCGAAATCAAATTCCGCGTCGACGACCTTGCCGCCCTCACCACGCGCCTCGAGTCCGCGGGCTTCCTGCTGCAAACTCCGCGCAGCTTTGAGAGCAACGTCCTTTATGACACACCCGACCGCCAGATGCGCGCCCGCACCGAGATCCTTCGCATCCGCAGTTACGCTGGCCGTTGGCTCCTCACCCACAAGCGCCTTCCCGACGTTGGCCCCGGAGAAGACACCCACAAGCACCGCGTCGAGACTGAAACCGAGGTCTCCGACGGCGATGCGCTGGCCCAGGTCTTTCATTCCCTCGGCCTGGTTCCCGCCTTTCGCTACGAGAAGTGGCGAACCGAATGGTCTCAAGGCGAGGGCCACTGCGTCGTCGATGAGACGCCCATCGGCAACTTCGCCGAACTGGAAGGTCCCGATGAATGGATCGACCGCGCGGCCGCCAGCCTGGCCATAGGACCAGCCGACTACATTACGCTTAGCTACGGTCGCCTCTTTGAGCTTTGGCGATTGCAGCACGCTTCGTCCGCCCAGGACCTCACATTCGACGCCGTCGCGCAAACCTCCCCGGCACGGTAGCCTTCCGGCACTTCCCAAGCACCCGGCAGCGCCCATTTCCTCCGTAATCTGAATATTAAGAATCCACTCATGATGCTCTCGCGAAGGCCGATATCCCCCCTGTGCAGTTCTTAAGTTTAAGGAGGGGTTCATGAAAAACAACGGCTTTCAAATGCGTACACGCTGTGGAGGACGAATCGGAATGTGGCTGCTTCACTCAGCCGTGCTGGCGCTGACCGTCGCGCTGGCGATGCCCACACTGGCGGCGGACGACCGCCCTGTGAAGAGCAAAGTGGCGCCCGTCTACCCGGAAGTCGCCAAGCGCTTGAAGATTTCCGGCGTGGTAAAGGTCGAGGCAACAGTGGACCCCGACGGCAAGGTAACGGATGTTAAGACACTCTCGGGATGCGTGGCGCTGAAAACCGCCGCGGAGGACTCGGTACGCAAATGGAGATTTGTCCAGTCTTCCGGCCAGTCTACCGTCGAGGTGGACGTCAACTTTGCGCTCAGTCAATAGCGGAACTCTCCTGCCGCCGATTCGGCGAAGGCCATAAGGAGTCCTGGGTTTCCGGCGACGGGTTCCTTTTTTCCTCGGGTGAATGCAGCGTCCCATGCGGTACAGCGCTTTGGACAAGCAATCGCATCTAACTCGTGTACGGTGGCAGGAGTTTTGGCGTAGGGTATGGATGGCCGCGATCATGGCGTATACTCGTCCAGTTTAGCCGGCCTCGAGGCGCGCCAGAGACAGCAAACTGGCTCGTCGCCGCGGCTAAACGCAAGTTTCGATTGAGAAAAGGCTCGGACTTCCCAAGGATATCAGGTTAAACTTGGCAATGTGACCAATACGCGGGAGTAGCGACTGCACATGCCGGCCATTCAGCTGAATCCCGACCAACCCAATGCTGGCGAATTGTCTGTCGCGCTCATCGGCCCTGACCAATACAGGCGCGCTGCAGTCTCCGATGCTTTGGCCGGTTGTCAACCGACCGGGCAGTTCCAGGCGAATGAACTCAATGGGCATGCTCCGGAGAGAAAGCTAGTCATTCAGGAGTTCCCCTTTTATCCCCCTGCCTCCGATGAATTGCCGGAGATGTTCGACCAGCAATTCGATGTCATCATCCTCGACCTCGACAGCGATTCCGACCTGGCGCTGAATCTGGTGGCGAAGATCTGCGCCAAAGACCCCACCACCGTAATGGTCTATTCCGCGCAGCCCGATCGGGAACTGCTCATCCAATCCATGCGCGCGGGCGCCCGCGAGTTCCTCACTCTGCCCCTGTCTGTCCTCGACATGGCAGATGCCCTGGCGCGCGTTACGGTACGCAAGCCGACTCCGCGAAGGCCCGCCAGAACTTCCGGCAGCATGTTCGTGTTTCTGGGCGTAAAAGGCGGATGCGGCGTCACCACGATTGCTTCCAATTTTGCCGTCTCACTGGCCCAGGAGTCGGGAAAAAGCACCCTGCTGATCGACCTCGGCCTACCCCTGGGAGACGCCGCGCTCAACCTCGGCATGATCCCGGAGTACTCCACCGCCAACGCTTTTCAGGATTCGGCCCGCCTCGATTCCAGTCTTCTAAACAACCTGCTCACCAAGCATAGCTCCGGACTTTTTGTACTTGCGGCGCCAAGGGAATTCACCCAGATTCCCACCCCCGACGACGCCATCGACAAGCTCCTCGCCGTCGCCCGCCTGAACTTCGATTGGGTGGTCGTCGATATTGGATCGAGAGTGGACCTGAGGGGCACGTTGCTGTTTGAAGATTCCGCAACCATCTACCTCATCACCCAGGTCGGCGTTTCTGAACTCCGAAACGCAAATCGCGTCATCTCCCAGTTCTTCCCCACCCGCGGCCGCAGGCTCCAGATTGTCATTAACCGTTACAGCCCCAGCGCGCTGCTCTTCGACGACACGCATATTACCAAGGCCCTTACCCAGCCCGCGCAGTGGAAGATTCCCGACGATTTCGCCACTGCCCGCCGAACCCAGAACACCGCCACCCCCATTGCTCTGGGCGACTCGCCCATCTCAAGAGCGATCCGTCAAATGGCCAGAACAGCCTGCGGCCTGCCCGCCGTCCCCGAGAAGAAGAAGTCCTTCAGCTTCTTCGGATAAGCGCGGAACTGAGTCCGTGTGCCCGCTCCTTCATAGTCGAGTGTCTCTTTCGTCACCTCCAGCCTCGTTTTCTCCACACCTTCGCCCCGTCCCTCGCTGTAAACTCGTGGTACGCCATGATGCTGAGCCTGCCCGAATTTATCCGCCGCTGGAAAGACAGCGAGTTGACCGAGCGCGCGGGCTCGCAGTCGCATTTCATCGACCTGTGCGAGATTCTGAGCGAGCCGCATCCGGCCGCCCGAGACCCCAAGGGCACCGAATACACCTTCGAAAAACACGTTAACAAAACCGGCGACGACAAAGGATTTGCCGACGTGTGGAGACGCGGATTCTTCGGATGGGAGTACAAGGGAAAGCATAAGGACCTCAAGTCCGCCTACCTGCAATTGCTCAAGTACCGCCAGGACCTCGAGAATCCCCCGCTTCTGGTTGTCTGCGACTTCCTCCACTTTGAGGTTCACACCAACTTCACCAACACGCCGCCGCTGGTCTACAGGTTCACGCTCGACGACCTGATGCAGCCAGTTCCCATCCCCGGCTCGGACCTTTCCGCGCTTGAAATTCTGCGCGCCGTCTTTCAGGAGCCCGAGAAGCTCAAGCCCGGCGCGCTCGAAGTTCGCGTAACGGAAAAGGCTGCGGACGAATTCACCAAGCTCAAAGACAATCTGCGCGCCCGCAAGGCGGACAACGAGGCTTTGGCACTGTTCATCATGCGGCTGCTCTTCTGCCTCTTCGCTGACAGCGTGGGGCTGCTCCCGGACAACATCTTCCGCAAGATGATCGAGACAGATCGCCAGGAACCAAGAAAGTTTGTTCGCAAACTCCGCAATCTCTTCGCCGCCATGGCCACCGGGGACGAGGCGTTCGGGTATATCAGCATCCACCACTTCAACGGCGGCCTCTTCCGCCCGGATGACTCAAATGTCTTTGATCTGACCCCCGAAGATATGGGCATTTTACGCAATGCTTCGCATTTGGATTGGAGCCGCGTCGAGCCGGCCATCTTCGGCACCCTCTTCGAGCGCATCCTTGACGACGGCAAGCGCGCCCAACTTGGCGCGCACTACACCGTCAAAGAAGACATCTTGCTGATTCTGGAGCCGGTGCTGATGGCTCCGCTGCGCCGGCGCTGGAGCGAGGTCAAGGCCGGAGCGGAAGAGATTGCTGCCGCCATGGAAACCGCGAGCATCGGCGCGCGCGCCCAATTACGCATTCAACTGGAAGACAAAGTAATCGGCTGGATGGAGGAGCTCTCGCATGTCCGCATTCTCGATCCGGCCTGCGGCAGCGGCAATTTCCTCTATTTGGCGCTGTGGCTACTTTTGGACCTTTGGAAGGAGGCGCAGGTCTTCGCCGCCGATTGCCGCCTGCCGGCCTACCTGCCCTGCAAGGTCAGCCCATCGCAGCTTTACGGCATCGAAACCAACGTATACGCGCATGAACTGGCCTCGGTCGTGGTCTGGATCGGCTACTTGCAGTGGCGCAAGGATAACCCGGGCGAGCCGGAAGAGCCGATTCTGCGCGTGCTCTCGAATATCCAGCACTGCGACGCAATTCTCGAACTCGACACCGAGGACAAGCCGAAGCTGGACGCCGAAGGCAATCCCATCGAACCGGCCTGGCCCGAAGCCGACTTCATCGTCAGCAACCCGCCGTTTCTGGGCGGGAAAATGCTGCGCCGCAACCTCGGCGACGCCTATGTGGACAGCCTGCTGAAGCTCTACCACGACCGTGTCCCCGCCGAGGCCGACCTGGTGACCTATTGGTTTGAGAAGGCCCGGGCGATGGTCGAGCGCAAGCAGGCAAGCGCCGTGGGGCTGGTGGCCACGCAGGGCATTCGCGGCGGAGCCAGCCGCGAGGTGCTCAAGCGGATCGCCGAAACCGGCAATATCTTCATGGCCTGGAGTGATCGCAACTGGGTGAATGAAGGTGCTGCGGTGCATATCTCCATCGTCGGCTTCGACGCAGGCGGCGAGAGCGCACGGACATTGGACGGAGCGTCGGTCGAGAGAATCCATCCGGATTTAACGTCTGGAGTAGATACCACGCGTGCAATGCATCTTCCCGAGAACGCCAACATCTGCTTCATGGGCACCACCAAGGTGGGAGCCTTCGATCTCGATCCGGAAACCGCGCGCAAGATGCTGGCTGCGCCGCTCAATCCCAACGGCAGGCCCAACTCCGACGTGGTGCGGCCCTGGGTCAACGCCCTCGACATCACCCGCCGCCCGCGTGGCATGTACATCATCGATTTTGGCGTAGATATGCCGGAGGAAGAGGCAGCGCTTTATGAGTTGCCGTTTGAGTATTTGCGGGGGCATGTGTGGGAAAAGCGGCTGGAGAACAACCGCGAAGGTTATCGGGTCAAATGGTGGATTCACGGCGAGCCGCGGCCGGATCTCCGCTTAGCGGTGGCCAAACTGCCGCGCTACATCGCAACACCAACCGTTTCAAAATATCGCATTTTTGTCTGGCTCCCGCCGGAAGTCCTTCCAGATCACCAAGCCTTCGTCTTCGCCCGTTCAGACGATTACTTTTTCGGCGTGCTCCACTCCCGCGCGCACGAGGTCTGGGGCCTGCATATGGGGACGCAACTGGAAGACCGGCCTCGCTACACCCCCACCTCGACTTTCGAGACGTTTCCATTCCCATGGCCACCGGGAAGCGAGCCGAAAGATTCGCCGCTTGTCGAAGCCATTGCCAAAGCCGCGCGGGAGTTGGTGCGCCAGCGCGACAACTGGCTCAATCCGCCCGATGCCGCGCCGGAGGCCCTGGCCAAGCTGACCCTGACCAACCTCTACAACAAGCGGCCCAAATGGCTTGAGAATGCCCACCGCAAGCTCGACGAAGCGGTCTTTGCCGCATACGGCTGGCCAGCCGCCGTCACCAACGACGAACTCCTGGGGCGGTTGCTAGCCTTGAACCAGTCCCGCGCAGCTGCAGCGCCAGGCAATCCGGCATAAAGGGGTCGCGAAAAACTCGGGATCTCGGATGAAATTGGCGGAAGACATGCCTCGGGGGCTGAAGCCCAGGTTGATTCCATGGCCTTTGCGGCACGGTCGAAAATTGGGGAAGAAGAGGCGAATATGGGTTCGTGCATTCCCTGGTCTGAGAATCCAGACCAGGGGCACCCAGCGTACGTGTTTTCATCCCTTTGGGTGGGCCGAAGGTCCATGGAGGCACGACTGAAGTCATGTCCTTTCAAAGCAGCGAGTTTCCTGCGGCCAGGAACCCCATCTTCAGCGGATCCGTTACTGTTCACTGTCCACTGCTTCACTCACTTCTCCGCCCCATGGCACTTCTTGTACTTCTTTCCCGATCCGCATGGGCATGGGTCGTTGCGTCCCACTTTTTCCCCGGTCCGGCGCTGTGCCGGCTGGCTCGCATCCCCGCCACCCGACCTGCTGGCCGCCGCCAATTCACGCTGCTTCTTGCGCTGGAATTCCTTCTCCAATGCGTCGATGGTCGTCGAGGGCTGACGCGTCGATATCGGTATCTCCTGGGTCGGAGCCGTCAAAGTCGCTCCCTCCGACCCTGGCGGCCGTGCAGCCGCGCTGGCCACCGGCGGAGCTTTCGGAATCTCCCGCCGAATCTCGGGCGCGGCATTCACCGGCTGCCCGTCCGGCCCCAGGATTTGCATCCGGAACAGGTACCGGACCGTATCCTCCTGGAACTTGAGCATCATGGCCTCGAACATGTCGAAGGACTCGCGCTTGTATTCCACCAGCGGGTCACGCTGCGCATAGCCGCGTAAACTGATCCCCTCCTTCAGGTGATCCATGTTCAGCAGGTGTTCCTTCCACAGCCCGTCGATCACGCTCAGCATCACCATCCGCTCGTGATAGCGCATGGTTGCCGCCGATAGAATTTTCTCCTTGGCCTCATAATCCTGCTTCAGCTTTTCAAACAAGCTGTCGCCCAGCTCGTGACGGCCCAATTCCTGCGCCGGTACGCCAGTCGCGCTCATATTAAGCCCGAACTGGCCCAGCAGCCGCTCATCCAGGCCTTTCATGTTCCATTGATCGGGATGCAGCTTCTCGCCGGCAAACTCATCCAGCGCGCTGCTCAAGATGCCTCCGACGTAGTCCTCCAGAATCAGATCCTTCTGGTCCAGGCCTTCCAGCAGCCGCCGCCGAACCCCGTATACGGCCTCGCGCTGCTTGTTCATCACATCGTCGTATTCCAGCAGGTGTTTGCGCGACTCGAAGTTCTGCGCTTCCACTGCCTTCTGGGCGGCCTCGATCCGGTTGGAGATCATCTTCCCCTCGATCGGCATGCCCTCTTCCATCCCCAGCCGCTCCAGCAGCGTGCTCACCCACTGCTTGGCGAAGATCCGCATCAGGTCGTCTTCCAGCGACAGATAAAATCTCGATTCGCCGGGATCGCCCTGCCGCCCCGCGCGTCCCCTGAGCTGATTGTCGATGCGCCGCGATTCGTGTCTTTCAGTCCCCAGGATGAACAGACCACCTGCCTCGATCACCTGCTCGTGATCTTTCAAAGCCTCATCCGCATGACCTTTGAAAGCCTCTGCCCAATCCGGCTCGGCAACCTCGAACTCCTGCCCGTTGTAGTAGAACCGCAGGAATCCCGCCGGCGCCATGGGATTGATTGCTCCCTCATTGGCGCTGATGGCCCGCGCACGCGCCTTCTTTACCAGTTCCTGCCGCGCCATGAAGTCCGGATTTCCGCCCAGCAGAATGTCCGTCCCGCGCCCCGCCATATTGGTTGAGATGGTTACCATTCCCAGCCGCCCGGCCTGGGCCACAATCTCCGCCTCGCGCTCGTGGAACTTCGCATTCAGCACCACGTGCTTCACGCCCTTGCGCTGCAAAATCCCTGACAGGCGCTCCGACTTCTCAATCGATACCGTCCCCACCAGCACCGGCTGTTTCTTCTCGTGCAATATCGCAATGTCGTCGGCAACCGCCTTGTACTTTTCCTTCTCCGTCCGGTAAATCACATCCGGATTTTCCAACCGCCGCATCGGCTTGTTGGTCGGAATCACCACTATCTCCAGCTTGTAGATCTTCTCGAACTCAGCCGCTTCAGTCTCCGCGGTGCCTGTCATTCCGCTCAGCTTCTTGTAGAGGCGAAAGTAGTTCTGGAAGGTAATGGTGGCCAGCGTCTGGTCCTCCTTGCGGATGTTCACGCCTTCCTTGGCCTCGATGGATTGATGCAACCCATCGCTCCAGCGCCGCCCCGGCATCAAGCGCCCGGTGAAGGTGTCCACGATAATGACTTCGCCGTCCTTGACCACGTACTCCACGTCGCGCCGGTAGAGAGCATGCGCCTTGATAGCCGTCTCCACGTAGTGCTTCAGGTCCCAGTTCTCGGCATCGGCAATGTTGTCGATCCCCAGCAGCTTCTCGATCGTCACCCATCCATCGTCCGTGACCCCGATCGTCCGCTGCTTCTCGTCCACAATGTAGTCGCCGGTCAGGTACTTCTGGCCTTCGTTCAGTTCCAGGCCTAGTTCCTCCTGCCGCTTATGGTCGCTATACTCAATCTCCTCGCCAAGTTTCAATTCCGGAATGATCTTCTTTACCCGCGCATACTTGTCGGTCGTCTGGTCCGTGGGCCCGGAGATAATCAAGGGCGTGCGCGCCTCGTCGATCAGGATCGAGTCCACCTCGTCCACAATCGCGTAGTAGTGCCCCCGTTGCACGCAATCTTTTAACTCGAACTTCATGTTGTCGCGCAGGTAGTCGAACCCAAACTCGTTATTGGTCCCGTAAGTTATGTCGGCCGCGTAGGCAGCCCGGCGCTCATTGTCGTCCAGGTCGTGGACGATGACGCCCACCGTCAGTCCCAGAAACTCGTAGATCTTTCCCATCCACTCGGCATCGCGCTTGGCCAGGTAGTCGTTCACCGTCACTACATGAACCCCGTGCCCCGCCAGCGCGTTCAGATAGCAGCTCAGCGTCGCCACCAGCGTCTTGCCTTCGCCGGTCTTCATTTCGCTGATCTTGCCGCTATGCAGCACCATGCCGCCGATCAACTGCACGTCGAAATGCCGCATTTTCACCGCGCGCCAACCCGCCTCGCGCACCACCGCGAACGCTTCGGGCAACACCTCGTCCAGCGCCTCGCGCTCGGCCAGCACCTGCTCGGCCGCTCTCCGGTCGTCAACATCCTCCCGCTCGGCCTCTCGACCTGCCGCCTTCAGCTCCTCGGGGCTTTCAAAGCCCTTCAACCTCTCCGCCAGATGCGCCGCAATCCGCGCCCGGAACTCCACGGTCTTTGCGCGTAACTCCTCATCCGTGAGTTTTTTTGTCTCAGGCTCCAGGTCGTTGATCCTGGCCACCGAAGGCATCAGCCGCTTGATTATCCGCTCGTTCGCCGTGCCAAAAATCTTGGTAAGTATCTTATCGAAAAACACAGGATTCTCCGTCTACCAGTGTAAATGGTGGGGGTTGCAAGCGCCGCCTTGCACCGGTTCATCGCGGCGCGCCAATGGCTCGGTGCCGGGTGCCCCAGGTCTCGATTTTGAGACCTGGGACTTCCACCGCAACTCAAATCCGCAACTCCAGCCTGTCCACCGGCTCTCCCCTTCGAATCCGCTTCAATTGCCGATTCAATTGCTTCGCCGGCGTCTCCGGATCTCCCTCGTCGTCCTCATCCACGTCCAATTGCTGCCGGACCTCAATTTCATGCACCAGGTTCGGCTTGTAAAACGATTGCAGGAATAGAAATGCCATCCCCAGCCCTGCGGCGGAAGCCTGCACCCCAAAGAGCCGCTTCCCGGTGCGGGGATTGCGCAGCCACTTCACCCGCCGCAACTGGAAGCAGCACAGAATCGCAACAATCGCCACAAATGGCGCAGCCGCAAACAGACTCAAGACAGAATAGACATCGACGCGCATAAACACCCCTCAAGATCGCAGGCAAAATCTCTTGAATGAATAGGTCGCGGACACAAAGCAGCCTGAGCTGCCGTGAAGTTCCAGACCATGTCGAGAGAGTTAAGCGAGTGAGAGGGGTGGTGGCCGCTGGAAGCGTCCAGGCAGAACCGGAGCTTCCGGCGTGCGGCCGATGTATTCGAAGGCAAGGCGCGGCAGCAGGCTCAGAGGAGAGATGATTCCAACCAGGAAAATAGGCAGAATCGCAACCCAGGCCCCGGCATTCCCTGAATCGCTATGGGGAACCATCATCAACACCAGCGCGATTCCGATCGCGATTGCCGCAATCAGAACCCATCCTCGCCGCTGCTGGTTTTGAATTGTCACTGAGCTTCTGCCTGCCTCGAGAAAAGAAAGTCCGGCATCCCGGGCTCACCGCGGGAATCGTAGAAACGCCGTGCCGCCGAAGCGATCTAAAAATAGATTACAACAGATTTCGAATCGGTCTAAGATTCAATCGAAGCTCGATGCCTGCCTCTATCCAGGGACATGCCAACGCCGCCCTCCTGAGAAGGCGGCGTCGGTCCATCCGTTCTTCTACTGCACTGTGAAGGTGTAGACTTCCGCCACCCAGCTTCCGTTGATGTACGAGTAGAGGGTTGCGTAGATCGTTTCGCCTGGAGTTGTCACCGTGGATAAGTTCACCGTTTCGCTCAGAGCCGTCGTCGATCCCGAGTTGAAGATGTTCTTTGCGTTCGCTCCAGATGACGCAGTGCCTAGGTTGAACCAGTAATGCGTCACGCCAGGGCTGGCGGCCCAGGTGAATGTGTTGCTGCTTGTGGACAGCGGACCCGGCGCTACCGGGGATGCAAGCGTCGCCGGTGTCGGCGTGCCCACATGGAAGGTGTACGTCTCCGGCACCCAGGTCCCGCCGATGTACGAGTAAAGAGTTGCGTAAATGGTCTCGCCGACAGTTGCCACCGACGACAGATTCACGGTCTCGCTGAGAGCTGTCGTGGATCCCGAGTTGAAGATGTTCTTTGCGTTCGCTCCGGACGGCGCGGTGCCCAGGTTGAACCAGTAGTCCGTGACTCCAGGGCTGGCAGCCCAGGTAAACGTGTTGCTGGCGGTTGAAAGCGGGCCGGGCGCGACCGGAGACGCGAGCGTAGCCGGCACCGGCGTACCGTACGTGTAGGTGTACACTGCGGGCTCCCACGTTCCGTTGATTTCCGAATAGAGCGTGGCGTAAATCGTCTCGCCCACAGTCAGGGACGATAGATTCACAGTCTCGGTAAGAGCCTGGATTGGCCCCGAGTTAAAGATGTTCTTCGCGTTCGCACCTGCGGCCGCAGTGCCCAGGTTGAACCAGTAAGCCGTAACGGATACTCCGGCTGTCCATGAGAAGGCCTGGCTCGTGTTTGTCAGCACGCTGCCCGGAGTGGGTGTGGTCAGCACTGCCGGGGCCGGCGGTGGCGCGGGCTCGCTTCCACTCAATGGGATGGTCTTCGTGTCCCCGTTAGTGCCCTGGCTGTTGTCGCTGATTGTGACGCTGCCTGGGAAACTGCCGTACGCCAGCGGCGAGAAAGCGATTCCCAGCACGCAACTTGCTTCGGGGGCCAGCGTTTCGGTTGAGGTCAAATTGCAGGTCGTATCCGTGCCGAACGTGAATTCGCCCGAGATGGAAATCTGGCTGATAACCAGATTTGCAGTCCCCAGGTTCTGAATGGTTACATCCTGCTGGCTGGTGGACTGACCCAATGGCACTGCGGCAAAGGTGAGCGAAGGCGGATCGGACACATCGACCTTGTCGATCACGTTGCCGGCCTCGTCGGAGAAGAACAGATTGCCGCCCGGCGTCGCG
>Ga0302266_10003484_pt1 | contig 12665 bp, 8 predicted proteins | sample III_Bog_E1_2_FD_194559 | JGI IMG/M metagenome (GOLD analysis project Ga0302266, IMG submission 194559) | Peat permafrost microbial communities from Stordalen Mire near Abisko, Sweden - III_Bog_E1_2 | ecosystem: Environmental > Terrestrial > Soil > Wetlands > Peat | place: Sweden: Abisko... | reverse complement strand
CGGGCTCAAAATGCACATTTTCAGCCGCCCAGACCATCAATATGCCTGCGCTCAGACAGATTCACGAATGATGCAGGCTAGGAGAATTGCTCGAGTCCTTCCAATCTCGCGAAGAACTACACTTCCCACCAATCCAGCAGCGACATCCGCGGATAGTAAAGCCCGGCGCGGAGAGGCTTGCTGTCTCCGTGCAGCCGCCGCATAACCTCCGCATAGGCCTGAAGCTGGGAGCGAAACAGCGCGCGCAGTGCCGGAAGTTCCGCGGCGGGGTCCGCCCCCCCGGCGTGCGCAGTCTTGTAATCGACAATCCACCAGCAATCGTCTCCCTCGGTTTGTGGAGTTAGCCCGGCGAGGAAGACGCGGTCCGGCCGCACAGTGCGCACGCCCCCAGCAACAACCCCGGCCCAGCCTGTCTCGCTGGCCGCTCCCGTGTGGGGCGACAGAATCCACCGGCCGTTGGGATCGCGAGAGGCATCGAGCGCCACGCGCATGGCTTCGGCAGCAATCTGTGCGGCCGCCCCTGAGTCCACGCCGGTCGAGCGCACCTGGGCGGCGACGCGCGGCTCAAAGCTTTCAAGCGCCGCCCGCGCGGACTCCCAATCGCAGCTTGTGCGCAGCCGGGCCAGTTCTTCGAGCAGCGTGTGGACCGCATTGCCTAAAGCGCGGGAGCGATGTCCGCCTTCGTGGCGTGCGTAGAGCGATTGAGGGCCGTCTGAGACCAGGCGCAGCGCGACCTGAGCTTTGAAGTCGTCCAGCGATTGTCCCGGCCCCGTCGATCCCGCTGCCGTTTCCAGAAATCCTTCGCCCCGCTTGCGGCGGTAATCCGGCGGCAGCCGGCGCAGAAGCGTAGGCCGGATCGTGGCAGGCATCACCAGCAGGTTGCTCTCACCAACGGCCGCGATGGTCTCGAGGGTAGAAGTCTGCTCCTCCAACTCACCTGTGTCGGCAACCCATTCCTCAAACCGAACCCGCACCTCTTCCTCCAACGCAGGCCAGGCCGTGGCCAGCAGGCTGTTGGAAGGCTCAGCCAGAACCCACGAATCTTCTTTGTCCTTTTTGCAGGTAGGGCGCGCGAAGAAGTGCAACTCCTCGCGGGCGCGGGTCGAGGCTACATAGAGGATGCGGCGCATCTCCTGCGATTCCCGCTCGCGATACACCCGATCGACCCACTGTTTAGCCTTGCCGCTGTCGGCGCCCTTTGACGGGAGCGGAGCGATCAGAAACTCGGTAATCTCGCCGGACTCGCCAGGTTGAGCCAGTCCGCGTTCGAGCCACGAAAGCATCTTGCGCTCGCCGCGACCGCCCGCTGCCTGCAGCTCGGGAACAATCACTACCTCGAACTCCAGCCCCTTGGACTTGTGGATGGTCATCAACTGCACCCCACAATCGCTCAAGGCTTCCGGATCGGGGAGTGCGGTGAGCTGGTCAAGAGCCGCATGCAGCGCGGGGCCGAGCAGGTCCTGTTCGCCGCCGGGCAAACGGTCCAGGCAACCCCAAAGAAGCGTCAAATTGGCGCGTGCCGCCGGGCCCGCACAGGCCTCGCCGCCCAGCAGAATCCACACCTGTTCGAGCCACGTTCCCGACCGTGCTGCAGGCTGAGCGGCACGCAGAGCCGGCGCGGCAGCCGCGGCTTCAAGCACCCGTGCAGCGGCCGTTCGGCCTTCTTCGCTGAGCAGGGTAAGACGTTCGGCCAGCAGCTCCGGCACGGTCCGCGCGGACGACTCCGCATCCCCGGCCAGTTCGTGCAGGTCGGCGAGCGACAGCCCGCACCACGGAGCGCGCAACACGCCCAGCCAGGCCACGCGATCCTGAGGATTGAGCAGCGCCCGCGCCAACGCCAGCGCGTCCAGAGCCTCAGGCCGGGCTGCGAGCTTTTCAAGATCTACGGCGCGGAAGGGTATTCCCTCCTCGCGCAGGGCTGCCGCGATCGGGGCAAGGTGCTTCTTCGCCCGGCCCAGGATTGCGATGCGAAATTTCTTGTCTTCGCCACGCTCTCGTGCCTGGCGAGCCGCGTCAATCGAACCTTGATGGCTCTTGACCAGAGCGACGATTTCCTCCACCTGAATTTCACGGGCGGCTTCCCTTTCGTTGATCGCGCCAGGTTCGGCAGCGGCACCACGCGCTGCCTGGGGCACAAATGCCAAATGGAGTGCGAGACGCAGGCCAGCTTCCGGCGTATCTGCTTCCTCGCGCGAGGGCTCAGCGGACGAAAACGTAACGCCGCTGCCGTCATCTTCCGCGAAGACCCGTCCAAAGACCTCGTTCAGCCGCCTCACCAGCGGATGCGCGGTGCGGAAGTTGGCGGAAAGCCGCACGGAATCAAACCGCAGCGGCTCGTCGTGCGGAATCTCCAGGCCATTGTCCCTAACGCGCGGAAAAAGTTCGGCGTCGGCGTCGCGAAAGAAATAAATCGATTGCATCGGATCGCCGACCACGAAGCCGGTGCGGCCCGTGCGTTCCGGCCACGCCGCAATCAGGCTGGCGAGTAGCTGGTGCTGGCGGCGGCTGGTGTCTTGAAACTCGTCCACCAGCAAATGACGGATCTGGTCAGAGATCGCCAGCGCCGCGTCGGTGGGCAGGCCATCGGGGCCGGTCAAAACCTGCTGGGCGATCTGCGAAACTTCGATGTAATCCACCGCGCCGGCTTCGGCAAAGACAATCTTCAGCTCGCCAGCCGCTTGGCGTAGCAGCGTAAAGCAGGCGCGGACCATCTGCCAGTCTTCCTCGGGGTAGCGCGCGGGCGGCAAACCGCGGACAGAGGCCAGAGCGGTTTCGAGGCCGGTAACGGCGGCGAGGGAGCCGATCAGCTCGATCATTTGCGCCTTCTCGCGCTTGCGGTCGGCAGGGAAGCCCTGGCGCTTGTCCAGAGCTTTGCGGAACGTGCCGCCATCGGTGAGCAGCAGGTTGGCGAGAGCGGAGTGGGCCTGGCGAAATTCCTCGATCGCTTCGATGCCAATCAAAAGCGCGGCAGGAAACTCGGCCAGTTCGGCGAGTTCCCGGTGACGTTCTCCTCCTGTCTGCCCACAGGCAAACCGCGCAAGCGCCAAAGCCTCTTCGCGCACGCCGGGAACCTGGTCCAGAAGCTGGCTGAGCCGGCCGAGCGCTGCGCAGACGGCGTTGCCGAAGGGCCGCTCCAGCCGCTCGCGCAGCGCATCCCAGTCCGGTTCCCGTTCCAGCACAAACTCGTGCATCCAGCGGTCGCGGTTGGAAAGCATCTCCACCAGCAGCCCTTCCAACTCCTGCCAGTTGTTGTCGCGCCATAAAAGAAGATCTTCAATAGCCTGCCCCAGAACGGACCCCGTCTGGTCGATCTTTCTCAGGGTCTGGCGGGCGGCGCGGCGATAAAGCTCCTTCGGCTGGTCGAAGATATCCAGTCCACCGCCCAGCCCGGAAAGCAGAGGCTGTTGCAGGGCCAGATCGCGGCAGAACGAGTCAATCGTGGAGATGCGAAGCTGCGCGGGCAGGTCCAGCAGATTCCAGCCCAGGGCGCGCGAGTGGTTCAGCGCGCGCTGAGCCAGGGCATCCATTGAAAACGCATCAGTCGCGGGCGCGAGAGTGTCGTTGGCCGCGGCCTTCTCCAGTTCTGCCAGAATGCGATGCCGCATCTCGGCTGCGGCGGCTTTTGTGAAAGTGATCGCGACCACCTGGCCGGGCTCCTCGACTTCGGCCAGCAGGCGGAGAAAGCGGCGGGTTAGCAGGTCGGTCTTTCCCGACCCGGCCGGAGCTTGAACCACGATAGAGCGTTCGGCGTCGAGCGCGCGCTGGCGCTCTGCTTGATCGGGAGGCAGCGGCCTGGCAGTGTTACTCATCGGCGGCCTCTCCGTTCTCGCTCTCGCTTTCGTCTTTGAAGTCCACCTGATGCTCCTGGATGCGGCAGAGCGATTGCAGATCGCAACGCTCGCAGGTCTTTGGGTACTCGCGCGGGTCCACTTCCGCTCTTCCTGTCAAGAATTCTTCGGTGAGCTGCTCGATGCAGTCGCGCCAATCGAGGAGCATTTCGGCGGTCAGAGGGGTTCTCATCAGCGCATTGTTTTTGGGCAAGCCGGGAAAGAGAGTGGCCGCTGCATCGCCCACGCGGCCGGCAAAGGCCAGTTCCCCGGGACGCACCTTGGCGAAGACCAGCCCGCCCAGAAGTTCCTCGTCGTCGAGGGCGAAGCCGGCGTAGAGCGGCAGTTGCACGTCGTCGGGGCGGGGTGGGTCCCAGGAGTTTGGATTGACGTTGCCGGTTTTGTAATCGACAACCAGCATGGTCCCATCGTTGAGCTGGTCGATGCGGTCCAGGCGGAGCTTCAGAGCAAGACCGCCGAGGTCAAGATTGCGCTCGACCTCGGTTCCGGCAACGGTGAAAGGCAGGCGCGCGGCTTCGAACTCAAGCCACTCGTCCACCAGGCGAATCAATCGCTGCTCTTCCAGTTCCAGGTAGCGGCGTGGCATTTGCTCCCGGGCCGCGCGCGGCATTTCTTCCCGCAGCACCGTCTCCACATGGTGTGCAACAAAGGCCCTTCGGTCGGTCAGTTTTTGCAATTCGTCGGCAGTAAGAATTCCATCCGGCGGCCCGGACCAGACCGAGTGAAGAACGGCGTGCACCAGTTGGCCGCGCTGCGAGGGTGTGAGTCCGGATTCGGCCGGGTTCCAGCCCCCCGCGCCAAGGCGCGCCGTGGCAAAGGCCTTGAACGGGCATTGCGATTGAGCGGTAAGAACGCTGGAGCCGCCCTCTGCCTTGCCCGCAGGGAAGGGAATGCGGCTGAAATCCTCGAACGCTTCAGTCTGCGGAGAAGAAGCTGCCGGCGCGGAGAGCTCTTCCGGCAAGGGCTCCGGTTCTCCGGCGACCTGGACCACCAGGCGCGAAGGGCGCGTTTCCACTTCTGCGGTCTGCCGGCCAAAGCTGAAGTGAACTTCAGGCGCTGCGGCCAGCAGGCGGCCAGTCATGGCCTCGGCCAAATCCCAATCGAGTTGAGGTGTGGCGTGGGGCATTTCAGCTTCGCGCTGCACATCGGGCGGAAGCAGGGGATGCAGTGGGCCTTTGGCCGGCCACGCATCTTCGTTTGCACCCAGAAACCAGACGGCGTCGGCGGCTAGGCCGGCGGATTCGGCCGGCCCGGCAATCTGAATCGGTGCGTCGTGCGATTCGGGCGCGAAAAGGGTTTCGTTGAGGGTGCGGTCAAGCTGCGAAAGAAATTCCGGCCAGCTCATCCGGTGCCCATCGAATCCCAGGGAACCGCAGGTCTCCAGCGCCTGCTCCCAGCGGTGAATGGCCTGATAATCCGCGCTTGAAAGAGGGCGCGTTTGGCCAAAGCCGGCTGCAGCCAGCAGCTCAGGAACCAGTTCCGCCCACTCAATGGGCGTCTGATGGTTGTGAACCACTGCCTGCAGCAGACGCCGCGCCTGCAACATGCGCTGGACCCATGCCGCTGGAAGCGGGGCGGAGCCCACACGCTGACCGAGCAAAGCGTCCAGTCCCCATTGCGTACGTTCCAGACCGCGCTGGCGTAGCGTCCGCATGGTTGCCTGCAGTGCCGCGGTTTCCTCGGGGTTGGCCCCCAGGCCGGTCGAAAGCAGCCAGTCCAGCTCGTCCTCCCGCAGCGGCGCGGAAAGCCAGCGGAGCACCAGCTGCGCGGCGTGGATCGGCGCAACCTGGATGAGCTGAATCCCGAGCGAAAACTCGAAGAGTGGTGCAGCTCCGGGATCGGCGAGCCGGAGAAACGCGCGTTCAATTTCGCCTCGGCAGGCGCTGGCTTCCTGGGTCACAATCAGCAGACGGGATTCTGGGTTGGAAACGAGCCTTCGCCTCGCCCACAGAGCGCAAGCAGTCAGTTCCGATTGAGCGTCCGGTGCGCCGTGGAAATGAACTTCGGTGGCCGCAGAGGCCGGTGCAGCTTCCTGCCAACTTCCCCAGGCGTCGAACAGGTTGCGCTGAAGCGGCAGTATGCGGTCGAACCCCGCCAGTAGCAGGGCCGGGCGCTGGCTCGAATCCGCTTCCAGCATCGGAATCAACTCCAGAGGCAGCCGGCTGGAACTGAGCAACTCCGCGCTGTGGCAGGTCTCGTCAAACGCGTTGAGCCACGCGTTGAACGCCGCCGCGTCCTGCTGCCACGCACTTCGTCTTTTCTGCGCAAGGAAGCCCGATGCGTACGAACAAAGCAACTGGTGGGCTTCCATCGCCAGCGATGCCAGCCGATGGCGCGGTCCCTCCAGCAGCGTGGCCATTGAACGGTCCTGGGCTACGATCTCCACCCACAGAGTTTCTTCCTGCGCGGGATTCAGCAGCAATCGGCCGTCGCCCTGCTCCGCGGCGCGTTCCTCCCAGGCGGTGCGCGCAAAGCTCTTCCAGTCCTGCACATTGGGAACCGGCCACGCGGTCAGCCCCTCGGCCTGCCGAGCGCGATGGAAGGCCGAAACCAATGCGCGGGCGGCGCGTTCGCTGGCTGTAACCACCCGGCCGCCGCCCAAAAGCCACCGGTCTATCTCTTCGCCTCTTTTGGGTGCCTGCCCCGCAGCCGGCCTGAACTCCGGCGCTACCACTGGATAAAATCTCCCATTCCAGCGTTATACGCCGTGCGCCTGAGGAAATCCCAAATGGGCAAGAAGTCAAACATGGGGTAGTACACTGGCCAGTGATGCGGCGATTCCTTGTTTTCTCATTGCTGGTTGTGGTTGCAGCGGCCGGGTGCCGTTCCGGGCAAAAGCCGGCCGCGGGCCCGTCTTCCGGTCAGCAGGCCGCGGGACAGAACTACAAGGTGTACAAGCTGCGCGGCAAGGTGGTTTCCACCAACGCCGCCAAGGGCGAGGTAACGCTGAACCATGAGGCCATTCCAGGCTTCATGGAAGCCATGACCATGCCCTACAAACTCAAAGACCCGAGCATCCTGGGCGAACTGCATCCCGGCGACGTGCTGACCGCAGACCTGCTGGTGTCGCAGGACCCGGACGCGGAAGTCCTCCTGGACCACATTGTCGTGGTAGCGCAGGCCCGTCCCGATTACCCGCCCAAGGTCAACTACCATGTCCCCGCGCCGGGCGACCCAACCCCGGACTTCAGGCTGCGCAACCAGGACGGGCGCGCGATTCACCTCACCCAGTTCCGCGGCAAGGCCCTGCTGGTCACTTTCATCTACACGCGCTGCCCTCTGCCCGACTTTTGCCCGCGAGTGACGCGCAACTTTGCCGCGATCGAGCGGCAGTTGGCGGCCAGCCCGGCGCTCCTTGCCAGGACACACCTTCTCTCTATCAGCTTCGATCCGGAGCACGATACGCCGCAGCGCCTGCGGGCCTACGGAGCCACTTACATGGGCAGTGACGCAAAGAATGCCTTCGCGCATTGGGATTTTGCCGTGCCGGAAAAGCCTGTCCTCGCCGAGATGGCAAAGTTCTTCGACCTGGGAATCACCAACGAGGCCGACGCGACCATTACGCACACGCTTTCCACCACCCTGATCGGACCGGACGGCAAGGTGGTGCGTTTCTATCCGGGCAACGAGTGGACGGCCGAGCAGCTTGCAGTGGACGTTCGACAATTGATGGGGAGCTAGAACGTGATCGTGGTTCTGATGGGTGTGAGCGGATCGGGCAAGTCGACGCTGGCCGAGGCCTTGGTCGCGCGGACGGGCTGGTTTTTTGCCGAGGGCGACGATTACCATTCCGAGGCCAACCGCGCCAAAATGAAGGCCGGGATTCCGCTGACCGATGAAGACCGGCAGCCCTGGCTGGATGCGCTGCACGGTGTTCTGGCCGGATGGCGGCGCGACGGAATCAGCGGCATTCTGACCTGTTCCGCGCTCAAACAGAGCTATCGGTCTCGGCTGATGGGCGGAATCGACGGCGTGCGGCTGGTCTGGCTTGATCCGGACCGCGCCACGCTCGAATTCCGCATGGCCCATCGGACCGGGCATTACATGAACCCCAATCTGCTGGACAGCCAGATTGCCACCCTGGAGCCGCCCATGGGCGAAGATGTGCTCCACCTGGCGGGCGGTGAAACCGCGGAAGTGGCTGCCGGCCGGGTGCTTGACTGGCTCGCTTCCTGATGCGCGGCAATGAATCGCCAGAAGGGCGCAACTCATCCACTAAGGTAGACTCACAAACGGTTTCCTCCCTGAGGTAGTTCATGGCGAAAGTGACATTGGTTTTTGCGGCTCTTTTAGTTGCCTTGGGCCTGGTCGGCTATTTGGGCACCGGCAGCGCTCACCCCACCGCTCTGATTCCCACCTGGATTGGCCTGGCGCTGGGCGTCTTCGGCTGGCTGGCCATTAGCCCCAACGAAGGCCGGCGCAAACTGTTCATGCACGTCAACGTGACCATCGGCCTGCTCGGTTTTCTGGGCGGCGCGGCGGAGGCTGTGCGCGGGTATGTCCACGCTACCTCGGCAGGGCTTGAGCCGGACCCGATTGCGCTGGCATCGAAGGCCACCCTGGCCGGGCTGATGCTGGTTTACGTGATTCTTTGCGTGCGGTCGTTTATCGCCGCGCGGCGCACGGGGAAGGTCTAACCCATGGGTACCATGCGGAGCGGCGGACTGGGCATGGGAGGGTCGCACGCCGAGCGCTCTCCGCGCGGTGGCGGCTTACGCGCGGGGAAGGCGGATTTGCCCAAGCGCAAAACCAACCTGAAGAAATTGTGGCCGCAGATCAAGGCGCTGGTGGCTCCTCGCCTGGGGTTGCTGTTCGCCGGGATGGGGTTGATGGTCGTCAACCGCGTGGCGGGATTGGTGCTGCCCTATACCTCGAAACCCCTGCTGGACAATGTCTTGAATCCTGCTCATGCGCGGCCCGACCTGCTGCCCAAAATCATCGCGATTGTCTTTTCGGCCATGGTCGTCCAGGCCATTACTTCCTTCTCTCTGACGCAATTGCTTTCGAAGGCCGGCCAAAGGCTGATCGCCGAGATGCGCCGCCAGGTTCAGCGCCACGTGGGCCTGCTTTCCGTCTCCTACTACGACGAGAACCGCACCGGCACGCTGGTGGCGCGCATTATGAACGACGTCGAGGGCGTGCGCAACCTGGTGGGAACCGGACTCGTGGAGTTTGTCGGCGGCCTGCTCACCGCGGTGCTCGCGTTCCTTTACCTGTTGCACCGCAGCGTCACGGTCACGCTCACCGTCTTTGCGGTAATGGGCGTTTTTGTTTTCGTTTTGCAATATGCCTTCCGGATCATTCGCCCCATCTTCCGAGAGCGCGCCAAGATCAACGCCGAAGTGACCGGCCGGCTCACCGAGTCGCTGGGCGGCGTGCGGGTCATCAAGGGCTACCACGCCGAGGAGCGGGAGTCCGGAGTCTTCGCCAAGGGCGTGGAGCGCCTGCTGGCCAATGTCATGAAGTCGCTCACCCTGACCAGTTCGCTCTCCGCCGCATCCACCACCGTGCTGGGCCTGGTCTCCGCGCTGGTCATGTGGCTGGGCGGCCATCGCGTCCTGGCCGGCACCTGGACCGTGGGTGATTACTTCAGCTACAACATGTTTCTTGCCTTCATGATCGCGCCGGTCTTCCAGATCGTGAACATCGGCACCCAACTCACCGAGGCTTTTGCCGGTCTGGACCGCACCGGCGAAATCATGTCCGAACTTGAAGAGAACCAGAGCCCCGGCCGCACAGAGAAGATGCCGCCCATCCACGGCACGGTGCGCTTCGAGGATGTGGAGTTTGCCTACGATCCGGAGAAGCCGGTCCTGTATGGCATCAGCTTCCTGGCCGAGCCGGGCACGGTGACCGCTTTGGTCGGTTCTTCAGGCTCGGGCAAGTCCACCATCATCAGCCTCCTGTGCGCTTTCCACACCCCCTTGCAGGGGCGCGTGCTGGTCGATGGCGTTGACCTCGCGCACGTGGACCTGAACACCTTCCGCTCTCAGTTGGGCGTGGTGCTGCAGGACTCGTTTCTCTTCGACGGCACCATCCGCGAGAACATCCTCTTTTCGCGACCCGACGCCACCGAGGAGCAGTTTCTCTTTGCCTGCCGCACAGCCCGTGTGGACGAGTTCACCGAGCGCTTTCCTGACGCGTACGACACCATCGTCGGCGAACGCGGCGTCAAGCTCTCCGGCGGCCAGCGCCAAAGGCTTTCCATCGCGCGCGCCCTCTTGGCCGAGCCGCGCATCCTCATTCTGGATGAGGCCACCAGCTCTCTGGACTCCGAGTCCGAAGCCATGATCCAGGCCGGGTTGAGCCAGTTGATGCAGGGACGGACAACCTTTGTAATCGCCCACCGGCTTTCCACCATCCGGCGCGCAGATCAAATTCTTGTGGTCGAGGATGGGCGCATCGTCGAGCGCGGCAACCACGCGAAACTCTTCGCCCTGGGCGGCCGCTATTACGACCTCTACACCCGCCAGCACGGCCTGGAAGACAACCTCTTTCTCGCGCCCGGCGAGGGCGATGCGGTAGAAGCGGAGTGAACTGAGTTTGAAGTTCGCGTCAGAATTGCACCCTCATCTTGAGCAGCTCAACTCTCTACGACGAGTTACGGCTGGAATGAACTGCCGCCAACTCGCTAACCCGCGATTTCCGCGAAGCGGAAGCTAACCTGCTGATTTTGTTTTATACAACTCTTCAATCAATATTTTGTTCATGAGGAGCAGCCCGACTCGCTACGACGAGTTACGGCTGGAATGAACTGCCGCCAACTCGCCAACTCGCGATTTCCGCGAAGCGGAAGCCAACTTGCTGATTTTGTTGATAAAACTCTTCTTTCAACCTGTTTGTTCATAGGGAGCGTAGTTTGGCCGGATATTTGGCCCAACGAAGTCGAAGAACTTCGGATTCACTATATGAGTTCATGCGTTCCCTGAAAACTCTCAATACAGCCGAAAGTTCACTTCCACTGTGATACGCGCCGGAACCGGCGATCCATCTGATTTCGTGGCGGGTTCGAAGCGATATTGACTCACCGCATTGGCGGCCTGCTCGTCCAGGCCAAAGCCAGCGGGTCTATACACACACAACTCCTGCGGAACGCCATTCGTATCCACGACGAGCGAGATGAAGCTAATGGCATGATTGGAGCCATTCAGTTTGTTCCTTTTTGCGGCTTTGAGCGCTTGCTTGGTAAATTCAGCTTCGGCGAAATGGAGCACCCTTGGCGGCTTCACATTGCCACCAACCTTGTAGAGCCCCGGCGCGGAGGTCGGGTTGAGATTTGCAGGGCATTCTGCAATCCGATTCTTGTCCGACCAGTGATGAGGCCCTTCCGGCGCAGACGAGACAGCCCTTCCAGATTCCGGGCCTGAGGCAGACCGAGTTGCATCCTGCTGCGCCCAAACGCCGCTTGCGGTCAACGCCAGCAACAGACAAATCCACTTGATTCGCCGCATTGTCTCTACATCCTTTTCGTGCCCCACTATTCTCAGGCCGTTGCGCGGCGCTCGTCAAAGTGCGGCACTTCCATCTCAAAAGCAGAAACACCGTCCCAGCAATTGACATGCCGTCCCAACTTCTGCAAACTACTTATAGAGTCATTAAACGACACAAAGGACCACAATGCGAGATGTAGCCCCGCAAGGAACCTACAAGGTTCAAGCCCTGGATCGGGCATTTGCCGTTCTGGATTTGTTGGCAGAAAGCGACTTACCCCTGGGATTGGCGCAGGTCGCCTCGTCCCTCCAATTGCACAAAAGCACCGCCCACCGCTTCCTGATGGTACTGGAACGGCACCGCATGGTGGAACGCACCACTGCGGGCAAGTTCCGGCTGGGCCTGCGCTTGTTCGATTTTGGCAATCGCGCCATTGAGCAGTACGACCTCCGGGACCGCGCGCAACCGCACCTGCGGCGGCTGGTCGGGGAGACCGAGGAGACAGCCCACCTCTGCATTCTGGAAGGCGCCCGCGTGGTCTACATCGACAAGATCGAGCCCGCCCGCTCGGTGCGCATGATTACCCGCATCGGGGCCAGCAATCCGGTACACTGCACCTCCGTCGGCAAGGCGATTCTGGCCTTCATGCCCGAAGAGAAAGTTGCCGATGTCCTGCGGCGCACTCGCTTCGAACGCTTTACCCATCGCACCGTCGCAACGCCCGAGGCTCTCCGCGTGGAGATCGAGAAAACGCGTCGGCGTGGCTATGCGGTCGACGACGAGGAGTTGGAAGAAGGGCTGCGCTGCATCGCCGTTCCGGTGCTCGACGCGCAGCGGCAGCCGGTCGCGGCCGTCAGCGTCTCCGGGCCCTCCTTTCGCGTGACCGCGCAGAAACTTCCTTCCATCGCCAACCATCTGCTGCATTGTGTGCGAGGGATCTCGGTCGACATGGGATTCGTCTCCACCGGGCGCGCCAACCGCGCCACCTGGTCGGCCTAGCCCAGTCAACCTGCGCTCCCTAAAACGAAGCAAAAGAATTGCGACTTCCCTTGCGCAGAATTAAGCCCCATAAGCGCACAATCTTCTCAGTAGGGAACGAACGCCGTCAGGGAGTAACGCCCTCAAAGAGTAACGCCGTGTATGACAGCGTCGGCTCCTGTCAACTAATTTTCGCAACAAGGCCCTTGTTGTGGTCGGAGGGGTGTCAAGGGCGCCGTTGTTTGGCGTTCATCTTGACCCTTGACACCCCTCCGGCCACTCCCACAATTAGCTTTGGAACGAATCTCAGGTTCTTTCTGAGATTCGTTCCATAGTTGAAAAAACCGGTCTTGCATCGCCAGACGACCCGAAGCTCGCACGTTGAAATTCAATCACATTCGATGGCAA
>Ga0302266_10003475_pt1 | contig 12687 bp, 14 predicted proteins | sample III_Bog_E1_2_FD_194559 | JGI IMG/M metagenome (GOLD analysis project Ga0302266, IMG submission 194559) | Peat permafrost microbial communities from Stordalen Mire near Abisko, Sweden - III_Bog_E1_2 | ecosystem: Environmental > Terrestrial > Soil > Wetlands > Peat | place: Sweden: Abisko... | reverse complement strand
TGAAAGGGATCGCCGAGGGGTTGAAAGCCCAGGGGTCCAAGCTGGACCTATGGGATATCGTGGCCCTGAATGGCGACATCGAGCTCAGCGAATACTACCTTCCGACCCTCAATAAGAAGGAAGGCAGACCCAATCCGCCCGCTGCCGTCGCTCCGGGAAAATGCAGCGCGTTTGTCGCCACCGGATCGGCAACAAAAAATGGCAAGATTGTCATCGCCCATAGCAACTGGTCTTCGTATGCGGAGGGCGAACGCTGGACCGTGGTCTTCGATGTCGTCCCATCCAGCGGACAGCACATCCTCATGGACGGTATGCCCGGCGTCATCACGAGCCAGGACGACTTTGGCGTTAACGCCAGCGGCCTCATGATTACGGAAACCACTTTGCCCATGGCAAAGGGTTTTGACGTGGATGGAATTCCGGAGTTTGAGCGCTCCCGCAAGGCCATGCAGTATGCCACGTCGATCGATGAATATGCGGCCATCATGCGCAAGGGCAACAATGGCGGCTATGCGAATTCATGGCTCATCGGCGACCGCAAGACCGGGGAGATCGGCTACCTCGAGCTTGGCCTTCACCAAACGCCGCTGACAAAAAAGAAGGATGGCTATTTTGTCTCATCGAACTTCTCGGCGGATCCCGCGCTAATCCGCGATGATACTCCGGGATTCAATCCGAATGATCCGGAGAGCAGCATGAACGCGCGCCACATCCGCGCGGAAGAGTTCATGAAGCAGCACTACGGCAAGCTGGATACGGCGCTTGCGGAGGCCTATCTCTCCGATCACGAGGACAGCTACGAGCACAAGATCGATGCCGGCAAGCGCAGCCTGTGCGGGCATGAGGAGACTTCGCCCGTTGGCGAGAAGGTCTGGGACGATCCGCCATACAGCCCCGGCGGCGCGGTTACGGGCAAGGTGATGGACTCGGATTTAGCGGAGAAGCTCAGTTTCATCGGCCGGGCCGGTCATCCCTGCGGTGAAGACTTCCACGCAGCGCCATTCCTCGCGGCACATCCGGAGTTTGCGTGGCAAAAGCCGATCCTGCATGACATGATCGCCGGTCCTTGGACCACCTTTGAAGCGGGAGAACGAAAATAATTCCCGGTGACTTACAGACTCGCAGGGCATCCTATTCCGTAACGGTTGTGCCGTAGTTTGTTGGCTGCGGAACCGTCCCGCGGATCTGCTCAATAAACGGCGGTACTTCTTTCTCGATCAAGTCAGTTCGCTCCACATGAATGTAGTGCCCGCTTCCCCTGGCGATAATCCTGCGGCTGCGCGTGGAGAGCCTCTTCAAAGCCTCCTGCATCTGACTCCACGAACTGGCGAATTGTGCCATTCCCTTCGATGGTTGGTCCGTGTCCTGCGTGAAGATCAGAATCGGCAGTGCGCCATACGGCCCGGTGTGGATGGTTTCGTCCGCAGACTGTACAAAGCTGCCCATCTCTTGTTGAAGCGGCACAACATGTGATTGAAATGTCGCCTCGGCGTCCACTTTTGTCGCATGCGCATCAAGCTCGGGCGAGTGAAGAGAAAGCATCCACATGAGGCGCGGAACGCCGAGAATCGTCATGCCTCGATAGAGTAGCCACGGCTGCTTTCCTAGCTCAGTCGTGAAAAGTGGATTGTGGAATTGCTCCGGCGAGGAACCATCCACAAACACGATGCCCACAACATCGGCCGGGTAATGCGTTGCGTAGGCTCGTACATACATGCCGGCGATCGAATGCCCCATCAGCACGATGGGTCCGCTCACGTTTGCCTGGCGTAGCAGTTCGTGCAGTTGGCTCACAATATGGTCGGCATCGCGCGGCCCAGGCTGCGGCTCGCTCCAACCGGTACCCGCCCGGTCGTACGAGCACACTCGCGTGGTCTTCGATAATTCCGGCTGCACCTTTTCCCAGGTGAGCGCGTTGTTGCCATACCCCGTATCCAGAACAATCGTCGGCGATCCCGCACCGGTGCAGTCGATGTGCATCCGTGCCTCATTCACGGTATAGAAAGCTCCTTGCGGAGGGTTGCTCAATCGCGCAACCTGCAGGGCAACCGCGTTGAACGCACTGCTTCCGGCTGCGACTCCCACCAGCAGCACAAGGAGCGATAAAACCACTCGTTCCGTGACTCTGCGACCCCTGCGAAAGTTAGGCGCCCCCAACGACCGCATACGGCGAATGCTCCACCAGATAACCAGGAATGCAATGACAACCAGGATTCCCGGCATCACGACGTAGTCGAAGTCCATCTATCACCCCGAGTTCGAAGTATAGACTTTTGGGTACCCCAAGCAACTTCCCGTGCCCGATCCATCGGGCAGTTTCATGGCTCGATGGGTGGGAACCCACAAAAGCCAACCATTGGCCATCGTGTCTCTCCATCTTCATCTGTCACCTGTAACCTGCCATCTGTAATCTATGACCTGCGTTGCCGCTTCAGACAGAAGCTGCAACCGGTTCCGCGGCAACGGCCATCACCATCTCGCGAATCGAATCGATTACCAGGTCCGGCTCATCCAGATGAATCCAGTGCGCGCTCGCAAGCGCAATCACCTGCTGCGCGTTGTCGCCGATGCGGGCAAGATTCTCGCAGGACAGAGGCGTCGATTTCCCCGGCGTCAATACCACCACCGGGATTCCATGGATCGGTTCAGCGTCCTGCATCTCCCGCACCGAGTCAGGGACCGACATCACATGGCTTCGCATTCCCGCGTAGTACCCGGGGCGCGACCAATGCGCAGCCACAATCGGCTGCACTTCCTTGGGCATCTTGCCCACCTCGTCCTTCACCCGTCTCAGCACGTGCCGCCCGCCATTGCCTGCGGCCCCGGCAAGCCAGTCGGCGGTCTTCCCTGACCGGAACAGCAGTGACATCACGGCAAGCCGCGCCAGTCCAAAACGGGCAATTGAAATCGCGATCCTGGAAAGCTTCTTGCCGCGGTCGATTTCAGACTGCTTGCCGGGATTCAGCGGCGGCCATTCCTCACAGCGCATGGGGTCAACAAGCAGTACGCTGGCCACATCCTCGGGATAAAGCAACGCATAACGGCGCATTACCAGTCCGCCGAAGGAGTGTCCCACCAGTATGTACGGCGGCTTGATTTCGGCGCCCTCCAGCATCGCGTGCAGTTCCAAAGCGATGTTGCCCGGAGTGCGTGCAGTCCGGTTGGGGCTGCTCCACCCCAGCCCGCCACGATCGTAGGATGCCGTATAAGTGAACTGCGAGACGATCTCCTGGACATGAAACCAGTTTAGATTTGTCGCTGCAATCCCGGATTCAAAAAGCACCGTCGGTCCGCCGGCACCCTTCTCTATCAAATAAAGCTTGCGCCCATCGCCGATATCGATCCAGCGTCCGAGGCCGGCATAAAGCCTGCGGTCGCGTCGCGCCCCGAAGAACTGGTACAGGAATCCTGTAGCAACCAGTGCGGCGCCGGCGGCGAGAATCCAGAGAACTGCGACCATAAGGAATCCTAAAAACGCGTGAGTTGCTCGGGACTAAAATCCCCGATCCCGAGATTTGCCTTTGCGCTGCCCCGATCAATGATGAGCAGAGTCGACCCACCTTGGCCTCGGACCTTTGACTCCATCTGGCTGGCGGACCAGACACCACCATCGTGGCGCAGCCCAAGATAGGTGAACTCCTTCACCGTCCCAGTTCCTTTCAGGGTTTTTTCTACATATACCGGAAATCCGATACTGTGGTCGAGCCAGGTTTTAATTCCGGCATAATGGGTCTTGTCCGCCGCGCCCGGTGTGCTCTTCAAAACGTCACACTGCCGTGCGCCGAAGGTCGTCTCTTTCTCCAAGGTCTGACCCGGCCAGAAGTATTGCATCTCCAGGAAGTCCTCAAAGCTGAATCCTGGGCCGAGCGGGCCATCGCTCCATTTGTCGAAGGGAAGTGTAGCCGGAGTTTTGTCCCCTGGGTGAGCAATTCCGATCACATTCTGGCCACCAGGATGCATTTCAAGCAGGATATGAGTGCGCGCATCCAGCTTGGCGCCGGCGGAAGGAGTCACTGCCACAAGCACCCGCAGCACACCGGGAAACCAGTGCGCCTTGATCGTGATCGCATCGCTGGTCCGTTTGCCATCGGCATCCACGCGCACCAGGTGCCCGCTGGCGCGAAAGTCGGCTGTTTCAATCCGCTCCTGTGGAGCCTTCAGCACCGCAGCCACATCGCTTGCGGCAACTGCCGGCATTGCGCACAGCAGCGTCGTTACAGCAACAGTGAAGATAGGTCTCATGACTCGATCCTTCCATCGCGAATGCGAATGTGTCGCGGCGCGCAGCTGGCAATCTCATTGTCATGTGTGATGATGATCAGCGTCATGCCCCGCTGCTTCTGTATCCCGGTGAGAATTTCCATGATGCGGGCGGAGTTTGAACTGTCCAGATTGCCGGTGGGCTCGTCCGCCAGAAGGATAGACGGAGCGTTGGCCAGGGCACGGGCGATCGCCACACGCTGACGTTCTCCGGCGGAAAGCTGGTTGGGATATTGGTTAAGCCGGTGTTCCATACCCATTTCCCTCAATAGCGACTCGGCCCGCTGGGCGCGGTTGCTCGGCAGCAGGTCCAAAGCCAGCATCGGTACTTGCACGTTTTCAACCGCGGTTAGGGTCGGCAAAAGATAGAACGCCTGGAAGATGAATCCCACCTGCCGCGCCCGGTACTCGTCCAGGTTCACTACCGAGCCAAGTGCGGCATTCTGAAAAAGCACTTCGCCGGTGGTCGCCGTATCCAGCCCTCCCAGCAGTTGCAACAGCGTCGACTTGCCGCTCCCACTCGGTCCGCTGATCGCCAGGTACTCGCTGGCCGTGATGCTTAGATCCACCCCGCGAAGCGCCTCAATGCGGCCTTCATCGTAGCTCTTGCAGAGCTTGCGGACTTCCAGGATTGGGCTAGTCATGCCGGATCGCCTCCACCGGCGACAGATGGGAACCTCTCCACGCGGGATAAGCGCCCGCCAGGATTCCCGAAAGAATGGATAGCCCGAGCGCTTTGAGCAAATGTCCCGCATCAAGCGACGAGGACACGATGCTCGCCGTCTGCGGCAACATCGACAGAAGGCGCAGAGAGCCCCAGCCGAAAAACAGCCCGAGAATCCCGCCAGCGAACCCAAGCACTACTGCTTCCGTCTCGATCAGCAGCACAATGCGGCCGGACTTCCAGCCAATCGCGCGCAGAATTCCGATCTCCCGTGTCCGCTCAAAAACCGACATTGCCATGGTGTTTGCTATGCCGAGAACACCCATAAGCAGCGCAATTGAGGATGTGCCCCACGCCACGGCATGAGCCAGCGCGACAAACTGGTTGTTGCTGGCTCGCTCGCTTGCCAGTTGCGCGTTCAGGCCCGGCAGCGCGGCTTCAATCTCATTCTGAGCCCGCTTCAAATAGTGGTCGGGAGCTTCTCCAGGCGGCGCAGGACGAAGCCGGACGTGAAATCCGGAAACCTTCCCCTGCAGGTTCGAGAGTTGTTGCAGTTGATCCAGCGGCATAATCACAGCGCCTGCTTCCAGGGCCGTCCCGCCATGATAGATTCCAGACACGTTAAACGTGGAGCCCTGAATATCCAGCGATTCGCCGACCTTCTTGTTCAGCGTGGTTGCCAGCGCGTCGCCGATGATCACCTCGGGTTTCCCGTCCTCGAAGTGTTGTCCCGACTGGAAGGTGAGGGAACCGAACTCATAGGAATTGGCGCGCCAGCCAAACACCAGCGCATTGACCTCAGGAGTAAGGTCAATCACATTGAAGATCATGGGACTGACCTGCGCCACCACAGGCACAGCAGCCAGCTTGCCTTCAAGAGATGCGTCGACAGAAGTGTTGAGAAACGCCTTTTCGACCACGGCAATATCGGTGCCGCTGCTGGAGTAGAGACGCAGCCATTCGTGCTCAAACGAGCGCGAAAAGCCAACCAGGGCAACAAATGCCCCAATCGCCATGCCGATTCCCCACAGAGTCAGCAGGGTTCTCAGCCGCCTGCGCCACAGGTTCTTCCATGCAAATCCAGTGAAGGACAGTTGGGAGGCCATTTTTTAGGAGTAGTCCTCCCATGGTCAGACAATCAGTTGCGTTCCGAGAGCGCCGGCGTCCGTGTTGGAATGGGACGGGTCCAATCGAAGTTCGGAATCTTCCGATTTCCCGAATCAAACCCACATGTAAATCTTCGGATTTCTGGAACCGGTGACAAGTAACAAAGCGGGGGCGAGCGAATAGCGAGCTTCCGCCCCAACGCAGGTGGCGTCACTTGAAAACCAAAAGGGCAGCCCTGATTCCAGGGTCTGCCCTTCAATTTACTCATTTCTCGCAGATCCCTGCTGTTCGAAAAATGACCGAGTAGTCACCACCGACGTGCGGTCAACGCGTCCAGAGCCGAGTCAACGTACGCCGTGGAGCTCACCTTGTTTGGGTGGGGAAGCATGAGTCCGATGTGGTTGCCCTCATCGGACCGCCTGAATTCTAGAAACGGCCGCGGCCTCGTGAAGCGCCGCCGCCCCCGCCACTGCTTCCTTTACGCGCCTGGTAGCAATCCCGGCAAAACACCGGGCGATCGCCGCGAGGCTCAAAAGGAACTGTTGTAGGCTGGCCGCAACCCGAACAAATCACAGGTGTACCCTGTGCCGGAGCCGAACGGTAGCCGGAACCCCCCTGGTCGTTCTTCTTTGCCTGACGGCAACTCTTGCAACGCTTTGGGGTCGAATAACCACGTTCCTGAAAGAACGTCTGATCAGCAGCGGTGAAGGTGAAGTCCTGCCCGCAATCGCTGCACGTAAGTTGAATATCTCCGGCCATGGGTCTCCTCGTGGAGATTGTACAGCCCAATTTGCGTTTTGAGTACAAGGAATCTTTTGAAAGCAAGAAACTTATCTCAGGAAATCGATTTTGTGCCCTGAGGATCGTGGAATTTCCGGTTACCGCGCTATAGTTCTCTTTGAATGGCGGCGTCGAACCCCGAACTCGAAGCAGACTGTATCCGCCGCATCCTTGCCGGTGAGAAGCACCTGTTCCATGAGCTCATCCGCCCTTGCGAGCGGGGCGTCTATCTCATGTTGCTCGGCCTCCTCCGGAACGAGGCCGAAGCCGAAGACGCGGCACAGGATACGGCCATCAAAGTCTTCCAGAATCTCCACAATTTTCGCGGCGATTCGCAATTCCGCACATGGGTGCTTTCGATCGCCCGGAACGAAGGCCTTGGTCGCCTGCGCAAACAGGCCACCCGCCGGGAGGATTCACTGGAGGCGGACACCGATGAGCAGACGGGCGACTATACCCCCGCCATTCTCACCAGTTGGCGCGAAATCCCCTCTGAAGCCCTGCAACGCAAGGAACTGGGAGCGATGCTTCGGGCTGCTATAGACGAATTGCCTCCGATTTACCGTAACGTTGTCCTGCTCAGGGACATCGAAGAAATGGACGTCCGTGAAACTGCCGCTGTGCTTGGCATCGCCGACGGAGCGGTAAAAGTCAGGCTGCACCGGGCGCGAGCGCTCCTGCAGAAGCATCTTGCTCCACAGCTAAGAGGTTTTGCACCTGAACGCAAGGGCTTGTTTGGGTGGGGAAAATGAGAATCGACTGCAAACACGTCTGGCAGCACATCTCCGCCTACATCGATGCCGAGGTGGACGCGGAGTTGCGCTCCGACATCGACCGCCATCTCGAAACCTGCGAGATCTGCTCTGCTGTCCTCGATTCCACGCGAAACATCGTAGTCCTCATGGCCGACGACCGGGTCTTCGAACTGCCCGCTGGCTTCAGCCAGCGCCTTCACGCGCGACTGGATAAGGAACTGGAGCTGTCTGGCCCTTGATCCCGCGTGCCAAAAAGGGGGAAGTTTAGTGCCAGCGCAACCTGCTATCTTATCCCGAGAGGAATCACCCATGGCGCGTATCCGGTTGTTCGCTGTCCTGCTTGGCCTCGCCATCGCCGCGAGTGCCCATGGTCAATCTACGCCGCAGGCATCGCTCGACAGAGGGCTGAACCGCCATATTCAGGCCATGATCCGTTCCCAATTCAACGTCCCTGAGGATTACGACATCACCTTGGGTACCCGCGGTCCCAGCACGACAACCGGCTATGACGCCCTCCCGGCCATGCTCACCCACGAGGGCAAGACTACGATTGTCAACTTCCTTATCTCCACCGACGGGAAGACCTTGGCCAGGCTGGAAACCTTCGACCTGTCCAACGATCCTGCTTTCGCGATCGACATTACTGGGCGTCCAGTGCGTGGCAATCCGGATGCCAAGGTCACCGTCATCGGTTTCGATGACCTGGAGTGCCCGGTCTGCGCGCGCATGCATCAGGCTCTGTTCCCTGGTGTAATCGACCGATACAAAGACACCGTACGTTTCATCTACAAGGACAACCCGCTCACAGAACTGCACCCCTGGGCTTTTCGCGCCTCAGTGGACGCTAACTGTCTGGCTGCGCAGAGCGGCAAGGTTTACTGGGATTACGTCGATTATCTGCATACCCACGGGCAGCAAGTTAGCGGCAAGGACCGTAATCCACAAACGAGCTTTGCCGCCCTTGACCAGATCGCTCGCCGGGAAGCTGAAGTGGCAAAACTCGAGCCCGGTCCTTTGAACAAATGTCTGGCAAAGCAGGACGAAGCTCCGGTCCGTTCATCGTTAAAGGAGGCGCAGTCACTGGGGCTGAATTACGCGCCTGCTCTTTTCGTCAACGGCGAGCGGATCTCCGGTTGGATTCCAGAAGCCCAGATTTGGCGTGTGATCGACCGGGCGTTACGGGACCAGGGAATCGATGCGCCGGCACAGCCGGCCCCTCCGGACCGGAGGGCCGCACCATCAAAATCCTTGCTTCCGAACGATCCGTCAACCTCGCCCCCTGCGGGTCCTCAATAATAGGTGCGCTCATCAGGACGAACTGGATCGCACAACCGGTGGCGACCCCGTGCGATGCACCATCGGATGCGTCCACGTCTCCAGCCCCACCAGAATCAGCGTCACAACTGCCAGCACCACCTGCAACCGCTCCGATCGCCGTTCCTTCTTCGTAATCTCCCGCTTGCGCCATTGCGCCGAAGGCCGAGAACGCAGATGCCAGATCCACGCCAGCACCGCCAGGTTCACAACGGCTCCCACAGCAGCCAGAATCAGCATAGGAATCCGGATCGCGTCCTGGTGAAACCCTCTCGCCGGCGCGTAAATCCCCGAGGCTGCCGCAAGCGCGCTCAGCCCAATCGCCACGCGAATTCCGCTCAGCGTCAGCACCGCCGTACACAGGCTTTGCAGAAGCGCAAACAGAAAGCTGGCGCCGGATAAAACTCGCATGCCCTTGGGTTCTTCGATTTGCATTCTTGATTCCACCGCGTCCGCTCGACAAATTCAGCGTAGACGAAGATACCCGCCCCAGCCAATCCAACTGCCCTATTCTCCCGTACTCATCACAAGAAAGGGTACAAATCAGAATTTCATCGCCAACATGGACACTTTCTCTGTAACCTTTCCGGCAGAGCGCCACTCCTAAAGGGCGTGTCACGGAAAATGCGGGATTCGCTCAACTCCCCTCCTGCATGACTATCACTCGCGGACCCCATCCGCCCAACCTTCAAAATGAGGTCAAAGGATCATGACAAAGAACCAGTTCAACGCACTGCTTCTGACGGCGGCTCTCTCCGGCCTGGTCGGCGGAACCTCCGTAGCGGCCCAGACAGCCAACCAGGGCGCGTCCAAAGTTTCCGCGGCCAAGGCTGGCCTGCGCCTTTCCAGTCTGGACCAGACCGCCCCTGCAAAACACTCCTGTAAAGGCAAAAACGATTGCAAGGGCACTGGCGGCTGCAAGACCAGCGACCAGGGCTGCAAAGGCAAGAACACCTGCAAGGGCAAGGGCGGATGCGCCACCGACGGCTCCAAGCCACCATCGGCCCGGTTCGCCTAACAAAATTGAAGAGCCAGATGACAGATTACAGATGACAGGTGACAGCTTTGAAGTTCGAGCTACCCTCAGATTGACGATGCTGTGGCCCGAAGGACATATATTCTGCCTTTCACTGTTACCCCCAACGGCCTTCTGGCATCTGGCTCTTCACTGAAATCTGTAACCTGTCATCTGTAATCTGCTTTCCCACTGTCATCTGCAACCTGTCATCTGTGAACTGCGTCCCGCGGAGCCCCATGCCCGGCAATCGTTTCAATGCGTACCAGGATCACGGCGTCGGAATCGGTCTCCGCATTCCGCACTACGAGCACATCTTCTCCCGCAAGCCGGTCGTGGACTGGTTCGAGATCATCTCTGAAAACTTCATGATCGATGCCGGCCGTCCACTGGCCACGCTCGATCGAATCCTCGAACAGTATCGAGTCGTCCAGCATGGCGTCTCCATGTACTTCGGCTCCGTCACCGCGCCCGATCCCGAGCATCTTCGCCGCCTGAAGACACTGGTTCACCGCACCAAGACCCCCTGGCTCAGCGATCATCTCTGCTGGGGAAGCGTGGACGGAACCTACACGCACGACCTGCTGCCACTCCCGTACACCTGGGAGGCTGTCGAACGCACCGTCGAGCGCGTCCGCATGGTACAGGATTTTCTTGAAATTCCAGTCGCCGTCGAGAACGTCAGCAGTTACGCCGCCTTCACCGGTTCCCAGATGACCGAGTGGGAGTTTCTTGCCGAGGTGGTGGAGCGCGCAGATTGCGGCATTCTGCTGGACGTAAATAATATTTACGTCTCCTCGGTGAACCACGAGTTTGCTCCAATGGATTATGTGAACGCGGTGCCCGCCGAACGCGTCGCGCAGATCCACATTGCCGGTCATTCCAAGTACGAGAAGTACATTCTCGATACGCACGATCATCCGGTCATCGATCCCGTCTGGCAGCTCTACGCCCGCGCCATTGAGCGTTGTGGTCCCACGCCTACCCTTCTCGAATGGGACGACCACATTCCCACCTTCGACGAAGTCCATGCTGAAGCGAAAAAGGCTGAGCGTTACCTTCATCCTCACGCCATGGCAGAGGTATTGCGATGAACAAGGAACCTGGCAGCTCTGTGCCCCATTCATCGCAGTTTCATCGCGATGAGTGGGATCCCACAACTCTCAACCGTCGGAAAGCCGTTTCGCCCATCCGTCGAGCCGTTTGCTCCCGGAGGGAGCCGTCGAAAACAGCCCAGGACAAGCGAAGCGCAGTCCTGGGATAGCAGAAAAAGATTCACAGAGCCCCGTAGGGGCGACGGAACTCCCAAAAGTGATTTTCGACAATGCGAATTCAAGGGACCCGCCCCTTGTCTTCAATCTGTGAGAGTGAACGAGCCTTCCCCCAGCCGTATCTTAAGGAATCTCTCGAATGAATCTCGAAACCCTCCAGCGCGAAATGGCCGCGGCGATCATGCAACCCCTGACGCCCGATGAGGACATGCGCCCCATTGCGCCCGACGGCCGCCCCATGTCGGAGGTAGCCGCCACCTTTATCGCTCCCAACAGTCAGCTCTCCGCCTTTGAGCGTCTCGAAATCTACAACCGGCAATATTGGTACCGGGTTCTTAGCGCCCTTGCGGAAGATTTTCCAGCATTGCGCGCCGTCCTCGGTTCAGCGGTATTTGACGCGCTCTCCATCGCTTATCTCACTGCACATCCCAGCAGTTCCTTTACGCTCCGCAACCTCGGGTCCCTGCTGCCTGAGTGGCTGGCTTCGAACCCTGGTTTCGCGGGCCGTCGTCACCGGCTCGCGGTGGACGTGGCACGCATCGAATGGGCCTTCGTGGAGTCGTTCGATAACGCCGATCACGACCGGCTCACGCTGGAGCAGATTGCCATCATTGACGCATCCTCCCGGCTCGCTCTCCAACCCCATCTCCAGCTCATGGCCCTGGATTATCCCGCCGACGATCTCGTCCTCACTCTGCATAATCGCGAAAAGCGCCAGACCAGCGAGGCAGGCATGAAGCACGACGAGATTCCCGGTGAGCCAGTTAGGCTCACGAAACTCCGCCGCCGTCCTACGTTTCTCGCTTCGCATCGTGTCGACTTCTCGGTCTATTACCGCCGCCTCCAGCGCGAAGAGTTCCTGACGCTTGCCGCCATTCGCCAGGGCCTTCCGCTTGTCGAAGCACTTGAAGCAGGATTTGCGGATTCGCGAATACCGGAGTCACGCCGCCCCCGACAAATCAGGGAGTGGTTTGCAAACTGGGCGGAGCTAGGCTGGATCTGCGCGCCCGATATCGAGACGCTAATAAGAGGCTAGGAAGGAACTCAGTGCAATCACTAGTTGATTTCATCCGCGATATCTATGCCCGCGCCACAAAAGCCCTGAATTGGCTGCAAAGCCCGCTGCTCCTGGCCATTCGTCTCTACTGGGGTTGGCAATTCGCACAGGATGGCTACGGCAAGCTGACTCATCTGGAAAAGGTTACCCAGTATTTCGCCACATTGAACCTGCCCATGCCGGCTCAAACAGCCTTCGCCGTCGCGCTCATTGAGTTTGTCGGTGGCATTCTGCTCGCCATTGGCATCGGTACGCGCGTCGTTTCGCTGGTCCTCTTCGCCAACATGACGGTAGCCTTTTGGACGGCGGAGAAGGATGCCTTCCTCGGCGTCTTCTCCAGCCCCGACAAGTTCCAGGCCGCCGATGCATATAACTATTGGTTTGCTGCACTTCTGATCCTGATCCTTGGACCCGGATGGATCTCGCTTGACACCGCGATTGGGCGATTCATCAGTCCAAGAAAG
>Ga0302266_10003459_pt1 | contig 12719 bp, 8 predicted proteins | sample III_Bog_E1_2_FD_194559 | JGI IMG/M metagenome (GOLD analysis project Ga0302266, IMG submission 194559) | Peat permafrost microbial communities from Stordalen Mire near Abisko, Sweden - III_Bog_E1_2 | ecosystem: Environmental > Terrestrial > Soil > Wetlands > Peat | place: Sweden: Abisko... | reverse complement strand
CGAGTTCGTCGCGGCGCTGGATCATGTTCTCTGCGATGTAGAAGAGGACCTGGGCGCGGCCATGGGCACTCTGCTTCGCCCATTTGCCAGCGGCACGGGCGGCTTCGACGGCGTTGCGGATGTCTTTGCGATTGCCCAGAGGGGCTTCGCCGACGAGCTTGCCATCGAGACCGAAGACGGGATAGCTGTAGCCGCTGTCAGGACGCGACTGCTTGCCGCCGATGTACTGCTTCACCGTACGATCGATGGGGATTCCGGTGGAAGCGGATTCTTCCACTTCGGCTTCGCCTGCGGCCGGGGTGACAGATTTATTGTGTTTAACTTTCTTGCCCTTGGCGTGATGCAGCCAGTTGGGAACGAGATATTCATACATGCCTTCGCGCCCGCCTTCGCGGCCGTAACCGGACTCACGATAACCGCCGAAGCCGCAGGAGGCGTCAAACATGTTTGCTGAATTTACCCAGACCACACCGGCCTTGATCTGCGAGGCGACGTCGAGGGCGACGTTGATGTTCTCACTGTAGACGGTGGAGGCGAGGCCGTAGATGGTGTTGTTGGCGAGCTCCACGGCTTCCGCGGGGGTGCGGAAGGTCATGGCAACAAGCACGGGGCCAAAGATTTCTTCCTGCACGACGGTGGAGGCGGTATGCACGTTGGTGAGCAGGGTGGGCGGATAGAAGAGGCCCGAGGGCGGCAGATCGTAGCTGGGCTGCCAGCAGGTGGCGCCTTCTGCGATGCCTTTCTCGACGTAGCCGCGAACGCGGTCGAGCTGATGCTTGTCGACCATCGCGCCGATGTCAATTGACTTGTCCAGCGGCGAGCCGACGCGTAGGTTTTCCATGCGGACGCGGAGCTTGGCGTAGAGCTGCTCAGCAACACGCTCATGAACGAGCAGGCGCGAACCGGCACAGCAGACCTGGCCCTGGTTGAACCAGATGCCGTCAACGAGGCCTTCGACGGCGGAGTCGAGGTCGGCATCGTCAAAGACGATGAAGGGCGACTTGCCGCCGAGTTCGAGGGAGAGCTTCTTGGGTGAGTTGGCAGAGGCTTTGCGGATGACGCGGCCGGCTTCCGTGGAGCCGGTGAAGGCGAGCTTGTCAACGTCAGGATGCTCGACGAGGGTGGCTCCGGCGTGGCGGTCGCAGGTGATGACATTGAGCACGCCGGGCGGCAGGCCGACCTCATGTGCGAGCTCGGCAAAAGCGAGCGCGGTGAGCGGCGTGTACTGCGCGGGCTTGATGACGATGGTGTTGCCGGCGGCAAGCGCGGGCGCGACCTTCCACGCAAACATCAGCAGTGGGAAGTTCCAGGGGATGATCTGGCCGACGACGCCGCAGGCGGTGTAGCCGGGGAATTCAGATTCGAGCAACTGCGCCCAACCGGCGTGATTGTAGAAGTGGCGGGCGACGAGGGGAATATCAATGTCTCGGGACTCGCGGATGGACTTGCCGTTGTCGAGGGTTTCGAGGACGGCGAGACGGCGGGAGTGCTTCTGCACCTGGCGGGCGAGGGCGTAGAGGTAACGCGCGCGCTGGTGGCCGGTGAGCGCCTGCCAAGCGGGCAGGGCATTCTTCGCGGCCTTGACGGCGGCGTTCACATCAGCGGCGGTGCCGTGCGAGATGTCAGCGATCTTCTCGCCGGTGGCTGGATTGAGGGTGGCGACGAGATGCGCCGGCTTGGTCCACGCGCCATTGATGTATTGGCCGAAGGCGTGTTTGTGGCTGGCCAGCCAGGTGTCCACTTCTTTCGTGTCTTCTGGTGCGGGACCGTATTCCATGCTGTAGAACTTCTCCACGATGCTGTTCATAAAGTGCTCCTAAAAACAGTTGTCAGTTTTCAGTTGTCAGTTTCTGAATTCGATCTGAATTGGTGCTTCCTCTGAAAACTACAAGCTGATAACCAAAACTGGTTGTTACGCGATTGGGTGACGGTAGGCAGCGGAGTAGCGGCCGTTGACGTGATGTTCCAGCTGGCGCTCGATGTCGCCGAGCATGGAGCTGGCGCCGTAGCGGAAGAGAGTGGGCTCCAGCCAGCTGCGGCCGAGCTCATCCTTCATCAAGGCCATCCACTCGATGGCGTGCTTGGCGGTCTTGATGCCGCCCGCGGGCTTGAAGCCGACAGCATAGCCGGTGCGCTCAGCGTATTCGCGCAGGGCACGGACCATGACCAGAGAGACGGGGATGGTGGCGTTGACGGCTTCTTTGCCGGTAGAGGTCTTGATGAAGTCTGCTCCGGCCTGCATGGCGACGACGGAGGCGCGGGCGACGTTGCGCAGGGTGAGCAGATCGCCGGTGCCGAGGATGGTCTTCATGTGCGCAGGGCCGCAGGCATCTTTGAAGGCGGCGACTTCGTCGTAGAGGGCCTGCCAGTCGCCGTTGAAGACGTGGGCGCGGGTGATGACGATGTCAATCTCAGAGGCTCCGGCTTCGACGGAGCGGCGAATCTCATCGACGCGCTCGGCAAGAGGCGAGAGGCCGGCAGGGAATCCGGTGGAGACAGCGGCGACGGGGATGCCAGTGCCTTCGAGGGCCTTGACGGCGGTCTCGACAAAGGCGTGATAGACGCAGACGGCGGCGGTATGGATGTTGAGCTCTTCGATGCCGAGGGCCTTGACGATGTGGTCCTGCAGGGGCTGGCGGGCCTTGGCGCAGAGGCGGCGGACGCGGTCAGCAGAATCGTCGCCGGAGAGCGTGGTGAGATCCATGCAGGTGATGGCGCGGAGGAGCCAGGCGGCCTGGTAATCCTTCTTGACGGTACGGCGGGTGACGAGGGTGGCGGCACGGCGCTCGACGGCGCTGGTATTGACGCGAATCTCTTCAATCCAGTCAAGATTGAGGGGGATGCGGCGGTTGGGTTCGAGAGCGCGGCCGTTCAACTCGACGGGCACGTGGGGCAGGGAATGTGCAGGTGCGGGCGTGGCGGTCTGCTGATGATTAACTTCCATTAGGATTCTCCGAATCACCAAGGGCTTGCCGGGTGGGCAGGCAAAGCATGGTGGAGACGAAAGTTTATACCTTTTTGGAGGCAAAAGCGACTCGCAGCGAAGCGCTTCGGCCAAAACGGGAAATCTGATCCCGGCGCAACGGGGGAGGCTATTGGAAATTCTTTCTTAAGGGGGGCTTTGGTACGTTAGGATGGACGCCAGCATTATGACCAAGAAAACGACCACTCCGAACCGAGCAAAGACCCCTGTGCGTGTGCAGCCCCCGGGTAGAAAACGGGCCACGCTGGCCGACGTGGCACGCATTGCGGGGGTAGTGCCGATGACGGTATCGCGCGCCATCAATCGCTCAGGCTATGTGAGCGATGCGGTGCGGAAGCGGGTGATGGAGGCGGTGGAGAAGCTGCAGTACCGGCCGAATATGCTGGCGCGGCAGCTGAAGGGGCAGCGTATGTATGCGGTGGGAGTGATGCTGCCGGACATCGCCAATCCGTTCGGGAATGAGCTCGTGCTAGGCATCAAGGAAGTGCTGGATGCCAGTGGATATACGGCATTTATCACCACGTCAGGTGGCAGTGTGGAGAATGAATCTGCCGCACTGCAATCGTTTGTGGACCATCGAATTGATGGACTGATCGTGGCTACGCGCGGGACCGTTGCGGGTGACAAGGCACTGGCGGATATTGCCGCGCAGCAAGTTCCGATTGTGACGGTAGGGCGGGAAGTGGAGATCACGGGCGTGGATTGCGTTTCCGTGGACCATTACCGTGGAGCATTCGAAGCGGCGTCGCACCTGATTGAGATGGGGCACAAACGATTGGGCTACATCGGCGTGGGGCATCCGGAGGACCCGGCGCCGCTGCGGTTTGAGGGGTATAAGGCAGCGTTGGCCGCCGCAGGGATTCCATTCCGCGAGGAGTATGCGGTGCGTGAGGTGGATGCGCCGGCATTTGCGACGGAAGAGGATGGCTACCAGGGCATGCTGCTGCTGGCGAACCGCAAGCAGCGGCCAACCGCGGTGTTTGCCCGTAATGACTTTGCCGCGATCGGCGCACTGCGGGCGATGCATACGCTGGGGCTGAAAGTGCCGCAGGATGTTGCGATCGTGGGCTTTGATAATATCCGGATGTCAGCCTACACGACGCCGCCGCTCACCACGGTGGAGCAGCCTATCCTGGAACAAGGACGCATGGCGGCCCGGTTTCTGGTGGAGCGTATTGAAGGCCACGCCAAGGGCAAGACGCGCAATGTGGTGATGGCCAGCAAGCTGGTAAAACGCGAATCCGTGATGAAGCGTTAGTCACGCAGACGCCTGCCTGCCAAGGCTAAAATGGCTTTATGCTAATCAGCAGCATTCTCCTGATGCAGGACGTGCAGTTGCTGTGCTTCACCGTGATTTTTGGCGTACTGGCACTGCAGCGCTGGCGTGATGCGACATGGCGATGGCTCTGGTACAGCTTTCTGGCCAATGCTGCGGGAGCGTTCTGCGACTTTACGGGGCCGCACCTGCCGCTGTGGATCAACCAGGGGATCAATGTTGAATTGATTCCACTCTCCTATGCATTGCTGAATGTTTCGCTGATGTACTTCAGCCGCCTGAGCAGGCGGGTGGTTTGGATTTCGGGCATTATCCTGTTGATCTTCCTGCCATTCTTCCTGTTGGGGTCGCATGCTCCAAACCAGGTCCGCAACCTTGCGCTGGGTGATTTTGCGATTGCGCTGGAATCGCTGGTGACGGCCATCATCCTGTTGCAGGGGACGGAGAAGCCTACACGCTCCCCCCGCTACCTGATGAGTGGCTTTCTCTTCGTGTTTGTGCTGATCGAGTTGGCACGGGCCGGTGCGGCATTTCTGCTGCATGGCGACCCGGACATGATCTACGCCCAGAAGCTGGGACTCGCCAGCGCGGTGGTGTACGTGGTGAATACGTCCATACTGCCGCTGGCGTTTGTGTGGATGATGAATGCACGACTGGAGGCGGACCTGCTGCAGCAAAGCATCGTGGATCCGCTGACGCATGTGCTGAACCGGCGTGGGCTGGAACAGGCGCTGGAGCGTGAACTAACGCGCTACCGGCGCTATGGCAATGAACTGACGGTGGCGATGATCGACCTGGACCACTTCAAAAAACTGAACGACGCCTACGGCCATGGCGCGGGAGATGTTGTGCTGACGGGCGTGGCCACGCTGCTGGGCAATCTACTGCGAGAGACTGATGTGGTGAGCCGGCTGGGAGGAGAAGAGTTCGTCCTTCTACTGCCGCATACGGACATTGCAGAATCGCAGCCGGTGCTGGAGAATCTGTGCCGTGCGCTGCGGGAGCGAACTGACATGCTGCCGCATGCGACGGTGAATGTGACCGCGAGTTTTGGCGCGTCGACTACGCGGGGACGGCGCTCCATTACGGGAATTGAACTGCTGCGCGAAGCGGATGTTGCGCTGTATCGCGCCAAGGAAGATGGGCGGGCACAGGTACGCTTCTTTACGTCTGCAGACGAGACGCGCGATGCCTTGCAGCATTCCTTCCGGATCTATCGCGGCGGGTTGGGACAAGACGATAAGCGCAGCTAGAGACGCAGGGCTTTTGCTGCATCGTGAATGAGGGTGAGCGCGGTGTCAGCATCCTGCGACGTGATGTCCAGATAGAAGACCGCGCGCACAGCGTCTGGGCCTGCAGGCAGCATAAAGACTCCACGGCGATGCGCCTCTTCCACAAACGCAAATGAATCTCCGGCGGCAAGCTGGAAGCGGACGATGTTGGTTTCCACGCTGGCGGGATCGATGATGATGCCGGGAATGGTGGCGAGTCCAGCGGCGAAGCGCTGCGCATTGGTATGCGTCTGCTGCAAGAGCGGGCGATGATGCTGCAATGCGTAGAGCGCACCGGCAGCGATGATGCCAGCCTGGCGGAAGCCTCCGCCGAACTGATGCTTGAAGCGGCGAGCACGGGTGATGAGCTGTTTGGAACCGACGAGGCAGGAACCGACGGGAGCGCCAAGTGCCTTGGAAAAGCAGACGCTGACGGTATCAAACGGCGCGGCGTATTCAGCTTCCGATATACCGGTGGCGACAGTCGCATGCCAAAGGCGAGCACCGTCAAGATGGACGGCGAGTCCGCGGGCGCGGGCAGCAGCGGCAACGGAGTGGATAGCGTCAAGCGGCCAGATGGAGCCGCCGCCGAGATTGTGCGTCTGCTCAAGGCAGAGCAGCTTTGCGGGGGCGTTGACGGCGGTGGGAAAGAAGGGATGCGGCTTGCCGATGGCGGCATTGACATCAGCAGCGGTAAAAATACCGCGAACGCCGGGCAAAAGCCGCGGCATGATGCCGGAGATCGCATTGGCCGCGCCGCCTTCGAGAAGGTAGACGTGCGCAGACTGGTCAAAGAGGACGGAGTCACCCGGCTGAGTGTGGGTGCGGACGGCAACCTGGTTGCTCATGGTGCCGGTGGGGACATAGACGGCGTCTTCCTTGCCGAGGAGAGTGGCGGTGGCGGCTTCCAGTTCCTTGACGGTGGGGTCGTCGCCGTAAACATCGTCTCCCACAATGGCGTTGGCCATGGCGTGGCGCATCTCTGGCGTAGGACGGCTGATGGTGTCGCTGCGTAAGTCGATCATAGATTCATGATAATCGTCTGCTCGCTTAGGCTGCGCGCGTTGGAAGCAAAGAGAAAGGCCGCCCCGGAATGGAGCGGCCTTCTGGTGAACATAAAGAAGCGCTAGCTCTGGAAGACGCCGCCGTTGATGTCAATGCAGGCTCCGTTGATGTAGGAGGACTGGCTGGAGGCGAGGTAGGTGACGAGCTGGGCGACTTCTTCGGCCTGGCCTTCGCGACCGAGCGGCACGGATGCTGCCACCTTGGCGCGGATTTCAGGCTTGGTGAAATCGTCGTGGAATTTGGTGGCGATCATGCCGGGGCAGACGGCGTTCACGCGAATCTTGCGCGAGCCGAGCTCCTTGGCGAGACCGCGGGAGAAGGTCATGACCGCGCCCTTGGTGCTGGCGTAGGCGAGGGAGCCGCCGCCGCCGCCGTCACGTCCGGCGAGGGAGGAGAAGTTCACGATGGAGCCGCCGTCTGTCATGAGCGGAAGTGCGGCCTGGCACATGGCGAAGGTGGAACGGACGTTCAAATTGAAGACCTGTTCCCAGAAAGCGTCGTCCATGTCTTCCATGCGCTTGCGGGCGACCATGCCGCCGACAACGTTGACGAGGACACTGATCTCTTTACCGGCCTGCTGTTTGGCCCAAGCGGCAAAAGCGCGAACAGCCTTGGTATCCATAGCATCGACCTTGAGGGCCCAGCCGGTGCCACCGACGGACTTGATGGCGGCGAGCGTCTGCTCGGCTCCGCTGCCGTTGTAGCTGAAGGCAACCTGTGCGCCGTTACGGGCGAGATCTACTGCGATGGCGCGGCCGATATCGCGGCCTCCACCAAAAACGACAGCGAGACGATTTTCAAAGAGTGACATGAGCGGAATTCCTTTCGTTATGCGGAGTGATAGAGGGACCAAGATCGATGGGTTGAATCCGGCCGATGAGTAAGAAAAGCAAAATGGCGCCGATGGGCGAGAGCACCCCTGCGATGGTGAGCACGATGCCGTAGCCGAAGTGCATGACCAGCCAGCCGGTGCCAAGGTTGAAGAGCAGACTGCTGATGCCTGCCGCGGTGCCGCCCATGCCGGCTACGGAGCCGACAGCGGCGTTGGAGAAGAAATCACTGGGCAGCGTCTGCACATTGGAGATCCACATCTGGAAGCCAAAGAGCACGACGGCGATGTAGATGAGGGCGTGGTAAGCGCTGTCAGCCCGGGCCGCGAGGATGCCGAAGGGCATCAGGACCGCAGCGGTACCGATAACGATCTTGCGCGCTGCATTGACGCTGAAGCGGGCACGGATGAGACGGCCTACGAGCCATCCACCGAAGAGGGCTCCGAGGGCAGCGCAGAGATAGGGGACCCAGGTGAAGAGGCCAAGCTGGCTTACGTTGAAGTGCCGCGCCTCAACCAGATAGCTGGGGAGCCAGAGCATGTAGAGCCACCATACGGGGTCCACAAAGAAGCGCGCGAGCAGGATGCCCCAGGTCTGACGCTGGGAGAGCAAGATGCCGAGGGCAGGGGACTTTTCCTGGGAGCGGGGGCTTTGGCCTTCGAGGATGTAGGCGCGCTCCTGCGGTGAAACCCGGGGGTGGGTCGCGAGAGGGTGATAGTAGTACAGCCAGCCAGCGAGCCAGACGAATCCGGCGGCACCGATAATGAGGAAGGTGAGCCGCCAGCCGACGATCTGCTCAATGCCGACGATAAGCAGGGGGCCGATGACGCCGCCCATGGAGGCTCCGCCGTTGAAGATTGCCATGCCGAGGGCGCGTTCGCGCTGGGGAAACCACTCTGCGATTACCTTGGCTGCACCGGGCCAGTTGCCGGCCTCACCGAAGCCGAGGACGAAGCTGCAGGCGGCGAAGCTGGCGAAGCCAACAAGCAGAGAGTGCGCCATGGCCGCGAAGCACCATACGATGATGGAAACCGAGAAGCCGATGCGCGCGCCGTATTTGTCATAGAGGCGCCCAGATACTGACTGCGAGAGGGTATAGGCAAAGAGTAGAATCGCCCCGACGCGCGAATATTGCAGGGTCGAGAGATGAATCTGCGGGCCAAAGATGGGGCGCAACAGGGAGATACTGGTGCGGTCAATGTAGTTGATGCAGGTGACAATGAAGATGAGGCCTGCAATGATCCAGCGCAGATAGCCGGCGCCGGCACTGGAAGCGAGTGGGCCGGGGGGCCGCTGCGGGGGATTAGATTCCTGCGTCATGAGATGGGTACGGGGAGCAGCCTTCCTAATCTAGCGATTGATGTGATAACTTCTTCTGGGTGATAACGCTAACACATTCTACCGTTCCAAGTATATTGCACCCTGGTAGAAAGACTATAGCCGAACACGCTAACGATACAGAAGTTCAATGAAACTGGAGCAAATTATGCGTCGAGTGAGTCTGGTAATTCTGGCACTGTTTGTCCTCTGCAGCGGAACACGGGTTCTGATGGCCCAGGATGCCAACGAAGCCCTGGGGGCAAGCGTAAATCCGAAGATCAAGGCAGTGCCGCTGGTCTCTGCGATGAAGAGCCTGCATTCCACGTTGCGTCCGGAGCTGGTTGGCGTACACCCGCGGGTGTACTTCACAGACGCGGAACTGGACGCGCTGCGCACCAAGGCGCATGGTGAGCAGAAGGGCTGGTGGGAGGCACAGCTGGCGAATCTGCGTGTGCTGCGGGGAACGCCGCCTCCGCCGCCTGCCGAGGAGCGCCGCGCCCAGAATGATGTGGCACTGGCCATGGCAGAGGCCGCCTTTGCATACCGCATCGAGGGCAATCCGGAGTACCTGAGGCTGGCTAAGGTGTACATGGACGCCGCCGTGAGCTATGACGTGTGGGGCTATGCCTTCAACAAGCCGAATACCGACCTGGCTGCCGGACACCTGCTGTATGGCATGGGCATGGCATACGATCTGCTCTACAACGATCTGACGCCGGCGGAGCGCGAGAAGTATCGCAACAAGATCGCGCGGCAGGGCCACCTGATGTACGAGGGCTTTGCACCCAAGGCCGGGCATGTGTATGCCTACAGCCAGAACCACACGTTTATTCCGATGGCGGGCCTGGGCATTGCCGCCTATGCGGTGTACGGCGAAGTGCCGGAGGCAGCGCAGTGGGCAGCACTGGCACGTGCGGTGTATGACCGTGTGCTAGCCACCTATTCAAAAGATGGGTACTACTACGAAGGCTTTGAATATTGGATATTCGCAACGCCGTGGATCATTCATTACCTGGACGCGCACCAGCATGCAACGGGCGAGAGCCTGTTCAACCAGCCGGGGCTGGAGAAGACGCACCTCTACGCAGTGCATACGCTAACGCCGGGCGGACAGACCATGTTTGACTTCGGTGATGTGTTTGAGGGACCGGCTACGCGCGCGCATGGAGGCACGGAATACGAGCGCAGCCATCCGCGGGGCAAGGACGGCGTGGATCATTTTGAGACGAACTATAACCTGCTGTATGACCTTGCACAGCGTTATCACTCCAGCGAGATCCAAGGCGCGGCAGACTGGATGAAGGCGCAGGGAAATTCAAACTCCGAGGAGTGGTGGACGCTGGCGTGGCGCGACAGCAAACTGGCTTCGCAGCCGATCGCAAAGCTGCCAGCGTGGCACCACTTCGAGGATGCGGATGTCGTCTTCTGGCGCAGCGGATGGAATGCCGATGCGACCGCGGTCGCGTTCAAGTGCGGACCACCGGAAGGACATGCAGCTGCAGCGGAAGCTGTAGCGATGCCGGATTGGCGGCAGGAGGAAGGCCACGTACATCCTGACGTCAACAGCTACATCCTGTGGGCGCACGGCCAGTATCTGACGGGAGTTTCAGGCTACGCAGGCGTGCCGAGAACGGCAGAGGCAAATACGCTGCTGGTGGATGGCAAGGGCCAGGGCAACGATGGCGCGAAGGGACATGATGCATGGATCGGCACACCGTACTCAAGGCTGAATGGGGCACGGATCGCGTCCGTGCACTTTGACGCCAAGGGATTTACCGCAGTGGGCGAGGGCGCGGGGGCATACAACGCAGCGACGGGACTAACGAAGTGGTCGCGTACGCTGACGCTGACGGCAGGGAAATTGACGGTGCAGGACAGCATTGCGGCTTCGACGCCCAAGGTGTTTACCGAGTTTCTGCATTCGGATATGACGGTTGTTCCGGGAGCAGAGAGGCAGTTTGTAATCACGGTAAACAAAGTGCCATTGCACGCCGAGGTGCTGGCACCAGCGGACGCAGTGACCAAGGTGGAACCGAACGTGGTGATGGGGCCGGGAAGGCCGGGGTCAGTCGACAAGGGAACACTGGAGCAGAGGGGCGAACGGGTGGTGGTTGCGACGCCGAAGGCGGAGACGACGGCTACATTCAACTGGCGTCTCACATTCTGAGAACAGGTGCAGTACGGTTGCAGAACCTTCAGCCGGATCGAGGGTTACTATCGCTGTAGCTCGCCCGTTGTGGCGTGAAGGAGTATTTATGCGCTTTCCCCGAGTACTAGCCGCATCCATCGTGTTGCCCCTGCTGTTTGCAGCGGTACAGGCACAGAGCGAGAACGCATTGAAGTCGTCAGCGGCGCCGTTGAAATCGCCGTGGGGCGCGGCAAAGAGCGCGCCATCCGGCGGCAAGTATGACTGCCCGGCAACGAGCGCATTGCCGCACGATATTGCAGCGGCGGATTATTACAGCGACGCGAAGCACTCCATCATTGACCCTGCCCGTTATGCAGCCTACAACGCGGCACAGGAACTGTACCGCAGCCAGATGGTGGCCGCAGAGGACGCGGCGGACCTGTACCAGAAGACCGGCAAGCTGGCTGCAGCGCACTGCGTGGTGCAGATGCTGAAGCAGGATGCCGTGGCCGATTCCATGACCGGCAGCATGTCTACCAACCAGGCGTACTACGTGCAGAACTGGACGCTGGGCGCACTGGCGATCTCGTATCTGAAGGTGCAGAAGAGCGGCGTGATGAACGCCGGCGACAATGCAGCGATTGCAACGTGGATGGTGAAGGCCGGACGGCAGGTAGAAGATTACTTTGAAGCGCGGCGCGAAAAGAAGACTGTGGATGGCCGCAACAACCATCTCTACTGGGCGGGCTATGCAGCGATGGCTGCAGCCGTGGTGGGCAACGACCATCCGCTATTCGATTGGGGAGCCTCAACCTATTACGACGGCGTGCACTTTATTGAGCCGGATGGAACTTTGCCGCTGGAGATAGCCCGGGGACAGCGCGCTCTGCACTATCACCTGTTCGCCCTGGGGCCGCTGGTGATGATGGCGGAGCTGGGCGAAGACAATGGGCTGCCGATGTATGCCGCGAACAACGGCGCACTCCACCTGCTGGTAAACCGCGCGCTTTCGGGGTTAGGGAACAATACCTACTTTACGAGCAAAGCCGGCACCAAGCAGGACACTCCGGAGGGCGGCAAGATCAAGTCAAATGACGTGCTCTGGGCTGTTCCGTATGTGAAGCGGTTCCCAAACTCTGCAATCAGCGCCATGATCAATTCCGTTCAGTTGAAGGGATGGGATTATCTGGGCGGCATGCCTCCGCAATAATGGCGGCAGTGCGGCCGATGCTTCACACTCGGTGAGGAGTTCATACACAGCATAGCTGCGTCCATAACACTGGAGATGCATGCGCATCGTGCAGATTATTATGGGCTATGCGGCGAAGTGTGTTGAAATAGTAGGAGATACCTTCGGGCCCCCCGTGCCAAACCTATGTCAACTGAGATGAAAATTACCGTTGTTGGTTCAGGCTATGTTGGCCTGGTAGCCGCAGTATGCTTTGCAGAGCTGGGTCACCAGGTGATTTGCGTCGACAATGACGAGGACAAGGTCGCAGCGCTGCGCGGCGGCGACACCCTGATCCATGAAGATCACCTGCCGGAATTGCTGGAGCGGTACCGCAACGGCCGCGTCCGCTTTGAGACGGATTTGCAGGATGCAGCGCGCTTCTCCGATGCCATTTTTATTGCAGTGGGTACGCCGCAGAGCGATACGGGCGACGCCGATCTCTCTTATGTGGAGGCTGTGGCGAGCGAACTGGCACATTCGCTGGAACATTACACCGTAATCACGGAAAAGAGCACGGTTCCGGTCTACACGAATGAGTGGATCCGCAAGGTTGTAGAGCGCAATGGCGGTGCGCGCCATCTGTTTGACGTGGCATCGAACCCGGAATTTCTGCGC
>Ga0302266_10003450_pt1 | contig 12746 bp, 10 predicted proteins | sample III_Bog_E1_2_FD_194559 | JGI IMG/M metagenome (GOLD analysis project Ga0302266, IMG submission 194559) | Peat permafrost microbial communities from Stordalen Mire near Abisko, Sweden - III_Bog_E1_2 | ecosystem: Environmental > Terrestrial > Soil > Wetlands > Peat | place: Sweden: Abisko... | reverse complement strand
CGGATGGGAAACTGGAGCGGCCGCTGCCGTTCGACACGGAGGGAAAGGCGAAGGCGGCTTTCTTTGCGGCGCGGGAGGCTTTCGATCAGCGCGGTGCGGCTGTCAGCCACGGATGAGCCGGTCGATTGTTCATCGTCCGTGGAGCGGCACTTACTTCTTTGGCTTAAACAGGCTCTCCGGGTAGGTGGCAATCAGATACTTGGCCTCGTCGCTGTCGGGCTGGTCGAGATTTAGCGATGTTGAAGTGTGGCCCGCTACGTTGAGGAACCGGGTGCGGAAGTAATAGACCTTGCCCGCCTCAGCCGTGAAGTGCGCGAACGAAAAGATAAGCCCCGGATCAAAGCTCGATTGCACGTTGGCGCATAGATGGTGCTCACCCGGCAGCACGGAGACGGTGAAGACGGAATTATTTTTGTAGGCGCCGACCCACGCTCCGTCGAGGCCGATCTTCAGGGTGAAGTGCTGATAGTCACCATACTGGCCATCGTCGTGAATGAAATAGACGAGGGCTTTGCCCGTCTCAGGGAGCGCCGGGGCAAGCGGGGCAGCGCCTTGTTGTGCTTTGAATGTGACATTTTGGGGTCCGCAAGCTGCATCGACAGGCGCGGACTGGTTCTGAGCGAATACAGACAGCGGCAGAAGCAAAATCAACAGGGCGGCTCTCATGGGACTTCTCCAATCGGGCAATTGAATCGTTCAACCGCCCTATCGTATACCCTGTTTGAACTTCTATAGCGGATGTTTTTGGGTTGCGTTGAATTGCCGGGTTGCTGCATAGGGTGCTATCCTTTACGGAGACACTACGGCCACAAGTGAACTAGAGATCAGGAGCACCAACTGCTGTGCTGGAATCGGTAAAGAAGACAGGAATCATAGAGAAGTATCGTACGCACGACTCGGACACCGGGAGTCCGGAGGTCCAGATTGCCCTCCTGAGCGAGCGCATTGGCGAGTTGACCGAGCACTTCAAGATGCACAAGAAGGACCATGGCTCCCGCCGGGGACTTCTGATGCTGGTGAGCAAACGGCGCGGTCTGCTGGATTATCTGAAGAAATGCGACGCAGACCGCTATCGCGAGGTCATCACGAAGCTTGGCATCCGCAAGTAGACTCGACCGGGACAACCCCCATCATGGACGAAGGCAAGACCCGCCAACCATCGGCAGTCCACTTCACGCGCAGCCTCATCGGCCGTTGCCGCCGGAGTTGCTGACGATGCGCGAGGCTGTGATTGCAAACGCTGCCGTCTGCGAAGGGCTGGTTCCTGGCTGGTTGCGATGTGCCATGGGCCAGGATTTCGATCCACAGATTTTTACCATGCACTCCGCTGGCGGCCTCAAGGAAGGCCACTGCGGGCTGCAACTCTGCGCACGTTGTTAAGCGGCGCAGCACCAAGTTTCCTTAATTGACAGAAAAACGAGAGAAGAGGCGCACTATGAAACAGGAAGTGACAGTAGAGCTTGCCGGCGGCAAGCGGATTACCTTTGAGACCGGACGCATGGCCAAGCAGGCCTCCGGCGCAGCGTTCACCACTTGCGGCGACAACGCAGTACTGGCGACGGCCGTGGCCTCGCCCGACCCCAAGGAGGGAATCGACTTCTTCCCGCTGACGGTGGAGTACCGCGAGAACACATACGCGGGGGGACGGATTCCCGGCGGATTCATCAAGCGCGAGGGACGGCCGAGCGAGAAAGAGATCCTGACGTGCAGGCAGATCGACCGGCCGATTCGTCCGCTCTTCCCGTCGACCTTCCGCAATGAGACGCAGGTGGTTGCGTTCGTCTACTCGGCGGACAAGGAGAACGATCCCGATGTGCTGGGGATGAACGGCGCGAGCTGCGCGCTGGCGTTGAGCGACATTCCATTCCACGGACCGGTGGGCGCGGTGCGCATCGGGCTGATCGACGACGCGTTCATCGTGAACCCGACGTACGCGGAGCGAGCGAAGAGCCTGCTCAACATCATGGTTGTCGGAACAAAAGACGGCATTGTGATGGTGGAGTCGGGGTCGAAGGAGTGCAGCGAAGTTCAGGTGGTGGACGCGATCGAGTTCGCGCATGTGGAGATCAAGAAGATCTGCGCGGCGATCGAGGAGCTGGTCAAACTGGCGGGCAAGACGAAGCGCGTGCCGGCGGCAGTGGAGATCGATGCGGTTTACCTGAACGAACTGACGGCGAAGGTTGGCGCAAAGTTGAAGGACGCGCTGGACACGCAGAAGCACCCCAAGTTCGAGAGCTACGCGCTGGTGAAGGAGATCAAGGACGCGCTGAAGAAGGCGCTGCCCGAGGGCGACGCCGAGGCGGCGAAGAAGCTGAGCAAGTACTACGAGCTGCTGCGTGAGCAGATATTCCGCGACCAGGTGCTGAATGAGCGGACGCGCCCGGACCATCGCGCGTTCGACGAGATTCGCCCGATCACGATTGAGGTTGGCGTGCTGCCGCGGGTGCATGGCTCGGCGTTGTTCACGCGCGGCGAGACGCAGGCGATGGTGTCGGCGACATTGGGCACGACCGACGATGCGCAGCGGATGGAGAGCTACGAGGGCGAACAGAAGCGGCGCTTCATGCTGCACTACAACTTCCCGCCGTTCTCGGTGGGCGAGGTTGGACGCATGGGCGGCGTGGGACGGCGCGAGATTGGACATGGCGCGCTGGCATGGCGGGCGATCGAGGCGGTGCTGCCGGGCGAGGACGAGTCTCCGTACGTGCTGCGCGTGGTGTCGGACATTCTGGAGTCGAACGGGTCGTCGTCGATGGCGACGGTGTGCGGCGCGTCGCTGGCGCTGATGCAGGCGGGAATTCCCATCAAGAGCGCGGTGGCAGGCGTTGCGATGGGGCTGGTGAAGGAGGGCGAGAAGTATGCGGTGCTCTCGGACATCGCTGGCGCGGAAGACCACTACGGCGACATGGACTTCAAGGTGACGGGAACGCGCAAGGGCATTACCGCACTGCAGATGGACATCAAGATCATGGGCATCACGGCGCAGATCATGCGCGAGGCGCTGGAACAGGCACGGCTCGGACGGCTGCATCTGCTGGACATTATGGATGCGACGATCAGCAAGGCGAACGAGGAGAAGTCACAGTTTGCGCCGCGGATTCACACCATTCAGATTCCGACGGACAAGATTCGCGACCTGATCGGGCCGGGCGGCAAGGTGATCCGCGGAATTATCGACGCGACTGGCGTGAAGATCGACGTGGACGACACGGGGCGCGTCAACGTGGCGTCGTCGGATGCGGACGGACTGGCGGCGGCGATCCAGATGATCTCCGACATTACGGCTGTGCCGGAGATCGGCAAGACGTATCTGGGCAAGGTGGTGCGGATCGCGGAGTTTGGCGCATTCGTGGAGATCTTCCCCGGAACGGACGGACTGCTGCACGTTTCCGAGATCGCGGAACACCGCGTCAAAGAGGTGAAGGACGAGCTGCGCGAGGGCGACCAGATTCTGGTGAAGGTGCTCTCGATCGAAGGCAACCGGATCAAGCTTTCACGCAAGGCTGTGCTGCGCGAGCAGCGGGCCAAGCTCGGACTGCCAGAGGTCGGCGAGGATGGCGGACATGGCGGCGGACACGGTGACAGACCGGGCAGTATTGCTGCGCCGTCCTATGTTGCTCCCATTGAGGACGACGACGAAGAGGTGCTGGTCGAGGGCGGCGATGAGTTTTCCAGCGACGGAGCCGACGACGAGGACGGCGACGATGCGCCGGATGACGAGCCGAACTTCAATCGCGCCGATGGCGTTGCGGTTCCTGCGGGCAATGCAGGCGGACGCGGGCCAGGCGCGCCGGGCGGAGGGCGTGGGCCAGGCGGGCCGGGAGGCGGCGGAGATCGCAGACCGGGCGGAAGAAGGCGGCGCGGTGGACGGCGACCCGGCGGACCCGGTGGCGCGCCTCAGGGCGGCGGCGGAAACCGTTAAGCTGCTTGATTGTGTGTACCAGCAAAACAGATGAGAGGCCCGGCGATTGCCGGGCTTTTCGTTTTTTGATGAAGCTTAGACCAAATGATGATTTGGTTCGTACATAACTGTAATGTTCAACGATGAACCAGAGTGCGGGAGGTTGGGAATGGTGACGCGCAAGATTGCACGAGGTTTAATTTTGCTGCTGATGACGACAGCGTTGGGGTTGCGCGCACAGAACTCGCCGCCGCACGCGATTGCGCGCGGGGTGTGGTTCATGACCGGCGACACTAATGGATACAGCAATACGGTGGTGATCGAGATGCGCGACTACCTGATTGTGGTGGACGCGAACTATCCGGGGCGCGCGAAGGAATTGCTGACGATTACGAAGCAGCTATCGCCGAAGCCGGTGCGGTACGTCTTCGACACGCACGCGCACGGCGACCATGCGTACGGCAACTCGGTGTGGACGGCGGCGGGCGCGACGACGCTGGCGTTTCAGGGCGTGACGGACGAGATGAACCGATGGGAGCCGACGCGCTGGCGCAACGCGATGTCGAGCCGTGCGGATGTGAGGGCGACGGGCGAGACCGACGTGCAGCGGCCGCAGATGTCGATTACGGGCGACAAGCTGGTGCTGAACGACGGCACGCGCGAGGTGGATTTTCTGTTTCTCGGGTGGGGGCACACGCCGGGCGACGGATATGTGTGGCTGCCGATGGAGAAGATTCTGGCGACCGGCGACGCGGCGGTGAATGGGCCGCGCAACAAGCTGCTGGACGCGAACATCGCCAACTGGCCGAAGGCGCTGGAGCGGGCGATCGCGCTGGGGCCGGTGCATGTGCTGCCGGGGCACGGCGAGGCGGGCGGGATCGAAATTTTGCAGGGGCAGAGGCAGTTTCTGATCGACCTGTACGCGGCGGTGAAGGCGCAGGCGGATGCGGGGAAGAAGCCGGCGGAGATGCAGATCGAGCTGCCCGCTCCGGACAACGTCTGGTTCCCGGTGGGGCGTGCCGATCTGCGCCAGCAGGACATCGAGACGGTGTACCTGGAGATCACATCGCACGCACCGGCAGGCTCGGTCCCGCACGAGTGGAAGTAGCGTGAGGAATCGAGGGTGGTGCGCGGCGTCGATTTTTCGTTCGCGGAATGCAGCGGGCGAAGTACACTTCTGACAATGGCAGCTTCGATGTACATCGTGGTGGAGGGCGAAGACCCGGGGTTCGACATCTTCGTCAATGGGCGGGCGCTGGCTCGGCATGAGGACGCGCTGGAGCGGCTTGCGCTGAAACTGGGAGTACGACCGCTGATCGAATTTTTTTCTGCGGACGAGAACTCGATGGCGCTGCTGATCGAGGAGGGCGGGGGAAATCCCGATCTGATGCGGCGGCTGCCTCCTCCGCAGTGGTATGTAGCGGACGATGGACTGGCGACGGTGCTGGCTCTGGTGGCGGAGTTGCAGGGCGATCCGCAGTTGCTTGGGACGGAGGGGCCGCAGGTGCTGGCTGAGCTGCTGGAGTACGCGTGCGTGCTGGATAGGACGGTGAAGGCCGGGCTGCGGTGGCATTTGGCGGTGAGCTGGCGGTGAGCTGGCGGTGACGAGACTTGTTCGTCGTCAGTTCGCTGTTTGTTCGTCTTTTATCCCCCCCCTCCCCCCCCCGGGGGTATTCTGGGCGTAATTGAAATGAAATCAGGCGATTGCATGGGGTTATGGTCGCCAAAGTAGTCATTCCTGACAGGTTACTGCTAGAGTGTTGGAAACATTTGGGTTATGGTGAAAATTGAGGTTTGGCGGTTTAGCTTGTAACGTATTCATTCTATTTAGCTTCCTGATAATGCTTTGATTCGCAACGGTTTGCTGTTGAGTGTTAAAAGCGAAGACCCGGCTGATTGGCCGGGTCTGTTTGTTACTTACTGCTTTAATTATACGCGCTGGAGGGAAACTACTATGCCACTTACGGGGAAGTATTTTCTCTTTTGTTTTCTGATGGTTGGGTCGATTTTGGTGGGTCGAGGGGCTTGACACGCGGATTTACGGGGAAATTCGAGGAAAAAAACTTCGGGGGTGGGAAGTGTTGGTGGTAGACCCACTCAACGCGGCCTCTCCCAGGTGCCCAAATGCGAGGCACCTGGGGCACCCGGCAATACAGAGATTCTGGCTTCGCCAGAATGACGAACAGGGGGGTGGTGGCACTGGGAGGTGCGGCTATTTCTTGCTGAAGACGTCGCCCATGCGGCGGATCTGGGCGCCTACGTTGCGGAGTTTCTCTTCGAAGTGCTCGTAGCCGCGATCTAGGTGGTAGACGCGGTCTAGGATGGTTTCGCCGTCGGCGACGAGGGCGGCGAGGACGAGCGAGGCGCTGGCGCGGAGGTCCGAGCACATGACGGCGGCGGACTCGAGTTTGCTGGGGCCGCGGACGGTGGCGGTGCGGCCCTGTACGCTGATGTTTGCGCCCATGCGGTTGAGTTCCTGGACGTGCATGAAGCGGTTCTCGAAGATGTTTTCGGTGATGGTGGTGGTGCCTTCGGACTGCGTGGCGAGGGCCATGAACTGGGCCTGCATGTCTGTGGGGAAGCCGGGATACTCCTCGGTGGAGATGTTGGTGGCTTTGAGCGAGCCGCCGGAGCGGACGCGGATGTGGTCGTTGCCGACATCGAGACGGACTCCGCAGGCTTCGAGCTTGGCGATGAGCGCGCCGAGGTGGGCAGGGTTGCAGCAGTCGACGTCGAGGTCGCCGCCGGTGATGGCCGCGGCGATGAGGAAGGTTCCGGCTTCGATGCGGTCGGGATTGATGCGGTGACGCGCGCCGTGGAGCTTGGCGACTCCCTGGACGTGGATGGTGGAGGTGCCCGCGCCCTTGATCTTTGCTCCCATGGCAGTGAGCAGAGCGGCGAGGTCGGTGACTTCAGGCTCGCGGGCGCAGTTCTCGAAGACGGTTTCTCCGTCGGCGAGGGTTGCGGCCATGAGGAGGTCTTCGGTGCCGGTGACGGTGATCTTGTCGAAGACGATGTGCGCGCCCTTGAGCTGGGAGCTGCCATTGTTGGGCGTGCGTGCTTCGAGGTAGCCGTGGTCCTGGGTGATGGCGGCACCCATGGCTTCGAGACCCTTGATGTGCAGATCGATGGGACGGCCACCGATGGCACAGCCTCCCGGCATGGCGACGCGCGCGATGCCGGTGCGGGCGATGAGCGGGCCGAGGACCAGCGAGCTGGCGCGCATGGTTTTGACGATCTCGTACTTGGCGACCGGGTCGGAGAGGCTGGCGCAGCGGATGCTGGTGCGGTGCTGGGCGCGGCCGTAGCCGAGATCGACCTCGGCACCCATGGCGGCGAGGAGGCGGCGCTCGGTCTCGATGTCGCGGACCTGGGGGATGTTCTCCAGGACGACTTCGTCCTCGGTGAGGATGGCGGCGGCCATGCAGGGGAGGGCGGAGTTCTTTGCGCCGGAGACTTTGATGGTGCCGAGGAGGGGATTGCCTCCGCGAACGACAAACTTGTCCATGGGGATAGTTTACGAGGATTGACAGAGGAAATGGGTGATGAGCTTGGTGCGGGCGGGGTGAGGATTAATTGCGGCGGTAGATGTCGTAGTTGGTGAGGGAGCGGACGAGGGTGAAGTTGGGCTGGAGGGCGCGGAGGAGTTCGGGCAGGTCTGGCGAGGGCGGTGCGGTGAGCTGGAGGTTGCGGCTGACGATGAGCCAGCGGACGTTGCGGGCGCGGGATTGGGCGAGGATTTGCGCGGGGGTGTAGGGGTTGGTGGCCGGGTCGAAGAGAAGGATGGGGAAGTGCGGAGTTCGGCCCGTGGCGAAGTAGAAGGGGTTCTCGCCGGGGATGAGGAGGATTGCGTCGTTGGAGGGAATCTCGGCGTTGGTGACGCGGATGAGCTCTTCAAATGCGGGGAGCCAGGGGCCGGGAGTGGCGAGGCCGCGGAGTTCGGGGAGGGTTGCGCGGGCGAGAGGGCCGTCGAGTTGGATGTAGCTTAGGCGCTCGTGGCTGGTGGCGTAGAGAGCGCCGCAGATGAGGAACGTCGCCGAGATGACGATAGCGAGCGGGCGAGCGATGGTGGGAATCTGCGTGAGAAGCGCGGCGATGAGAAGCATGAGGAGAGGCCAGATGGCGTAGGTGGATCCCCAGAGCTGCTGGGAGAGAAAGGCGCCGTGGATGGTGGCGAGAAGGATGATAGGAAGAAGTGTGTTGAAGGAAGGAACGTGGCACAAGCACCAGAGAGCGTAGATCACGGCGAGGACCAGGAGATGAGGCCAGAGGGAGAGAAGCTGGCCGGCGCGGTCGGAGGGGTCGGTGTTGATGGCGAGAGAGACGATGGTCCAGAGGAAGGGCGCGGCGAGAAGAAGGAGGGCGATGATCGACGCGACTTGACTCCCACCCATTCCGCCAAGAACGCGGAATGGATGGGGCACCCGGAATTTTACTTCCCGCTTGTCGCGGCGGAGGAGTGCGAGGGCAATGAGGGCGGCGGGGATGGTCCAGAGAAGCGAGGACTGGTGGTAGATGGCGAGGATGAGGCCAAGGCCGGGAAGACGGCGCTGAGCGGCGAAGGTGATGGTCCAGGCGACGTAGTTGTGCAGGCCGACGGTCGTGTGGATGAGGAGCAGTGCGGCGGCGAGTGCGGCGGCGGCACCGGCGAAGAAGCAGAGCTGCGGAGCGGGACTGGCGCGTTGCAGTCGGCGGGCGATGGCGAGCGTTGCGACGGCGGCGAGCGCGATGAGCAGGAAGGGAAGTCCGATGTTCTGCTTGAAGAAGAGCGGGAGAACCGAGGCTGCTCCGGCGAGTGCGTTGCGGGGCGCGGAGTCGTTTGCGCGCTGAAGGAGGGTGATGGCGACGAGGACGGCGAGGATGCAGTCGCTGTCGTAGATGGCGTGGGGGTAGACGCCGTAGATGCCGAGGAAGATGAGCGGGGCGGCGAGGAGTGTGGCGATGAGGAATGCGCGTTCGGCGAACGGCTTGAGCAGGCGGAGGAGGATGCGCCAGGTGAGGAGGGTTGCGAGACCCGCTTCGAGGGCGGCGCAGAGGATGTGCGGGAGAACGGCGCGGCCGAAGATGCGGATGATGGCGGCGTGCAGGAGAAAGGTGAGCGGCGCGTGGGCGAGAGGGAAGTCGCGGTAGGGGAGCTGGTGGAGCGAGATGCGGAAGCTGGTGTCGAGGAGGTAGCTGAGGTCCCAGAGGACGGCGACGCGGGCGTTCTGCCAGAGGGTGAAGGCAGCGGAAAAGAGGAAGAGCGCGGCGGCGGTGGCCGAGCGGACGCGACCTGTCGAAGCTGCACTCATTCGCTGATTTTACTTGGACTTTACGCCTTGCAGTTTGCTGTTTAGAGTTCGAGGCGGGAGTCGTCGATGGCGAGGCGGACGTTGCCGTCGGACTGGGCGAGGCGGCGGACGGCTTCCATCTTGTCTACGTTGGCCTTGAGCATGACGACTGCGATGGGGATGGATTTGCCGGCGGACTTGATGGTGCGGATGGCGGAGTCTCGGTCGATGTTGCAGACGTGCATGAGGACGCGGATGCCGCGCTCGACGAGCTTGGCGTTCTTCATGTGGACGTTGACCATGAGGTTGTCGTAGACGTAACCCAGGCGGGTCATGGCTCCGGTGGTGATCATGTTGCAGACCATTTTTTGCGCGGTTCCTGCCTTCATGCGGGTGGAACCGGAGACGACCTCGGGGCCGACTTCGACGACGATGGTGGTGTCGGAGACGTCGGCGAGGGGTGTGTTGTGGTTGCATGTGATGGCGGCGGTGATGGCACCGCGGGCGCGGGCGTACTCGACCGCGCCGACGACGTAGGGCGTGCTGCCGGAGGCGGAGACGCCGAGGATGATGTCCTTGCGGGTGGGACGGCGGCGCGCGATGTCGCGCTGGCCGAGCTCGGGGGAGTCTTCGTTGACGTCGGATGCGGAGGCGAGGGCCTTTGGGCCGCCGGCCATGATGTATTGCACCTGCGCGGGGAGAGTGGAGTAGCTGGACGGACACTCCGATGCGTCGAGCGCTGCAATGCGACCGCTGGAGCCTGCGCCGACGTATATGAGACGACCGCCATCGCGCAGCGCGCGGGCTACGATGTCGATGACTACCGCGATCTCTGGTAGGGCCTTGCGGACGGCGGAGGCGACCTTGGCGTCTTCGTGGCTGATGATGCGGGCGATATCGATCGCAGACTTGGTATCGAAGCCCTCGGACGCGATGTTGGAGGTTTCGGTGGTGAGGTCGTGGGGGCCGTCCACGACGTGCAAGTTAGGTTTTGACGTGTCCGTTTGTTCCATCATGGTGAGTGTTGCCATAAGTTGCTGCCGCCGTGGGTTGATGATATTTAGACTGCTTGATGGTCGAGTACCCGACACGATATGAAATGCGCCAGAACTCCCATTACCTAGTATACGTTTGTGCATGGCAAAATGTCCCATGACGAGGCGGATTGGAGACGATTTTTTCGGGAGAAAATGCGTTCTGGGCAGGGCAGGGGATGCGCGGAGATGCGAGACAGGGGTAGTGCGTCCTACGGTGGTGAATGTACCATGCAGAAGATGAGAGTTCCTGGAGTTGTACTGGGATTTGCGCTGGCTGTCTCGTTGTGCGGGGCCGAGGGCGGAGTGGCGCAGGAGCAGGCGCGGGGAGCTGCGGCGGCGGGGCCGGTGGTGTCGTCGAAGACTACGGAGGATGCGGACTCCGCGTTGGAAGCACGGTTGCGCGAGATTGCGAAGGCGCACCACGGCAAGGTGGCGATGTATGCCACGCAACTGAACACCGGTAGGGAGGTATCGCTGGACGCGGATACGGTGGTGCAGACGGCGTCGGTGATCAAACTGACGATCCTGTTTGAGGCGATGGAGCAGGTGCGCGAGGGCAAGGCGCGCTGGGACGACAAGATCACGCTGCAACCGGGAGATGCGGTGAGCGGCTCGGGGATTCTGTTGTTTCTGGATGCGCCGCAGACCCTGACGCTGAAGGACGTGCTAACGCTGATGATCGTGATGAGCGACAACACGGCGACCAACCTGGCGATCGACAGGATTGGGCTGGATGCGGTGAATGCGCGCGCGGAGTGGATGGGGCTGAAGGACACGCATCTTTATAAGAAGATCGGAAAGCCGGCGACCGGGCCGATGCCTGCGGACCAGGCGAAGTACGGGCTGGGCAAGTCGACGCCGCGGGAGATGGCGCGGGTGATGGAGCGGATCGGGCTTTGTGAACTGGAGAAACGGGGCGAGTTGGCGGAACCGGCCGAAGTGGCTGGGACGATTTCGGAGAAGGACTCGGCAATCTGCGGGGTGGCGATGAAGATGCTGCGCAACCAGTTCTATCGCGATACGATTCCGCGTTATCTGGAGAAGCTGGACGCGACGGAGACGGGATCGGGGATTGCCAGCAAGACGGGCAGCCTGAACGCGGTGCGGGCGGATGTGGCGATCGTGGCGGGAAAGACGGGGCCGATGGTGATCTCGATCTTTACATACGAGAACGCGGACACGAGTTGGACGGCGGAGAACGAGGGCGAGGTGACGATCGCGAAGCTGGCGCGGGCGATCGTGGAGTCGTGGTCGCCGGAGGGAATCGACGGAAAGACGCTGGTGCCGGGACTGGGGCTGGGGCCGAAGAGTGGTGAAATGGTGAGTCCCAGGAGCGGGGCTGCTGCGTCTAACTAACAGAGACAAGGGTGCGAGGAGAGAGCGTGATCGACGAAGAACGAGTGGGGGACGAGCGGCCGGTGGAGACGCAGACTGGGGAAGGGAACGGTGGTAGATCCAGCGTAGCGACGGGCTGGCACTCGTGGCTGCGCGACCTGGTGGTGTCGGTTGCGGTGTCTGCGTTCATCATTATCTTTCTGTACCAGCCCGTGCGGGTGGAGGGGACCAGCATGCTGCCGGTGCTGGAAGACCAGGACCGGCTGTTCATCAACAAGATTGCGTATCGCGTGGGCGAGATCCACGCGGGCGATGTGGTGGTGTTCCAGTATCCGCGCGACCACGCGAAGAGCTACATCAAGCGGGTGATCGCTGTACCGGGGGACAGGCTGAGGATCGACCAGGGGCAGGTGGTTGTGAACGGCGTGCCGCTGAAGGAGCCGTATCTGCAAAGCCGATTCGCCGACGACCGGTCGCAGACGGAGATGGTGATGCCGCCCAAGGAGTACTTCGTGATGGGCGACCACCGGTCGATCTCCAGCGACAGCCGCGACTTTGGGCCGGTGGACCGCGAGCTGATCTATGGCAAGGCGGTCTTCGTCTACTGGCCGATGGAGCAGGTTGGGGTGGTGCGGTAAAACGAAGATGAGGGGTGTGGGCTTGTCAATACTACGACGACATGGCCGCGCGGGGACGATTCTGCATCTTATGGAGTGCTGGCCTAGATTAGGCGGAGCAGGATTGAGGATGTAGATGAAGCTTCAAATGAGACGTTGGTTGCTTGGATTGGCAATGTTGTTTGTGTTTGCCGGCGTATATACGCCGCCGCAGGCGGATGCACAGATTGTGGTGAAGGTTGGGCAGGGAGATCACCACCGGCCTCAGCCACGGCACCGCCGTCATCGCAGGCCTGTTCGCCGGTAGCATTGAGCGAAGATGAGTGTAAAGAGAAACACCCATGCCGGAGACCGGTATGGGTGTTTTATTTGGAACGGGCAACAGGCGCGTATTAAGCGCTCATCGACCTGGGAAAGGGTGTTGTCATCTTGAGCGAGGCGCGCTGCATGACCTCGATCTCCGCGGGTGCGAGGAGCTCGGGTGGCAATCCGCCGATCGCTACGAAGCCGGGGGCGTCGCCCAGGACCTGCGAGATCTGGTTCCAGCGCAGGAAGGGCGAAGTGGTGGGCAGGACGATGATGCGGC
>Ga0302266_10003442_pt1 | contig 12761 bp, 7 predicted proteins | sample III_Bog_E1_2_FD_194559 | JGI IMG/M metagenome (GOLD analysis project Ga0302266, IMG submission 194559) | Peat permafrost microbial communities from Stordalen Mire near Abisko, Sweden - III_Bog_E1_2 | ecosystem: Environmental > Terrestrial > Soil > Wetlands > Peat | place: Sweden: Abisko... | reverse complement strand
GTCGAGGGCGGCGGCGTTGATGCGGCCGGTGTTGGCATCCTGCAAGAGCAATCCGCCGGAGATGTGCTTGACCACCGGGCGAGACTCGGAGTTGGGCGGCGCGGAGTGGACTTCGACCAGGCGCAGATTCTTCTTGGTGGCGAAGCGCTCGCGGGCCTCGGCTGTGAAGCTGGGAGCGGCGATGGCCTCGACAAAGAGCTTGGCGATCTCCGCGGCTGCGTCGCCGTCCACGGTGCGGTTGATGCCGATGACGCCGCCGAAGGCTGAGGCCGGATCGCAGGCCAGAGCCTTGAGATAGGCTTCGAGGATGGTGGAGCCGGTGGCCGCGCCGCAGGGGTTGGTGTGCTTGACGATGACGACGACGGCCGGATCAGAGTCGCCGGTGGGAAATTCCTGCGTCAGTTCCCAGCAGGCGTCGAGGTCAACAATGTTGTTGAAGCTGAGTTCCTTGCCCTGGAGTTGGCGAGCGCCGGCGATTCCCTGCCCTGTTCCGTCGGCGTAAAGCGCGGCGCGCTGATGGGGGTTTTCACCGTAGCGCAGGGCCTGCGACCGCTGGAGGTTGATGCGCAGGGTGGGCGGCAAAGTAGCTGCGCTTAATTCGGCTGGCGATGAAGGCGCGGGCGCATCGGCAATTTGGTCCAGCGTATTGGCGATGGCTGTGTCGTAGGCCGCAGTCAGCGCGAAGGCCTGCTTCGCCAACCGCCACCGAGTTTCGCGGCTCAATGCGGCGCCGTGGGCGCTTTTCATCTCTTCAATCAGTGCAGGATAGTCCGACACGCGGGTCACGATGGCTACGTCTTCAAAGTTTTTGGCTGCCGAGCGCACCATCGATGGGCCGCCGATGTCGATGTTCTCGATCAAATGACCAAAAGCCACGCCGGGCTGGCTTGCCGTCTTCTCGAAGGCGTAGAGATTGACCACCACCATGTCGATGGGCACGATGCCGTGCGCGGCGACGGCGGCCTCGTGCTCCTTGTTGCCGCGAATGTAGAGCAGGCCGCCATGGACCTTGGGGTGCAGGGTCTTCACGCGACCATCGAGCATCTCCGGAAAGCCGGTCAGATCGCTGATGTCCTTGACGGCGAGGCCGGCTTCGCGCAGCGCCCGCGCCGTTCCGCCGGTAGAGACCAACTCCACGCCAAATCCGGTCAGCACCTGGGCAAACTCCACCAGGCCGGTCTTGTCGGTCACGCTGAGCAACGCCCGCCGAATCCGTTTTACCGAAATCACCTCTGGAATCACGATTCCGCTCCCTTTCAGAGCCTTGGCTACAGGCACATTCTCTTCCCGTGCAGGATCTGTGCTGCCAAACAACAGAGTACATCGAATCGGGACTTAATTACGTTGGTTTCATTCACCGTACACTGGGATCGAGGCAATTCACACTTCCGCGCACAGTCCCGCTCCAAAATGCATTAAAGTTGAGAGATGGGAAGCTTTCCCCCCACTCCTTCATCCCAAGGCCCCGGTCTCAGTCCGGAGATTCTGCGTCCTGAGGCTGGTTACACTCCGCCTTCGCCGCCCCCGGTTCGCCGGCAGCGTCCCTCTTGGTCTTACGCTCCTGCTACCTATGCGCTGGTAGCCATCAACTGCCTGGTTTTTCTGGCCATGCTCGCGCACCATGTCAGCGCGTCCAGCCCCAAACTCGATCAACTGATGTACTGGGGCGCCGACAACGCCGGCAGTGTGCTCATCCAAGGCCAGTGGTGGCGCATTGTCACCGCCATGTTTGTACATGTGGGCATTTTGCACCTGGCCACGAATATGTGGTGCCTGTGGAACCTGGGATTGCTGGCCGAGCCGCTGTTGGGTTCGGCGGGCGTACTGACGGTGTACATCCTCACCGGCGCCGCGGGCAATCTGTTGTCCACGTTCTACAACTGGCGGCATGACTACACTGCATGGGTCTTGTATCAGGCCGAGTGGGCAAACCACCATATTGCAGGAGCGGTATTGGACCCTACTGTGGTTTTTCCTGCCGGCGCGGGAGCCTCGGGAGCAGTCTTCGGCATCGCCGGAGCGCTGATTATCCTGCTCAAGTCGCACTTGTTACCGGTACCTCCGCTGGAATTGCACAAGCTGCGCCGGTCGGTGATTTACTTTGCCGCCATTAACCTGGTGATCGGCTTCACCATCAGCCTGGGCGTGGTGGAGAGGCATACCGGGATCAGCATCGACAATTCTGCCCATCTGGGCGGCGTTCTGTGCGGATTGCTCTTCGCGGCCCCGATGGTACCCCGGATCGGCGCGTCCCGCGAACTGTTTCTCTTCCGCCTTCGCGCAGCCACTGTGATGGTGGTGGGAATTCTGGTGCTGTTCAGTTTCTACCTGGCCCAGTTGCCGCGGTGAGGCACTGTCCCGCCGCATAGATTCTGTGCAAGAATAACTTCCGTAAGCCGGACGTCTTATTCCCACTCTCAGGAGGCAGACCATGGAACGTCGCGATTTTCTCAAGCAGGGCGCAATTGCCGCCGCAGCTGCCGCATACGCAAGCCGGGCTAATGCATCAACCGCGACACCCACCAGCCTCATCGCCCGTCGCACGCTGGGCAAAACCGGCGAGCAGCTCTCGATGATCGGCTTCGGCGGAATTTTGGTGATGAACGAGGAGACCGGCGCAGCCGCCAACATTGTCGCCGAAGCGGTGAACCGCGGCGTCAACTACTTCGACGTTGCGCCCAGCTACGGCAACGCACAGGAGAAGTTGGGACCGGCTCTCGCACCCTATCGGAACAAATGTTTCCTGGCCTGCAAGACCGACGGCCGCTTGAAGGACGACTCGCGCGCGGACCTCGAACAGTCGCTCAAACTGCTCAAGACCGATCATCTGGACCTCTACCAGTTCCACGCGCTCACCAAAATGTCGGATCTGGACAAGGTTTTGGGTCCCAGCGGAGCCATCGAGACCATGGAGGCGGCCAAAAAGGAAGGCAAGATTCGCTACATCGGCTTTTCTGTCCATTCGGCGGAAACTGCTCTGGCGGCTATGGACCGGTACAACTTCGACACGATTCTCTTCCCCATCAATTGGGTTCTTTTCAGCCAGGCCAACTTTGGCCCGCAGATACTCAAGCGGGCGCAGGAAAAGAAGATGGGCATTCTGGCTCTCAAATCCATGGCCAAGACGGTGTGGCCTGCCGAGCAGAAACACAACCATCCAGAGCCCAAATGCTGGTATCAGCCGGCTGCCTTCCCGGATGAAGCTTCCCTCGGCTTGCGCTGGACCCTCGGCCACGCTATCACCGCCGCTATTCCGCCGGGAGACGAACGCTACTTCCACCTGGCGATGGATGTGGCGCAGAGCTACAAGCCGCTGAACGCAACTGAAGAACAGGCATTGCTGGCCGGTGCGCACGGCGCAGAGCCCCTCTTCCATTTAGGCAATGACGTATAAGGAGATCTAAGGCTAGCCGCTCAGCGCGTCGCCGTGGCGGCGAACTTCTTCACCATGGCCAGCAGCAGCTTGCGGTCGCTCTCATTCAGATTGCTGGAATAGCGGCGAATCTGGTTGAGAAAGCGCAGCTCCTCATCGGAGAGCTTTTGCAGGTTCAGCTGCTTGCCTTGCGCGTCATCGGCAAAAAACTGGGTGATGGGCAGGTCGAGGGCCCGCGCAATCTTCGACAGCGTGTCCAGCGAAGGCACCGTATGGCCATTCTCCACGCGCGAGAGGTAGCATCGCAACAAGCCAGTCTTCTTTTCGATGTCTCCCTGGGAAAGCCCCTTCTGCAGGCGGAAAGCGCGGATGGATGTGCCGATCTTCAACATTGAGAGTGTCCTGTTCCGATGCACCGGGGTTACTCTCGCGGTAGCAATCGATAGATTAATAACATAATAGTTAACACGGTCCGAGCGAGAATGCAAGGGATTTTATCGCGCCGCTGGAACCAAAGTGATCGGGTTCTCCGAAGACTGATTCCGCGCAGAGGGCGAGAAGCCGTAAACCTTCGAGGCGCGTGGGCCGTCTGAATGAGTAGAGAGCGAAAGGTCAGGGAACGTGAATGCGGCGAACAGCAATACGTTGGGCGGCTATGGCGGGAATCTTTGTGGCATTCGGTCTTGCCTCCCTGGCCCAGTCGCCAGCCACGCCAACGGCCCAGCAGGCCGCGCCAGCGAGCACGCCTGGCGGCAGTGAACCGGCTGCGCAGAGTGCAACCGCACCGGCGCCTTCCGGCGGAAAACTGCACGGCATGGTCAAAAGCGGGAATCTTCCGCTGCCCGGCGTGACCGTAACCGCCCAGAACACGCTTACCGGCAAGCGCTTTTCCACCACCACCGACATTACCGGCGCATGGACCCTGACCATTCCGCAAAATGGCCGCTACGTCCTCCGCACCCAGTTTGCGGGCTTTGCGCCCGGCTCGCAGGAGGCGTTGCTCAACGCCGCCAGTCGCGACCAGACAGTAAGCTTTGAGTTGCTTCTGGCCTCACGGGCGGCCCAGAAGCAGGAGAAAGAAGCCGCAAGTCAGCAAGCTGTCCAATCAACCATCCAGCAACTCACGACCAACGGCGCGCAGAGCCTGAGCCTGATGAGCGCGCTCACGAGCGACACCGAGAGCCAGTCTGGGCCATCCAGTTCAACCGGCGCGGCGCTTCCCTCGATTGCCGGCAACTCCGACTTTGGAGACGAATCCGTGGCCATCAGCGGCCAAACAGGCGCGGTAAGTCCGCTGGCCGGCATGGACATGGACCGCGTCCGCGATGCAGTGGAGACGCTGCGCGCACAGGGAGTTCTGCCGGGCGGGCAAGGCGGCGGTAACTTCGGCGGAGGAGGAGGCGGCCTTTTTGGCGGAGGCGGCGGCTTCGGCGGGCCGGGCGGGAGTGGCGGCGGAGGCGGACGCGGCAACTTCCGCGGCTTCAACCCCAACCAGCCGCACGGCGCCATCTTCTGGATGGGCAGCAACTCGGCGCTCAACGCGGAACCCTTCAGCCTGCGCGGTCAATCGCAGCAGCAGCCGCCCTCCGGCAGCAACCGCTTCGGGATGACCTTCATGAGCCCGCCTTATCTACCGGGGTTGACCAAGCCCAGCGGCAAGGACATGATGTTCCTGACCCTCAGCGGCCAGCGCAGTTCCAATCCCCTGGACCAGTACGCAACCGTGCCTACGGACGGCAGTTTCGGCACAGACAACGAGCGCGCGGGAATCATTCCGGGGCTGGCTGGTCCGGTTACGCCCGTCCCGGCCGCCACCAACCTGCTGCAATATTTTCCCGCGCCCAACTTGGCCGGCTACGCGCAGAACTACCATCTGCTGACCACCGCGCAGACCAACTCGACGCAGGCCGGAGTGCGCTATATGCGCAGCCTGGGCAAGAACGCTGCCCTGCCCGGCGGCCGAGGTGGACTTGGCCGTGGCGGCGGCGGACGCAGATCGCAGAATCAAGGGCTGCGTCAGAGCATCAACTTCAACTACAACTGGACTGACTCGGCGGCGGACAGGGTGAACGTCTTTCCGCAACTGGGCGGCAAGAGTTCTTCCAGCGCGAACTCCGTGCAGGCCGGCTACACGGTGGGCTACCACAAGATCACAAGCATCTTCAACGCCAACTGGAATCGCAGCACCAGCCAGGCAACCAACTTCTTCACCAACAAAACCGACATTGCGAGCCAATCAGGCATTCTGGGACCTGGCAGTGTTGCGTTGAACTCGAGCCCGCTCAACTACGGCCTGCCCAATGTGACGCTCAGCAGTTTTACCGGAATGAGCGAGACGCAGCCCAGCTTCGCGCTCACGCAGACCATCTCTGCTTCCGAAGTGCTGAGCTGGATTTACGGCAAGCACAACCTGCGTTTCGGCGGCGATTACCACCGCGTACACCGCGATTTTCTGGGCGGGTCGAACTCCACCGGCACCTTTTACTTCACCGGCCTTTATACCGGCTCCTCGCTGGCGGATTTTCTGCTGGGCAAACCTCAGGAGACCACCATCGACTCCGCCGCGAGCAAGAGCTACCTGCGTGAAAACGTGTGGGACGCTTACATGACAGACGACTGGCGCGCGCGAACCAATCTCACCCTGAACTACGGTTTGCGCTACGAGTACTTCGCGCCCTATACAGAGAAGTACGGCCACATGGCCTTTGTGGATACGAATGCAGCCGGCGGGTTTACCTCGATTGCGGAGGTGCAGCCCGGCTCCCCGCCCTCCGTCAGCGGTCAGCTGCCCGCCTCGCTGGTTTTTCCCTACCACACGGCCATTGCGCCGCGCGTGGGTGCGGCATTGCGGCTGCCTAAGCAGACTGTGGTGCGCGCCGGCTATGGCATCAACTTCACCAACAGCCAGTACGCTACATTTGCCACCACCATGGCGCATCAGCCGATGGTGAATCAGCCCGCGTTTGTGAACGAGCAGACCAACGAAGTGGCTACAACTTGCGCGCCCCCGGCGGGCGATTGCCTTTCGCTGGCAAACGGATTTCCCGTGCCGAATACGGTGGGCAACTACGCGCTCGATCCGCACTACCAATTGCCTTACGTTCAGGTTTGGAATCTGGACGTGCAGAAGTCGCTGCCTTGGAATGTAGTACTGAACCTGGGCTACAACGGATCGCGGGGCAATCATCTGGACATCACCAGCGCGCCGCGCGCCAGTATCAGCAGTCAGTTGACCGACCCCACCAGCCAGGTTTTCTTCTACGAGCAGTCCGCTGCTTTCTCGAAATTCAACGCGGGACAGTTCCGGCTCAACAAGCGATTGAGCAAGGGGATTTCCTTAGGCGCCAACTACCAGTACTCGCACTCCATTGACAACGCAGGCTCGGTGGGCGGCACATCGACGGTGGTGGCGCAGAATTGGCAAGACCTCAAAGCTGAGGAAGGCAATTCGAGCTTTGACCAGCGCCACAAAGTCAGCGGAACTTATCTCTATGAGTTACCTTTTGGCAAGGACAAATTCTGGGTTACGAGCGGCGTTGGCGCGCATATTCTGGAGGGATTCTCTATCTCCGGCAGCTTTACCTTTGCCACCGGGACGCCGCTCACACCCGCTTACCAGGCAGGCGTGGCGGACGTGAGCAGCGGCACAGCCGGCACGCAGCGACCGAATTACACAGGCGTCTCGGTTACGGCGGGCGCAGGCTCGCTGAAAGAGTGGTTCAACCCCGCGGCATTTACGCAGCCACCAAACAATTCAACTGCGCCAAGCTGCCCCAACTGCGGCAATGTTTCGCGCAACTCCATCGCCGGGCCGGGAACCGTGCAGAACAATCTATCCCTCGCCAAGACGATGCAACTGGGCGGCACGCGCAGCTCGGAGTTCCGCGCTACTGCGAACAATGTTTTTAATACCGTGCAGTACGCGGGTGTGGACACCAACGCGGCTTCGCCGAGCTTTGGGCAGGTGACCGCGGCCGCCGCCATGCGGACCTTCCAATTTACGGCCAGGTTCAGGTTTTGAAAAGCAGCGAGTCAGCGGTGAAAGGAAGTTCATGAAGGGTTGGAGGCAACGAATCGGAGCGGGTTTTGCAGCGCTGGCGCTGGGCGCGCAGCCAGGGCTGGGCTTTGCACAAAATTCATCCGCCGCGCAGGTCTCCAACGCGCCGCAAAGCGGCTTCGTGCTCAAGATGAATGCAGAACTGGTGCTGACCAACGTGGTGGCGCGCGACACGAAGACCGGCGAGTTGGTGCGCGGACTCAAGCAGAGCGATTTCAGCATCTTCGAAAACGGAAAGCAGCAGCAGGTTTCTACCTTTGATTTTGAAACCGTGGAGATGGCCACGCCGCTCAGCGAAGCCACGGTCAGCGGGCTGGCCACCGGAAGCAGCGGCAACAAGGCCGTCGTTGTTGCCAAGCCAGAAGACCTGCGCAATCACCGGTTGATTGTCATGTTCTTCGACCTGACCTCGATGCAGCCCGAGGACCTGGACCGCAGCGTGGCGGCGGCGCAGGAGTTTCTGCGCAATAAAATGCAGCCCGCTGACCTGGTGGCGCTGATCTCGCTGGGCAACACGCTCAAAGTGGACCAGGATTTTACCGCCGACAAACAAGCGCTCATCAACGAGGTCGCCGTTTACAACGGAACTGAAGGCCAGGGCTTCGCCGAGGGCGCAACGGCAAACACCAACCAGGCGGAAGACGCGACAGGCTATACGCCCGACGAGAGCGAATACAACGACCTCAACACCGACCGCGAATTGTTTGCCCTGAAAGCTGTCGCAAAATCGCTGGAAAAGATTACCGAGAAGAAATCGCTGCTGTACTTTTCCGGCGGCATCCAGCGGGACGGCATCGAGAACCAGGCTTCGTTGCGGGCAGCCATCAACGCCGCGGTGCGCGCCAATCTGGCCATCTACAGCGTGGATACGCGAGGCTTGCAGGCCGTTTCGCCGCTGGGCGACGCCTCCACCGGCAGCCTGCGCGGCACAGGAGCCTTCAACGGCGGCGCGCTCACAAACAATATGAACGCCAACCTCGCCACACAGGAGATCATGTCCACGCTCAGCGTCGACACCGGTGGCAAGGCCTTCCTCGATTCCAATGATTTTGCTCCTGCCTTTGCGCAGGTGCAGCGCGACACTTCGGCCTACTACGCCATTGGCTTCCACAGCTCGAATGCGGCGCGCGACGGACGCTATCGCAAGCTGACCATCAAGGTAAATCGGCCCAACGTAAAGCTGGAATTCCGGCCCGGCTACTATGCGCCCGCCGACTTTCAGCACGCGGGCAAGGAAGACCACGAGCGCGATCTTGACGAGCAGTTAGCCAGCGACTTGCCGGCCACCGACATGGCCGTCTATCTGGACGCTCTGTATTTCCGCCTCGACGATAACCGTTTCTTTGTGCCGGTTTCGCTGATCGTTCCCGGCTCGCAGATTCCTTTTGTCAAGGGCGGCGACCCCAAGAGTCGAGAATCGGACAAGGCCACGCTGGACATCATCGGCACGGTCATCGACGAGGCCAAGCGGCCCATCGGCCAAGCGCGCGAGACGGTCAAGCTCAATCTCGATCCGGCTTTGCAGGCGCGGCAAAAAAACATTCAATACACCACCAGCTTCAATCTGCCGCCGGGAAAGTACCGCCTGAAATTTGTCGTGCGCGAAAACCAAACCGGGCAGATGGGCTCCTTCGAGGCCGAGATCACGCTGCCGGAGATGAAGAAGGCGCCGCTGAAAATGAGTTCCATCGTGCTGGCGTCGATGCGCCAGCCGAGCAAGAAACAAAGCCCTCTGGTACGCGGAGGGCAGGAATACGTGCCTAACATCAGCCACGTCTTCCGCCGGGACCAGCACCTTTATCTGCTCTACGAAATCTACTCTCCGGTGCGAGAAAAGGCGGCTGTCGATGCGCCCAAAGGCACAAAGGCGGGGATTAATCTTCTCAGCAGCCTGGAACTGATTCAAGGCTCGACGAAAGTTTACGAAACGCCGCTGGTGCAGGCCAAGGCTGTTAATGTGGAGGGCCGCGACGCGGTGGCCATCGAGTTGGATGTTCCGCTCAGCGGGCTCAAGCCCGGCCAGTACGTGGGCCAGTTGAACGTGATCGACGACGCGGCCGGCAGCTTCGCCTTTCCGCGCTTTGCGGTGCTGGTTAAAGAGCCGGTGGCAGCACCGGCTGTTTCACCGCAATGAACCGTTGCTGCCGGCTTCCGTTTCCGGGCACGGCAATTGGGTATCCGCGCTAAGTTCTCACCAGCTTGCGCTGCAACGCTTCCAGCGTTTGCCCCTTGGTCTCCGGGTAAACAAACAGCACCACCAGGAACTGAATCCCCGTCATCACGGCGAAGAAGGTAAACGGAGCGCTGCGCCCAATCTGCGCCACCACCATGGGAAACGCCAGTTGAATGGCGGTGTTCATGAACCAGTGGCTGGCGTTGCCCACGCCCTGGCCCTTGGAGCGAACTGCGTTGGGAAAGACTTCGCCGATGTAGACCCAAATGACCGCGCCCTGCGAGAGCGCGAAGAAGGCGATGTAGGTGATCAGCACCCACACCAGCGCGCCGGGATGGGAGTTTGTCGCAAAGAGCCACGAAACCGCCGCCAGGCAGCCGGCCGTCCCCGCCGCGCCAATCAGCAGCAGCGTCTTGCGTCCCAGCTTGTCAATCACGCTCATGCCCACAATGGTGAAAACCAGATTGGTGAAGCCAATGGCGATGGCCTGCTGGTCGCCGGAGATCTGGCTGAAGCCCGCCGACGCGAAGATGCTGTTCAGGTAGTAGAGAATCGAGTTGATCCCCGCCAGTTGATTGAACGCGCCAATGCTGATGGCCAGAAAGAGCGGATAACGATACTTCCAGAGGAAGACCGGCTCGTTTGCCGTGGCATGCTCCTCGGCCAATGCGGCGCGAATGTCGGCCAGCTCAGCTTCGGGCTCCGGCTCGCCCATCAGCTTGAGCACGGCAAGAGCTTCCTCGTTGCGCCCTTTCGAGACTGCCCAGCGCGGCGAGCGCGGAATACCAAAGAGCAGCACCAGAAATAACAGGGCCGGCAGCGCGGCCACGCCCACCTGCCAACGCCACTCGGTAGCGCCCAGGTGCAGCGTGCGAATGAAGTAGTTGGAGGTGTAGGCCACAAGGATTCCGAAGACCACGTTGAACTGAAACGCACCCACCAGCCGACCGCGCCACTTGGCCGGGGCCAGCTCGGCAATGTAAACCGGTCCCAGCACCGAAGAGGCGCCGATGCCCAGCCCGCCAATAAAACGGAAGACCATCAGCACCGGCCAGTTCCAGGCCAGCGCGCTGCCGATGGCCGAGACCACATAGAGCACCGCGGTGATGCGCAGCGTCTCGCGCCCGCCCAGCTTCTGCCCCGCCTGACCCGCGCCCAGAGCTCCCACCACCGTGCCGATCAGCGCAATGGCCACCGTCCAGCCTTTGCCCTGCGGGCTAAGGTGATAGAGCCGCACCAGCGCATCAATGGCGCCCGAAATTACAACAGTGTCGAAACCGAAGAGCAACCCGCCCAAAGCGCCGGTCAGGGTTGCCTTCATCAGATTGAGGTTGGGTCGCATGGCGCCGAACTCCTTGTTTTCCAACCATCCTACAGACTGGCCCCGCTGCGGGTAAAATCACGCGGCGCTGATCAACAAAACGGTGTGCTCAGCCTTCTGCGCGCGGCCCGGCTGGCGTCACCGCCAATATCCGGCAGCGATGCTTGCCTGCTGCGCTCCAGGCCAGCTCCATCTCGCTCTCCATGCAGGCGCAATCACCGGCCTCCAGCACCTCCTGCATCCCGCCCGCATCCAACTGCAACTTTCCTTCCAGCACGTACACCAGGGCGCTTCCCTCGCGGCAGGAATCCGTGGCGCAGGAAACTCCGCCGGCGGGAAACTCCATCATCCGCGCCACCAGCCGGGTTCCCTCTGTCACCGCGTTCAGTGGTATCGACTTCACTGAATCCACTCCGCGGCTGTTGCCTGTGAGGTGAGCTTTGCGCGTGATGGACAGCGTGTGCTTGGCGGGCTCAGAGAAAAAGTAGCTCATCCCCACCCCGTAAACCCGGCTGATGGTGGCCAGCGTGGGCAGCGTGGGAACCATGCGGTCCGTCTCCAGCTTGGAGAGCAACGCCGTGGATAAGCCTGTCTCGGCCGCCAGGCGCGAGAGCGTGAGCCGCTTCTGGGTGCGCAGCGAGCGCAGCTTCATCCCGATGCAATAGGGTTCAAGAGACCACTGTGCGTAGGAAACTGTATTGGACATAGCAAACTCCCACCTCCTACTATGCCAGCCGCCGGGTCTGCTTTTTCTGATAAATTTCTGAAGTTTTTCTGTATGCTGTTCGTATCTTTCCTCGACCACAGATGAAAATTTCTCTCTGAAAATAATTTTACTTGAGAAACACTCTCTAAATTGAAGTAGTAACGTGGATATTCCCACCTGTAGCAATAACTTTATGGTTACTTGTGAATCCGACTTTGATTACTTCGCGCATAAATAAATCATAAGAATCTCCGGCACACACTTCCCTATGCATATAGAAAGCAGATAATCTGGAGGTCACAGAATTTTTCTGGGCTCATTTGAGCACAGAGGATTCGCGGAACTACTGCTTTCATTTTTCCTCCTCCAGGCTTTCCCCTGTAGACTCCCGCGACCACTGTTGGCCGTTGCCTTTCTTTTTGCCCAATGGGCAAGAGATCGGCAACCGTGCCGCCAGTTGATGAGGAACCGCGATGTCAGCGAAGAAAGTGCCACACTCAGTTTCCAGCGATACGCCTGATCCCAGCTTGCAAGCGACTCGAGGTTCCCAACAAGCGGACTCTGCTCGTTTGGGTGAGGGGACAGGTCCTGGTCGCCGTCGTGGGGATACTGGCGCCGAGGAGACAGGTCCCGGTCGCCGGAGTGGAGATTCTGGCGCCACGGGGACAAGTCCAGGTCGTCGAAGCGGAGACACGGGCGCCCAGGGAGCAAGCCTTGGCCGTCGGCGTGGAGATACCAACCCCAAAACAGCTCTTGGCCGCCGGGGCAGTGCGGCGGCCTGTTCCTTTGCAGGATTCCGGCTGGAGGCCGATGGCACGCTGTGGCGCGGTGAGGCGGTGGTTCACCTGCCTCCCAAAGAGTTGGCGGCGTTGCGGCTGCTGCTGGCGCACGCCGGTCAGGTGGTCTCGCTTGTGCAGCTGAAAAATGCTTTGTGGGGCGATGTGCATGTGACGGCCGACAGCGTTCCCAAATGCTTGTCCAGCCTGCGCGCGCGGCTTGAGCCGGAGGTGTGCATCCAGACTGTTTACAAGCGCGGCTACCGCTTCACGGCTGAAATCATACGTGATGGCGAGGAGCCGCTCGGGACGCCTGTTCGGCTGGCCCTCATGCCCTTCGCTACCGGGCACTCTG
>Ga0302266_10003433_pt1 | contig 12786 bp, 10 predicted proteins | sample III_Bog_E1_2_FD_194559 | JGI IMG/M metagenome (GOLD analysis project Ga0302266, IMG submission 194559) | Peat permafrost microbial communities from Stordalen Mire near Abisko, Sweden - III_Bog_E1_2 | ecosystem: Environmental > Terrestrial > Soil > Wetlands > Peat | place: Sweden: Abisko... | reverse complement strand
GGTCCCTGCATGCGTTGCCAGGCATCTTCAGGCGTAGCGCTGATGCCTTCCTTCCAAAGGAAATGATCGCTCAATTCGCTGGCGCTCCAATCGGGCCGCAACCGGGCCAGCAGGGAGTTCCACGATTTCCCATTGCGACGGCGTGCGCTCATGCGCCATATGCCAAGGTAGATCGCCACAGAGGCAATCGCCGCAATCTGAATCAAAGGTAGAATCATTGGTGATCCTCAAACCGGGATTTGGTAACCATGCAACTGTCGCGTCCAGCACGCCGGGTATTCGTACTTCAAGTATTAGTAACAGAACTTTGCGGGTTTGTGCACAAAAATCTGTCGATTCGACCGCTTTTTCTACGCAATAGGTACCTAAAGTCATCCAGCACTAAAGTAACCTCTGTGGATTTTGCGTCAAAACCATAGTACCCAGCCTGAGTTCTCCCGGGTAAAGCGCTTGCAAGGGACCGCAGGGGAAGGTTCCAAGGCTCGCCGATCTGGATTATCTCTCGCCGGAACCGCGGCGATCACTGGAAGGCGAATCGGCCAGGGAGATCCGCGCAGACCGCGCATTTCCGGCCACCGCGAGAAGGAAATGCTGCATCTGCGGGGTAAAAGCGCGCCGCTCGGCCTCTTTGGTGGCGAAGGAAAAGACCCAGTAGCCCAAGGCGCAAAGGTAACTGGCGACTCCCAGCTCGTCAATCCAGTGATATTGCGCGCCGACAAACTGATGAGTGTGGAGGATCGTCACTGCGAGCGAGACGATGGAATAGAGCCCCAGGCCGGTGGCGACCTGCAACTCGCGGTTGCGCCAGCCAATTGAAAGCAGTTGGCTCAAGCCGGCCATGGCGATGAAGACAACCACGCGGAGAATCGCGAAAGTCTGGTCGAGGCGAAAGAACAGCAGGCCTGCGGGCGCAAGTTTTGAGGCCGGGAGAGTGAGACCGGCGATAGGCCAGAGGACGAGCCCAACGACTGCAATCAAGATGGCGATGCCGATCCATGAGTATTTTGGCAGCGAGGCCCGGATGGGCCGGAGGACCGACCAGGCCAGTTCAACCAGAACGGCGAACAGCAACGCTGAGTCGATGACCATCTGGGCTTCAAAGAACTTGAAGTAGGTTGGGTAGGGGATCGAGAGAAACTGAAGGCGGAAAAAGATGACGTCGCTGAGAAAACTCCAACAAACGAAGACGAAAAAGGAGGGAAAGGCGCGAAACACACGATTCCTGATCAGAAGCACAATGAGGGCTGCCTCCGCCAGAAAGCAGCTTGCCCAAATGACATTATCCGGTGCCGGCAACCGGACCTCCTTCAGAAACTGAAAGCACTATCCTCTCACTGCCAAGTCTAGCAGGACGATTGCTCGAAGGTTCGCATTGTCAGAGGCGAAAAAAAGAGACTTAAGTAACGTCTAGCTCAGGTTGGGCTGAGTCGGCGGCAGCGGCACCGGAACTCCAGGGCCAGCGACGGCGATCAAGTTGGGCTGAGTCGGCGGCAGCGGCACCGGAACTCCAGGGCCAGCGACGGCGATCAAGTTGGGCTGGGTCGGCGGCAGCGGCACCGGAACTCCAGGGCCGGCGACGGCGATTAGGTTGGGCTGGGTCGGCGGCAGCGGCACCGGAACTCCAGGGCCCGCGACGGCGATCAAGTTGGGCTGGGTCGGCGGCAGCGGCACCGGAACTCCAGGGCCAGCGACGGCGATCAAGTTGGGCTGAGTCGGCGGCATCGGAATCGGAGCGCCAGGACCAGCGAAGGCGACGGTGTTGGGCTGGGTGGGCGGCATCGGAATCGGGGCTCCAGGACCAGCGAAGGCGACCGTGTTGGGCTGGGTCGGCGGCATCGGAATCGGGGCGCCAGGACCAGCGAAGGCGACCGTGTTGGGCTGGGTGGGCGGCATCGGAATCGGAGCGCCAGGACCAGCGAAGGCGACCGTGTTGGGCTGGGTCGGCGGCATCGGAATCGGAGCGCCAGGACCAGCGAAGGCGACCGTGTTGGGCTGGGTGGGCGGCATCGGAATCGGGGCTCCAGGGCCAGCAAAGGCAACGGTGTTGGGCTGGGTCGGCGGCATCGGAATCGGGGCTCCAGGGCCAGCGAAGGCGACGGTGTTGGGCTGGGTGGGCGGCATCGGAATCGGGGCGCCAGGGCCAGCGAGGGCGACGGTGTTGGGCTGGGTGGGCGGCATCGGAATCGGGGCGCCAGGGCCAGCGAAGGCGACGGTGTTGGGCTGGGTCGGCGGCATCGGAATCGGAGCGCCAGGGCCGGAAGCAACTGCGACGCTGGTGGAAACCGTTAAAACTGCGGCAAGGATGGCAAATTGGAACTTAATGCTCTTCAAGGTCATGGACGTGTGACTCCTTTAGGTGCAACTTTGTACAAAAATGGTAACCCAAAAGCGGTATTCGGGATACAACAAAAGTTACTATTGGGTCAAATTTCCAAACTTTGAGATTTGCAATATGTGAATTGATGCGTATCGGAAAGATTTTTCTCTGTCCCAATACCCGCCGGAGACGTGAACTTTCAATGGGAAAGTGGGGTCAATCCCCCCATTTGTGACATGCCGGCGGTATCTTATTCAGAAGCGCTATCCCATTCCAAGAGGACAAGATATTGATTCCCGAGCTGCGCACAGAATTCAACAAGGGGTACCTCCCGGAGAAGTACGCGAAGCTCCGGTTGCTGGTGGAAGAGCGCTGCGGCGCGCCGGTTGATTACCGAATCGCGGAAACTCCGGTCTTTCTGCCTTTGAGCCTTCTCAATGAGATGGCCAAAGCCGGCGCGGAGTTGACGCGGATGCTAATGGAAAATCCAGCCTGCCTGGCGGCTGCACGGAGAGCGATTCCGGCAGGTTACCTGGTGGCCGGCGAGACCGATCATCCGCACTTCCTGACCGCGGATTTTGCGCTTGTGGAGAGCCCGGGCGGCGGCCTGGTTCCCAAACTGGTGGAGATTCAGGCGTTCCCTTCGGTGTATGGCTACCAGGACGTGCTCTGTTCCGCCTATCGCGACGCGTATGGGCTGGGCGACGGGGTGGGGATCTTTCTGAGCGGATTGAACGAGGAAAGCTACTGGGAGCTGTTGGGCCGGACCATTCTGGGCGGACACGCAAAGGAAAATGTTGTGTTGACCGAAGTGGACCCCATGAACCAGAAGACTTTGCCCGACTTTCTGGTGATGGCGCGGCGGCTGGGCATTGCGGTGGTGGACATCCGCGCGCTGGAAGCTCAAGGAAACAAACTGCATTACCGCGACCGCGAGGGGCGGCTGGTTGCCATTCATCGCATCTACAATCGGGCCATCGCCGACGAGCTGATGGCGCGCGAGATTCGCTTGCCCTTTGACCTGACGCAGGCCTGGGATGTGGAGTGGGCAGGGCATCCGAACTGGTATTTTCTGATTTCGAAGTTTTCGATTCCGTGGCTGTCGAGACCGCCGGCCAGTCATCCGGTGGTGCCGCCCGCGGTGTTTGTGAGCGATTTTCTTGAGGGGAACGGGCGAGGGCAGCTTGAGGCGGCGGGAGTTCCGCTGCCGGCCGGGGCTGGGCCGGAGACGACTTATTGTGATTTGTTGCTGAAACCGTTGTTTTCTTTCGCGGGAAAGGGAATCCAGTTCGACCCGACGCAGGCGCAACTGGAGGCAATTCCGGCAGAACTGCGGGGGGACTATCTTTTGCAGCAGCGGATGCGGTTTGTGCCAGCCATCGAGACGCCGTGGGGGATGACCCAGGCCGAGATTCGCATCCTTTACCTCTGGCCCGATGGTGGCAGCCTGACCCCGGCTCTCTCGCTGGTGCGGCTGGGCCGCGGCAAGATGATGGGCGTGGACCACAACAAGGACCAGGAATGGGTGGGGGCGTCGGCTGCATTTTTCCCAAATGCGGCCGGACAGTGAGCGCGAAGTGTTACTTTTGCGAAACTTTGGTGCTATGGCTTGGAGAGAGAAAATTCACTAGAGTGCCGGTACGACAATTTGTTGGTATATGGTAGCAATCGATGAGCAATTCGAATCCAGGATTACCGCTTGAAATGGTGTCTCCCGTGCACGCTGTTGCACGGCAGGAAGTACGCTGCGCGGTGCGGTTTCCGCTGATGTTGCCGGTGGTTCTGCTTTCCAGCCAAGGGGAGTTTGGGGCGCTGACGGGGAACGTGTCGGCCAGCGGCGTTTTGCTGGAACTGGATCGGCCGTTGGAGGTGGGCCTAGAGATACGTTTTTCGCTACGCATGCCAGGTACAGTGTTGGGTACCCCCCGCGATGTATTGATTCATTGCCTGGGTCGTGTGGTACGCTGCTCTTTGAGCCAAACTCAGTACCTGGCCGGGGCCACAATCGACGAGTACCAGTTTGCCGAGCAGTGAGGACTTGATTGGGTTTGCAGTATCCAACTATGGATTTCCTGGAAGATCTGCCCAATGGCGAAATCGTTGACGCGTCGGCCAAGCCGGGTGCGGTCCGCATTATTCTTGCAGATTCCCAGGCCATTTACCGGGTCGGTATACGCAAGGTTTTTGCCTTGGAAGACGACCTGCGCGTAGTGGCCCAGGCAGACTCGATTGAGAACCTGCGGTTGGCGGTGGAGCGCTACCCCACAGACGTGGTTCTGCTGGAAGGAAGCCTGCTGGCGGGGACCATCAACGTGATTCCCGAACTGCTGCGGGCTGCCCCGGATGTGAAGCTGATTGTGCAGGCAGTTTCAACCGATGAAAATCAGACAGTGGAACTCTACCGGCGCGGCGTGCGGGGCATCATTTCGCGGTCCATTTCGCCAGATCTGCTGGTCAGGTGCGTGCGGAGAATCGCGGCCGGCGAGACCTGGATCGACAATCAGTCGGTTACCTGGGTAATTGAAGCCTATAGGGCGCAGGCGGCTGCGCTGGTCAGTCCGCGAAGCCAGCCCAGGTTGTCACCCAAGGAAATGGCCATCATTACCTGTATTACCCAGGGCAAGCGCAACAAGGAGATTGCTTTCCAACTGGGAACGACCGAACAGGTCATTAAGAACTACTTACGCAAGATCTACGACAAGCTGGGGGTCAGCGACCGGCTTGAGCTGGCGCTTTATTGTCTGCACAACAAGATTATTCACACCGATGCGGACGAGGAATCCGTGGCCAAGAAGGTTGTTGGCCGCTAATCAGACTATAAAAATGAGCTACGGACGAGAACTTCGAGGGATGCCTCCGTTCATTTCCTGGCCAGATCTAGAGCGGTTTCAGGATAGGTATACCCTATCTGCACTACTGCGAGGTCGCCGCTCCTTGGGGTCGCGTCGACTTGAGTGTATTCCCTTTGGGTACGGCAATCCTGAAACCGCTATAAAGCCCCATTTCTTTCATTCAAAACATCTTGCAGGACGACTGAAGTCGTACCCTGAGAGGAAACAGGGCGTCGATTGGACCTGGATTTGAACAATTTGCAAGAAGGTGCAGTGAGGACTGTGTGGATCAATTCAGCAAGTTAGCGTCCGCTTCGCGGACATGGCAAGTTAGCGAGTTGGCGGCGGCATTGACCTACACAGGTTTCATTCCGCATGGGTCGGCGAAGCCGGTGGGCGACTGATACAAAGCGCGTCTAAAACGCGAGTTTGTCTGGAAGCTGACCTGGGACACCCAGGCTTTGGTTCCGGGCTAACTTCCGCCGCGGAACTGGATGATCCTGCGGCGGTCGCGCTTGGAGGGGCGGTGTTCGGGGATGGGGGCGAACTCCTGCATGGCCTTGCGCTCGGCGGCCAGCTTCACGCGCGCTTCCCGGCTGGCTTCGGTTTCGCGATAGAGGGTTTGCGCGACGGCGGCTGGGCCGCGCATTTCGCTGAGGACGAGGACTTCAATCTGAAATTCGCCGCCCTCGTTCCTGACGGTCAGCATGTCTGCCGCACGCACGTCGCGGGCCGGCTTGGCCTGGACACCATTGGAATGGATGCGGCCCAGGTCGCAGGCTTTGGAGGCCAGCGCGCGGGTTTTGAAGAAGCGCGCGGACCAGAGCCATTTGTCGATGCGGACGGAGGTCATGGGAATGATCGTAATTGAAATGGGCGAGAATTCGGAATTCAGGAACTTTCGTTTTTTGAAAGACTGCCGCGGGGGCTAAAGCCCCTTCTCGCTTCTTAAACAGCTTATGGCACGACTGAAGTCGTGCCATAAGCACATCTACGTCAAGCTGGATTTTTCATCAGGGGCGGGGCGGGCTCAGGGTTCGGGTTCGACTACCCAGACGTAGAGGAACTCGGCGTCGCTGGAGGTGGACACTTCCATGCCGCGGTGGTGGGTGGCGCGGTTGAGGGCGGAGCGGATGTTTTCCTTGGTGTCGGGGAGGGCGGAGAGGGGAATCTTGAGCGCGGAACCGGGAACGAGTTGCTGAATGTCGCTGAGCAACTGGGTCACGATTTGCTTATGCTTGCCGTCGCGGCCTTTGGGAACATCGAGCTGCCGAATGGACTGGAAATTCATGGGCGGCGCATCTGAATCCGGCTTGGTTGCCACGATGTTTACCCCCACGATTGCAGGTCCTCAAAAATGCAATCGTGAGCTAAACGTACGCTTAAGTTGGCGTAAAGTAAAGCTGGCCGCTTTTTGACCACATCCAAACGGTTTTCAAAATTAGCAAAATCCGGAGGCAAACGGACCTAGGCGCGGGGAAGACTCGGCCGTCGCCTGATTTGGTCTAAGAGTGGCAGATATAAAAGACTTAGTGCGCATCTAAAAGAGTCTCCCCGTAGCTGAAAGAGGCTGCTAGGTTGTTTTCAGAGGGCAATTCCAGGCGGTGGGTCAGTCCGATTTTCTCGAAGGGCTGAACCTGACTTCGTTTCTCTCCAGCTTGAGAGACGCCTGGGATTGCAGCAAGCTCACCCGAACAGGGAGACAAGCTATGCAAGTACTCTGCATGCAGAAGAAAGATTCGACATTGCCGCTTTGCCATATGCACAATGTGCCATTGAAACAGCAACAGATTGCGATTGACGCCAACGCGCCTTCTTTGGGGCGGATCACATGCTACATGTGCCCGGTCAGCCACTCGGTGGTTCGGGAGACGCGGAGAGCCCACGCAAGCAACGCCTATTAATCGAGCAATTGAAACAGAGGAAAAGTCCATGCCAAATACGCATTTCCCCATCATTCCAATCGGGCAGGTGCCGACACCTGAAAACTCAGACTCACACGTGGATCGCCCGGTTGTGCTGGTGGTGGAAGACGATGCGGTGGTTGCCGATACGCTGGTGGAGATTCTGAACCAGAGCGGTTATGCGGCGATTGCGGCCTACGATGGGACAGACGCGGTTGAGACGGCCCTGCTGGTGCCGCCGGACCTGGTGATCGCGGACGCGGCGCTGCATGGAATGAGCGGCATTGACGTGGCAAAGGAGCTGCGAACCAAGCTTCCCGAGGTCAAGATCGTCTTGTTGGACGGAGATGAGGCAGCGGCTCATGCCCTGGCGGGGAAGGTCGCGGAATTGGCGTTTGCGGTGGTGGAGAAGCCGGTCCAGCCGGCCGTACTGCTGGCAAAGGTTTCGGCGAGCCTGAAACGGGAGTACAAGCCGGTGTGAGTGGCCTGTGTTGTTTTTGTCAGGGGAGTTTCCAATGGATGAGGGGCGCGCATTTGAATGCGCGCCCCTTCTTGCTAGTTGGCCTGCCTGTGAAATTCGTAGCATAAATTCCGAAGTGCAAACGCAGGTCCTTCGACTCACCACCCCCAAACTCCACCCCGCAGACGAAGACCTGTCTGCGGGGGCCCCGGAAACTGAAAAGCGTTCGGGGCCCGGTTCGCTCAGGATGACGGCTCATTCCCAAAAAGAAACAGGCTCGTAAGTTATTGAAAACACACGATGGCTTCAGCGTCGTTGCCCTCCCACCTATCGAGCAAAAAGACGCTCCGACCCAGAGGGTACCCCGATGGGGCACAGTTTCATTTCCTGTGGGTCGGCGAAGCCGGTGGACGACTGATACGAACTGATACGAACTTTTGGGATGCTACGCTAGTTGGCAAGGACGGCGCGGTAGCGGACCTTGTTTTTCTTGACCTTCTCGATGGCTTCATTGGCCTTGGCCATGGGGAAGGACTCGGTTTGCGCCTTGACGCCGTGGCGCGCGGCTACGTCGAGCATTTCCTTGATGCGGTGCGGGCTGCCGATGGGGCTGCCGCTGATGGAGCGCAGGCCGGAGATGAGCGGAAACGCGTGCACCGCAACCTGCGACGGCGGAACACCGACAAAGCAGAGGGTTCCCGTAGGCCGCAGGGCCTGGATGTAGACGCCCCAGTCCTGGTCGGCGTTTACGGTGCTGACGATGAGGTCAAGCGTGCCGGCCACTTCTTTCAGCGCCTTCGATTCGCGGCTGTTGACGAAGTGATGCGCGCCGAGGGAATGGGCTTCTTCTTCCTTGGCGGCCGAGGTAGAGAATGCGGTGACCTCCGCGCCGAAGACCTTGGCGAACTGAATGGCGAGGTGGCCGAGGCCGCCGATGCCGATGATGCCCACGCGCGAAGAGGGATTGACGCCATGGTTGCGCAGCGGGTTATAGACGGTGATGCCGCCGCAGAGCAGGGGCGCGGCGTGTTCGCTCTCAAGAGCGTCGGGAATGGGAATGACGAAGCGGGAGTTGGCGCGGACGCGGTCGGCATAGCCGCCGTTGCGATGGACGCAGGTGCTCTCTGCCGCGGGGCAGAGGTTTTCCATGCCGCGGGAACACCACTCGCATTGACCGCAGGAGTTGGACTGCCAGCCGAGGCCGACCCGCTGGCCAATGGCGAGCGCGGTGACGGCGTCGCCGACGGCAGCGACTTTGCCGATGATCTCGTGGCCGGGGATGAAGGGGTATTGGCTGATGCCCCAATCGTTCGAGATCAGGTGAAGATCGCTGTGGCAGATGCCGCAATGGGAGATGGCGATCTCAACCTGGTGCGAACCCAGTTTGCCTGGGTCGTAGTGGTACGGCAACAATTCGGCTCCAGCTGCGTGCGCTGCAAGTCCTTGAATATTGGCCATGGTCGTTCCAAAGTCCTCGATGGGGGTTCAAGAAGAGGCCGGCGTTCCTGAAAAGCTGCCGGCCGGAAGTCAAAAAAAAGCTGTCCCTGTTGATGCTAGTCTAAACCGCCGCCGGGCTGCACGAGGAGATTCAAAACCTGGAATCCGCTGAGGAGGCCTCCGGCGGGCGCCTGGGCGGCCACCTGGGCGGACTCGCCGTTCAGATTTACGTCCTGGGTGGCGTGGAGGGGCTCGAGGGCGTTGGCCACGGAAAGCGGAAGACTGGCAAGCGTTTGGCCGCTCATGCCGGCCTGGGACTCGGGCACCAGGAGACTGACATAGATGCGGTCGGCGGAGTGCTGGCGGCGGGCCTGGGCGAGGACGGCGTCGAGGTCGGGACGGCGGCCGGAAAAATGCGGCTGGTCCAGTGTCCGGTCCAGCGTCCCGGCATCTGAGATCAAGAGCCGGAGATTGCCCGCGGCCAGGCGGGCGGGGACGGTGAACGGGATGCGCAGGTTGCGCTCCGGCTGCTGCCAGGGACGGATGGTGGCTTCAAGCAGGATGGTGTCGCCGGCGTGGACGATGTCGGTGGTGATGAGGCGCGCGGATTCGAGCTCCACCTTGACGACGCGGGGGATGGTCTCAATGTGCAGCTCGATGCCGCGTACAGCGCCGAGGCGCGCGCCGTTGGAATAAAGGCGGTTGAAGCGCTCGCCGGTCTGGAAGGCAATGCTCATGGAGGCAGGCGCGGAGTCGCCGCCGGAGGCCCAGAGGTCGAGCGGCGAGGGCGGATGGCCGTCGAGCAGGACGGTTCCGGTGAGGTGATAGCTGGTGAGGTCGCTGCTGGCGTTGTCCTGAAGCAGGGCGTCGTAGAGGGTAACCATGACCGCCTGCGGGGTGAGGGAGGGCATGTCGAGGACTTCCAGGTTGAGCTTGCGATCGCCGGCTGGGCCGTGAACGGCGATGTGTTCGGGGATCATGCGGGGCCTGGCGCCGAGCACGCCGCGAATGGCGGACTCGCGGTCCTCAGTGAACGCGCCGATGGGGTCGCCGGTGTTGACGATTTTGAAGGCATTGAGCGGCGATGCGAGCGTGGCGACTACTTCGGTTGCGGTCATGGGCAGGGAGATGTTGCCCGATTGCATGATGGGATGGCCGCAGGCGAGGAGCTGCGTTGGGTCAATGTAGGTGACGGTGCAGGTGGCTGCGATTTCGAGGTCGCCGCGAACCAGTTGCGCGCTGACGGCGGAGCCGGGGACGACGGAGGCGAGGGCGGCGGCGGAGGGCTGGAAGTCTGGATCGGATTTGGATGAGCCGGGGTTGGATGAGGCGGGCTTGGATGAACCGCCCATGCCGCCGGCTGAGACCATTTCCAAGCCTGTGCCGGCCAACTGCTTTTGCCAGAAGTGGATTGCTTCAGGCTGGAAGCCGCTCATGACCAGCGGGGTTTCCATGGCCTGGAAGGTTTGCTGACCTGACGCTGGAATGGACTGCGCACTGTTTTCTAGTCCCTGTTCCCTAGTCCCTAGTCCCTCGGTCTCGATGGGGAGGTTTTTGACTTCGAGCATCTGCTCGATGGGAGTGATGCCGGCGATGGGGTCTTTGCTGAACTCACCTATACGGTAAGACAGCGCGCCGACCAGCTTGTTGCCGATGTAGACGGGGCTTCCGCTCATGCCGGCGACGACGCCGGTGTATTCGGGCTTGGCGCCGTGAAGCTGGGCGAGGATCATGTCCTGGCCGGGGCCGCGCGCGCCGCGGAGGACGCCGAGGATTTCGACTTGCATGGGCTCGGGCTTGTCGCCCTGGAAGACGGTCCAGGCGGTAGCGGTCATGCCGCGGCGGATCTGGCTGAGGGGGAAGATGCCGCCGGTGGAGGGCGGCGGGCCGGCCTGGGCGGTTGGGGCTGGGGAGGTTTGGGCTGGGGCAACGGAAGGGAAGAACAGCAGGGGCAAGAGCAGCAGGGTGGAGGCCATGCCCAGTGAGATCGCCGCACCCCGGAAAATCCGGGCGCGCAAGATGCGAGCAAAGATTGGGCGAATCGGGATTTCCTTCAGCCGAAGTTTCACGTCTATAAGAGTACAGTGGGATGGCGGCGGAAGGCGGGGTCCCGCTAGCCGCTAGCTTCTAGCTCCTAGCTCCGCAGGGCTGGGAACTGGCGCACTACGCCGCCATCGAAAGGCTCTACAGTTGTATTTGGCTCGATTCCTGGAAAAGGGGCAACAGCCCGTGCCTAAAGGCCACGTAAATTCGCCTTTTCAGGGGGTTAAACCCCCCTGCTCCCTCCGGAATCTCCGATCTACAACTGGAGTAAAAGGCACTTGAGGATTTCGGGTTTCCCAAAGGAGTGCTGGATTCTGGGAATCCGGAGCTAAGAGCTAGAAGCTAGAGGCTAGAAGCTGTCTTGCCGTATGCTGTTGAGCAAAGAGGTCGTCATGCACCTGCCGCACCGGATTCCGTTACGCCCCTCGATCTCGCCGTTTCGCCGATTGTCGTTTGCCGGCATGCCATTTGCCGGTGTGCTTGCTCTGATGCTGGCGTTTGCCGCAGGCCCGCTGGTGCAGATGCATGCACAAAGCACGCCGGCGCCCACGCCATCGCCTACACCGGCCCCCGCGCAACCAGGGCAGCCGGCGCAACCTGACCAGGCCGCGCCGGACGCGGGCGGTCCGGGTGGCGACTCCGGGGTGATTGCGCTGCCCAGGAAGAAAGACACGACGGACGAGCCGCCTCCTCCTCCGGCGCCGGCGCAGCCCAGGATCAAGAACCCGGAGGGGTTGAATATTCCGACGCTGCGGATTGAGGTGCCTGAGGTGGATGTGGACGTGGGCGTACTGCTGGAGAAGACGCACATGTTCGTGCCCGGACTCAAGCCTGGCAACTTCCGCGTCTTTGAGGATGGAAAAGAGCAGAAGGTGATTGGCTTCAAGCGGGTGGAGGCGCCTATTACGGCGCTGCTGCTGTGCGAATTTGCAGCCAACAGCTACACGTTCATCCGCGACATGCGCAACTCGGCCTTCACGTTTGTCAACCAGCTGAGGCCGCAGGACTACGTGGCGCTGATGACCTTCGACATGAAGACGCAGATTGTGACCGACTTTACGCAGGACAAGCGGCAACTGGCACAGTCGATCGACTCGCTGCGCATTCCGGGATTCAACGAAACCAATCTATTTGACGCGCTGTACGAGGGGATCGACCGGCTGGACCGGGTGGAGGGCCGCAAGTACATCATTCTGATTGCTTCAGGGCGCGACACGTTCTCAAAGCTGACTCTGGACAAGATTCTGAAGAAGGTGAAGGAGTCGCGCGACATTACCATCTACACGGTCTCAACCGGCGGCGCCATGCGGGCCATGACGGAAGGCCGCGGCGGCATGCGCAGCCAGATGCGGGATATGGACTACCTGCAGGGCGACAACGAGATGAAGACCTTCGCCTCAATGACCGGGGGGATGAGCTACTTCCCGCGGTTTACCGGCGAGATGCCCGACATCTTCAATGAGATCAACCAGAACATCCGCGCGAAATACGAGCTGATCTACCACCCCACCAACGCCAAGCAGGACGGCACCTTCCGCAAACTGCGCGTGGAACTGGTGGACGACGAAGGGCAGCCGCTACGCATGCAGGACGAGAAGCACAAGCCGCTGAAGTACGACATCATTGCCCGCGACGGCTATCGCGCCAAGCAGGAAGTGGAGTAGCCACTGGCCGTGGCGGGCAGACGCTCGCTGTTCGCTCGCATGAGTGAGGTTGCGTCTTTGCGCCAGAACGAAGGCGCAAAGATGGGGATGCCCCGCCCGCAGCGCGGCAGACGCTCGGCACTTGCAGTGC
>Ga0302266_10003412_pt1 | contig 12823 bp, 10 predicted proteins | sample III_Bog_E1_2_FD_194559 | JGI IMG/M metagenome (GOLD analysis project Ga0302266, IMG submission 194559) | Peat permafrost microbial communities from Stordalen Mire near Abisko, Sweden - III_Bog_E1_2 | ecosystem: Environmental > Terrestrial > Soil > Wetlands > Peat | place: Sweden: Abisko... | reverse complement strand
GTCGCGTCGTTCTTCGATCAAGGTTGCTTCTGCGTCCGCTCTCGTTCCGCGTGATGTGGGGTGTCACGTTCAGTTCGCGTACAGTCTGAACGAAATCCTTCGTGTCGTAAGCCTTGTCCGCGCCCACCGTAATGCGCCGCGAGCGCCCCTTCTGCTTCTCGTGCAGCATCAGCAGGGCGGCATCGCGCTCGGCATAACCATCGGCGTGTGTGACCATCGCCGATGCGATCAGGCCGTTGCGATTTTCCACCAGCGCGTGGCCCAGATAACTCAACTTAGACTCCTTGCCATAACTCTTCTTGTACAGTCGAGCATCGGCATCGGTGGTCGATTCATGCGTCTTATTGCTGCGCTTCTGACCGCGGAAGTTCGAGCCATCGCCGTCATCATCCGAACCATCCTTGCTGCGGAAGCTCTTCTGCGACGCCCACGCCTGAATCAGCGTGCCATCCACAGTGAAGTGCTCATCGCTCATGAACCGCTTGGCGTGCCGGTTCACCTCGGCGAAGAAGCGCTGTGCCACTTCACTGGTCAGCAGACGGTCGCGGTTCTTGGAGAACACCGCGTGATTCCACACCGCGTCGTCCATGCCCAGGCCAACAAACCAGCGGAACAATAGGTTGTAGTCGATCTGCTCCACCAGCAACCGTTCGGAGCGTACCGAGTAGAAAACCTGTAGCAGCAGCGCCCGCAACACATACTCTGGCGCTATCGATGGCCGGCCCGAGACAGAGTACAACTTGTCCAGCTCTGGGCTCAGCGACTGCAATACTGTGTCGGTCAGCTTGCGCACCGCCCGCAAAGGATGATCCTGAGGAACACGCTCCTCCAGCGACACATAACTGAACATCCCGTCCTGACTCCGCTCGTCTCCACGCATACCGCTTAGACGTGCGCCAGCTTAATCGAGTCGCAGAGCCGCGCCTTTTTCAACAAGTTCCTAGAGCCTGTTATGAACTGGGGCTGAGTAATTTAGGTTGGCGAGCATGAGCCAGGCGAGGGCGCGGTGCCAACCTGGAAGCGAGCTGAAGCTGTGGGCGCTTCCAGACACATGGAGGCAGACTAGTCGGGGAGTGTGGTTCAGGATGCTTTCCGGGCAGACCGGGCCGCTGGCGGGGAAACAAATGAGCGTATTGTCTGACGACGTGAATCGTCTGCCCATGGATGGGGTGTTTGCCGGTTCGTTGCTGGAACCGAAGTAGCCCCGACCTGCTGGGATGGGACCGCGTACCTCTGCGTTAGTCCCCGTAGCGTCCCTGACGTTTAGGTGAACGTCTTGAATTTCCGATCAATCATTGATTATTGACGTGCCCAATGACAGACATCTGGCCAAACCTGATTCCAGCGAAGCTGTGGTCCCGATAGCTTCGTCGGGCGTTGAAGACGGGTTGAGCAGGGAATTCATAGCTTCGTAATGTTGAGGATTTCGGCAATCTCGAAACTTAGAGCCTCGGCGAGAGAGGCATTTTCAGCTAATCGGTTCAATTCCTGAATGCTCGGGGACGCCAATAAAATCAATCATTTAGAAGAGAAATATAGCGGTGAAAGCTGCTCATACATCACGGGTACGTCATCGAGGTGTTCGGTGGGGTGCGCGAGTCGGAGTTTTGAGCGCATTTGCAAGCAGGATTCAGAGGTATGATTTCTCCAATGCCCAGCGAAAAAGACAAGGAGATAGCTGCGGAGAGTAAACCGGTGGTGCGGGTAACGTCCAAAGCTGCGCTGCGGGAAATGCTTCTATGATCGTCTCTAACCTCTTTGGCAATTCGAGACTACACAATAGTTTGCGGGAAAAGGTAAATTTCACGATGAAGAAGTCACTGATCGCATTGGCAGGTTTCATGGTGGCAGCCGCGATTGCAGCCGCAGGGCAGAGCGCTGTGATCCCAGCTGAGACGGGGGCTGGTTCAACTTCGGGTTCTGCCGCCTCGCCAGCTACGGTCGAGGGGCCTAAGCAAGCCAATCCACGCTATCAACTGCGAAAGGGCGACAGCTTCGAAGTAGATTTTGCATTTTCACCGGAGCTCAACCAGACGGTGGCAGTGGAGCCGGATGGATATGCGACCTTGAAGCAAGTTGGCTCGATTCCGGCAGAGGGCAAGACGGTGCCGGAGCTGGTGGAGACACTGAAGAAGGCTTACGCGATGATTCTGCACGATCCGGTCATCGCGGTCTCTCTGAAGGATTTTGAAAAACCCTATTTCATTGCCTCAGGCCAAGTAGGCAAGCCGGGAAAATACGACCTGCGCGGACCGCTCACGGTCACGGGGGCGGTGGCGATTGCCGGAGGGTTCAACGACAACGCGAAACACTCGCAGGTGGTCCTGTTTCATCCCGTGGCGAATGGTATGTTTGAAGCGAAGCTCCTCAACGTAAAGCAACTCCTGGCCTCGCGCAATCTAAATAAAGATATTTATGTACAGCCTGGCGACCTGGTGTATGTACCACAAAGCGCGATATCGAAGATCCGTAAGTTCATGCCGAATACAGCTGTCGGTGCATACTACAATCCAGCGACATATTAAGGAATAGAGCAGTATGCGAACGGAAAATCTTGTAACCGAAGGTTATGCCAGAAAGTCGTTGCCAACACTGCGCGACATGGTCGCTGTTCTATTTCGTCAGCGCCGGACGATATTGATCGCGTTTATTTTCGTAGTCGTGGCAGCGGCGCTTTCCGGCAAGTGGGTTCCGACCTATGAAGCCAAGATGAAGATACTGGTTCTGCGCCAACGCTCGGACGCCATCGTGAGCTCATCGGCCAATTTGCCTGCTCCATTCAGCGGCGACCAGATCAGCGAGGAAGATCTCAATTCCGAAGTGGAACTGCTCAACAGCGATGATCTGTTGCGCCAGGTCGTTATGGCGACGGGGCTGAGCAGGTCATCCCGCGGCCGCAACAGTGACGTCAACATCGCAAAGGCAGTACGGAAATTAGGCAAGGACATCACAATCGAAGCCGGCCGCAAGAGTAACGTGATCTCCATCGCCTATATGAACCACGACCCCAAGCTGGCGGCCCAGGTACTTCAAGCGCTCTCTACCGCCTACACCCAAAAGCATCTTGAGATACATCATTCTTCCGGTGAGTTTAATTTTTTCGATCAACAAGCGCAGCAATACCTGCATGGACTGGACCAGGCCCAGACAAAGCTGACTGACTTTACCAATACAACCGGCGTCGTCTCGGCCCAAATCGAACGGGACGATGCGTTAGGGCACGCCAATGAGTTCAACGCTACCGCGCGTCAGGCTCAAACGACGATCGTCGAGACCGAACGGCGTATCCAGACGCTGCAGGCTCAACTGTGGGCCATGCAGCCAAGAATGACGACAGTGGTGCGTAGCTCGGATAATCCGCAACTTCTTCAGCAGTTGAAATCGACGCTTTTGAACCTGGAACTCAAGCGGACCGAGCTGCTGAGCAAGTACGAGCCCACCTATCGTATGGTGCAAGAAGTCGACCAGCAGATCTCCGATGCGAAGAGCGCTATCGCCGCAGAGGGGAGCAGACCGATTCGCGACGAATCTACCGATCAGAACCCGAACTATCAGTGGGTGCAGCAGGAGCTTACCAAGGCGCAGGCCGAGCTAAGCGGCCTGAAGGCACGTGAGACTACCGCGGCTTCCATTGCCGGAGCCTATCACCAGACCGCGCAACAGCTCGATCAAGATGAACTCGTCCAGCAGGATCTTTTGCAGGATGCCAAGACGCAAGAAGAGAATTATCTGCTGTATGAGCACAAGCGCGAAGAAGCACGCATCAACGACGCTCTGGACCAGCGCGGAATCGTGAATGTGACGCTGGCGGAGCGGCCGGTTGTTCCCGCACTCCCTACGCAGTCTCTAAGGAGTTTTGCATTTGCCGTCTTGCTGCTGGCTGGAGCTTTCAGTTTTTCGACGGCATTCGCGATCGATTTGATGGACCCAACATTCCGCACGCCGGACGAGTTAGCCAACTATCTGGGCACGCCCGTGCTGGCTGCACTGCCCAAGGGGGTAGCGTAGGATGATGCTGCTGCAACACTGCAATACACCCAAGGCCAAGCTCATGCAGCCCTCCCCGGTGGAAGTATCTGGATTTCAGGCTCAACGGCAGATCCACTGGAAGAAAATGCAATGACCCCAAGCAACGTGAGGAACCTTCTTTGAGCAGCACTCGAGCCGAAGCTGATCGCGCAATCTTGAAGGCCCGTACCCCCGGCGATGCCGACAATACCGGCGGCGAGGAGATGCTGCGTCTGGTCCAGGGCCTGTTTCTGTCAACCAGCGGAAGCGTCCATCGAGGGGTGGTTTTTTGCGGAGTGGACCGCGAGAATGGCAGTAGTTCTGTCTGTGCAAGAGCAGGAAGAACTCTCGCAGCCTACAGCTCGCGTTCGGTCTGCCTTGTCGATGCCAATCTGCGCTCACCGCGTCTTTCGAGTCTCCTCGGAGTTGAGACAACTGCATTTCTTCGCAAGCCTGTCTCCGTGCGCGAACGATGCGTTGAGATCGGTGAAAATCTCTGGCTCGCGGGAACCGGTTTTCTTGCTGATGATCGCGGCGCCCTTCCATCCGTGGCCACGCTCAAACAGCATCTCGCAGAATTATCCGAAGTTTTTGAGTTCGTGCTGATCGATGCGCCGGGAGCAGGTGTGAGCGTGGATGCGGCAATTCTCGGTCAGATAGTGAATGGAACTGTTCTGGTGATCGACGCTGATCGTACTCGCCGGATAGCCGCGCGCAAGGTCAAGGAATTTCTCGATGCAGCGGGCGTTCGGCTATTGGGCACCGTCCTGCACAACCGCTCATTTCCGATTCCAAAAGGACTTTACGACAAGCTGTAGCCCTCGCCCGCGTTGAGTCTTTGCCGGATGGACCTCGTACGCTACACTCAGACTTAGTCATCGATCTCAGCTCGTCACGCCACCAGGTTCAGAGAAGTATCCGCATGACTGTCCACTCGCAGGCGCCAGGGCTTTTGATCGAGAGATTCTCGCGGGAACAGTTCCTTCCGGGCTGAAGAGCGCCGGGCTGCGCAAGGAGATTGGACAGTTGGTAGCCGAAGACATAACGGTCGATCCCTCTGCGGAACAACCACGAGGCGCATTTAAGAGATGGCTTCCGTGGCTGACGAAAGGCTCACTGGCGATTGCCGACCAGGGTGTCTTCGCGGTGTCGAACTTTCTGCTCAACATCCTTCTGGCCCGCTGGCTGGCGCCAGCCGACTATGGCGCCTTCGCCCTGGCCTATTCCGTCTTCCTGTTTCTCCTGCTCGTGCACAACGCGGTGGTCACCACGCCCATGCTGGTCTTCGGCCAAGGGAAATATCGTGAGCGTTTTCCAGAGTACTTAGGTATTCTGCTGCGCGGCCACCTGGCGTTGATGCTTCCGGGATCGGCGCTGCTTGTGGTGGTAGCCTTCCTGCTCGGAAAGGTGTATTCAACGGTTGTGGAGCAGGCTTTCTTTGCATTGGCCGTCGCCACTCCCTTCATCTTGCTGCTATGGTTGCTGCGGCGTGCCTTTTACGCTCGGCTGGAACCCGTATGGGCAGCGGCCAGCGGCGTAGTTTACTTTGTCATCCTCGTCGTCGGGACCGCGGCGCTTCACGCGGCCGGACACCTCTCGCCTTCCACGGGATTCCTGAGTATGGCTGCGGCAAGCCTGATTACCTCTGCGATTCTGCTGGTACGCCTACGGCCTGCGATGGCGACGAACTCCTCTACAATTCGCGCTGTCGCCATCGATCATTGGAGCTACGGGAAGTGGGTGGCGGCGGGTGCCGGTCCAAATTGGGTTACGGACAACATTTACTTCATTGTGCTGCCCGCGTGGCTTGGCCTGGCCCAGGCTGGAGCGCTCAAAGCGCTTCTCAATCTTGCCCAACCCGCATCGCAAAGCATCTCCGCATTAGGCGTGCTGCTTATGCCTATACTGGTGCACGACCGCGAAGCCAGGGATCCCGGCGGTATGGCGAGAACGATGAAGCTGTCTTCCATCTTGTTTGTTTCCGGCTCCGCCGCCTACATGGCGTTGCTGTGGGTATTTCGGTTCCACATCTTTCACTCACTGTATGGGAATAAATTCTCAGCGTACGACTCGTGGCCGTTGCTGGCAGTCGGTCTGATCCCAATCGCCCAGAGCATCCCAAACGTTGTCGGGGCAGCGCTCGGGGCGATAGAAAGGCCAAAGCTGGGGTTCTGGGCAGATTCCTGGAGTGCGCTCTGCGCGCTCGTGGTCGGCATTCCGCTGGCATTCTGGCTGGGAGTTGGAGGAGCGCTGCTGGGGATTGCATTGTCATACACGGTGATGGGCATCCTGACGCAGGTTTTCTATACGCGATCCATACGGCGCGACAGCCCGATCGTGCAACCTCCGACAGCCGCCGTGCCGGGCCCTCCGAATTGGACAGAAGCATCATGAAAATTGTGTTTGTATCGAAGGAGTGTCCACCCTCACCGCGGTCGTCCGGCATAGGAACCTATGTCTGGGAGACGGGGCGAGCGCTTGCGAACATCGGCCATGACATCACGATTGTTGCCGCTTCCGATGATGGCCAAATGTCCTCGTCGACACCGTTTCCGAGACTAAGCGTGATCCGGCTGCCCGATGATGAAATCGACGTAGGCAAGAGGAATATTGTCGCCCGGACACTTCGTGGTCCCATTGAGCAGGGTCTTGCTTACCGCGGACGCGTTGCGAAGTGTCTCGCGGACCTGGCTGCCCAGAATCGCGCGGACATCGTTGAGTTTGCGGGTTTCCGGGGAGAATCGTTTGTCTGGCTGGACAGCGGTTCACGACTACCCATGGTGGTACGGATGCACGGCTTTACCGCAGGTATCGACCCAAATTGGAAGAAGCGCGTATCCGCCAGCGGGCGCTGCCTGAACCGGTGGGAACTCCGCGAGGTTCTGGCTGCGGACGTAATTACGGCGGTATCAGAAAACCAGGCCGAGCCTGTCCGTGCCCGATTCGGCGGAGACCGCGTCAGGGTTGTCCATAACAGCATCGACACAAATTGGTGGCATGAACTTTCCGTTCATGCGCAAAAGGAACTCGATGTTGCCGACATCCTGTTCGCAGGGGGGCTGGCTACCAAGAAAGGTATCTTCGTCCTACTCAAGGCAGCCAGCCGGCTCCGGGAGAACGGTTGGCGGGGCCGCTTGTTTCTGGCCGGCAGGGCCTATCGCGATTTCGAGCGTTTTATGCGGCTTCGCTCTGCGGTTGGCCGGAAACTGCCTTCCTGGGTCGTGGTTCTCGGCACATGCCCGCGGGAGCGGCTGGCTGGGTTCTACCGGGATGCCGGAGTCTGCTGTTTTCCGTCACTGACCGACCCATTTCCCTACACATGTCTTGAAGCGATGACGTGTGGCGGTATCGTCGTGGGCTCGGCCAGAACCGGAATGGCCGAGATGCTTGACGATCAATCTGGATTTGTAGCTGCGCCAGGAGATGTTACCAGCCTGGCAACGGCACTAGCGTCCGCGCTTGGCTTGACCGCGACAGAACGGGCGCAGATGAAAGAGGCCGCACAGCAACGAACCCGTGAATGCTTCGACCACCGGATCATTCTTCCCAAGCTGATAGGCTTCTATGGAGAAGCCATCGAGTTGTTCAATAATCGCCGCTCGTTGGGATAGAGGCTTAGGCTAAAAAAGGAGTGCTCCATACATGCCGGCCAGTTCAGGAATCCTTGCGATAGGAGTGATTGCGGCACTGTTAATCTTCTTTTTGGCGTGGCGACGCCCAACGGTGGCTCTGACGGTATGGCTCATCTTCAGCACTGTACTTTCCGAGTACATCCTGCTTCCCGACGCTCCGACCCTGCACGTCCATCTCAGCCGGGTGTTGCTGAGCGCGTTGCTGCTGGGGCTCGCCGCAGGATGGATTCCGCGGATCACCCGTCCGGAGGCCTCAGTCACTCCGGTGGTTCTGATCGTGATGTTGACCGCATGGACGATTGTGTCCGCTTTCTGGACGGGTACGATCTACCGGGTAGACGGCACGAGAAATCTCAGCGTTTTTCTCACGGGATTCTTCGTACCGGGTATGATCCTTTACTTTGCCCGGTATTTTCCCCTTACGCTGAAGGTCTCGCGAAGCGTATGCACGCTCTTATGTCTTCTGCTGGGGTATATGGTTTTCACGGCGTTCGTCGAACACTTTCATATCAATGCGCTGCTATTTCCGCAGTACATTAACGATCCATCCCTCGGCGTGGCCCTCCACACCGAAAGAGCGCGAGGGGCCATTGTCAACGCCGCAGAAAATGGCGGAATGATTGCGATTCTTCTCCTTGTGGGTTTGCATACAGTGCTCTATGCAAGCAATGGTGCGATGCGCTGGGCAAGTGTCTTCGGTCTGCTTGCAGCTGGCGGAGCGGCCCTTTTTTTTACAGAGACGCGCGGTCCGTGGCTGGCGTTTCTCGGCGGTCTTGCCGTGATGATGTTCCATAAGCGCTGCAGGGGATTGGTGTTTGGGTTGGGTGGCGTCGGCGTCATCGCCATGGCCGCGTTCCTGGTCGTATCCGCGGCCTCGGTAGGAAATCTGGTCAAGGAAGACCCGCTACCCCAGCGGTCAGACAATACATCCGATACTGCCGAGTTCCGCATGGATCTCTATAGGGAATCGGTGCGGCCATTCCAGGAGCACCCGTTGGTAGGCTGGGGCCTGGGAACCTTTACCGACACGGAATATCTTTTCGATGCCTACGGAGGGTCACTGACTATTACAACGGCTGTCCTGCACGACACCGTGGTTGCCATCACACTCGAGTCGGGGATCATCGGCGGTGTGCTGTACCTTTCATTTCTGGGCACACTCGTTGCTACATTGATAAAGCTTCGAAGAGCTTCTCTTGATTTTGAGACACGAGACTTTTACACGCTGGGCATGGCATCGCTAGCCGTATTTGTTATTAACGGACTGTTTGTGGATATCCGCTATTTCATGCAGCAGAATGCCTTGATATTCCTGATCGCAGGCCTGGGCTTGGCCCTCCCGCCGAGGAATCGTCTGCAGGTTGCAGAGCCTACTCCACCATAGGAGGTTGAGTCGTGGACCTTGCGTGCATGCAACAACGGCTCCTGAAGACAGTGGACAATTGAAATGGCATCCACCGATCTTCTCGCTCCCTTTTCACAAAGCTTAACAAGTTAGCATCTGACCTGACCGAATGTTCTCTACTGGTGGAGCTATGCAAAGCAAAAACGTTTTGGTAACCGGCGGCGCCGGATTTATCGGTAGCCATACCGCGAAGGCACTGGCGGCGAATGGGTTCGTTCCAGTCACGTACGATAACCTAACCTACGGCCACCGCTGGGCGGTCCAATGGGGACCGCTTGTCGAGGGGGATATTCGCGACCGGGTGAGGCTGGTCGAAACTATAAAAAGCTATAACATTACGGCGGTCATACATTTCGCCGCGTTTGCTTATGTGGGCGAGTCGATGGTGCGTCCCGAAATTTATTTCAACAATAATGTCACGGGATCATTGACGCTTCTCGATGCGGTTCTCGAAGCCGGAGTGCCTCACGTCATTTTTTCCTCCAGTTGCGCGACCTATGGTACGCCGGAGCGCCTGCCGATCACGGAAAACACTCCCCAGTCTCCTGTAAACCCGTATGGGGAAAGCAAGCTCGTCATAGAGCGCGCGTTGCATTGGTACAGCAGGGCACACCCTCTCACTTACGCGGCACTTCGATACTTCAATGCTGCCGGCGCAGATCCTGACGGCAAGATCGGCGAGGACCATACGCCGGAAACCCACCTGATTCCCCTGGTCTTCGATGCAGTGCTAGGTGGCAAACCCATTGAAATCTATGGCGACGATTATCCGACCCCCGATGGAACCTGTGTGCGCGACTATATCCATGTCTCGGACCTGGCGGATGCCCACGTGCGCGCTCTACAGTATCTTCTGCAGGGTGGAAAATCAGCAGCGATGAATCTGGGAACTGGAACCGGCTACAGCGTCCGGGAGGTCATTCATGCAGTGCAAAAAGTGACAGGGCGCGATGTGCCGCATCGCATTGCGGCGCGCCGCCCGGGCGATCCCGCCGTACTGATCGCCAGTCCACAGCTCGCCGAAGAACTTTTAGGTTGGCGTCCGAAAAACTCCGCGATTGAGAACATCGTGAGCTCTGCATGGAGCTGGCAGTCCACTCAGAGCAGAGCAATCCGTACATCAACGGAGGAATGAATGCTGAGTGTAAGCGTCGTCATCGCCACAAAGAACCGCGAAGATCAATTGCGTGCGATAAGTCTTCCCGCCCTTGCGCGACAAGAGGGTGCGCCGTCGTTCGAAGTGATTGTCTGGGACGCGAGTGACGATGACAGATCCCAGACGCTGGTGAAGGAATTCGCCGCGGAAAATCCCGGCATCGCTGTTCGTTATTTCAAGGCTCCACGGGTGGGGCTGGCTCGTCAGCGCAACGACGCAGTGAAGGAGGCGAAGAGCGACGTTGTGTTTTTCATCGACGATGACAGCGAAATCTCGCCGGATGGTATTGGTGCATTGGCCGAGATGTTCGCCGCCGATGATCGAATTGCCGGAGGCTGTCTTCCCCTGGACTATAACTTTCCAGAGGGGACTAAGCCGGCAATTCTGAAAGTTTCCGGCCCTTTAGCCCGGTTGGTGAGAGGCTACTATTGGGTATTTGAACCAGCTAAGAAGGCCTCAGGATATTACCCACCAATTCCTCCAGCAAAGTCAGGGGCAATTTCTTACTTGTTCGGTTGCGATATGGCCTTCCGCAAGAAAATATTTGAGACCCATCGCTTCGAGGAACGCCTGCAAAGATTTTCGAACTATGTTATCTGCGATGATTTGATTTTTTCTCGCGTACTGATGCAAGAAGGATGTGAACTCCGAGTCGCGCAAAAGGGTTATGTCATCCACCGGGCAGCTTCGGGCGGAAGATTCAAATTCGGCTTCGATACGGGACGGGTGGAAGGTTACAACGCAGGTCTCGTCTGGTTCGTTGCGGCGTTTCCGTGGTCGCGATGGACAGTATTTCCATTTGTTTGGGCTCGGACAGGCGTCTTCTGCGCTGCGTTCCTTCAATGTTTGAGGTGGCCGTGGCAGTTCAATCGATGGGGGCGGGTTGCAGGATATATCTCCGGCCTTTGGATTTTTTTCTGGGAAGAATTCTTTGGGCTGGCAAAGCGAAAGCCTCAACTAAGCTGAGATTTCACTGTTTGTCGAGGATGCGTATTCCGTTCACGCCGCAGGCGAGCGATGATCAGAATACATTCGTGGGGGCTGCAAATCTCGCATAGAAAGCAGGACGCTCATGAAGCTTCTTTACGTAAGTAATCTGTATCCACCATCCATGGGCGGGGCCCAGATACATTTACATTACTTAGCCAAAGCGATGCAAGCGGCCGGCAATGAGGTCTCCGTCGTAACGCATTCCTGCCGACACAGGACCGACTGGCTTCGTCTCTCAACGGTGTTCACAGAACCAGACAGCCATCTCGAATATGAAGGCATCCCTGTATGGCAGCTTGGATTTTCGCGCCTCACTCGAGCACAGATCATGCCATGGGCACTCGCCTATTACGGGCTGATAGGGCCGGCCACGCGGCATATTTCGCACCATGCGCTGAAGGCGCTTTCGCGACTTTCACCTCCGGACGTGGTACATGCCACACGCATCGGCAGGGAATTCCTGTGTCGCGCGGCGCTGGACTTCGCACACCAGCACGGACGTCCGTTTGTGCTCACTCCAGTTCACCATCCTCGATGGGACGGATGGAGGTATACCGAGTACGACAAAATCTATCAGGAAGCAGACGCATTGTGTGTGCTGACTAACGCGGAAAAAAGACTCCTCATCGAGCAAAAAGGAGTCGATGAGGGAAAGATTCACATCACTGGAATCGGCCCAGTGCTGAGCAGCACCTACGATGCCGAAGAATTCAGGTCCAGGTACGATATTCGCGGGCCATTTGTGCTGTACGTCGGCCAGCAATTTCGTTACAAAGGAGTCGGCGCGCTCCTGGAGGCCGCTCCTTTGGTTTGGGAAAAGCATCCGGACGTAACCTTTGTTTTCATCGGTCCACAAACGAGCTACTCCAAGGTCCTCTTCTCGTCGGCGACTGACCGGCGCATTCGAAACCTCGGCGAAGTGAGTCTGGAGACTAAGACAGCGGCACTGTCCTGCTGCGAGTTCCTCTGCCTGCCGTCGTCGCAAGAGAGTTTTGGCGGAGTCTATGTGGAAGCGTGGGCACTTGGAAAGGCTGTTATTGGAGGTCGAATCCCGCCGATTGCAGAACTAATCTCCGAGGGCCAGGATGGGCTTCTTTCGAGCCAGAATCCGCAAGAACTTGCCGATCAAGTTTCGCTGCTGCTCGCTGATCCTGAACTGTGCAGAAAAATGGGAAGTGTGGGGACGAGAAAAGTCGAGGCTCGATATACATGGGAGCGAATCGCGAAGAAGACAGCCGAGGTGTACGAGCATCTTGTTGGGGGGAAACGGCCAATCCATGAGGAGGCTTCCACCAGCCGTTTCGACCAAAGGAGTATCAGTTGAGCGAGATTTTAGGTGTTGAGGTCACGGCGAGTAGTTATGAAGCAGTTGCCAAGAGGAGCCTTGAGTGGGCGAAGCGAGGTGAGTCAAAGGCAGTCTGTTTCTCCACCGTGCATATGCTGATGGAGGCTTACGATGATCCAAAGTTTCGCGCTACCTTGAATGAAATGGACATCGTCAACCCCGACGGCATGCCGCTCGTATGGTCGCTACGGGCGCTGGGGGAACGCGATGCAACCCGCGTCTATGGCCCGGATGCAACCGAGTTCCTGCTGCAGGCTGCACAGGACTCGGATATTCCCGTAGCGTTC
>Ga0302266_10003393_pt1 | contig 12883 bp, 9 predicted proteins | sample III_Bog_E1_2_FD_194559 | JGI IMG/M metagenome (GOLD analysis project Ga0302266, IMG submission 194559) | Peat permafrost microbial communities from Stordalen Mire near Abisko, Sweden - III_Bog_E1_2 | ecosystem: Environmental > Terrestrial > Soil > Wetlands > Peat | place: Sweden: Abisko... | reverse complement strand
TTCGCTGGCCCCGACAGCTGCGGCGCAGAGCGCGACCGCCGCTGCACCCGATGACAGCGCGGTGTGTACTCCGGGGGCAAGAAGTCCGCTTAAATACAGCGACGCCATCGTATCCGACGCGCCATTCAGTGCGACACGGAAGGTGACGTTCGACCAAACGATGTCCGGCGGCAAGGTGATTCATAGCGTCACGCGGACGCTGACCGCACGGTCCTCCGATGGAAAAGTGAGAATAGAGACCTGGGTTGGATGTGAGGTCGATGATCACGGTCGTGCATTCAACAAGCTGGACGTCCGTATCGCCGACCCAATTGCGGCAACCTTTCTGGAGTGGTACACCGGTGGCGTTGTGCTGAAGGTGGCTAGACTGTTGAATCGGGCACCGATGGGCGGGTACGCTGGGATCTCACTATCACCGCTGGGCGAGAGCAGCAGTACTATGCCGGGAAGGTCCGTCACAACGACCCGCGTTGAGTCACTCGGGACCAAGATGATCGCCGGCATCGCGGCGCAGGGGCAACGATTCACGATGACGACGGTTGCGATGCAGGGCGGCGCTGGGCCGACGATCGCCGTGCACGATAAATGGATTTCCATTGAGCATGGGTTGATACTCGAGGACTTGCTTGACTCTCCGGAGCGTGGCCGAAGCGAAATGGTTTTGGAAAATCTGAGTCTGAAGGAGCCAGATCGGGCGCTGTTTGTTCCGCCCGAGGGATACGCGATCGTAGATAACAATCCGAAGCCGAAGACCCAGCAATAGGCCACACGGCTACGAAGCCCAATTGGCAGAAGAGTCTTTCGGTCAGTCACGACGAGCGGTTCAGTCGCGGTCGCGGGGGAGGCGAATATGGCTCGTGTTGGATGCGTGTTGGACTGCTATTGGCAGTTGCTGGTCTGACTTCGCTGGCCCCGACAGCTGCGGCGCAGAGTACAGCAACCTGTACGCCCGGTAGCACGGGCCATATGAGCTTTGGTGTGAATCAGAAGGTAGGCGCGCCGTTTACCGGCACGGTGAAGACGACCTTCGAGCAGACGCTCGCCAAGGCAATCGAATGATTTGAAAATATCTTTCCCTGTTTTCCGGGCAAACTCAGTCTGTCAAGCCCCTCGACCCTCCAAAATCAACATAACTCCAACTATCTAAACCACATAATTCTTTTAAATAGTTGGCATAGTAGTTATGCCCAAACTGCTATCCTTAAACTAGGGTTGGAAGAATACAAAACCCCAGGACGCTCTATTGTGGCCTTTATTTTCTTATACTTAGTATCTAACTCGTTTAGAGGAGGTACTTTGCAGACAAATGTCTGGAACTCTATGGTTTCAGATACTTTACCGTAGGGGGGGAGGGGGGTGCCCCTGAATCGATACGGAATAACAACCGCCTGTTGCCGACTTCTTTACAATCATCAATATGGAAGAGTCGGTACAGAGCACCAGTGAAGGGCAGCAGCGCTACAACCCAGCGGAGATTGAACCCAAGTGGCAGGCGCGCTGGGACGCCGATCCGGCGCTCTATGCGGCCGAGGGCCATGAATGCGGCAAGCCCAAGTTCTATTGCCTGGAGATGCTGCCCTATCCCAGCGGCCAGTTGCACATGGGCCATGTGCGCAACTACGCCATCGGCGACGCGCTCGCCCGCTTCATGTGGATGCGCGGCGCGAACGTGCTCCACCCCATGGGGTGGGACTCCTTTGGGCTTCCCGCCGAGAACGCAGCGCTCAAGAACAACACGCCGCCAGCCGAGTGGACGCTGGCAAACATCGCTGCAATGCGGCGGCAGATGCGGCGCATGGGCCTCAGCTACGACTGGTCCACCGAAGTCACCACCTGCCTGCCCGAGTACTACCGCTGGAACCAGTGGTTTTTTTTGAAGATGTTCAACGCGGGGCTGGCGTATCGCAAGAAGAGCAAGGTCAACTGGTGTCCCCAGTGCCAGACCGTGCTGGCCAACGAGCAGGTGGTCGATGGCCGCTGCTGGCGGCACGACGACACGCTCGTAGAGCAGCGCGACCTGACCCAGTGGTTCCTTCGCATCACAAAATATGCGGACGAGCTGCTCGACGGCCTCGACCGGATGGACGGATGGCCGGAGAAGGTCCGCACCATGCAGCGCAACTGGATCGGACGCAGCGAAGGCGCGCTGGTGGACTTCGTGGTTGCATCAAGCGAGCAGAGTGTGCAGAAGATCACCGTCTTCACCACACGCGTCGATACCATCTTCGGCGCCACCAGCGTGCAGCTTGCGCCGGAGCACGCCGTGGCGAAGAGCTTTGCCGCCGGCAATTCGCGATTGGCCGCGCAGATAGACGAGATGCTCGCCCAGCAGAAGGTCGCGCGCGAGGCCGGCGACCTTGGCGCGATTGAAAAACACGGCGTTGACACCGGAAAATTCGCCGTCAATCCCTTCAATGGCGAACTTGTACCCATCTGGGTTGCAAATTACATCCTCGCCGACTATGGCACCGGCGCCATCATGAGCGTCCCCGCCCACGACGAGCGCGACTTCGAATTCGCCAATAAATACGGCCTTCCCGTGCGTCGCGTAATTGTTCCCAATCAAGGTACAGATGATTCGCAGGCATTGCCCTTTATCTCCGAAGACGATGCCACGCTGGCCGATTCCGGCCAATGGACGGGCGAATCGTGCGCCGAAGCGCAGCAAAAGATGGCGGAATTCGCCAGGACAAATGGATTTGGCACTGCAACGGTTACATATCGCCTGAAGGACTGGGGCGTAAGCCGCCAGCGCTACTGGGGCACGCCGATTCCCATGGTCTATTGCACCAACGGCCACGCGGGCACGCAGCCGGGCGGAGTGGTCCCACTGCCCGAAAGCGCGCTTCCCGTGCTGCTTCCCGCGCAGGTGGAGATCACCCAGCAGGGCGGCTCGCCGCTGGGCCGCATCGCGGAGTTCGTCAACACCACATGCCCGGTCTGCGGTGGCCCGGCCCGCCGCGAGACCGACACTATGGACACCTTCGTCGATTCGAGCTGGTACTTCTATCGCTACACCGACGCGAAGAACTCCGCCGCTCCCTTCGATTCGCAGAAGGCAAACTACTGGTTCCCCATCGACCAGTACATCGGCGGCGTGGAGCACGCCATCCTGCACCTCATCTACTCGCGCTTCTGGACCAAAGTCATGCGCGATCTCGGCCTCATCCAGAACGACGAGCCCGCCGCGCGCCTGTTTACGCAGGGAATGGTGATTAAAGACGGCGCCAAGATGTCGAAATCGAAGGGCAACGTCGTCTCGCCCGACCTGATGATCGAGCGTTACGGAGCGGACGCGACGCGCATGTATGCGCTTTTCGCCGCGCCGCCCGACCGCGACCTGGAGTGGCAGGAGGAAGGCGTCGCCGGCATCAGCCGCTTCCTTGGCCGCGTCTATCGCCTGACCACGAAGTACAGCGAGTCAGCGAGTCAGCGAGTTAGCGAGTCAGCACCGAGTGCGGCGGAGGCCAAGCTCCTGCGCACGCTGCATCAGACGATTGCAAAAATTACCGAGGACTTCAACGGGCGTTGGCACTTCAACACATGCATCGCCGCCATCATGATTCTGGTCAATGAAATTGCAGCGGCAGAGCCATTGATGGATGAGGGCAAAATCTCCGGCTCCGCGATTACAGAGGTCTTCCGCAATCTCACGCTGCTGCTCGCGCCGTTTGCGCCATTCCTTGCAGCCGAACTTTGGGAGCAACTCGGCGGCCAGGGCGCGGTCTTCCGTACCGCCTGGCCCATCGCCGATTCAGAGCTTGCGCGCGAGGCCGAGATCGAAATCCCAGTCCAGGTCAACGGCAAGCTTGCGAACGTCGTGACCGTGCCCGCGGGCAGCGATGAGACGACCATTCAGGCCGCGGCGCAGGCCGACGCCAAGGTCGCCGCGCGGATGGCGGGCAAGACCGTGGTCAAGGTGATTGTGGTGCCGGGCAAGCTCGTAAATATTGTGGTGAGGTAGATGGCAGCCGACCGCGCCGCGCCGGTGCGTGGGACGCAGTCCTTTGTGCATACGTTCGCGGCGTGCTGGAAGCGGCCTTCGCTGACTGCGCTGGAGGTGCTGTGGCGCTGGGTGTTCGGCGCGCCTGCAATGGCGCTAGTGGCAACCCTGGCGCTCGGCGTGTGGCGCAAAGCGCAGGTCGATACAACGGCGCTCCGGCAGATCTCGCTGCTCGACCCGATGAGCGCCGCCGCCACGTTGACGCAGGTGGGCATGCAGTTGCTGCCGCCGCTCCTGCAAGTGGCCGCGTGGATGGCACCGCTGCTTCTGGTCGCGTGGATCGTCGTCTCCTCGTTTGGCCGCGTCCTGGTGCTGCGCCGCTTCGATGCGCAGCTTCATGCGCGCCCCGTCACGCTGATGGTGCTGCAGGCGGCGCGCATGGCGGCGTTGCTTGGCGGCTTTACGCTGTGGTTTGCGTCGATGCAGGCGGCTGCGGTGGTCGCGTTGAATGGTCCGATCGCCGCGGGCCACGACCCCGACCTGGTGCTCTACTGCGCAATCGTCATCATTGCGACGCTGGGAATGTTTACCCTGTGGGCCATCGTCAGTTGGGTGTTCTCGGTTGCCCCGCTGCTTGCGATGCTCGGCAATCTGGGCGCGCGCGCCAGCCTGGCCGCCGCCTTTCGCCTTGGGCCGCTGCGCTCCCGGCTGATCGAGATCAACCTGGTGATGGGCATCGTCAAGATCGCACTGATCGTATTGGCGATGGTGTTTTCTGCCTGCCCGCTGCCCTTCGAGAGCGTGGCCACAACGCAGTTCATGGCCTGGTGGTATGCCGCGGTCACCGTCCTCTATCTCATCGCGTCGGACCTCTTCCATGTCGTGCGCTTGGTGGCGTACCTCGAACTCTGGAAGTCCCACGACCACGCCGCTCTACAGCCTCATCCCTGATGAGGGATCCCCGTCGGAAATGTTTTTCAACCACCCATCGGCTCTGCTAGCATGGCGGGCGACATGAAAACCTTCGATTCCGCCCGCCGCGATCTTCTGAGACTCAGCAGCATGGGTCTTGCCGCCTCAGCCGTCTCCGTCATCCCCGCGTTTGCTGCGTCCAAAAAGCCAGCCGCTGCACCGGCGCTCTCGCCACTCCTCTTTGACGTGCGCGCCTTTGGCGCCACGGGCGACGGCAAGACGGTCGATTCGCCCGCCATCAACAAGGCCATCGAAGCTGCTGCTGCCGCTGGCGGTGGCACCGTCCTCTTTCCCGGCGGGAATTACATCTGCTTCTCCATCCGGCTCAAGAGCCACGTCGATCTGTATCTATCGCAGGGCTGCGCCATCATCGCTGCCGACTCGCCCAAGCCCGGCGAAACCACCGGCTACATGGGCGGGACCTACGACGCCGCCGAGCCCAAGACCGCGTGGGACGCCTATCAGGACTACGGCCACAACCACTGGCACAACTCGCTGCTCTGGGGCGAAGGCATCAGCGACTTCTCCATCACTGGTCCCGGTCTCATCTGGGGCAGAGGGCTGAGCTTCGGAGCTGGCCCTGGACGCGCCCCCGCCGGTGCAGGCGCTTCTGGCCCAGGCTTTGGCCCCGGCAGGCCTGACTCACCCGCGGCATCTGCCGCGCCCGGCGCAGCAGCAGGCGGAGCAGCAGCAGGCACAGCCAGACCCGGTGGAGCTGGCGCAGCAGGTCGTGGCCGCGGCAACTACACCCAGTTCCAGGCCGAACAGTCTGGCGTCGGCAACAAGGCCATCGGCCTGAAGAACTGCCGCAACGTCACGCTGCGCGACTTCTCGATGCTCAAGGGCGGCCACTTCGCGATCCTGGTCACCGGCGTCGACAACCTCACCATCGACAACCTAAAGATCGACACCGACCGCGACGGCATGGACATTGACTGCTGCAAGAACGTCCGCGTCTCCAACTGCACCGTCAACTCCCCATGGGACGACGCCATCGTTCCCAAGTCCAGCTTCGCCCTCGGCTACAACCGCGCCTGCGAGAACATGAACATCACCAACTGCTTCGTCAGCGGCTGCTATCAGCTCGGCACGGTTCTCGACGGCACATGGAAGAAGTTCACGATGGAGGCCGACCGCAAGGTCGGAGGCACCGGGCGCATCAAGTGCGGCACCGAGTCCAACGGCGGATTCAAGAACATCACCGTCTCCAACTGCGTCTTCGAGGGCTGCCAGGGACTCGCTCTCGAAACGGTCGACGGCGCGTTGCTGGAAGACATCGCCGTCACCAACATCACCATGCGCGACATTATCAGCTGCCCTATCTTCCTTCGCCTCGGCGCGCGCCTGCGCGGGCCCAAGGGCACGGGCGACCAGAGCACCGTCGTCGGCACGCTGCGCCGCGTCCTTCTCTCCAACATCACCTGTTACAACTCCGCCGCCCGCTACGGCTCCAACATTACTGGCATTCCCGGCTACGCCGTCGAAGACCTCAAGATCTCTGATGTCTATGTCCAGCACGTCGGAGGAGGCACCGCCGACCAGATGAAGATCGAGGTTCCCGAGGATGAGAACAAGTATCCCGAGCCGGGAATGCTTGGCCCGCTGCCCGCGCATGGCTTCTACTTCCGCCACGTCAACCGCCTGGAGATGAGCCACGTCGAGGTCGCTCCCGCAGCAGCCGACGCCCGCGCCGCCATCTACCTCGACGACGTGCACCGCGCGGACTTCTTCGCCATCACCGCGCCCAGCACGCCGACCGCATTCTCCATCAACAAGTCCACCGACGTACGCGTCCTGATGAGCCGTGCCGCGCCGGATTCCACCACGCCGTAATTCGCCGGGTTTCCGCAGAGCCTGTTAACATAGCCATGTGTGCAAAGCGCGGGCCGCGATGGCCTGCGCTCTAAAAGGCGGACGCGGATTGCTCTATTGGCTGCTCTATCAGAAGCTGTTTCCATACTTCAGGGTCTTCCGGATCTTCCGGTATCTGACCTTTCGCACGGTCTTTGCCAGTCTCACGGCGCTGCTCATCGGTATGTTGATCGGCCCCTATGTGATTGACAAGCTGCGCGAGTTCCAGATCGGTCAGTATGTGCGCGACGACGGCCCGCAGTCCCACCTCAAGAAGGGGGGCACGCCCACCATGGGTGGCGTGCTTATCTGCATCTCGATCCTGGTTCCCACGCTGCTCTGGGCCGATCTCTCCAACCCCTTTGTATGGGTTGTGGTGCTCTCCACGCTTGCGTTCGGCGGTATCGGCTTTGCCGACGACTACATCAAGGTCGTGCGCAAGCAGAGCAAGGGCCTCACCTTCTGGCAGAAGATCGGCCTGCAATTCGCGGCCAGCGCCGCGGTTGCCGCCACACTGGTGCGCCTGGACGTGCGCGGCAGCTACTCGACCAGACTGATGGTGCCCTTCGCCAAGAACTTCCGCCCAGACCTCGTCTGGCAGTGGATGGGTCACGTCCCGCACGCACACTGGATCGCGTATCTCCCCTTCGTCATCTTTGTCATGCTGGTCATCACGCTCACCAGCAACGCGGTCAACCTCACCGACGGCCTCGACGGCCTGGCCATCGGATGCACCATCATCGCCGCAGGCGCGCTCGCCGTGCTCACCTACGTCTCCGGCCACGTCGTCTTCGCGGACTACCTCGAGTTGCAACGCATGCCCCTGGTCAGCGAACTCACCGTCTTCTGCGGGGCCATGGTCGGCGCTTCCATCGGCTTCCTCTGGTACAACGCCCACCCCGCCGAGATCTTCATGGGCGATGTCGGCTCGCTGGCCCTGGGCGGGGCGATTGGGACTGTTGCGGTCATCATCAAGCAGGAGCTTCTGCTGCCCTTCATCGGCGGCGTCTTCATCATGGAGGCCGCCAGCGTCATCCTCCAGGTCGGCAGCTACAAGCTGCGCGGCGGCAAGCGCATCTTCCGAATGGCCCCGCTGCACCACCACTTCGAGCTGCTCGGCTGGAGCGAGTCCAAGGTCATCGTCCGCTTCTGGATCATGGCCCTCGTCTTCGCCCTCTTCGCTTTGACGACGCTAAAGCTGAGGTAAGAATTCAGCGTTGCTGAAGGATCGCGATGACGGCATTGCGAACGGTCGTAAGCGTTTCAGGCTTGAGCGTTCCAATTACAGCAGCGATCAGGGATTCGTGGGCCGTGAACACTTTACCGGGGCGTACATAGCTGACGTGCTGTAGCATTCCGTCCGAGAAGTCCGACGGAGTGAGAGGAAAGCAGCGGTTATCGCCAAAGGGATTGCTGGTGATCTGGCATACGATCCAGTCCTCGCGGCTAGCGCCTGCGAGAAGAACGGCGGGACGGAGCTTGTTACGGCTCAGGTCAGAGAACGGGAATGGAAGTAGCGCTACTTGGCCTGCTGCAAATACGCCCATGCTTCTTCCTCTTCGGGGCGAAGCCAATCGGCAAGCGCCTTTTCCGACATGAGAGCCGGATAGAGATCTTCGCTTTCAGGCCAGGCCAGGACGGCTCTACCCGGTGGCAGCTTCAGGGCCGGGTCGAGTGGGTGAATCGCGCCCGCTTCGTCGATCTCGACTTCAATGGTCCGCGTCATGGTTTACTCCCGCCATTCCTGCTGAGATGATACCAGTAGACTGTTAGTGTTGCGCTGACGACGATGAAGCAATATTTAGAGGCTCAGGTAAGGTGGTTCGATGGAACTGAAGAATAAACGCGTGTTGGTGGTTGGCCTGGGCAAGTCCGGGAAGTCGGCGGCGCTGTTTCTGCGTGAGCGCGGGGCGCAGGTCACGGTCTCGGACTCGCGCAGCGCGGAGGCTCTGGCCGGCGAAATTCCCGCGCTGCTCGATGCGGGCGTCATGGTGGAAACCGGCGGTCACGGCCTGCTCACCTTCCGCCGCCAGGACCTCATCGTCGTCTCGCCCGGCGTCCCCTTCGACACGCCGGAGCTGAAGCAGGTGCGCGCCTTCGGCCTGCCCATCATCGGCGAGCTGGAGCTGGCCAGCCGCTTCCTGCAGGGCCAGATCGTCGCCATCACCGGCTCCAACGGCAAGACCACCACAACCTCTCTGCTGGGCAAGATCTTCGCCGGTGCGGGCGTCCCAACCCTGGTCGGCGGCAACATCGGTACGCCGGTCATCGACCTCATCGCCCAGAGCACGCCGCAGACGACCAGCGTCCTCGAGGTCTCCAGCTTCCAGTTGGAGACGGTCGAGCAATTCCGCCCGCACATAGCCGTGGTGCTGAACATTACGCAAGACCACCTCGATCGCCACGGCACCTTCGAGAACTACGCCGCCATGAAGGCCCGCATCACGGCGCAACAGACCGCGGACGACTTCTTCGTCCTCAACGCCGAAGACAAGCCAACCCAGATGCTTGCCGCGCGGACCAAGGCGCAGGTCTTCTGGTTCAGCGGGCGACGGCCGATCAAGCAGGGCGCGTTCGTGCATGGCGAGAGCATCGCCTTCCTCCCGCGCGAGGGTGCGAAGCCGGAGCCTGTGATGCCGTTGGCGGAGATTCCGCTCAAGGGCGCGCACAACGTGGAGAATGTTCTTGCGGCGGTCTGCGCGGCCCGGCTGGGCGGCGTCTCTGCCGAATCGATTCGCTCCTCGGTCGCCGGCTTCAAGGCCGTCGAGCATCGCCTGGAGTTTGTGGCCACCGTGCGCGGAGTCGCCTTCTTCAACGACTCCAAGGCGACCAACGTGGACGCCACCAAAAAGGCCCTGGAGGCCTTCCCCGGCGGAGTGCATTTGATTCTTGGGGGAAAAGACAAGAACTCCGACTATACCGAGCTTGCCGACCTGCTCCGCGCCCGCGTCAAAACTGTTTACACAATTGGTTCAGCGGCGGAGAAGATCGAGCGCCATCTGGCGGGAGTCGTCAAGATAGTCTCAGCGGGCACGCTGGATGCAGCCGTGCGCCAGGCCGCGCAGAGTGCTGTGCCCGGCGATGTGGTGCTGCTTGCTCCGGCTTGCGCGAGCTTCGATCAGTTCACAGGGTACGAGCAGCGCGGACGTGTCTTTAAGGAACTGGTGAAGGGGCTGGCGGGCGCTTCGGTCTAATCCGGGTGCCTCGGTTTAATCAGAGAGCAGGGAAGCGAGTGGAATGGCAAAGCGCGTAGGCGTCGACAAATGGCTGTTCGGCACCGTGCTTCTGCTGGTGCTCTTCGGACTGGTGATGGTCTTCTCCGCCTCGGCGGTGATGTCGCAGGCGGAGTCGGGTTCGCCCTATAAGTACGTCGCCAAGCAGGGAATGTACGCCCTCTTCGGGATGGTTGCGCTCTTCGCTCTGATGCGCGTGGACTACCGCCGCTACAACAGCTATCCGTTTGTCGGCTGCGCGGTCGCGCTCACCACAATGCTTCTGGTGGCCGTCTTCGCCATGCCCGCGCTGAACCACACCCACCGTTGGTTCCGGCTGGGCAGCTTCTTCACCTTCCAGCCCTCGGAGCTGGCAAAGCCCGTGCTGGTGCTCTTTCTCGCGTACTTCCTACAGACGCGCATCCACGCCATGGACGACTGGAAGGGAACCATCCTGCGCGCGGCCCTGCCTCCCATCGTCTTCATCGGCCTCATCCTCAAGGAGCCGGACCTGGGTACCGCGCTGGTCTGCGCAGCCGTCACCATGGCCATGCTCTATCTCGCCGGAATGCAGGTGAAGTGGATCGGCGTGGGCCTGCTGGCCTCATCGCCCGTGCTCTACTACATGCTCTGGATGGTGCCCTTCCGCCGCGCGCGCATGGAGATATTCTTCCATCCTGAACTGGACCCGCTGGGCAAGGGATTCCACATCACGCAATCGCTGATCGCGGTGGGCACGGGCGGAGTCACCGGCCTGGGTCTGATGGAGGGCCGGCAGAAGCTCTACTTCCTGCCCGAAGCCTGGACGGACTTTATCTTTGCCAACATCTCCGAAGAGCTGGGCCTGCTGGGCGCTCTGGCGCTGGTCGCGCTCTTCTGCTACTTCGGCTATCGCGGGCTGCGCGCCGCCTTTCTCGCCACAGACCCCTTTGCGCGCTTTCTGGCCTTTGGGCTTACTAGCGCAGTGTTGATCCAGGCCTTCTTTAACATCAGTGTCGCCATTGCGCTGGTTCCCACCAAGGGGATCACGCTGCCGTTCATCTCCTTTGGCGGCACCTCGCTCTTCTTCACCCTGGCCGGAATGGGTGTGCTGTTGAACATTACGCGTGAGATCGATTGAAGAGTCAGGTTTAAGGTACGAGGTTCGAGGTTCGAGAGGGATGAATACGCTGCGGGTTCTGATTGCAGGCGGAGGCACCGGCGGCCATGTGATTCCGGCGCTGGCCATTGCGCGAGAGCTGCGCGATGCGCACAACGCCGAGGTACGCTTTGTGGGCACGGCGCGCGGGCTGGAGACTCGCCTGGTCCCCGAGGCGGGCTTCCATCTCGATCTGGTGCGCTCCGGCCAGTTGAAGAATGTCAGCCTGGCAACGCGCCTGCGCACCGCGATCGACCTGCCGCTGGGCGTGGCGGAGTGCGTGCGGCTGCTGCGCCAGTTTCGCCCGCAGGTCGTCGTCGGCGTCGGCGGATACGCGAGCGGTCCGGGAATGATGGCTGCAATTTTCTTGCGTCTTCCCACGCTGGCCTTTGAGCCCAACGCGGTTCCAGGATTGGCGAACCGCCTGGTCGGGCGATGGGTGAGCGCGGCCGCGGTGAACTTCGCGCAGACCGAGCGCTACTTTCGCAATGCCCGCGTCACCGGCATTCCCGTGCGGGCTGATTTTTTTGCAATTGCGCCGAAATCCGCCTCCGCGCCTCCGCGGCTGCTGGTCTTCGGCGGAAGCCAGGGCGCGCGCGTCCTGAATGAAGCAATGCCAAAGATCGCGCAACGGCTGCTCGATCAGTTTGCAAATCTGGAAATTGTGCACCAGGCGGGCGCGCGTGCCGCGCAGTCGACGGCCGAAGCCTACGCGCGCGCCGGTCTGGCAGGCCAGCAGCGCGTCCGCGTGCAGCCGTATCTGGAACAGATGCCGCAAGAGTTCGCCGCCGCCGATCTGCTCCTCTGCCGCAGCGGCGCCAGCACCATGGCGGAGCTTGGCGCGGCCGGCAAGGCCTCGCTGCTTGTACCCTTTGCCCTTGCCGCGGACGACCACCAACGCCGCAACGCGGAGGTCTTCCTCCAGGCCGGCGCGGCCCGCATGTTGACCGAGGCGGAGCTGGCCGGTCCCGAGCGCCTGCTGAATGAGCTTTCGCGCCTGCTCGCAGATCCGGCTGCGTTGCGCGCAATGGGCGAGCGCGCTCGATCACTGGCCCGGCCAGGCGCAGCGCACGAGATCGCATCGATGGTTGTGGAACTCGCGCGTTAGGGTTCAATTGCAAGTGTCCGATAGCTGCTGTGAGCCTTTGACCTTCAGCAAAAAAATCAAAGGGCTGAGGATTGTTTGCCTCAGCCCTTTGATTAATTCGATTGATTGGTTTATCTGCTTACCGGCGTCCGCCTCCACCGCTGCGTCCGCCTCCGCCGCCACCTGTGCGTGCGCCACCACCGGAGTAGGAGCGAGCGCCTCCGCCGTAGCTACCGCGTGCGCCTCCGCCATAGCTTCCGCCGCCGGAGTAACCGCGTGCAACTGGAGCGCCGGAGTAGCCGCGTGCTCCGCTGCTATTGGTTGTTGCGGCTCCGCGGTTGGCAATGCTGTTGCCGTTGATGCCCGAGCCGCGGTTCTCCGCAACAGGTCTGCCGTTCAATCCTGCAACTGTGCCGTGCGCGAAGCCCGCGCCGCCGGGCCGTCCATCGAATCCCGCCACGGGGTGGTTGTAGACCGTGCCGTCGTGGAAGCCCAGGTGGTTGTACGCGCCGTTATAGAAGAACCGCCCGCCCCTCCAGTAACCGCCCCAGAAGCCGGTGCCGAAGTAGCCGAAGCCGTAGTTGATGCCGCCGTAGTAGCCGATATGGCGTCCCCAGTAGCCAGCATTCCAGAAGTAGACACCCCCGCCCCATCCCCAGTAGCCGGGCGTCCACAGCGCG
>Ga0302266_10003382_pt1 | contig 12910 bp, 9 predicted proteins | sample III_Bog_E1_2_FD_194559 | JGI IMG/M metagenome (GOLD analysis project Ga0302266, IMG submission 194559) | Peat permafrost microbial communities from Stordalen Mire near Abisko, Sweden - III_Bog_E1_2 | ecosystem: Environmental > Terrestrial > Soil > Wetlands > Peat | place: Sweden: Abisko... | reverse complement strand
CGGGCGGATATTTTTTCACTCGGGGTGGTCTTCTACGAAATGCTGACGGGGGAACTGCCGCTGGGTAAATTCGCCCCGCCCTCGGCGGCCCCGCGCGGCGTGCGCGTGGATGTGCGGCTGGATGAAGTGGTGTTGCGGGCGTTGGAAAAGGAACCGGACCGCCGCTATCAACACGCGAGCCAGGTGAAAACGGCCGTGGAGACCATTGCCAGCACGCCGCCCGGCGCCGGCGGGGGTGCGCCACCGCCCATCTCGCCGCCGGGTTCGCCGCCGCCGCCCAATCCCGGGCCATCGCCGGAGGCCATTTTGGCGCGGGATTACAGGCTGGAGATCGGTCGCTGTCTGGACCGGGGCTGGGCTTTGCTGCAGGCGCATTTTTTGCCGCTGGTCGGGGTGACGGCGCTGATTCTGGTGTTGCAGGGGTTTGCCGCCTCCGCGTTTTCCCATGTGGTGACGGTTGGGGGCGCGGGGGCCGGGGGAACCACGGTCACGGAGGGAAGTTCCATTTTAAGTTTGCTGTTGACCGGTCCGTTGTTTGGCGGTTTGTATCTTTATTTCCTCAGAATAATCCGGGGGGAACCGGCCACCATTGAGATTGCCTTTTCCGGCTTCAGTAAACGATTCCTGCATTTGTTCCTCGCCAACTTTGTGGTGTCCACCCTGGTCTTTCTCTGTTTTTTTCCCGGCTTTATCTTTTGTGGTCTGCCCTGCCTCCTGGGCGTCTATCTGAAAGTGGTCTGGCTCTTCACACTGGTGCTGGTCGTGGACAAGGGATTGGATTTCTGGCCGGCCATGGAACTGAGCCGCCAAGTGGTGCATAAGCATTGGTGGGCGGTGTTTGCTTTCCTGCTGGTGGATTGGTTGTTGTGGGTGGTGGGATATGGCGCCTGTTGTGTGGGCGTCTTCGTAACCGCCCCGCTGGCCATTGCCGCCTTTCTTTATGCTTACGAGGATATTTTTGGTCTGACGGCCCCCACCGGACCGACGGGCACGGCGATCTTCCCCAATCCCCCGGTCAATCCACCGCCGGCGAGTGGCGATAACAACTTGGTATGGGTGGTCGTGATCATCGCGGTGGCCATGATCTTGAGTATGCCACTGCTGTTCTACGTCGTGGTCCCGCTGGTGGTCTTGGTCCTGGCCATGGTTGGCATCGGCGTGCCGCTGTTTATCGCCAAACATACCGCACACCCCGGTCTGCCACCGTTCATTGGGGGATGGAACGGGTATATCGTTTGGAAACCGTTGCTGATTATGGGTTCCGTGCTTTTGGTGGGTGCCGTGCTGGTTCTGGGGCTCGTTCTGGTCTATAAATCAATGGCCAAGCCCGCCCGCCCGGCCACCGGATCGCCCGGGCCGGGCACCCCGGCATCGTCCGGCGGCGGCGGCGGCCATTGGTTGCTGGCCCTTGCGTTGTTCATTACCGGAAGCTTGGGTTTGCTCCTCGCCGGCATCGAGTTACTGCTGACGTTTTTGGCCCTCCGCCGGGGGGAGGGCTCGCACCCCATGATGATCCCCATCCTCGCGCCATTGTTGACTTTGGTGATTGCCTGTCCGGTGACGCTCGTGGCCTTCGCGGTGGGCTGCCGGGGACTGTTCCGGGGCCGAAAGGCGGCAGAACGCCCCCCCGGCGGCCCATTTAAGCTGTTCCTTAAAATGGTCCTGCTGTTGATCACCGGCGGGTTGGTCCTGTTGTTGGGGGCGCTGCTGGTGGCCAACCATCTGGCCCAACGACACGCAGCGCAGGGGTGGAATGTGAGCGTTGTAACTCCGCCAGCCCCGGCCCAGCCAAGCGTCGTCAATCCGGCAGCCACAGTCCCACCCATTCCCTCCGTTCCGCTGCCCCCGGCAATCCCCGCCCCGGCCGTCGCTTCCCCCATTGCCGGCACCAACGATTCCCACGCCAACTTCGTCGCCCGCTTGGCGGTGGCGGAGGGACTTCCGGGCCCGGTAACGAAGACCAAAGCCCTGGGCGACCTGGCCCGGGACGCCGCCCGGGTTGGGGATGTGGAGATCGTCCAGTCCGCACTGCGGTGCGAGCCGACGACTTCGTTCGCCGAGCACGATGCGGCCGTCCATGACGCCGTCCTGCTGCTGGTCAAAGCCGGGTTTCGTCAGCCGGCCATTGACCTTGCCCAAACCACCTGTTGGTCCAACTTCCACCTCCGCGACCAGACCCTGGAGGAACTGTCGAAATGATCCCGAACCCATGAGCCCCGAAGCCCAATCCCCCGGCACCGCCGCCGCGCGCGGCGACATCTTCGCCACCACGCGCTGGACCGTCGTGCTGGCCGCCGGCGACCGCAGTTCGCCCGAGGCCGATGGGGCGCTGGAGGAATTGTGCCACACCTACTGGTATCCGCTCTACGCCTATGTGCGGCGGCAGGGCCACGCGCGGGCGGACGCGCAGGATCTCACGCAGGAGTTTTTCGCGCGGCTGCTGGAGAAAAATTATCTCGCGGGCGTCAACTGCAACCAGGGCCGGTTCCGCGCCTTCCTGCTGGCGGCCTTGAAACATTTTCTCGCCAATGAATGGGACCGCGCCCGCCGCCAGAAACGCGGCGGCGGCGTGCCCCCGCTCTCGCTGGACTGGTCGGACGCCGACACCCGGTATCAAATCGAGCCGGCGGACGATCTGAGCCCGGACAAACTCTACGACCGGGCCTGGGCGCTGACGCTGCTCGAACAAGTGGTTGCCCGGCTGCGCGAAGAGAATATCGCCGAAGGGCGGGGCGGACAATTCGAGATGCTGAAATTCTATCTGATGGTCGGCAAAAACGACATCCCCCACGCCGAAGCCGCCGCCGCGCTGCTGATGAGCGAAGGCGCCGTGCGCGTGGCCATCCACCGGCTGCGGCGGCGCTACCGCGAACTCTTAAAATCGGAAATCACCCAGACCCTCGCCGACCCGGCCCAGGCGGAGGAGGAGATGCGCGCGCTGCTGGGCGCTTTCGCCTGAACCGATGGGGGTCAAGCCGCCATGGCGCGGAACACGCCACCCGGAATGGGGACGGCGCTTATTCGTGATGAGTTGGAAGTGTTTGTAATTAAGCCACTTAATCACTCAGAACACAAGCCATCCAAAAACTTTTTTAATGGGTCGTTTTTGCCATGAATTTGAGCGCTTTTCCCATTTAACCAAAAAAACCGTGGGCCTTCTGGGGGCTTCATGGATAGGCGCTAAGGGATGTTTGACTTGGGATTTTTGTCCTGTTGGATTTTGTCCTTGCATCAAGTCTTGCGATCATCAAAAGTTGGGAAAACATTCGCAGCCTCTGTGCCGGCCCGTGGGCGGGAATCTGTGGAACAAAAACAACTGGACAAAAAATGGCTGGAATCAGGACAAGCTCCTGAAAGAATTTCTCAAAGAAGCTCATCTTGACTTGGTGGTAAGCGTGGATCTCAAAGGGGCCACGAAGAAAAAGATGCGCGTGGGCGATGTCAAGCCAGAATGGCTTTATGATGTAACGGAGTTTTACAGAACCTTTCCGGAGGAACTAAAGCTTGCCTACAAAAACGTGCCGCGCTACGCACGGGAGGACCGATTCGCAACGAAAAAGCGATTAGAAGAATTTAAATACCTAGGTGACGAGATATTATTGCGAGTGACGCTGGATCGGCATGAGAACAGTATTTTTCATGTTCAAGCGGTCAAGCAGGCGATCAAAGAATATAACCGACATGCCCAAAAAAGAGGGGCGCTCGAATGCAAGGGCACCGGCTGGATTTGCGGGTTTCCGGTGACGGATTACGAGGTATGTCCCGGTGAGCATGCGAACCAAAAGAAAATGCTGCTTGCCCAGGATGTCATCGGACCGTCCATGGATTTGGGGTTTCGGATAGCGAAATTTGCGCGGCCAAGAAAGCTGGTGATTTCCACCAGCCTCGCGATGATGTTAATCCGAAGCTTGAACACCGGCGGTATCAATCTTGACTGTGACAGCTCAGAGCTGGTGGTTTTTTTTGAGCGAAAGGAGCCGCTTAAAGGCGTGCTGCACGAGACGCCGTATCCCATTATATGGATCAACATTAAAGGCACAGAAGAGGCGTTACAAGATAAACTCCGCGGTTATGATCGGAGACCATGCGAGCTTCCAGATTTGTTGAAGTTTTGCGAGGAATTTGAAACCTCAGCCGGCTTGGAAGAATGGTTCATCAAGGGTGACCAGAGCAAGCACTACCGCGGCCCCAACAAGGAATGGAGAAAGCGGTATCTCGATTTATGCGCACAAAGGGAGAAAATAATCAAGCGGTCAAAAACCCGCTGACGAACAGGCTGATTTTTGTTGGATTTGGGTGTAACTGGTGCTTAGGCCATGGAATTATAGGATTGCAAGAGCGACGCGTTGTTGCGGGCACCTCTTCGCTTACCGGAAAACAATCCTTCAATATCCCCCCTTTGCCGCGGGCAAAGGGGGGTGGTTTTCACACCAGGGCCGAGGCGCGGTCTTCGCGCCGACTTTCGGCTTTGATGGCCCCCGCCGCCGAACCGTTTTTAGCGGATCCATGCAACGCCTCCTCATTGCTGCCGGATCGTGCCAGCGCCACCAGGGTTTCATTGGCGGCCTTTTCCTCGTCGAGGATTGTCTCCAGCAAGTCGGCGGCCTCCCGGTGTCCCAACAGCCCGGCCCATTCGTGCAAACAGCCGTAGGCGGCCATCTCATAATGCTCGACCCGCTGCGCCGCCGAGATCAATGCCGCATTAATGGCGGGTGAGCCCTTGAAATCCGCCGCCAGTTCATCCCCCTCTTTTAGAATCCCCACCGTGGCCTCGCAGGTTTTCTTCCTGGGGGTTTCATCGAACAAGGCGAAGACTTGTTCCAGCTTCGTGACATGGCCCTTGGTTTGCCCCAAATGCGCCAACAGCGCATCCTTGAGCCGGGCGCAGGTGGCCCCTTGGGCGAGCCTCGGCAACGCCTTTACGAGGCGGTTTTCGGCGTCATACATGTCGGCCAATTCATCCAGAAACAGTTCTTTGAGTAATTTCATATATATTATCAATGGTAATGTTGGTTGTGTTTTGTTCCCGCGACCGGGTCATTCCAGCCGTGGAAATGGTAAGGAGCGGGCTAATTAATTTTTACCACCCGCCAACCCGCCGGCTGCCCCTGCAATAAAATGGGGGTGAGTTCCCACCGCCGGGTCGCCGGTTCAACGCCGGGTTCCCCAACCCGCTCCGCAGGCGATCCGCCATGAGCGGCGTCATTTTCATCGGCGACATTTTTCTCCACATGGGTTGTTTTCATATCGTAACGCCTGAATGATAGCGCACACTGACACGGTTTCCATGGGGTCTTCCCCCCACTTAACCTTTGCCACCCACGCCTTGAAAAGGGGTCAACGCACGTCGGCTTGGTCAAGGCTGCGGTCACCGGAACGCGCCTCCAGTTCGGCCTTCTTCGTCTCGTTTGCGGGATCCGTGGTTCAAGCCTCCTCCTCCTCCGTTAATTTTAATGGTGTTTTTTGACGTTAATGATTGGCAAGTGGTTGTGCTTAATGAGGTTACAAAATTATGAATTCAGCGCTTTTTCGGAATTTAACACTTCCCCCTTGCGAAAATTTTCGGTGAAACCGTTTCGTGGATGGGTGCCGTGGTGGTTTCCGCCCAAACTTTCGTTTCGACGTGGTGGCCAATCCCGCGTAACGTTTACGCGATGTCTGCCGAACCTCAACTCACGCCCATGATGGCGCAGTATCGCCGGATCAAAGGTGAACTGCCCAGGGACGCCCTGTTGCTGTTCCGGCTCGGTGACTTTTATGAGATGTTCTTCGAGGACGCGCAGACCGGGGCGCAGTTGCTCAATCTGGCGCTGACCGCCCGGCACGGCGTTCCCATGTGCGGCCTGCCGTTCCATGCGGCCAACAGCTACATCACCCGCATCCTCAAGGCCGGGCGCAAGGTGGCCATCTGCGATCAAATGGAGGAGCCCAAGCCCGGCAAGCTGGTCCAGCGCGAGGTCACCCAGATCCTCTCCCCCGGCACGCATTTCGACGAACGCATGTTGGTGGCCGAGCGGAACAATTTCCTCGCCGCCGTGTTTCCCGCGGGCAAAATCCACGGTCTGGCCCTGGTGGACCTGACCACGGGCGATTTTCTGACGACGGAACTGGAATCCGATCCCGCGCTGCTCACCGAGCTCGAACGCCTGCGCCCCGCCGAAATCATTTTTCCGGCCGAGGCGGACCGGGTGCGCGACCTGTTGCACGGCGCGTTCCCCATTCTCAATCCCCACGAGGGCTGGGTGTTCACGCCGGAAACGGCGCAGTTCGCCGTGCGCGAACATTTTCAGGTGGCGTCGCTGGATGGTTTCGGGCTGAAAGATCATCCGGCCGCCGTCGGCGCGGCGGGGGCGGCGCTGCATTACCTCACCCAGCATTTGCGCCGCGAGGTCAAGCACCTCACCCGGCTCTCGTATTACCGCCGCAGCGATTTCCTGACGCTGGACCACACGACGCTGCGGCATCTCGAGATTCTGGAGCCGCTGAACCACGATGCGCCGCGGACCGCCACGCTGTATGGCGCGCTGAACCGCACGGTGACGCCCATGGGTGCGCGCCGCCTGCGCGACTGGCTTTCGCAACCGCTCGCCGCCACCGGGCCGATTCACCGGCGTCAGGACGCGGTGCAAACCTTCATCGCCCATCCGGGCCGGCTCGAAGCGATGCGCGCCCAGATCACGAAGGTGCGCGACCTCGAACGCACGCTGGGCCGGCTGAGCACCGGCAGCGGCAACGCCCGGGATCTGGTGGTGCTGGGCCAGGCGCTGGCGCAAATCCCGGCGGTCAAACAAATTTTGCGCGACCTGCACGCGGCCGGGCCGGCGGCGCACCTGGCCGAAAACCGCGAGCCCGCGCTGCTGCCCGCCGAGGCATCCGCGGCCCCGGACGGGCCGTCGCCCGGGTTGCTGGATGACCTGGACACGCAACTCGCCGAAGCGCCGGACTTGGTGGAATTGATCGGCCGCGCCATTGTGGAGGAGCCGCCGCTGGCGGTGAAGGAGGGCGGCATGATCCGCGACGGGTTTGATCCGGCGCTGGATGAATTGCGCGCCGCCCAGCGCGGGGGCAAGGACTGGATCGCCAAATTGCAGGCGGATGAAATCGCGCGAACGGGCATCGGCTCGCTGAAAGTGCGGTTTAATTCCGTGTTCGGGTATTACCTCGAGGTCACCAAATCCAATCTGGACAAGGTGCCCCCGACCTATATCCGCAAACAGACGGTGGCGAACGGCGAGCGCTACATCACGCCCGAATTGAAGGAGATGGAGGGGAAGATCCTCGGCTCCGAGGAACGCAGTGTAAAGTTGGAATACGAATTGTTCCAGCATCTCCGCGAGGCGGTGCTGGGGCGGCTGCCGGTCATCCAGTTGACGGCGGCGGCCATCGCCCAACTGGATGTGCTGGGGGGCTTCGCCGAAACGGCGCGGCTGCACGGTTACACCCGCCCCGTGGTGGGCGTGGAGGGGGTGCTGGATATTCGCGACGGCCGGCATCCGGTGCTGGAACAGCAGTTGACGGACGAACGGTTTGTGCCCAACGACACGGGACTGGCCAGTCTGGTCAATGGTGCCAACGGCGCCCCGCCGGCGCTCCCGCAGATCGCGCTGATCACCGGGCCGAACATGGCGGGCAAGAGCACGTATATCCGGCAGGTGGCGCTGCTGACGCTGCTGGCGCACACCGGCGCGTTTGTGCCGGCCGCCACCGCGCGGATTGACCTGGTGGACCGCATCTTCACGCGCATTGGCGCCAGCGATGATCTGGCGCGCGGACAGAGCACCTTCATGGTGGAGATGACCGAGACGGCCAACATCCTGAACCACGCCACGGCCCGCAGCCTGATTGTGCTGGATGAGATCGGGCGGGGCACCAGCACGTTTGACGGACTGAGCCTGGCATGGAGCATTGTGGAATACCTGCATAATCAGGCGGGGGCCAAGACCTTGTTCGCCACGCATTACCATGAGCTGGCCGAACTGGCGGGGCGGCTGCCGCGCCTGAAAAACTTCAACGTGGCCGTGCGCGAATGGCACGATCAAATTGTGTTTCTGCGCAAGATCGTGGCGGGTGGCACGGACAAGAGTTACGGCATCCAGGTGGCCCGGCTGGCGGGCGTGCCCCGGGTGGTGCTGGAACGGGCGAAGGAAATCCTGGCCAATCTCGAGGAATCCGAACTCACGCCGGAGGGCAATGTGCGCGCCCCCCGCCGGCAGGAGAACCGGGACCGGCTGAAAAAGCTGGCGCCCACGCCCCAAATGGATTTGTTTGGATGAGTTTAAATTTATGGATACCACGTTGAATCTGGACTCCCTGAAACACCACGAAATCTCGGGTGCGGTCGCCATCTCGGCGGGGTCGGGGGGACTGCCCCGGCTGACGGTCACCACGCCGCGCAGCACGGCGGAGATTTATCTGCACGGGGCGCAGGTGACCGGTTTCCAGAAGACCGGCGAGCCGCCCCTGTTGTTCCTGAGCGCCGCCAGCCAGTTCGCCGCCGACAAGGCGATCCGCGGCGGCGTGCCGATTTGTTTTCCCTGGTTCGGCTCGCGCGCCGGCGCGCCGGCGCATGGTTTTGCGCGCCTGACCGACTGGCATCTGGCCGCCACCAGCGCCGCACCGGACGGCCGGGTGAATGTGCGGCTGCGGCTGCCGGAAAAGGCCGCCGGCCCCGGCGCGTTTCCCGGCAAGGTGGAATACCTGGTGACCGTGGGGGACACCCTCACGCTGGAATTGCACGTCACGAACCATTCGGACGGTCCCCTGGTGTTTGAGGAATGTCTGCACGCCTATTTCACAGTGGGCGACATCGCCGCCGTGGCGGTGGGGGGCTTGAAGGGCCTGAGTTATCTGGACAAGGTGGGCGAACCGAAGCAGAAAGTGGAAACAGCCAAAGTCATCCATTTCAATTCGGAAGTGGACCGGGTGTATCTGGACGCCCCGCAGGCGGTCAAAATCGAGGATGCCAAATTGAAACGCATCCTGCTCGTGGAAAAGACGGGTTCGCACTCCACGGTGGTGTGGAATCCCTGGGTGGACAAGGCCAAAGCCATGGCGGATTTTGGCAATGAGGAATACCGCCGGATGGTGTGTGTGGAGGCCGGCAATGTGGGGCCCAACCAGATCACGCTGGCCCCCGGCGCGACCTCGGTGCTGAAGGTGGGGCTGTCCAGTCAGATGGCGAAATGATCTCGTTCATTGAATCCCATCCCGCCGGCGCGGATCTGACCGCCCAAGTCGAGGAAATCTTCTCACCCACCGGCATCCTGTCGCGCGCGAGCAACTTTGAATACCGCCCGCAGCAACAGCAGATGGCCGTGGCCGTGGCCCGCGCCCTGCAGGCGGGCGGCCACCTGGCGGTGGAGGCCGGCACCGGTGTCGGCAAAAGCCTGGCCTATCTGATCCCGGCCATTCTGTTCGCCGTGGAACACAAGAAGAAAGCCGTCATTTCCACCCACACCATCAATCTCCAGGAACAGCTTACCGAGAAGGATTTGCCCCTGCTCACCGGCGTGCTGGCCGCGCTGCCCGAGCCGGTGAAGTTCAGCTTCACCATGCTCAAGGGCCGCGCCAATTATCTCTGCACTCGTCGTTTGCAGAAGGCCATGCAACAGTCCGGCAACCTCTTCACCTCCTCCGAGGGCGCGGAGTTGCAACGCATTTATGAATGGTCCAAGACCACCAAGGACGGCAGCCTCTCGGATTTTGAGACCGAGCCGGATCCCAAGGTGTGGGCCCAGGTCTGCTCCGAACGCGGCTTGTGCTCGCCGAAAATCTGCGGGGCGCAGTCGGATTTTGCGCGGGACCACGGCGTCTGTTTTTTTCAGCGCGCGCGCAGCCGCATCCTGGCCTCGGATGTGCTCGTGTTGAACCACACCCTGTTTTTCACGCTGCTCGGCGGCGTGGATGAGGATTTGGAGGGCGGCGTCCTGTTCAAAAATGACTTCGTCATTTTCGATGAGGCGCACACAATGGAATCCGTCGCCTCGCGGCACATCGGCCTGAGCGTCTCGAGTTCGCAGGTGCATTGGGCGCTGAACCGGCTGTATAATCCGCGCACGCAAAAAGGCCTGCTCGCCACCCTGGTCCGGGGCAGCGCCATCAAGCTGGTCACGGACATTCTGGACGAGTCCGACAAGTTTTTCGACCAGGTGGAGGCCGCCTGCGACGAAATCCAGTCGAGTGCCAAACCCAAATTCACCGGCGGCGATCCCGCGGGCCGCCAACGCGCCTGGTCCGAATTGCGCATCCGCCGGCCTGAACTGGTGCCGGACACCGTCACCCTCCCACTCCAGCGCTTGCGCGAGGCCGTGAGCGAACTGGTCAAAATCAGCCCGGACAAGGAAATCGGCCAGGAACTGGTTGAGTGCAACCGCCGGCTGGCCGAGTTGCGTGATGAGGTGAAGCTCTTTCTGGAACAAGGCGCCCGGGACCATGTCTATTGGGTGGAACGCACGGGCAAGCAGCATAAAAACCTGACCCTGAACGCCGCGCCGGTGGATGTGGCGGCGTATCTGCGCCGCCGCCTGTTTGACAGCGACACCAGCGTGATCATGACCAGCGCCACGCTGGGCACCGCCGCCGCCAAGGTGGGACCGGCTTCCAGCCGGTCCCAGCCAAAAGACCAAGATCGCACCGCCCGGAAGCCCGGCCCACCGCCCCTGGACTATTTCATCCAGCGCGTCGGCGCGGAAGCCGCCGTGCAATTGCAGGTGGGCACGCCCTTCCATTATGACCAGCAGATGCGGTTCTTCGTGGCGCAAAAAATGCCCGATCCGCGCGACGCCGGCTACCGCGACGCCCTGATCCACTGGATCAAGCATTTTATCACCGAAACGCACGGCAAGGCGTTTGTGCTGTTCACCAGCTACAAGCTGATGCAGGAGGTGGCGGACCTCATGCAGCCGTTCTTTGACCGGCTCGGGCTCGTCTGTCTGGTTCAGGGCACGGGCACCCCGCGGTCCACCATGCTGGAGCAGTTCAAGGACGACGTGAATTCCGTGCTATTCGGCACGGACAGTTTCTGGCAGGGCGTGGATGTGCCGGGCGAGGCGCTGAGCAACGTCATCATCACCCGGCTGCCGTTCGCCGTGCCGGACCATCCGCTGATCGAAGCACGCCTCGAGGCCATCGAGGCGCGGGGCGGCAATTCCTTCGCCGAATTTTCGCTGCCGGAGGCCATCCTGAAATTCCGGCAGGGCGTGGGCCGGTTGATCCGCACCAAGACCGACACCGGGATCGTGGTGGTGCTGGACAACCGGATTCTCAGCAAAAAATACGGGCAGGCCTTTTTGGAGGCCGTGCCCAAATGTCCGGTGGAAATTGTTTAACCGAAAAGGTTTCCGGGAACTTTTGGCCGCCCGCCGACTCTCAGAATGGATGAACAGGTATGGATAATGGCCGGGATTTTGAAAACCTGGTGGCCGAGTATTACGAGCCGCTCTATCAATTCGCGTTCAGCCTCACGCGCGAAACGGCGGGGGCGTGCGATTTGGTGCAGCAAACGTATTGCGTGTGGGCGGCCAAGGGCCACCAGCTTCGCGACCTGTCCAAAGTGAAAACCTGGCTGTTCACGACGCTGCACCGGGAATTTTTGGGCAGTCGCCGCCGGCTGGCGCGCTTCCCCCATCTGGAGCTGGAATTCGCCGCCGCCGAACTGCCGGTGGTCGAACCCGCCGCCATCAGCCGGTTGGACACCGACTTGGTGCTCGCCGCCCTGGCGGCCCTCGAAGAAGTCCACCAAGCGCCCGTGGCCCTGTTTTATTTGCAGGATTACTCGTATAAAGAAATCGCCGAGATCCTGGAGGTGCCGCTGGGCACGGTCAAATCCCGGCTGGCCCGCGGGCTGGAACGGTTGCACCGGCTGCTCGAGGACCGGATCACCCGGCCCCCGAATAATGCGGTGAGTCCGGGGAGAAAAGATTTGTGAATCGCGACGAAGCAGAAAAAATATTGCGGCGGCATCGCCCGGGCACCCCGGACGCCGCCGACCCGGAGTTGGCGGAAGCCCTGGCGCTGGCCGGTTCGGATCCCGAACTGGCGCGGTGGCTGGCGCAGCAAACCGCGCAGCAGGCGGCGGTGCGCCAACAATTCCGGCGCATCCCCGCCCCGGCCGGTTTGCAGGAGCAGATTCTCTTCCGGCACCGATCCCGCGGGCAAAACCGCTTCTGGCAGCGGCAGGCCTGGTTGCTGGCGGCGGCGGCGGCGGTGGCAGTGTTGATCGGACTGCCCTTCTGGCTCAAGCCGGGTTCGTCAGCTACCTCCGGGCTGGCGCTTTATCAACGACAAATGGCGGCGCTGGCCCTGCGGGGTTATGGCATGGATTTGATCTCGGATGATCCCGGGCAAATCCGCGGTTATCTCGCGCAGCATCAGGCCCCGGCGGATTATCAGTTGCCGGCGGCCCTGCAAAAGTCGGTTCCGGCCGGTTGCGCCATTGAAAATTGGCGCGGCGCAAAAATCTCCATGCTCTGTTTCCGCACCGGCCGGCCGCTGGCCAACGGGGCGCAAAGTGACCTGTGGCTGTTCATCATTGATCCGGCGTCCGTCCCGGACGCGCCCGCCGGTTCGGCGCCGCAGTTTACCCGGATCAACCGCCTGACCGCCGCCGTCTGGCGGCAGAATGGCAAACTCTATCTGCTGGGCACCACCGCCGGCGAGTCCGTGCTCCGGACGTTACTTTAGGGTGTTGGCAGAAATGCGCCGCGGCGGCGGATGATCTGGGCATTCAGTGCGGGGGTTGGACGATTGACTGGCAGGGGCGGCGCGGCCGGGTGACGCCCGGCGGCACGACGGTCCTGGCCGCCCTGCGCCAGACGGTTTCCCCGGGGACGCAAATCACGTTTGCGACCGGCCCGGGCGATCTGAAGGGGGCCGACGCGGTCATTGTGGTCATTGGTGAGGAGCCGTATGC